>Ga0102943_1002719_pt1 | contig 10198 bp, 7 predicted proteins | sample SalPonC_black_MG_FD_78174 | JGI IMG/M metagenome (GOLD analysis project Ga0102943, IMG submission 78174) | Salt pond soil microbial communities from South San Francisco under conditions of wetland restoration - Salt Pond MetaG... | ecosystem: Environmental > Aquatic > Marine > Intertidal zone >...
CTGCTGATCCGCCAGCAGACCGGCCTTTCATTTCATACATGCCTGCTGCAATATGACGGCCGGCCATTTACACCCGACTGGATAGCCCAACATACCAAATCCGTACTGGAGGAAAGAACATGAGTGACACAACAAAATACAACAATGAGTATGAAAACAAGTGGTGTCCGGGATGCGGGAATTTCGGCATTCTCAATGCCGTAAAAAAATCACTGGCCGACATGGAAATTGCACCAGAAAAAATATTGATGGTTTCCGGCATCGGTCAGGCTGCCAAAACCCCTCATTTTTTACGATGTAATTTTTTCCACGGACTGCACGGACGGGCATTGCCGGTGGCCACCGGGGCCAAACTGGCCGATCAGGACCTGACAATCCTGGTCAATATGGGGGACGGGGACTGTTACGGGGAAGGCGGAAACCATCTTCTGGCAGCGCTGCGGCGGAATATCAACCTTACCCTGCTGGTGCACAACAATATGGTGTACGGACTGACCAAAGGACAGGCATCCCCCACTTCCCGTCATGGATTTGTCACCAAAGCCCAGCCCCAGGGGGCTGCCTGGCATGCATCCAATCCTCTGGCGCTGGCATTGTCACAGGGAGCGGGATTTGTGGCCCGGGGGTATTGCGGAGAAATAGAGCATTTGAGCCAATTGATCAGTGAAGGTATTTCCTATCCGGGATTCAGCCTGATAGATATTCTTCAGGTCTGCATTTCCTTTAACAATGAGAACACCTATTCATTTTATAAAGATCGGGTGTATACATTGGACAAAGCAGAATATAAAGCCGATGATCTGCACCAGGCACTTGACAAGACCATGGAATGGGAAGACAAAATTCCCATCGGCATTATATATCAAAAAGACACCGGATCCTATACTGACGAACTGTCACCATTGCAGTCAGGTTCTCTGTTGAAACAGACATACGATCCAGAAAAGATCCGTAAAGCCATCTCAGCGGCTTGACACATCCTCCCCCACATGAATGAAGGGGGTTTTCAGCGCTTTGGATAATGGTGACGTTTACGACCCGTGAAATTTTCATGAACCAAATGATTTCACGGGTCGTGTTTTATTGTTCCGTTTTTATCATGGTAAAGAATGTGCTTTCCCCCCGCCGGACCAATAAGAGAAATTTTTTCCCTTTGCTGACGGCTTTTTCATATGCTTTTACCGAATCAACCGGGGTTTGGTTTATCTCCTGGATGAGATCGCCCCGCTGAAGGTTTGCATTGGCTGCCGGACTGCCGGATTTTACGCCCGCTACAATCACCCCTTTTTCATTGGTATATCCCAGCTGGGCCGCAATGTCCGGGGTCAGTTCCTGCACATGGATCCCTAATGGGGCAGCGTCCGGAGAATCGGATGTTGATTTTTCGGTCTGATCTTCCGTGGCCAGTTCTCCGATTTTTACCTGCAGGGTTTTCTTTTTTCCGTCTCGGATTACCGTAAGCGGAATCTTGCTGCCCACGGTCTTTTGCGCTACAAGGTTTTTCAGGACCGTGGGATTTTCCACGGATTTTCCATCCAGAGAAACAATGATGTCCCCGCGCAGCACACCCGCCTCTTTTGCCGGGCTGTCGCTGGTGACATCACCCACCAGAGCACCTTCCGTTTTTTTCAAACCAAAGCTTTCCGCGATATCCTTGGTGACCGGTTGGATACGGACACCCAGCCATCCGCGGACTACACGGCCATGCTGGATCAGGCTTTCCATAATGCCTTTGGCCATGTTGATGGGGATGGCGAAACCGATTCCCTGGTACCCGCCGCTTTTGCTGAAAATGGCTGTGTTGATGCCGATAACATTGCCGTAAATATCCACCAGGGGGCCGCCGCTGTTCCCCGGATTAATGGCCGCATCGGTCTGGAAAAAATCTTCGTAATCCACAATACCGATATTGGCACGGCCTGCTGCACTGATGATGCCGGCGGTTACGGTTTGTGAAAGACCATAGGGCGTTCCCACGGCAATAACCCAGTCTCCTACCTGCATGGTGCTGGAATCACCCAGTTCGGCTGCGGGCAGATTTTTTCCTTTAATTTTTATGACCGCCACATCCGACATCGGATCAGTCCCGACCACGGTTGCGTCAAATTCCCGTTTATCCGGCAGGGTGACCTTGATTTCCTCGGCCTTTTCCACCACGTGGCTGTTGGTCAGGATATATCCTTTCTCATTGAGAATAAACCCGGAACCCAACCCGCGGCGCTGGTACTCTCTTTGTTCAGGCATGCCGAAAAAACGGCGGAAAAAGTCATTGTCGAACAGTTCCTGGTACTGTTGCGGAAGCGATTCCATGGTATAGACCGTACTGATATAGACCACGGCGGGACTGATTTTTTTGTTCACATCCCTGAATGCTTTGCCCAACGTCTCCAGCCGCTGCTGGGGAGCGTCTGCAGCACTGTTCGCAGTGATGACCAGGGGTCCCATGGTAATAATCATCAATCCAATAATCAAAACGGCGGCAAAACTGCTTGTTTTTAGGTTTGCGGGTATTTTTTTTTGTAACATGGTTCACGTACTCCTTTTTGTTTGGGTTTTTGTGTGGACGATGGATTTTGGTCTTATACCAGCAATAATAAACAACCAATCTGATTTCTATTGTTCTCTATTGTGCTCAATGGCGGTCGGATGTTGGTCCAGAAAAGAAAACTCAGCCTCTTTGAGGTTGATTTCCAATGTAATTTCTCCCAGGTCTGCATCGGTACCGGGGGTAAACCCCAGCCTTTTTCCAAGGGCAATCATTTTGCGGTTTTCCCGCAAAACAGTTCCCCAGATCCTTTCTATTTTGTGTTTTTTAGCGATTTGCAGCACACGGCCAAGCAGTTTTGCACCGATGCCGTGGCCGTGCCATGGATCTCCGATCAATATGGAAAACTCCCCGGTTTTCCCGTCCGGATCAGTAATGACCCTGGCAATACCGAACATTTGTTCTTTTTTTGAACTGTCATCCAGGGCGGTCAGCGCGATGTGCCGGTCATAATCGATCTGGGTGAATCTGGCCAGCATGGCTGGAGATATTTCTTTCATGGCACTGAAAAACCGGTGATAAATACTGGTGGGAGACAGTTCCTTGAACAGTTCCTTGAACAGGGGCGCGTCTTCCGGCGTTACGGGACGGATAAAAACATTTTTGCCGTCATCGGTTTTTTCATGGAATTCGTATTCATCGGGATACGGGCTGATGACCAGATGCATGGGAGCAGATTTAGATGTGTTTTCAATCCGGATACGGGCATCTACAGCCCGGGGAAGCCCGTCCTTGACAATCACCGGATTCATATCCAGTTCAGCAATTTGGGGAAAATCAATCATTAGTTGTGAAACACGCATGAGCAGTGCCTCCAGTGCCTCCATATCTGCGGGGGGGCGGTTGCGGAATCCCTGCAAAAGGGGAAAGACGCGGGTATCCTCCATCATACGTCGAGCCAGCAGGCGGTTTAACGGCGGAAGGCCCAGAGCCCGATCTTTTAAGATTTCTGTAAAAATACCCCCTGAACCAAAGACAATTACCGGTCCGAAAGAGACGTCGCTTTTTGCACCGATCAACAATTCATGGTCCGGACTGTCAACATACTGTTGGACTGATACCCCTTCCATGTGTGCATCCGGATTATACGCTTTGGCCCCTTCCATGGTTTTTCGGAAGGCGCTTTGGACCGCAGCATCAGACTGCAGATTCAGATGCACACCATGGGCATCGGTTTTATGGGAAATGTCCGGTGACATGAGCTTTACCGCCACGGGAAATCCGATCTTTCGGGCCACGGAAACAGCTTCTTCTTCTGTGGCTGCCGTTTGTGTCGAATTTACCGGTATGCCGTAAGCGGATAAGATTTCTTTGGATACCGTTTCGGACAAAGAACCGGTATTTTGTTTCAAATGATCTTGCAGCAGGTTGTGGACCTTGTCGTGGTCATACTGCAATTTGTGGGACAGTTTCCGGGGGATTTGTGTCAGCAGTTCCAGGTTTCGGTTGTAGGTCACCATGAAAAAAAAGGCCTGGATTGCCCTTTCCGGGGTTTCATATGTGGGGATTTTTGCCTGGTTTAACACGTCCACCGCTGTTTCCACTTTTTTGCCGCCGATCCAGGAGGCAAATATGGGAAAATGGTTTTCTTTGGCTGATTCGGCCAGTGCTTTGGCCACAGGTTCCGGGTCTGTCAATGCCTGGGGCACCATAATGGTGAGGATGCCGTCAAAAGATTTGCTTTCTTGGCACAGCTCAATGGTTCTGATGAACCGTTCCCGGCTGGCATCTCCCAGAATATCAATGGGATTGTTCCGGCTCCAGAATTGCGGCAGCATGTCATCCAGCGTTTTGGTCAGTTCATCGGACAACGGGGCAGGTTTTACTCCGTGATCTGCCAGGGCATCTGTGGCCATAACGCCGGGTCCCCCGCCATTTGTGATGATTGCCAGACGCGATCCCCTGGGGCGTGGGGGTTTGGCCATAAGTTCCGCGCAGTCGAACAATTGCGCTATGGTATTTACCCGGATAATGCCGGCACGCTTGAATGCAGCGTCATATACGGCATCTTCTCCGGCCAGTGCCCCGGTATGGGATGATGCTGCCCGGGCCCCGGCCTCACTGCGCCCGGATTTCAAGACCACGATGGGTTTGATTCTGGACACTGCCCGTGCAGCGCTCATGAATTTGCGTATCCGGGTCAGATTTTCGATGTACAGCAGGATGCTGTTTGCCCGGGGATCATTGCCCAGATAATCGATCATATCCCCGAAATCCACATCCACCATGGACCCGATGCTGACAAAATGGCTGAAACCGATGTTTTCCTTGAATGAAAGATCCAGAATGGATGTACAGATGGCACCGCTCTGGGAGACAAAGGCCAGTTTTCCACCGGAAGGCATACCAGATGCAAAACTGGCATTGAGTTTGGCTTCGGTATGAATGATTCCCAGACAATTGGGGCCGATAAGCCGCAGTCCCCCGGCATAGGCCTTTTTTTGAATTGTTTTTTCGATGTCGCGTCCCTGATCTCCGGCTTCTTTTCCTCCGGCTGATAGGATCACAGCACCTCCTGTGCCGGAAGCAATGCAGTCATCAATTATATCCGGAACCGTGGAAATGGGGGTGGCGATGATGGCAAGGTCTATGGGATGACGGCTTTTTCGTATCGATTCCAGCGTTTTTATCCCTTGAACTGTTGCATGTTTTGGATGTATTGGTACGATTTCACCTGAAAACCCCCCATTGATCAGGTTGGTCATCAAAGCGTTGCCAATACTGTTCTCCTTTTCAGTGGCACCGATAACGGCAACACTTTCCGGCTGAAAAATACGGTCAAGATTATAAATTCCCATATCCTGTCTACCTTGCTGGGTTCATTTGTTACCAGTTAAAGATTACCTGCTGCAGTGTGTCTGCAGACACGGTTACGTTCTGGTTTTTCCAGGTGCTGTCTTGCGCTGCCTTTACCCGGTAGTTTCCCGGTTCGAGGTCAGCCAGCAGCCAGGGGCCTTCGGTCTTTGCGGACAGCATTTTTTTGCCGTCTGCCCGGATGATTTCCACCTGGCACTGGGACAGGTAATGCCCGTCGTGCATCGCAAAAATGACTTTGAGGCTGTAATCTCCGGCCATTTGGTCAAGGATTTTCCGCTCCATGATACCGATCCCCCCAGTAACAAATTCAACCCCTTCCAGGGATTTGATGGGTGAGGGGACAGGCAGATAGGTCATGTGGTCCTTGGCAAAAGCGGTGGTACACCACAGCAGACTCACGGCTGTAAAGAATAATAATGTCTTTTTCATAATTGCCTCCTGTTTTTTGGTTAGGGTATTACGTATTGGGACATAATAGTTTCTGCCCATACTTTTGCATTTTAATTAAAAAAAGAGGTGACGGAAATACATGGATACATGCATTTAAATGATTTTAATCCTGTATGTAATCAAGCCGATCATACCCGATTTTATCCAAAATCTATTTGCTTGCCGCCTTATTGGTTCTATGGTATTTGTTAACGAATTTTTGAGAAATGATTTTTTCAGATTTCCCCGACAGGTGTGGGGCCGGCACGCTGGAAAACCCATTAAAAACAAGGAGCGTCACATATGCGCAAAAAACCCCATATGATTTTAATACGGGATGGATGGGGATTTTCTCCTGATAAACAAAACAATGCCATTGCAGCATGCAATTCTGTTAACCACAAGACCTATATTGAGACATATCCGTCAGCTTTGATCCATACTTCCGGAGAATATGTGGGCCTTCCCGAAAAAAATCAGGGTTCCAGTGAGGTGGGCCACCTGAATCTGGGTGCCGGCAGAATTGTTTATCAAAATTTGATGAGAATCTCTAGCGCAATAAAGGAAAACCGGTTAAAAGACAATGAAGCGGTGAACGCCTGTATACAACATGTAAAAACCTTCAACAGTGCGGTGCATCTCTTTGGCCTGGTCCAGGATCAGGGTGTCCATGCCCATACGGATCATTTGATCGGATATCTGCAGGTGTTAAAAGATACCGGCGTTGAAGCGGTATATATCCATATGATTTCCGATGGCCGGGACACGCCCCCGCAGTCAGCTGCTGCATATGTCAAATCCCTGCTTGAATGGATGAATGAACACCATTTCGGGTGCATCGCTTCCGTAACCGGAAGATACTATGCCATGGACAGAGACAACCGATGGGACCGGGTGCAGTTGTTTTATGATTTACTGGTGAAAGGTGTTTCTGACACACAACCCTTTGAGGATGTAAATTCCGCCATTGAAGATGCCTATGACAAAGACCAGACCGATGAATTCATAAAGCCCAGAAAAACAAAATACTTTGAAACTGTTAAAGACAGTGATGCCGTAATTTTTTTTAATTACCGGTTTGACAGAGCCGCAGAAATATCAAAAGCATTTATCAAAGATGATTTTAACGCCTTTGAGACTAAAAAGATCCAACAATTGTTTTATTTATGTACGACCGAATATTACAAAGACATTTCCCATTCCAAAAGAGCGGATGTCAAGGTGGCCTTCCCATTGGAAAAGTTGCCCAATCTCATGGGAAAAGTGATTGCTGAAAACAATCTGCACCAGCTGCGGATTGCCGAGACGGAAAAATTTGCCCATGTGACCTATTTTTTCAATGGGCAACAGCAGGAAATGTTTACAAATGAAGACCGGATACTGGTGCCTTCGCCTGCAGTTGCCACCTATGACATGCAGCCTGAAATGTCGGCATATGCGGTCACGGAAAAGATGCTTGAGGCACTCGATGCCCAAAAATATGATTTTATTGTGTTAAATTTTGCCAATCCGGACATGGTCGGCCATACCGGTGATTTCGATGCGACCGTGAAGGCCTGTAAAGTGGTGGACGACTGTGTCGGACAAGTTGTGGACAGGGTCTTGGAAAATGACGGGGTTGTTTTGCTGACGGCGGATCATGGAAATGCCGAAACAATGGTTGATCCGGAAACCGGCGGGATCCAGACCGCCCATACGAACAATAAGGTCTGGCTTTCCATTATCTCCAACAAACCCGGACTGCAAAAAGCGCGTATCCGTCTTCGTGATGATGGGAAACTGGCAGATCTTTCTCCTACAATGCTGGATATCATGGGAATTGACATTCCCGGAGAAATGACTGGCAATATACTATACAAAGAGGCCTGAACCCCGGCAAAAAAGATATCAATGGCGTTACAATGACAACAATTTGCGCACATATGTATCAAATGGACAAATGAAACAATCAAAAGGCCACACCAACCCGGCTGATGCTGCAGAACAGCAGCGCATGCCGTGCAGGACCGGCAGCACATGGAAGAACAGATGCTGGTGAATATCCGGGAACTGGTCATGCCGTATATCGAACGTATGCAAAACAGCAGGCTGGATGAACGCCAGACCGCCTGCCTGGATGTTATGACCGCTACCCTGGAGGATATCGTCTCCCCGTTTCTCCACAAGCTGCCATTGGAATTTCTCCATCTTACCCCGTCTGAAATCCAGGTGGCCAACCTGATCAAACACGGCAAAACCACCAAGGAAATCGCCCAGATACAGGTCCTTTCACAAAAAACGGTCGAATTCTACAGAAAACGCATCCGCAAAAAACTGGGCATCACCAACAAGGCCGTAAATCTGCGGACCTTTCTTGCTGCAGGCAACCTGTCGGAATAAAAATTTACCAGGTAAATTTCATACCCGGTAAATACCTGTAATATACCCCTTGCGTACAAAAGATATTCAGGGTACCAATGAGATACGCAATCGCATGATAACAAGGAAAGGGGGTGGTGGTGATATCAGGTGTTTGACAAAAAATTTGTCACAAGTGCACAATAACCCATTACAGGAGATGGATACGATGCGAAAATTAACCGGTTTTTTCTGGCTGTTTGCCATGGTATGTGGATTGTTGTTTTTCAGTTCTTCCCTTTATGCCAAAACCATTAAACTCAATTATTCCAATTTTTTTCCCCCCACCCATGTGCAGAGCAAACTGGCACAGTCCTGGTGTGATGAGGTGAAAAAACGTACCGACGGTAAAGTGGTGGTGGAATATTATCCCGGCCAGACCCTGACCAAGGGCACCCAGAATTATGACGGGGTGGTGTCCGGGCTGTCAGATATCGGCATGTGCCTGTTTGCCTATACCCGGGGCCGTTTTCCGGTCATGGAGGCTGTGGACCTGCCTTTGGGATATGACAGCGGCATCACCGCCACCAAAGTGGTGAATGCGGTGTATGAGCAATTTGCCCCCAAAGAGCTGCAGGATACCCAGGTGATGTACCTGCATGCCCATGGGGCCGGGTTGCTGCATACCGCAGGAAAAGCGGTACGAACTATGGAAGATTTCAAGGGCATGAAACTGCGCGGGCATGGCACCTCCGCCCAGGTGCTTGAGGCCCTTGGCGGAACCCCGGTGTCGCTGCCCATGCCCGAACTCTACCAGAGCCTGCAAAAAGGCATTGTTCAGGGAGCCCTGTATCCCATAGAGGTGAACAAGGGATGGCGCATGGGAGAGGTGGTGGATTACCTGACGTTGAGCACCCCCATTGCCTATACCTCTTCGTTTTATGTGGTGATGAACAAGGACAAATGGGCACAGATACCGGATGATCTCAAAAGCGTTATCATGGAAATCAACAAAGAATGGATTCCCAAGCACGGCCGGGCCTGGGATGAATCAGACCGGGAAGGACTGGCGTTTTTCAAGGAGCTTGGCGGTGAGGTGATTGAACTGTCTGCATCAGAGGGTGCAAGGTGGCAGGCAGCCATCGCTCCGGTGGTGGATGCCTATATCGAAAAAATGGACAAAAACGGATTTGACGGCCGAAAAATCGTGGATTTTGTCAAGGCTTCCCTGAAACAATACCAATAGCACTTCCTCCGGGCTGATTCCCGGCACCAGGCCTATCCGCACTGCCCAGGTATCACCTGAAAAAAGATGGTGCCGGGAATAACACCCATGCCCTGCGGGCACAACAAAAGGTGGAAGCTTTTAGCTATTAACTGAGTATTTATGGCTGATGGCTGACGGCTTTCATATAAACCCCGAATGAGGATGGATCAGATGGCACAGACCGAATACTGGAACCCGTATCTGGAAACCCTTTCCAGACAAAAATTGGAAAAACTGCAGCTTTTCAAGTTCAAGCGGATATTTGCATGGGCATACAGCCATTCAAGGTTTCACCGGTATCTTTATGACAGGGCCGGCATTACACCGGATGATATTCACTCTCTTTCCGATGTAAGAAAGGTGCCCAAAGTGGAAAAATCCATGATGCAGGCGATCCAGAACAAGGATCCGTTTCCCTATGGGGATGCCCTGTGTGTGCCCCTGGAAGAGGTGTGTGCCTTCCGCCAGACATCGGGTACCACAGGGCAGCCGGTGTACCAGCCCGATACCTGGCAGGACTGGGAATGGTGGGCCGAATGCTGGGCATACATTCTCTGGTCCCAGGGTTACCGGGCATCTGACCGGGTATTTCTGCCCTTTGGCTACAATATTTTTGTGGCATTCTGGGCCGGCCATTACGGTGCGGAAAAACTGGGGTGCGAGGTGGTGCCCGGCGGTGTTCTGGACACCCAGGCCCGTATTCTCAAGATCCAGGAACTGCATGCCACCGCCATGATGGCCACCCCTACTTATGTGCTGCGCATGGCAGATGTGGCAAAAAACAAACTGGGCATCGATCCGGC
>Ga0102943_1002722_pt1 | contig 10189 bp, 10 predicted proteins | sample SalPonC_black_MG_FD_78174 | JGI IMG/M metagenome (GOLD analysis project Ga0102943, IMG submission 78174) | Salt pond soil microbial communities from South San Francisco under conditions of wetland restoration - Salt Pond MetaG... | ecosystem: Environmental > Aquatic > Marine > Intertidal zone >...
AGCGCCCAGGCCTTCTCTCTTTGGTCTAAGCCAAAGTTTCTGCGCCCCTTCCGAATCCTGGCATCGTACTGCCAAAAGACGGGGAAGAAAATTTCACTTTCTTCCACAGAAAGTGCCAGCCGTTCCCTGAGAAATGCTTCGCGTGCCTCTTTGATCCGGTCAAAGCGCTCAGCCCTTGTTCCTGGCTGTGCCTGAGCGGACAATGTCCCGCAGGACAAGAATATAATCAATGCGTACTTCCACATACTCTATTCCTTTATCGGAGCTTCCTCATAGAGCTCCAGCGTAAATTCATCAATCTGATCACTGACGTAGGCATCGATATCCTCCACGTTAATCTCTGCGAGTAATTCGTCACTACTTAGGGTAATATCCTTTTCGGCAATACTGGGGTCAGTACCTTCTGCTGGTTGCACAATCCACCATGTGGCAAACAACAAGCCAATAACGCTGGCCGCAACGGCCAGCCAGCGAGTGCGCAGTGACCGCTTCACGGCAGGCGCCTTCGCCTGGGCTATCGCCTTCGCTGCGATGGCCTCGAAGTATGCTTCCCCGGGACCAGACAGGCCATCGCCCTGCTTGCGCAACGATTCCAGTAAGTCCGGCAATTTTTCCTGTTCTCTATTCGGCATATGCCCTGAGTTTTTGTTCTATCTTTTTCGCGGCCAGGTGATAATTGGCCTTTAGCGCGCCCTGGGAGGTTCCCGTTATCTCGCTGATTTGCTGGTAAGGCAGCTCATCGTAATAACGAAACACAAACACGGCTTTTTGTTTATCCGGTAATTCGGCGATCGCCTTCCGCAATTCCCGCTGTGCTGCCGTACCGTCAAAGTAGGGGTCTGCAACCGGCTGATAATCGTGAAGTTTACTCAGGTCAGCTGTCCCCACCCGACTGCTTCTCCGTTTGTTACTCCGTAACCAGGAGAGGGCTTCATTTGTCGCGATCCGGTACAACCAGGTGGTCAACTTGCTATCCCCCCGAAACCGATCGAGGTTACGAAACACTTTCACCAGGGTATTCTGTAACACATCGTCAACGTCACTTGCCGCAGGTAGCATCCGTAATAGGTGCCGGTGTAGCAATGGGCCATGCTCCCGGACAAGCCTGGTAAAGGCTTGTTCCCGACGCTTTGGGTCCCGCAATGCCTGTAATAAGTCCTGCTGGTTCATGATGGGAAAATCCGCACTTTTGAATCTCGGCGTGTTAATAAATTGGCAACATCATTTGGACGCCCCCTTTTTCCTAAGGTTTAATCACCAAACAAGTCTTTTCTTTGTTGACCAGACTATATGGTTTCAATACGATCCACCAAGCCCTTTCCGTTATACCCAGACCGACTTCGATTACTTACGCCAACCAAGATACCATGAGAAAATTTTTATTTAGCCTACTTGTATTATTTGTCTCCGGCTCCCTTACGGCACAAGACTTACTGACGGTCCGCGTTGGCGTCTTCAGAGACGTAAAGGCCAGTGAATTCACGGCCCTTAAGCCCCTTGGGTTTGTTTACGGTATTTCCGGAGCAGACAACACCACCGAAGTTTTTGTGGGGCATTACAATGAGCAAGAAAAGGCGGTAAACATTGCCGCTAATTTACAGCAGCAGGGCTACCGAAACGCTCAAGCCTTCAAGCTGCCACTTAATACCGCGGCTACCGTATACTACATCCAATTCTCACTGCACTCTGGTAGTCGACCGATCGAATGGCCCGCCCTAGAGCGGGCAGGCAAGCTCTTTGTTACCTCCACTGATGGTCTGACCAAAATAATGACTGGTCCCTACCCGGATGCACAAGCTGCCGCTGCGGCATTACCTACAATCAGAGGCCTCGGATACCGCGACGCCTTCGTCAAACCGGTTGATCCGGCACGATTAATTACTATTGGTACTTTTGAAACGGGCATTAAAAAACCATTAATTCCCATTACCCTGGCGGATACTCCCTCCCCTTCTCCGCCAGCCGACAACACTCCGCTTTCCCCTGCACCCGGCACCTACGGAACCAACCCGGCACCCGCGTCCGCGCCCGCAACCAACCCAGCACCAACAAACAGCACCCCTAACCTTGCATCAGTGGTTAGCGGTCCCTCCATCGACGGCCGTACAAAACGGCCCAGTACCGCTGAATTGCAACGAGTGCTAAAAGAAAAAGGATACTACGAAAGTTCCGTAGATGGATACTATGGCCCCGGTACCACCGCTGCCTTTGACGCCGCCTGGGCGGGCATGGCCGAAATCCAGAAATACAAGTTACTGGCAACAATGCTGCCTACCGAATACGTGGGAGCCAACTGGGAGGAAACGCTGGTTCTTATTGCCATTGCCGAAGAAGTGGCAGCAGGCACCGCTAACGGAGAACGCGCCGAGCGCATGCTCGCACAACGCCCGGCCATCTATACTGCCAGCCAGCCATTGAGTCCCGCAGCAATGACGCGGGTAAGAAATTGGGCCGCCACCATCTGGACGAATCTTGACGAATGGGCGATTGAAGACCCCCTCCATGCCCAAATCTTCAGTGCCTTCCGCGTTGCTTACCACCAGACCCAGATTCGTTTGGAAGACCACTACCGACTAAGCGGGCTTGGCGCCAACGATGCCCGCGACCTCGCCACGGCCATGCTACAAAACCTGATCGGAGCAAAACTTGACCGCTTCCTGTAATAAAAGATGGTCCCCGGCTTCACGGGCGAACTTACTCTTCTTCCATACTCACCTTACGTCCTGCATCGGCTTCGCGCCGGACGATGATCATATTGTAAAGAATATCTTTTAGTTCGGTAAGGCCCTCCTGGGTTACCGCCGACACGTAGAGATGAGGCAGGTCCGTAGGTATCTCCCCGGCCCGCATCTCTTTCAGCTCCTCATCAACCATGTCCGCCCGGGTGAGGGCCAGGAGGCGGGGCTTATCCAGTAGCTCCGGGTTGTATTCCTGCAACTCGTGCAAAAGGATGCGATACTGCTCACCAATATCATCTGCATCGGCAGGAATGCAGAACAAGAGGGTTGCGTTGCGTTCAATGTGCCGCAAGAATCGGTGGCCAAGGCCTTTACCTTCGTGTGCTCCTTCAATGATGCCGGGAATATCCGCCATCGCAAAAGACTTACCATCCCGGTATTGCACCATCCCCAGGTTGGGGACCAAAGTGGTAAACTCGTAATTGGCAATTTCTGGCTTAGCGGCAGACATCACGGAGAGTAAAGTAGACTTCCCGACGTTAGGGAAGCCAACCAAACCGACATCAGCAAGCACCTTGAGCTCTAAAATTTTCCAGGATTCAATCCCCTCCTCCCCTGGTTGGGCATAACGTGGAGTCCGGTTGGTGGATGACTTAAAAAAGGTGTTTCCTTTTCCCCCACGTCCCCCGGGGAGCAAAATCTTTTCTTCGTTGTGCTCGGTCATCTCAAATTCAACCTCCCCCGTTTCGGGATCCCGAACAATCGTTCCCAGCGGCACCTCCAGTACTACGTCTTCTCCGTCAGCGCCGTGCCGATTGTTTTCAGAGCCGTTACCACCGTGTCCTGCCTTGGTATGCTTGCGGTACTTAAACCCCAACAAGGTCCAGAGGTTACGGTTACCCCGCAGGATGATATGTCCACCCCGCCCGCCATCGCCACCGTCCGGTCCTCCTTTCAGGATTCCCTTGGCGCGATAAAAGTGGGCAGACCCTGGTCCACCATCTCCGGAGCGGAGATAAATTTTGACATAATCGACAAAGTTTCCGTTGGCCATGAAGCTTGTTTAACGTGAGGCTGAGGCAAGTACAGCCATTTAATCCCTAGCTGGTTCGTCGCTAAGGTCGACCAAGAGAACACTACAGCATAAAATGAAGTTGAGCAATGAGTTGCCGGGGGCGGATTCTGGCTGGCCCATAATCATTACACCGCCTACCCTATCCCGGATGTGAGCTACTCATTCATTTCACTGGCAACGATAGCCTGCACAGCAGCAGCCACTTCATCGGGAGTCTGCATACCGTCTACCTTATGGGCTAAGCCAAGTTTTTTATAGTACGCATATACCGGAGCGGTATAATTAAGGAAGTTCTCGTAGCGGGTACGAATCGTATCCTCGTTCAGGTCATCCGCACGACCACTGGTTGCACCACGCCCCAGAATTCTCCGGACAACCTCATCTTCATCAACGTCCAGCAGCACCAGCGCATTAATCTGTGTCTCGAGTTCCTGCACCAACTCATTTAAAGCTTCAGCTTGGGGGTCAGTACGGGGGAAGCCATCAAAAATGATGCCGCTCACGTCAGGATTATCCTCTACCCGCTTGCGCAACATGGCAATCGTCACTTCATCGGGCACCAGGTCTCCACGGTCCATATAAGCACGCGCTTCCTGGCCCAACGGCGTATTGTTCTTCAATTCGAAACGAAACATATCGCCCGTAGAAATATGAAGAAAGCCATGTTTTTCAACCAGCTTAGTCGCCTGCGTGCCTTTACCGGATCCCGGAGGGCCAAATAGAATAAGATTATACATAGTCATGAAGTGAATTAGCGGCAAAGATAGGTAATATCATTTAGCCTTAACTTCTCTTTTAAGCAAACTAAGCGAATAAGACAACTCGGGTGTGATAGTAAGCCAGCGCCCCAGGGGAACACCCTGCATCTAAACGCTGGCCAGCAAATCTGCCAGGCTGGCATAAATAGGCTCCCCGGCGCTTCTGTTTGCCGCAACGGTTTGCCAAATGGCCTTTTCAATATCTTCTTCCTGCTGCGGCGTCAACTCCTCTTGGTGTGTTTCCATGGCGAACCAATAAGTTGGTTTCAGGACTCTCCGCTCTTTCCGGTTTCGGTAGGTATGATAAGTCGTAGGTAACTCCTTCACCAGGGTAAGATCACTAACGCCCGTTTCCTCTTCCACCTCCCGCAGTGCCGCTGCAGGTGCATCCTCTCCCGGATCAAGTTTTCCCTTCGGAAGGTCCCAAAAGCCTCTTCGGAAGATAAATAAGTATTCGTCGCGGTCGACATTGCGTACGAGGCCTCCGGCAGCCGGGACCCATTTGTAGTGGCTGCGAAAGTCTTTCCATAACTGATCCAGGTCATTACTAACAATATCCACCGAGGTAACCTTGGGGCTCCCCTTCTCCAACATATCTGCATAATTCAGCAGCGTTCTGGGCTTACCAATGTAGTTTGCGGTAAGGTGCGTTTTTACGCTAGCGAGCCGTTGGGCGCGGTCGCTGGTGCCCGGTGCGTCGGCGGAGAGCAAGGTAAGCGGGCGGTCGTTGATGTAGATTACGTACATTTGCGGCGAAAATTGAGTTGTCAGGTTGTCGAGTTGACGCGAAGTTACCAGTTACTGGTTAGCTCAACTTCCACGACTCAAAAAACAGAACTAATGTCTACTGCCGAAGAAATTGCCCGTCGTCTACTCGAGGTAGGTGCCGTAAAATTACAGCCTGCCAACCCGTTCACCTGGGCGAGTGGTATGCGTTCTCCCATCTACTGTGACAATCGGGTACTGCTGTCCTACCCTACCATCAGAACGGAAGTCATTGCCGGACTTGAGGCATTGTCCGCAAGCTTTGCTGACGTTGCGGGAATTGCGGGGGTTGCAACTGCAGGCATCCCTCACGGTGCCTTACTTGCGGACCGTTTGAACCTGCCTTTTGTTTACATCCGCTCCAAAGCCAAAGAGCATGGTCGGCAAAACCAGATTGAAGGCCGGGTAGAACCCGGCAAACGGTACCTGGTGGTAGAAGACCTGATCTCGACCGGTGGGTCGAGCCTTAAGGCCATTGACGCCCTGCGGGTAGCAGGAGGCGAGATTGCCGGAGCAGTGGCCATCTTCAGCTACGAGTTCCCGGCCTCCGGCCGGGCCTTCGAACAGGCCAACGTCCCCCTGAAAACCATCAGCGGTTACAGCACCTTGCTGCAGCAAGCTGAAAAGACAGGTGCAATCACCGCCGCAGAAGCAACGGCGCTTACCGAATGGCGTAACGATCCACGCGCCTGGAGCGAAGCCTTTGTGGCGGGAAAGTAATGAACCATCACGGCCCTTTAATCCTTTCAGATTACCTGCGTCCGCGCCCGCGTAACCAACCAAGCACACTCCCGGAAGGCACACCCAGGCACTACTAACGCTTTTTGAACAACGATCATCCGAAATCTTCTATGGCAATCCTTAATAAGCAATCCGAAAAGTTCCTTCACCGCTACCTCAACAATGCCTCCCCCACCGGCTTTGAGGCTCCGGGGCAAAAACTGTGGCTGGAGTACATCCGTCCTTACGTCGACGAAGTTGGCCTGGACAATTACGGAACCGCCTACGGAGTAATCAACCCCGGAAAAGACTTCCGGGTGGTCATTGAAGGTCACGCCGATGAGATTAGCTGGTTTGTCCACTACATTACGGAGGGAGGGTTTATCCACGTCATCCGGAATGGAGGAAGCGACCATCAAATCGCGCCTTCCAAACGGGTAAATATTCACGGCGACAAGGGCATTGTGCGCGGGGTATTCGGTTGGCCAGCCATCCACACCCGGCGCGGTGACGAAGCGAAGCTCGCGCCGCAAATCCACAACATCACCATTGACGTTGGCGCCAAAGACAAGCAGGAGGTGCTGGATATGGGAATTCACGTTGGGTCCGTTGTCACCTACCCCGACGAATTGGAAGTGCTGAACGACCGTTTCTACTGTGGCAGGGCATTGGACAATCGTATGGGAGGCTTCTGTATTGCTGAGGTAGCCCGTTTGCTCAAGGAAAACAAGGTTGAGCTCGACTACTCTCTGTACATCGTCAACTCCGTGCAAGAGGAGGTTGGTCTCCGTGGGGCCCAAATGATTACCGACAACATCAAGCCGCACGTAGCCATTGTAACTGACGTTACCCACGACACCGGCACGCCCATGCTGAACAAGAAAAAAGTAGGTGACGTAAAAGCAGGCAACGGTCCCAGCGTCACCTACGCGCCTGCCGTCCACAACAAGTTGCTCAACCTGATTATTGACGCAGCGAAGGACAACGACATTGACCTGCAGCGCGAGGCCAGCAGCCGCGCCACCGGCACGGACACCGACGCCTTTGCCTACTCTAACGGAGGGGTTCCCTCGGCACTGATCTCTCTCCCGCTGCGCTACATGCACACTACGGTTGAGATGGCCCACAAAGACGATGTAGAAGGCGTGGTCAAACTGATCTACGAAACCCTCAAGGTGATTAAGGGAGGGATGAGCTTTAAGTACTTTGAGGTGTAGGAGGAGGCCGTTGGTCTTTTAGACTGTTATTCGTTAGACCGTTAGCGAGGTACTAGTCAGACGCGCAAGCGGATGACCTGGTGCCTAGAGCTGGATCGTTGGTCTTTCAGACCGTTAGTCTTTTACGACTACTCCCTTCTTCATGACGAACGCAACGTTTTCCAGCAAGGAGATGTCCTCCAGGGGGTTACCGGTAACGGCGACGATGTCGGCCGTGAAGCCAGCCTTAAGTTGGCCGAGGTTATCTTGTTGTCCAAGGACTAAAGCAGCGGTGCTGGTAGCGCTGACAATTGCTTCCATCGGCGGCACCCCACATTCGACGAGGTAACCAAACTCTTTGGCGTTTTCCCCGTGGGGAGATACGCCGGAGTCCGTACCAAAGGCAATTTTGACACCCTTCTTGTACATGCGGGTAAAAATTTCCTTTTGCTGGCTACCAATGCTGATGGCTTTGGGGACGATGATGGCGGGGAAGAATCCGGGAGTTTTGGCTTTTTCGGCGACGAAAGAACCAGCACTAAGGGTTGGCACCCAGTAAGTTCCGTGCTTAATCATCAGATCGGCAGTTGCTTCGTCCATTAGCGTCCCGTGCTCGATGGTTGTGATGCCCGCCTTGATCGCCCGCTGCATTCCCTGGATGCCATGGGCATGGGCGGCGGTGTGCATTCCGTATTCTTTGGCCGCAGCAACGACGGCCTCGAGCTCCCCGTCACGGAACTGAGCGCCCTGGCCATCTTTGGCTACGGAGAGGACACCGCCGGTGGCGGTGATCTTGATACAGTCAGCTCCGTTCTTGTAGCGGGTCCGGACGGCCTTCCAGGCTTCGTCGGCGGAGTTGATCACCCCGGCCGCAGGGCCGGCATCAAAGGAGAGTTCTGCGTTACGGCCGTTGGACGGGTCAGCGTGGCCGCCGGTCGTGGCGATGGCTTTTTCGGCGGTAAAGATGCGCGGGCCGACGACGTAGCCCGCGTTGATGGCGTTACGCAAAGAAATATTGACGCCGGTGCCGCCGAGATCGCGGACCGTAGTAAAGCCCGCATCAATGGTGCGGCGCATATAGGTGGTGGCGCGGAGCGCCACATCGGCGGGGTTAAGCGTAAAGCGATCGATGTAGGCCTTAGGGTTCAACTCTGACTCCACGTGAACGTGGAGATCAATGAAGCCCGGCATGACGGTATGCTGCTTCAGGTCCATTACCCTGGCACCTGCGGGCGCGCCCAGGTAACCGTCGGCAACTCGGGTAATTTTATTCCCTTCCACCACGATGGTCTGCTGGGTCATCTCACCTCCATTACCGTCCAGGATCCGACCACAGTGGAGGTAGGTGGTAATGGCCTGGCTAAACAGCATGGCCGGGAGGCAGAAAGCAAAGAGGAGCAGGAGGCGTAGTCGTACATTCATGGGGAAAAGATAGGTACCTTCCCTGAATGTAACTACTCTGTACCCAAACTAAAGTGGTTTTGCTCCCGAATCAGTACAGTTACAAAATACATCACCTTATGACGCTCGACGATTTGATTATCCACTGCAGCAGCAAACAGGCCGTAACCGAAGAACTCCCGTTTGGGCCCGACACCCTGGTCTTCAAAGTGGCCGGAAAAATGTTTGCCCTGACGGGCCTGGACGAAGAAGACCTCCGGGTCAACCTAAAATGTGACCCGGAGTGGTCAGCTGAGTTACGGGAGCGGCACGAAGAAATCAAGCCCGGCTGGCACATGAATAAACGCCACTGGAATACCGTCTATATTGAAGACGGCGACCTCAGCGACGAGTTTGTCAAGGAACTGGTTGACCATAGTTATGAACTGATCGTTAAGAGCCTGACGAAGAAGAAAAGAGCGGAGTTTGGGCTGGGGGGCTAGTATGTTCGTCTGTTAGCAGGGCTACTTCGCGTCGTAGAACAGGACCTCGCGCTCACCGCCAGCTTTCAGGTAGCCACGGTACATCCCGGGCGTATTGAAGGGCATAGTGATGTTCCCTTTAGCATCCATCGCAATCAGGCCGCCGGTACCGCCGGCCTTAACGAGGGTTTCGTGGATAACGGCATTAGCGGCGTCGTTGACGGAGGCTCCGCCGTAAGCCATCCGTGCGTGCACATCATACGCCACCGCATACCGGATAAAAAACTCCCCCCAGCCCGTACAGCTGACCCCACAGGTAGCATTATCGGCATAAGTGCCCGCGCCAATGATCGGGCTGTCTCCCAGCCGGTTATAGCGCTTGTTGGTCATGCCACCGGTAGAAGTTCCAGCGGCCAGGTTACCGGACTTATCCAGGGCTACGCAACCTACGGTTCCGTACTTGCGGTCGATATCTTCAATGATCCGGTTGCCCTGGAGTTTTTCCTGCTCTACTTTTTCACCTTCCAAAGCACGCTGCAGGGCATTCCAGCGGAAATCGGTGTGGAAGTAACTGGGGTCAACGGTTTCCAGACCTTGCTCAACGGCGAAATCATTGGCTCCTTTGCCGGACAGTAAAACGTGCTCTGATTTGTCCAGTACAACCCGGGCGGCACTGATCGGATGCTTAATGGTGGTCAGGCCACCCACGGCGCCGGCGTTTTGGTCGTGGCCCGTCATAAAACTGGCGTCCATTTCATTGATGCCAGCATTGGTAAATACGGCGCCTTTACCAGCGTTGAAATGGGGGCTATCTTCCAGAACCCAGATGGTTGCTTCGACGGCATCAGCAGCGGAGCCGCCGTTCTTTAACACCTCTTCTCCTGCGGTCATCGCAGCGTTCATCGCCTCCCGGATTCCCGCTTCTTTTTCCGGGGTCATATCTTCTTTAAGGATTGTTCCGGCCCCTCCATGAATGACCAGTGCATATTCTGGGGGAGCAGCAGCGGTAGTAGCAACACTATCCATGTCCTTATTTTCGGTGGGTTCACAGGCCAGCAGTAGTAGCGCAAGCAGGGGGAGTACAAGGTTCTTCATGCCCGAAAGGTAAGTGGGCGCGGCCGCAGGTGCAAGGGAA
>Ga0102943_1002723_pt1 | contig 10188 bp, 12 predicted proteins | sample SalPonC_black_MG_FD_78174 | JGI IMG/M metagenome (GOLD analysis project Ga0102943, IMG submission 78174) | Salt pond soil microbial communities from South San Francisco under conditions of wetland restoration - Salt Pond MetaG... | ecosystem: Environmental > Aquatic > Marine > Intertidal zone >...
ACCCAGTCTTCATCCGGACCGGAACACCAGATACCGCAGCAGCCGGAATGAGACCCCAGCAGATACGGTTCAGTGGGCATGACTTCTGAATCTTTTTTCTCAGGTTCAGTATTGGTGGCACACCACAGACCTGCCTGACCAACAGACATGTCAAGGAAATCTTCCCAGGCTTCTGATTCCAGGTGTTTGAGCTCTTTTTTGCTCATGGTTTCACCCAGTCTTGCCAGGGCATCAGATGTTTTCATGATGATGGGGCCACGGCCTTCTTTGTATTCTTTCATCATGAGATGGTTTCTCAGGCAGGTGGGGGTTACGGCAGCAGTGCCGTAGGGCGCATATTTTTCCAGCTCTGCTTTTGCCTCATCAGATGCAGCATAGTTTTCACCAAGTCCGTTAACGGTCTGGGCCTTGAACAGCAGGAACCAGGCACCAACAGGGCCGTACCCATCTTTGAAACGGGCAGGGGTGAAACGGTTTTCCATCATGGACAGTTCCGCACCGGCTCTCAAAGCCATGGTGTAGGTGGAACCGGCATTCCATACAGGATACCATGCACGGCCTTTTCCCTCACCAACGGAACGGGGCTGGTAAACATTCACCGCGCCGCCGCAGGCATTCATAATGGTTTTTGCATTGATGATGTAGACTTTGTTTTCCCGCACAGAAAAACCCACTGCACCGGCAACGCGGTTGGGGTCTTCTTTGTCATTGAGCAGTTCGACAATAAAGCATCTTTCAATGATGTTGTCTTCGCCAAGGGCTTTTTTACCGGCTTCGGCAACGATTCTCTTGTAGGATTCACCATTGATCATAATCTGCCATTTACCGGTACGGACAGGGGTGGCACCGGCTTTAAGGGTGCCAAGTTTCAACCCTTTTTTACCGTCCATGTTTTTACCGTCATCGGTTTTCTTCCAGACCGGCAGGCCCCATTCTTCAAACAGGTGAACCGAGTCGTCCACGTGACGGCCCAGGTCATAGATCAGGTCTTCCCGGACAATGCCCATCAGGTCGTTTCTGACCATGCGTACATAGTCTTCGATTTTGTTCTCGCCAACATAGGTGTTGATGGCGGACAGACCCTGGGCAACAGCGCCTGATCTCTCAAGAGCGGCTTTGTCGCACAGCAGGATTTTTGTGCCGTCATCTGCCCATTTTTTGATTTCAAAAGCAGTACCACAGGCAGCCATACCGCCGCCGATGATCAGAATATCAACATCTCTTTTATCAACCTCTGGGTCTCTAACTGCTTTAAGCTCTCCAACAGGTTTATTCGGTAATGCCATTATATACCTCCAAAATTATAAGTGTCAGAATTTTTGTTTTGATAACAGTTAAAATTATGCCAGTTCACTGGGAGTAGGAAATTCATAACCGTCTGCTTCCTGGGTGGAAAGAAGGCCGGAATTCAAATCTTTACCCTTGAGATCATCATAGGAATTGGCTTCTCCTTCAGGGGTTGTCCTGATGGGAAATTTGAACCGTTTAACAACACCATTTCTGAACTTGCAGGTCCACATGACATCTTCTGTACCCAGCATGGGAACAACGGATGCACCCATGGGTACAAAGTCAGAATAGCCTCTGACTTCAATGGCCTGGGTCGGACAGATTTTTACACAGGAATAACATTCCCAGCACTGATCCGGTTCCTGGTTGTACGCTTTCATTTCATTGGGATCCAGAACCATCAGATCATTCGGGCAGATGTACATACATGCTGTTTTATCCCCGCCTTTACAGCCGTCACATTTTTCTGTGATTACAAAAGTCGGCATTTAAAATACCTCCATAAATTAAGTTAATCAAAAAAAGCACAATACCGTTGTGCAACAATATTTTATAACAAATTCAGACCGTGATTCAGTGGTTCGGTCTGATATTTCATAGGCCAGTGTCTGCACTGTCATGCCTGGCAATCAGTCGCAGTCTTTACATAAATGCTAAGGCAATAGCACTGACGTGTAGTTTTTGTCAAGATTTTTCAAAAAAAAGATTCATTAGATTTTTCAATTGCTTGGATGCTCCGGAGGCATAACAATATATATGAAATCAATCTGTCTTTGTCTACCATATATGGTAAGCGTTTGCGGCAAAAAGAAACTGGTAAAATTACTGAAATCCTGATAGGGTGATCCGGCATGATACACATGGGACCTGACATAATTTTATGGGAAAAATTTAGATGAGAGAAGAGATGAAGCCGGTGCATGAAGATGACAGCATGCCGTTTTTCTGCGGTTCTGACAACAGGTGTTTCAATGAATGCTGCCGGGATTTGAACCAGGCCTTGACGCCCTATGATATTTTACGTCTTAAAAACAATCTGGGTATTGAATCAGCCGTCTTTTTGCGCCGGTATACTTCCCGCCATTCTGGTCCTGAATCCGGCCTGCCTGTGGTGGGGTTCAAGCCCAATCCGGCCACAGGGCACACCTGCCCTTTTGTAACCGGTGCCGGTTGTGCAGTATATCCTGACCGCCCTGCTTCCTGTCGGATGTACCCGGTTGCCCGGGCCATTTCCCGTTCCCGGGCAACCGGGGAAATACAGGAATATTTTGCCCTTATTGAAGAGGACCATTGCAAGGGCTTTGGCAAAAATACCGGCAAAACCGTGCGGCAGTGGCTGGACACCCAGGCTGTGGATTCCCACAACTTTCATAATGACAAGCTCATGGCATTGATAAGTCTCAAAAACAGTATGATGCCCGGCACACTGGAAGGGTCCCAGGCAGACCTGGTTTATCTGGGCCTGTATGATCTTGATACCTTCCGCCACCAGATTTTTCATCAGGATCTGCTGGCACGGTTTTGTGTGCCGCAATCAGTGTCAGAGACCATCCGCACCAGCGATGAAGCATTGCTGGACGTGGGTCTGCAATGGGTACAAAACCAGTTGTTCGGCCGTGACATGCACTGGGGCTGAACCGGCTCAGGAAATCTATTCTTATGGTGATCCAAAAAAAGATTGCACTGGTTCTGGGGGCGGTCAAAGGCATAGGAAAAGGTATCGGTCTTGCCCTGGCAGAAAAAGGCGCACGGCTGGTGCTTGTCCGCCATGACTGGGAAGATGCCTTTGCGCAGATGGAAGCTGATTTTTCATCCACTCAAGCTGAACACCACATTATCACTGCAGACCTGCGAAGGATTGACCAGATAAAACAGGTGGCAGGCTTTATCCGGGACCGGTACGGCCGCCTGGATATTCTGATCAACAATATCGAGCGCGGCGGATGGCCCGTGGTCCACGGCAGTTATGTGGAAAAGCAATGGGACCTGGAAATGGAAACCACCCTTAAGGCCAAACGCTGGGTGTTTGATGCCGTATTCTCTCTGCTGCAAAAATCCGATGATGCAGTGGTGATCAACCTGTCATCTGTGGCTGCTATTACAGGTCGTTCCGGTCCGGCTGCCCTGGTGTTCAATGACGCGTATGCGGCTGCCAACAGAGGGGTGCAGTCCTTAACCGAAACCTGGGCCCGCATGGGGGCGCCCAATGTCCGGGTAAACGAACTTATGCTGGGGTTGTTTGAAACCCGCCATGCCCAGGGGACCCGGGGATGGACCCAGGCCCTGGCCCCGGCCGAAAAAAAGGCACTTGTGGACCATACCCTGGCCGGCCGCACCGGCACTGTTGCAGATGTGGTAAAGGCCTGCCTGTTCATGATTCAGGATGCCCCGTACATGACCGGCAGTGTTCTGCGCCTGGACGGCGGGTTTGTACTGGCAGGAGAAAAGGTGCCTCCCATGCCCGGTGGTATTTTGTGTTCTGGCGGGCACAACAAAACATGAAAGCATTCATAGGGGTGATCTATTCTTTCGTATAAAACCATATCGGCATTGCTGCAGGTGGAGATGGAAAAACCTGCCGGTGAAAGACAGCCTGTTTTTGATGGACAATGGTGATTTTTTTCAGAAGGCTGAAATGGTGGAAAATCCACAGTCTTTAAAAGATGAAATCCAGCGTCTGACGCTGGAAAATCGGACCTGCCGGGCCCAGGGAAAGCTGTTTGAACGGCTCATTGAAATGGCCGGATCAGCATCTGACCGGGAACTGCTTAAAACATCCATGCAGCGCACCCTTGGTCTAACCGCCCAGTTGTCGGGTACGGATATGGGCAGCCTGTTTCTGCTTAATGATCAGGGAAGGGTCACAGACAGCCTGTTGACCAGAGGCGAGGTGGATACGGATATGCAATCCAGACTGATTGGATCCGTTCTTGATCAGGGGCTTGCCGGATGGGTCAAAACCCACCTGGATACAGGGCTGATTCATGATACCCGGACAGATCCCCGGTGGCTGTCTCTGCCGGCAGAACCCTATAAAGTAAGGTCTGCCCTGGCTGTTCCCATTATCCGTCACAATACTCTGTTCGGAATCATTACCCTTATGCATCCGGAGCCCGAGCATTTTGATGACGCATCTGTGGAGATTATTCAGACAGCAGCCACTCAGATGGCACTGGCCATTGAAATGGCCCAGCTCTATATTGAACTGGAGGAGTTGAACCGACTCCGCAACCGGGCCATGGAAAGGGATATGCAGCTTGCCCGCCAGGTCCAGGAAAGTTTTCTGCCCACACAGGTGCCCCGGGTGCAGGGATTTTCATTTGCCGCCCTGAACCGGCCGGCCCATGAAGTGGGCGGGGATTTTTACCATTTTTTCAATTTATCCCAAAACCGCCTGGGGGTGGTGATTGGGGATGTCTCAGGCAAGGGTATTGCAGCCGCCCTTTTCATGGCAAGGCTTACCAGTGATCTGCAGTATCATGCAGCCCTGTATCCGGATCCGGCAGATCTTTTTAAAATGCTCAATGCCATTTTGTGTGAGCGGGCACAGCAGGGCATGTTTGTAACCATGGTCTATGTGATCCTGGAAACAGACACCGGCCGCATAAGCTGGGTCAATGCCGGCCATCTGATACCGCTGCATATGAAGGAGAACCGGGTTCAAACGCCGGGGCAGGCCGACAAAAAAGGACCGCCTCTGGGTATTTTGCCGGAGGCTGCCTGGAAAATGCAAACCCTTGTGCTGCAGCCTGGTGACGGAATAGTACTTTATACAGACGGAATCATTGAAGCCAGAAATTCTGCATCTGAAATGTTCGGGAGCACCCGTCTCAACCGCCTTGTCCGCAGGTATCCGGATGTACCTGCTGCCCTGGTGCGCCAGATTGCCCGGGCCGTAGAAAATTTTTCACAGGGGGTCGGACAAAGCGATGATCTTACCATGGTGGTATTTAGAAAAAAAAGGTCCCACAAGACCTGAAGCCTTAACCTGCAAGGCTGTAAACAGGGAATGGATGCAAAAAGAGGTGGCAGTGCACAGGCGCCCACGATCCTTAGGTGACAGCAGCAGCGGTTTTGCCTGGCGCTCAGCCATGAGGATTGACTTTGGTGTCAGAAAGCATATGGGCAATGGTTTCCCGTATTTTGCCGGTATGCCCGGTATTTTTTCGAAAGGTTTGTTCAATGGCTGCCATCTGGATGTAAAAAAGGGTCCGGTCAAAAGGGATATAGGTTTTGTCATCAAATCCACCGGCATCGCAGCCGGGTCCACGGACAGCACAGGCATCTGCAGGCCGTTTCAACTCGTGGGGCAGTCCGTGCAGCCGGCAGATCATAGGGCGGAAAAAATACAGGGTGCAGCGGCCGTCCTGATTGAGGGGGCACATCAACTTCAATGATTTTTGGGGCATATGTTTTTGCGGCAGACTACCGTAAAATGTTTTGCTGACATATGCAGCCGCATTTTTATGGATCTTTTTGCGCATCTTTATATCCATCCGGGAAAATCCATATTGCAGAAATGCTTTTTCCACAAAGGTATGGTGGAAAAAAAGAGAACGGCAGCAATTGTCTTTGCACCCGTTGCACCGGAACCCGTAATGTTCTGCCACCGAATCAAAGGCCGCATCCATTTTTTTGTAAAGACCGATAAGAGATGAAAAATCAAAAGCTGCCATGAAGAAGACCTGTACGTTTTTATACCAGGGGTTTGGGGAGAAAAAGCCTGGCATAAATTTCCAGAGCGTACCGATCGGTCATGCTGGCAATGACATCACATGCTGAACGCTCTATCGCATTTTTTTTAATATCCCAGGGGGCCATTTCAATTTTTTCAAGTTCCTGCTGCAGGTGGTCGGGGTGACAGATAAAATGCCGATACAATCCTGCAATGATATTTTTGGCTTTGACAAATTCATTGTGTACACCCGGGGACCGGTATACTTTTTCATAAAGGAATTTTCTCAAAATAGTCATGGCACCGAAAATATCCTGGCCCATGTCCAGGACAAATTTGCCGTTTTTGGGTCCGCTGTGGCCAACCAGGTTTTCTATCATGGTGCTGGCCCGGATGGAATGGGTTTTCCCCAGTTTTTTGATACAGATATCAGGCACCTCGTCCAGCGTGATAACCTTTGCTCTGAGGGCATCGTCCAAATCATGGTTCAGGTAGGCCATGATATCGGCCACCCGGACAATACGTCCTTCAACCGTGACTGCGGTTTCTCCGGGAATGGATGGTATTATGTTGCCGAATCCCTTGGAATGCTTGAGTATGCCATCTCTGACCTCCCGGGTGAGGTTCAGTCCGGCCCCTTTGTTTTCCAGGGAATCAACCACCCGCAGGCTTTGATAAGAATGGGAAAAATAAGGAGAATGGACTTCGGTGAGTGCGGTTTCTCCGGCATGTCCAAAGGGGGTGTGCCCCAGGTCATGGCCCAGGGCCACAGCTTCTGCCAGATCCTCATTAAGCCGCATGGCTCGGGCTATATTTCTTGCAATTTCAGATACTTCCAGGGTATGGGTCAGCCGGGTACGGTAATGGTCTCCCAGAGGGGAAAGAAATACCTGGGTTTTGTATTTGAGCCGCCGAAATGAGTTGCAATAGACAATGCGGTCCCTGTCCAATTGAAAGGGGGTGCGGATATTACAGGTGATTTCTTCAGCCCGTCTTCTGGTTGCCTGTTGGCTCGGGGTGCCATACCGGGATAAAAAATCTTGTTCCCGTTTCTGGAAAATAGTTCTGATACTCAGATCGGTTTCAGAACGGACGGTTTTTTTTTGCAATGCTTTCATAAATCCAATATTGCAGTTTTAGCAAGATTCTATAAAATACAGTATTTATAAAAAAAAGCAAGCAAACTCAGGCAGATAGTTTTTTATGAAACAGGCACCAGGATGAAAGATAAAAAGGAATACAAAACACCATGAACTATCAAGCATATATGGCGCTCGCCCTGGAACAGGCTGCAGCTGCAGCTGAGCAGGGAGAATTTCCAGTGGGATGTGTGATCATTCAGGATGGACAGGTGATGGCCCGGGGGGCCAGGACCGGTACCGGCGGGAACCGGCTGATGGTCAGTGAAGTGGATCATGCGGAAATGCGTGCCCTGAAAAATCTGGAAACCTGCCAGCAGCCGGTTGTGCCGGAAACCTGCACAATTTTTTGTACCATGGAGCCCTGTCTCATGTGTTACGCAGCCATCCTTTTATACGGCATAGGAACAATTGTGTATGCATTTGAAGATCCCATGGGCGGCGGCACAGGTTGTGACAGGACATCTTTGACCCCTTTGTACCGGGACAGCAGGGTGCGGGTGGTGAGAGGCGTTTGCCGCCAGAAAAGTCTTGATCTTTTTTCTAAATTTTTTAATAAAGAGAAAAACCTATACTGGAAAGACAGTGTTCTGGATATGTATATCAGAAAACAACAGCAATTGCAGGATAAAAACTAAATTTATCTTGCAATCAGAGTGCGCAGCTATTATAATAGCAAGGTTATGCTTGTTTAATGAAATTTATTGGGGATGATACCATAAGCAGGAGGTGTAAAAATATCTAAGCAAGGAAGACAGGATCAGGCGAATGTGAACAAGGGAATCAGGGCCAGTGAGGTGCGCGTAATAGGCGCTGATGGCGAGCAGATAGGTATTATGCCTGTTTCAGAGGCATTGAGAATTGCCGAGGACCAGACGCTTGATCTGGTGGAGGTGTCTCCGGATGCAAATCCGCCGGTCTGCAAGATAATGGACCATGGAAAATTTAAATACGAGCAGACCAAGAAAAAACAGGAAGCCAAAAGAAAACAGAAAACCACCCAGATCAAGGAAATAAAAGTACGGCCCAAAACAGATGACCATGATCTGGCAACCAAAGCCCGCCACATTGAAAAGTTTATCAGTAATAACGACAAGGTGAAAATAACCCTTGTGTTCCGGGGGCGGGAGGTAATGCTCCGGGAACAGGCCAATGCGGTTTTGGAAAAAGTGGTAAAACTCACAGCGGACTTTGCCGTTGTGGAGCAGCAGCCCCGGTTTGAAGGACGCGTTATAACCATGCTGCTTGCGCCCAAATGAGAATGGTTTTCCCCAGATCATAAACCTGCACCATAATTGAATCCATGATATAAAGTATGGTGGTGTATGCCGCTGTTGCGGCGTACGCCACCTTCTCTATTTTTTTGTAATTTGTAATATTTTTTTAAGGAGAGGTATAATGCCTAAGATTAAAACCAACAGAGCTGCTGCAAAACGGTTTAAAAAAACCGGATCCGGGAAATATAAATTCAGAAAATCCCATGCCAGCCATATTTTGACAAAAAAGAGCACCAAAAGAAAACGGGCTTTGCGTCTGGATCAGATGGTTGCTGAATCTGATATGAAACAAGTCAGGCGGATGCTGCCTAACGGTTAAAAAAACCACACCCGCATCTGTTGACAAAAACAGAAATCTCGGGCGTAAGAATATTTTAAGGAGTTACACCATGAGAGTAAAAAGAGGATTCAAGGCAAGACGGCGCAGAAACAAAGTGCTGAAACTGGCAAAAGGGTTTCGGGGCGGCAGGAGCAAATTATTCAGAACAGCTGCCGACTCTGTTGACAAGGCGTTGATGTATGCATACAGAGACAGGCGTGTCCGGAAGCGTGAATTTCGAAAACTGTGGGTTGTCAGAATCAATGCCGGTGCCAGAATGAATGACCTGTCCTATTCCAAATTTATACACGGTCTGAAACTGGCAGGTTGCGAACTGGACCGAAAAGTCCTTGCAGACCTTGCTGTTTGCGACCCGGATGGATTTTCTCAGTTGGCATCCCAGGCAGCTGCCCGGTTGAATTAGACAACACCATTGGGGGTATTTTGCAAAATCCTATCAATGATATTGAAAATCAGGCCCTTCAGGAAATCCAAAATGCAAAAACTTCCGAAGACCTGGAAGTGGTCTCTATTCGGTATCTGGGCAGAAAAGGCCTGCTGACCGCTTTTCTGCGCAGCATATCTTCTCTTCCTGAAGAGCAGCGGCCTGCTGCCGGCAGAAATGCAAACATTCTTAAAATAAAACTGGAAAAAGCCATTTCTCAGGTCCGGTCCGACCTGGCAGCCAACCTTTCAGACCAGTCTTTGGGAATCGATGTAACCCTTCCCGGGAGAAGGCGGGGGCACGGATCTGCACATCCTCTCACCCAGGTTCTGGACGAGATATGCGGTATTTTTATGCGCCTGGGCTTTGACATTGTGGAAGGGCCGGAAGTGGAAACCGATTATTACAATTTTGAAGCATTGAATATCCCCAGGTATCATCCGGCAAGGGACATGCAGGACACCTTCTATGTGTCGGACAATATTGTTTTAAGGACCCATACCTCTCCTTCCCAGCCCCGGACCATGGAAAAAACCGATCCACCGGTGCGGATTGTTTCCGCAGGCAAGGTTTTCCGCTGTGATTCCGATCTGACCCATACCCCCATGTTCCATCAGATTGAGGGTCTGATGGTGGATGAAAATATTTCCTTTGGGGACCTTAAGGGCGTTCTGACCACTTTTGTGCACCAGTTTTTTGACCAGCAGACAGCATTGCGTTTCAGGCCCAGCTATTTTCCCTTCACAGAACCCAGTGCTGAAGTGGACATCAGGTGTGTGATGTGCAGAGGAAAAGGGTGCCGGGTGTGTTCAAAAACCGGATGGCTGGAGGTGCTTGGATCTGGTATGGTGCATCCGGCGGTGTTTGAAAATGTGGGATATGACACAGACAGGTATACCGGGTTTGCCTTTGGTGTGGGCATAGAGCGAATGGCCATGCTCAAATATGGTATTGATGATATTCGAAAATATTTTGAAAATGATATGCGTTTTTTAGGGCAGTTTTAATATGAAAGTCAGTCTGAGCTGGATAAAAGAATATAT
>Ga0102943_1002727_pt1 | contig 10171 bp, 9 predicted proteins | sample SalPonC_black_MG_FD_78174 | JGI IMG/M metagenome (GOLD analysis project Ga0102943, IMG submission 78174) | Salt pond soil microbial communities from South San Francisco under conditions of wetland restoration - Salt Pond MetaG... | ecosystem: Environmental > Aquatic > Marine > Intertidal zone >...
AAAACTTGACGCAAGCCTGACAAAAGAGATGGCCGACCTGGAAACACAGGGAAGGGCCAAGATTCCCGAACGCATCATCACCGGGGTGATCCCGGGCAAAGAAAACAAGGGCCCCCGGTACCGGCTTCAGGGCAGTGACCAGGAGTTCATCCGCCTGAACGCCAACGCTTACCTGTCCCTTTCCAACCATCCGGCCCTTATCCGGGCAGCAGACACGGCCACCCATGAGTTTGGCGTGGGCCCCGGGGCGGTGCGCTTCATCGACGGCACCTTTGCCCCCCATGCCGGCCTGGAACACCGCATTGCCGCCTTTACCGGCAAACCCGCAGCCAAGATCTTCAACTCGGCCTATACCGCGAACTGCGGCCTGGCTCTGTCCATCTCCAACAAAAAGACCTATTGGATCGGAGACCAGCTCAACCACAACTCCATTATCCGGGCCATGCGCATCTCAAACATCCCCAGCCCCAACAAGGGGATATATGCCCACAACGACATGACAGACCTTGCACGATGTCTGGAGACGGTGCCAGAGGACATGGAGCGGGTGGTGGTGGTCTTTGACGGTATCTTCTCCATGCGGGGAGACTATGCCCCCATCGATAAGATTCTTGACATCTGCCGGCCTTACCAAGACAAGTTCAAGGACGGGGTGATCACCGTGGTGGACGACTCCCACGGCATCGGGGCCTACGGCGCCACCGGCCGGGGGACCCCGGAATTCTGCGGGGCCCAGCCAGATATCATCGTGGGCACATTTGGCAAGGCCTTTGGCGTCAACGGCGGATTTATCGCGGCCAGCTCCGCAGTCATCGAAGCCGTCCGCCAAAAGGCAGATACCTATATCTACACCAACCCCCTGAGTGCTGCAGACTGCGCCGCTGCCACGGCTGCCCTGGATATCTGCGACTCGGATGAAGGCCTGGCCCTTCTGGCAAGTCTTCGGGAACAGACCCTCAGGTTCCGCAAGGGCCTGGACAGCTTGAACCTGGAATCCATCCCAGGCCCCCACCCAGTGGTGCCCCTCATGGTCAGGGACACCGCAAAAACCCGGGCCCTGGTCCAAACCCTCTTTGACCACGGGGTTTTGGTAGTGGGACTGACCTTTCCGGTTGTGCCCAAAGGGGATGAAACCATTCGCTTCCAGATCAACGCCGCCCATACCCCGGCGGACCTGGACCATGTCATTGATCTGCTGGGAAAATTTGCATAGCGACCGGATTGGAACAGGCGTTAAGGAGACCCCATGAAACACCTTGATATCCTGAAAGCCAGGCGCGTCCTTCTGGTGGATGACGAGCCCGACGTCCTGGAAACCTTAGAAGAGCTGCTGGACATGTGTGACACCTGCACTGCCACCTCCTTTGACCAGGCCGTGGCCGCCCTGAAGGCCAACGACTATGATGCCGCCATCCTGGACATCATGGGGGTGCAGGGCCATTCCCTGCTGAAAATCACCCGGAAAAAGGACATCCCAACCCTCATGCTCACGGCCCATGCCCTGACCCCGGATAACCTCAGGGCCTCAGTGGAACAGGGAGCAGACGCCTATGTTCCCAAGGACAAAATGGTGGATATCGCGCTGTTTCTCTCCGATGTTCTCACGGCCAGGCAACAGGGCAAAAAGGCCTATGCCCCCTGGTATGCCATGCTCACCCCTCTGTTTGACAAGGTCTTTGGCCAAAACTGGAAAGACAAGGACAAGGACTTCTGGAAGGAATTTGAAGGCCGGGACACGGATAAAAATTAAAGGTCACACTGTGCCGTGTCCCAAATCCACCACCTAATACGAAGGATCAATAAATGGTATACGTTCACGGGATTGATGAGTAATAAAGGATCAAATTCATGACAGACCTGGTTCTTGATCTGTTAATAAACTCCATCATGATGCCCAACATTTACCAAAACAATTTCTTTTTCTGTAACGAAGAATTCAAGTGTGATTCTATAGAAAATATTTATAGAAATTGAATACAAGCCTTTTAATTTCCCTTTTAAAGGATGAAGCCGCAAAGATGGGTGATTCGGATCAATTTCTAAAAGTTTAAGTGTTTTACCATATTGAGATATTAGCTCAGGATGTTTTTTGACAAATTTAGAAGCCCGCTTAATATAACTGTTTGTATAGATAAGCCTATATGTCATTGTGATATTCTTTTGATATGGTCCTCAACACTCTCAATGATAAAATTACCATCTTGATAATCCGTTTTGGCCTGATGTAATGCAGCATCAAGTTCGCATTCCCGCAGATAGTTATAGTGTTTCATATCCATTACAATATATTTTTCTTTACCTCGAACTGTAATCACCAGTTCATGATTCTCTGAAAGATTGTCCTGGATCGCGGAAACTCCCTTTGTTTTTAGCTGGTTGGCTGTTATAGTATTCATTACAATACTCTTCCTCCTGTTGACTGTTATTCTTAATAGTACTATATATAGTACTATTTATGGTATTTATCAAGCCCCAATCGATGTTATTAAAATTGGAACCTTATCCGGAAGAGAGAATCGCCCCCCTGCCCGCAAGGCGTTTGAATGGTGCACAACCTATACTCCAGAAGACCACGTCCGGGTGCAAAGGGCGTCATCCGGAAAATCGAGCATATCACCGACCGAACAGTCATTTTGACTGATACGTTTAACATTGATGCTGAAGTGTTTGGCCTTGGAGCCCCAAATGGGGGTAAAGAGGATAAAAGCTATTTGATTTTCAATCATCAATATCCCCGGTGCAATTTTAAAACGACCCAGAAAGTTGGTAGGGGTTGTACAGCCTTGACACAGACCCTCACTATAGCCTAATCTGAATATTTTCAAATATCGTTTAAAATAAGACAGCCCGGCTGTTGGGTTTAAGAGGAGAGGCTTATGGATAAACTTGGTGAGTTCAAAAATCAACTCTATCATTTTATGAAAAACATCTCAAAGGAAAAGCCTTCCAATGAAAAACTTGACAGGATGCTCAAACTCATGGGTCAGATGGAAGATGTCCTTTATGAGATAAAAAAACCCACCAGTGCGGAATTGCAAAAGGATACGGGAAAAATAATTGAGCGGCTCAGGCGGGCCGAGAACAAGGGTTGATATCTGTCAAAGACCAGTGGGTGAAAGTTCATTTGAACGATTTGGTTTATCCGCCGGACACCTCAGCAACGCCAGAAACCCCACCACAGGCCCGGGCAGCAGCAGCAGAAAAGCGGCCCTGATCCCGAAGGCCTCTATCCACAGCCCCAGCAGTTCAATGGTGATAATGGTGATCAAAAAGCCAATGCAGTTGACCAGGGTCAATGCCGAGCCCACGTATTCCCTGGGCGCGAACCGGGTATTCAGGGAAGAAAACTGCGGGGAATCCGCCACCACTGCGATTCCCCAGACCAGCATCACAAATAATGAGGCCCAGACCGGCAGCAGGTGGAACCAGGGCGAAAAAAAGCAGCAGAGCCCCGAGATTCCCAAGGCCCAGAGGGCCACCTTCCGGCTGCCCGTTTTCAGGGCCACCAGCCCCCCTAAACCGCAGCCCAATGCGCCGGCCACAAAAAACCCAAAGACCCAGAGTACTGGCCGGACCGGGGTCAGGCTGGCAAAGAGCAGGGGCACATAGGCAAAGACAGCATACAACTCCCACATGTGGCCGAAGTAACCAAAAGAGGCCCCCCGGAATCCCGGGTGGCGGAACATACGGCCCAGAACCCCCATGTCAAACACAGTGGCCCGGGGCAGGTGCGGACCGTCTCTCACCAGGAGCACCTGGATCACCCCGCCCGTGATACAGGCCCCGGAGGTTATGCCCAGGATCAGGCCGGCCCCGGCCTCTATGCTGAAGGCGCGGATGAGGTAGGGAAAGCCCGCGGCCAGGACCAGGGCCCCCACCAGAAACCCCAGGGCCCTGGAAATCGTTGCCGGATACCAGGAAGCAGCGATCTTCATGCCCACCGGGTAGATCCCGGCCAGGCTGATGCCGCAGCCAAATCGGGTCACCATGAGAAGCCCGGGGCTCTTCCCCAAAAAGATCCCGCAGAGGTTCAGTGCCGCTCCCGCCAAAGAACAGCAAAAAAAGACCCTGGCCGGAGCGCAGCGGTCCGATAGATTGACCAGGGCAAAGACCAAAGAGCCTGTGATGAACCCCAGCTGGACAGCGCTAAGAATAAGGCCCTGGCCGGCATAGGCCACATTGGCTGCAAACCAGATGGACCCGGACAAAAACTGGGAGAGGATAATGCAGATGAGTTTCACAAATTATCCACCCACATGGTCGGCATTGGTCTTTTTCTCCTCTTTTTCCTCTCTTGAATTCAGGCACAGGGACCCTAATTAAACGGATTTTTCCGGAATGTCAACCATCTGTTTTTTCACGGCAAAAGCCCGTATCAGATCACAGTCACATTTGCAGTGGCAGGGCCTTTCTGGCCCTCGTCAATATCATACAATCGCAAATAATAAATTATTTCTTGCTATTTTAAATCAACCCTGTATGCTGTTTTTTAAATGTTAGGCGTACAGTGCAGGACAATAAATAGGGCATCTGCTGCTATTTTTCTTCATTTATCAAAGCATCGGCCGCGTCTGGTTTAACCTAATTGTCTGGAAAATTTTCATCTGACCGTCATCGTCTGGCAGGGGCGTTGAAAAAGGCATTGGATTGTCAGTCCTGCTGATTCACAAGAGTTAATCTGTCAGCCCAAACGCAAAAAAAAGGAAAATCATATGACTTCAAAACCGGATCAATCAAAAATGCCAACCCATGACATTTCCAGTGCAGACCCCACGGATGGGTGTCATCATTTAACATCCACCTCTCTTAGAGACTTGAGTTCTGAGTACCAGCGGATCAGACCGGATCAGACCGATGCCGCGGCATCCAGTGAAAAGGAATAAGACGCCCGACGATTCTTTCATATCTTCGCCTGGTGATCCAAAGGGATCACCACTGTAAACTCCGCCCCCTGGCCGTCGTCGGAATCAAGGGCCAGGGACCCGCCCATATCTCGCAACAGCACCATCACCCCGGCCAACCCCAGGCCGTGGCTGTTAATGGCATCGTCCAGGGCACCGCCTGTGGTAAAATAAGACTTAAAAATCCGGCTGTGCTCGGACACAGGAATTCCCCTGCCATCGTCTTTTACCCTCAGGACCAGATGCTTGCAGTCAATATTGCCCCGGATATCCACCCGTTCGGTTCGATGCTTGAATGCATTGGAAACCAGGTTGCGAAGAATCTGCCGGACCTTGGCCTTGTCCAGTCGGACCGGGGTCGCCCAGATCCGGGTGGAAAAATCAATGCCAAAGCCCCAGGGTTCAAGGGTCTGGTTCAGGGCATCATAGGAGGCGGCCCTGCGGACCGCATCGGCCATGGAGGGATTGCACAGGTCAAAGATCTCCACCAGCACCGATGCCACAAGCGCTCCCACGGTAAACTCCGACAGGGTCACCACCCCCTCCCTGGACCGACCCAGTTCAAGGACATCGTTGACCAGGCGCTGGGAGGTCAGGGCATTGCGGATGATGCGTTTGACCACCTTGGCTTGCTTGTCAGTCAATGGGCCGTAGATGTCCTGGCGGTTGAGAAGACATTTTGCCCCGGCATCAATTACGGAAATAGGCACCTTGAGATCGTGGATGAGAATTTCGGTTTTGATTGCGGACTCCGTCATTTGGTCGTCCCCCTTTAAAATCCTTGCTTTTTAACTTGAGGATTCTATATAGTGATTTCACCCTTTAGCACTGTGAAGATTGCCCTGTCTGCATGTTGCGCCCGGATCCTGAATACTTGTTATACCCAGGATGAATTGCTCTTGTAAAGTCTTTTGGAGGGTTTATGGCCACACCCGAAACAGACAAGACGCCGGAAAAAAAGAAAATTTTTGCCACGCCACAGCAGCGGATCCAAACGCTGGAGGAAGAGAACCGCATCCTCAGGGCCATTATCCACAAGGCCCCCATCCCTATTTTTGTCCTGGACCGGAACCATTGCATCACCCACTTCAACCAGGCCCTGGAAGACCTGGCCGGGCTGGACAGTCGGAGTATGACCGGAACCCGGGACCAGTGGAAGGCCTTTTATGCCAGCAAACGTCCGGTCATGGCAGATCTCATCATTGATAAATCATCGGATAACGAAATTATTGAGCACTACGGAGATAAGTACAACCGGTCGGCAAAATCAGCTGGCAGGTTCGCCGCCACTGATTTTTTCCCGGATCTTGCCCCTGAGGGACGCTGGCTTTTTTTTACTGCATCCACATTCACTGACGAGAAAGGAAACATTGCCGGGGCCGTGGAGACTCTCCAGGACGTTTCCCAGGAAAAACTCAAGGAAGCCAAACTTGAAGGGCTTTCCCAGGTCTATCGCCACATCCTGGAGTTCATCCCCTACCCCATCATCGTCTATAACGCCAAAGGCGAAGTCACCTATCTCAACCCCGCCTTTACCGACAAATTCGGCTGGGCCCTTGAGGCGATACAAGGCAGGCCCCTTGACTTTGTCCCCAGTGATCTGCGGCAGGAAACCCATGCCCTGCTGGACCGGTTCAAAAAAGAACGGCAGCTGGCCCGATACGAGACCCAGCGTCTCACCCGGGAAGGGGATGTCCTGGATGTGGTCATCTGGGCCGCCACCCACTCCCACCAGGGTCAGATCGAAAATTTTGTCATTTTAAGGGATATTACCCAGGAAAAACAGCTGGCCGCAAACAACAAGACCATCATGCGCATCTCCTCGGCCCTGCCCGAATACCCGGACCTGGAGGACCTCATGGACTTCATCTCCACCGAGGTCAAGGACCTGCTGAGGGCCGAAGGGGCTGTGGTCCTGCTGTACGATGAGATCAAAGAAGATCTCTTCTTTCAAGGGGCAGCCTATGATGACCAGACCACCACACAACGGGCCAAGGAGATCCGATTTGGCCTGGACGACGTCTTTGCCGGCAAGGTGATTAAAACCGGCCAGCCCGCCGTGACCAACAATGCCCAGTCCTCTCTCAAGGCATATCCCGAGCGGGACAAAAAAATGGGGTACCAGACCCGGAGCATCCTCTGCGTTCCCATTAAAAGCGATTCCAGGATCATCGGAGTGCTGGTGGCCATTAACAAAAAGCAGAACCGCTTTGACGACAATGACATGGCCCTTATGACCATGATCGCCGGCACCGTGGCCATCTCCATTGAAAATGCCCGGTTTTCCGATGCCCTGAAGGAAGCCTACCGGGACGTGGCTGCCATGAACCGGGCCAAGGGCAAGGCCATCAACCACCTCTCCCATGAGCTGAAAACCCCGGTGGCCATTTTGACAGGCTCCCTGCAGATCCTCAAGAACAAGATCGCTGAACAGCCCGGAATAAAGGCGGACACCACCTTGAACCGGATTGAACGAAACCTGGACCGTATCGTGGATATTCAGGCTGAAACTGCGGATATCATGGAAACCGGGGAGTACAATGCCCGGCAGATGCTCATCACCATGCTGGAAGCCTGCCAGGATGAACTGGAAACTTTGATCCAGTCCTGCCTGGACCAGGACATCCTGGACCCTGAGCACCTCATGGACGCGATTCATGCCCTCATTGACCGGGAGTTCGGCCCCAGGTCCATGCGCATGAAATCACTAGATTTTAAAAAGGCCTTTCAAAAGACTTTTTCAGCCATGACCCCCGGGTTTCACTTCAGGCGCCTGGACCTTTGCACGGCCATTCCGGACGGGCTATCCGATATCACCATGCCCCCGGATGTGGTGGATAAACTGATAAAGGGCCTGATCAAAAATGCCATTGAAAACACACCGGACCAGGGCCGCATCGAGATCAGTGCAGAAGAAAATGAGGGCGGTCTGGCCTTCAGGGTCAAAGATTTTGGGGTGGGGATCCTTCCTGGAGACCAGCAGCGGATCTTTGAAGGCTTTTTCGCCACCCAAAAAACCCTGCTCTACGCCACAAAGACCCCCTATGAATTCAACGCCGGTGGCAAGGGGGTAGACCTGTTGCGCATGAAGCTGTTCTCCCAGCGCCTGGGCTTTACCCTGGACATGACCTCCTCCAGGTGCCGCTATCTGATAAAAACCGGGCAAGCCTGTCCCGGGGATATCCTCAAATGCCGATTCTGCAAGACCCAGCAAGACTGCCTGGATTCAGGCCAGACCTGTTTTACGGTCTTATTTCCCCAGGAATAATGCAATGGCGCATGTGACTGCGACTTCACCAAGTATATTATGACGACGAGAACAATACTGAAAGCCGCTCTCAATCTTCGGTTGAACCGATGGGTGAAACACTTGCTGAATTGCGCGGTGACATACATTTTTTTAAAAGCCTTTCAAAGGCCGGTCTTAGCTGAAACAAACCGAAATGAAAAGGACGCCTTGATAGAAAATAAAGAGCGTCTATAAATAAACGAGGGGCATTACCAATCCGTTTTTTCCTACCATCAAAGTACCATCTGCTTTCCTAGGGCTGATGTTCTTGTCTTTGCCATGGTATTCATCGCAAATTTTGCTGTAGGGGCGGGCAAATGGCTTGGGTTTTAGGCCTTGACATCCAGGGCTTTGGGTGAGAATGTGCCTGAAATTAATTATGAAATTTTTTGGGAAACTTTGATAGGACGTTTGACCATGACCATTACCTGATACACCTCCCCAGTTACCGGGCCTGACCTGTTTTCAGACTCGGACTGAGCCTGGCAATTCCCTGACAAAAGCGGTGCCGCCTCAACCTGCCTGGTCTGGACCGGATTTTTTTGATCTGGACCAAGGAATTTCCACGTTGATTTTCGGCATCCTGGAACAGGCCATGGCATAGATGGATAACCATTTAAGGGACTACTTTTTAAGGAAGCATAAGATGAACCCTGATTATTTACTCAACACCGTGTACGTTGTCATATTTCTTGCCGGTGGAGCCATTGCAGCGCTTGTCCCCTTTGCAATCGCTTATCTGCTCCGTCCGAAAATCACCTTTTTCGATAAAACCCGACAGGCCTATGAATGCGGCATGGACCCCTTTGGTTCGGCCTGGGATTTCAGGTACGGGATTTCCTATTACCTGTATGCCCTGATGTTTCTGGTCTTTGATGTGGATATCCTCTATTTGTTTCCCATTGTAGAGGCCTTTCACGAAGTTTCGGCGGTCCGGGGGATCACCGAGCTGTTCATATTTATTTTCATTCTCTCCCTGGCCATTGTCTATGCCTGGCGGAAAGGAGCCTTTGATTGGAAAAAAAGAGTACCGAAAATTCAGCAATAAACAAATATACCGCCGATCTGCAACAAAGGTTTTTCGGCTCCGGCGTCACCGAGAACCAGGGGCCGCTGCTTGAGGTGGGTATTGCGGATAAAATTTTGAAATTCTGCCAGGCCAACTCCCTGTGGCCCATGACCTTTGGGCTGGCCTGCTGCGCCATAGAGATGATGGCCACGGGCATGGCAAGAATCGATATGTCCAGGTACGGGGCTGAGGTTTTCCGTCCCTCTGCCAGGCAATGCGACCTGATAATCGTATCAGGCACGGTCAACAAAAAAATTGCCCCGGCACTGATGACCCTCTACGAGCAGATGCCCTATCCCAAATGGGTGATTGCCATGGGCAACTGCGCTATTTCCGGCGGCCCCTTTGCCGTGCCTGAAAATTACAATGTCATTGAAGGGGTGGACCGGCTGATTCCCGTGGATGTCTATATCCCCGGCTGCCCGCCAAGGCCCGAGGCCCTGATGGCCGGACTGTTCAAACTCCAGGAAAAGATTGCCGGCACACGGCATCCCTTTCCCCAAATGCCCCATCCTGAAAACACCTAAGGACTGACCATATGAACCTGCATATCAACACCATAACCCAGGCCATGTCCGGGCTGGCTGTCAAAATCCAGCCGGCTGAATTTGAGGCCCAAGGCTTTCATGCCTGCCTGCTGCCTGAATCAGGCAGTCTGATGCCGGCGGTGGCCAGGCTGCTGTACGACCAGGCGTATTTTTTGGTATTTGTCACGGCCTGCCACACCGATCCGGTGGCCCAGGCCCTCTATCAGTTTGCCCGGTTTGACGAAAATCTGCGACTCATGGTCCGCTGCCCTGTGGACCTTGACAACACAATTCCCACCATCAGCCACATCTTCCAGGGGGCCAACTGGCACGAACGCGAAACCCGTGACTTTTTCGGGATCACCTTCAAGGACCACCCCAATCC
>Ga0102943_1002731_pt1 | contig 10158 bp, 10 predicted proteins | sample SalPonC_black_MG_FD_78174 | JGI IMG/M metagenome (GOLD analysis project Ga0102943, IMG submission 78174) | Salt pond soil microbial communities from South San Francisco under conditions of wetland restoration - Salt Pond MetaG... | ecosystem: Environmental > Aquatic > Marine > Intertidal zone >...
ACGATCTGGATTTGGCTTTTCGCATAAAAGGTCAAAGCGTCGAAATCTTCGAAATCCGGCCGGCGTTGCGAGAGCCGGGCGTCAAGATGGAATCTCCCGTTGCGAAAGCCACCTATGTCAAAATCCGGAAAATCTGGAAAATCTACTGGATGCGGGCCGACCTGAAGTGGCACGGTTATCAACCGGACCCGGTGGTGCAATCAATCGAGGAGTTTCTTGAAATTGTCGAGCGCGACGAATACGGCTGTTTTTATGGCTGAAGACAGGGGGGCAGTCCCCCAAAGGCTTTAGCCAGACCCAGGGCCAATTTTTTCTGATTTTAGGTTGTTTCATTCTGGAGAAACAACATACTGATAGTGCCCAACAAATCGCTCCAGCCGATGCCGCAGAGCGGCGTTGCTGAGTATCAACACTGGACGCAGGAACATCCAGCAGGAGCTCGCCGGTGATTGCAGTGATCTTTGAAGTCTGGCCGACCGAAGGTAGAGCCTTGGAATATTTCGATTTAGCGACTTCCTTGCGGACAGACCTGGAGAAAATCGATGGTTTCATATCAATCGAGCGCTTCGAGAGCCTGACGAGGAAAGGCAAATACCTCTCACTTTCGTTCTGGCGTGATGAAAAAGCTGTGCGTGCCTGGCGAAATCTTGAAAAGCACCGGATAGCTCAAACAAAGGGGCGCAACGGCGTGTTCGCAGACTACAGACTCAGGGTTGCCTCTGTGATGCGAGATTACGGAATGCAGGATCGGAGCGATGCGCCAAGTGACAGTCGTGAGATGCACGGCTGACAAAATCTCAAAGGGGGGGATGCCGAGGCAAGCGTGCATTGTCGTACCGGATGCGGTTTGTCCCGTTATAGCCGAAGAAACAACCGCGGCCGAATTTTCCACAGATTTAACAGTTGGCTGTCGAAATTAATAGACAGAAAGGTGTATTATTTACCATGCTCTTCCTCAGACTTATGGTCTTTTTAATAATCGTACTTGGGGTCCTCCTCTATTTAATCTCGGGAAAGGTCAGGGCCGAGTTTGTAAATAATGTAGAGAAGATCAATCCGAGCTTAATGAATAGTAAGTCCGTGTTCAAGGAATTCTGTAAAAATCCTCGGACACCATACATTTCGCAATTAATTAAAACAAAAAAGAGACTTACCATTGCGTTAATTATTTCTGTTTTGGTTTTTTTAATTGCTGTTTCTTCGGTAGTCTATCAGCAAGTTTATAAAACAGATGACCATCCAATCAGCAAAACCGGAAATAACGCCGTGGAAAATTGAAAATAAAAACAGGATAGCGGTGGTGATCGTAGTCTCGACATCGTCTCCGCCTATCATGACCCATTTGCTTAGAAATAATTTAAGGCGTATTGAATGTTCAGGCTTGAATACAAAAATCTCAGTTGGTGGTTTTGGTTAATTACGGCAGTTTTCTTATCAGTAGGAGTCTCCGGATTCCCTGTTGGTTTTAAGCTTGCGATCGGCTTTACCATTTTTCAATTAATCTTCTTCGCCCTCAGACTGCAAAGCATGACGGCCTTTCCGGTCCAGGTAAGATTCTGGTATCTGATATTACTCATCATCTCTCTGCCGCAAATGCTCCAATGGTTATTCTGGATTCCGACCATTGGCACTTGGGCACAGGTGCTCGTCGGATATTGCCTGATGGCACGCTGCGTTTCCATGTTGCCCTGGAATCGAGAGGACGCTTTTTCATTCGAGTATTTCAAAAAAACGATTTTTTCTCCGCCAGTGAATGGGAGCGTTAAGCAGGGTTTCACCGGGAATTCAGGAGAGTACCGCACTTAACTCTCGTCTCTTGGCAAATAAAGACACGCAGAGCATTCAGTGAGGCCTCTCCTCCAAAGTCCTTGTTGCGACTCGTCGCCATGATCCATATCGCCCTGCATTTCATCGTCCCGCCGCTGGTCGCCCTGGTTTTCTACCGAAGCCGCTGGCGCAATGCGGCGCTGATCATGATCGCAACCCTGCTCGTCGATGCCGACCATCTGCTGGCTGATCCGATCTACGATCCCGGTCGCTGTTCCATCGGTTTCCACCCGCTGCACACGGCCCCGGCCATTGTGATCTACGCCGCTCTGTTCGCGCTTCCCTTCTTTGCCGGGCGGAAGGCCGACGCTCAGGGCTGGCCTCCCACCGTCAGCGTACTGCACCTGATCGGCCTTGGGCTGCTGATCCACATGGCGCTCGACTGGATCGACTGCATGGTCTAACATGCGACCCAAGGGCCATTCCAGATTCGGCGAGGACCGGCCTTATTTCCCGCTTCCCCGAAAATGGTCCTAGCATAGAACTCACTGAGGTGTCCTTCGAACTCCGGTTCCACCGCGATGGGGACTTATGATCAGGGGCTTGCGCTGTACTGAGGATACCAGCCGCCGGAAACCGTCATAAGGTCATCATGCAATAAAGGAGATCAAATGGCAGGCGCGAGTACAGCATTTGTGGTGCTGGCGGCTTTTTTCTGGGGGTTGTCAGGCGGGATCGGCGGTATTCTTATGGCCGGCGGCTGGGATGCATTCGTGGTTTCATTTTACCGGGGTGCGATCGGACTGCTGTGCGTTCTCGTCTGGCTGGCGTTGCACACGCGCGGCAGCGGGCTGGCAAATCCCCGCTTGTGGTTCTGGTCAGCGATTGCCGGGGTCGGCGTCGCGGGCAACTTTGCCTTCTATTTCATGAGCATCGCGCAGGGCAGCGTCGCGGTTGCCGTGACCTTGATGTACTGCGCGCCCGTGTTCGTGTATCTCGTGTCATTCTCACTCAAGCTGGAACGCCCCACGGCACTGAAATGGACTGCGATCGCGGTGGTGATGCTTGGCATCATGCTGCTGACCCAGATTTATGACATCGGCGCGAGCGGCGTCACGCTGCTCGGCGCGGGTGCCGGCCTGCTTTCCGGCCTGTCCTACGCGGTGTTCATTTTCGGTTTCAAGTATGCGGCGCCGCACGGCAGTCCGCAGGCGATTCTCTCCATAGCCTTCGCGGTCCTTGCCGCCATCCTGATCTGGCCCGCTGATGCCGACCAGGCCGTTGCCGTCCTGAGGGCACCGGATTGGCCGCTGTTCGCCGGGTTGGGCGTACTTGGCGCGGGATTGTCGTTCGTGTTTTATATCATCGGCCTGAAGCATACCGCGCCGGCCGTGGCCTCGATTGTGGCCATGGTCGAACCGGTCACCGCATCGCTGTTCGGCGTCCTGGTTTTAAAGGAAAGCCTGGCCGGCCCGCAGATCTTCGGCATGGGCCTGATATTGGTCACGGTGACCGCCCTCAGCGTGCGCTCGAGCGCCGGACCGGCACCTGCCGATTTAACCCCGGACTGAGTCGCATCACGCCAGCGCATGACCAGCGCCCGGTGCGCCGCACGGCGACTATATCGTCATCCTCTTCTCGTCCTCCTTTGCGCACAAGAACGCCGCCGTGGAAACGGTCACGGTCGTGCTGGAAGATGACCGGCAGTACCGCGTTGCGGGCTGCTTCATCAAGTGACCCGTCCCCTCATTCATGATATCCCAGCACCACCAGGATGCAGGTGCCGTCGGCGATGACGTTGACACCGGCTTCCTCGCAGGCCGCGACCGCCCGGTCGTTTTGCGCGCCGGGCTGCATCCAGATGTTCTCGATGCCCCGGGCGATGGCCTGTTCGACGACCTCCTCGGTCACCTGCGGCGGAGTGATGATCGACAGGCTCTTCACCTCGTGGGGCAGGTCGAGTACCGACTCCACACAGGGCTCGCCCTCGATGACCTTTTCCCTGGGGTTGACCGGATGCACCTTGCGCTGGTTCTGCTGGTAGCAGCGCACCACCTTGTTGCCGTATTTTTCACGCTTGGCCGAGGCGCCGGCGACCCCGAAAGCGGGGGAGGACAGAAAATTTTCGATCTGGGATTCCATGGCGGACATGCTGATCTCCTTTCCGGGGTTGAAGCCCCCTTTAGGATAGAATACTGCCAATCAGGTCGAACAGCAACCCCGGCAGGACGCCGAACAGGAGGACGGCAGCGGTGCAGACCATCAGGACCAGATGTTCGCTCTGCGTCCCGGGGTGTCTCGGCGCTGCGGTTTCATCGGCCATGAACATGGCGATGATCACCTTCAGGTAGAAGGCGAAGGAAATCAGCGAAGCCAGGATGCCGATCAGGGCCAGGCCGACCAGGTCGGCCTGGATCGCGGCATGGAATATGGAAAGCTTGGCCATGAAGCCGGCGGTCGGCGGCATGCCGGCCAGGGACAATAGCAGGACGGCCAGGACGCCGCCCCGCAGCGGGTGGCGGAAGCCGAGACCCCGCCACTGCTCGATCGTTGCCGGTTCGTCGTCGCCCTGCGCCAAGCTGGCAATCACGGCAAAGCAGCCCAGGCTGGCCAGGGCATAGACCACCGTGTAAAAGGTCGCCGCCGCCAGGCCGTCTTTGGTCTGGCCGATCAGGCCGATCAGCACCGTGCCCATGTGGACCACCGAAGAGTAGGCGAGCAGGCGCTTGATGTCCGTCTGCACCAGTGCGCAGAGGGCGCCGGCCAGCATGGTCAGGGCGGACAGCATCCAGAGCAGGGAGGTCATCTCCTGCCAGCCGCTGGCGCCGCTGGCGAACAGACCGATCAGGGCGGCGACTACGGCGCCCTTGGAGCCGGTGGCCAGCAGGCCGACGACCGGCGTCGGTGCACCCTGATAGACGTCCGGCGTCCAGAAGTGGAAGGGGACCAGGGAAATCTTGAAGCCGATGGCGACCAGCAGCATGCCCCAGCCGAGCAGTCCCCAGGGCCGCAAAGTCCCGGTCGTTTGAAGACCCTGCAGGGCCTCGGGCAGGTGGAAGCTGCCGCTGCCGGCATAGATCAGGGCGATGCCGAAAGCCAGGAAACCGGTGGCTACGGCGCCGAGCACCAGGTATTTGAGCCCGGCCTCGGCGGCGAGATCGCTGCGGCGGTTGCTGGCGATCAGGATGTAGAGGGCCAGGGTGAAAGCCTCCAGGCCGAGGAAAATGCCGATCAGGCTGGTGGCCGAGGAGAGCAGGCTCATGCCGGCAGCAGCGAACAGGACCAGCGAGACGTATTCGCCCGGCGGCAGCAGGTGCTCGCGGATATAGCGCTCCGACAGCAGCAGGACCAGCAGGGCGATCCAGGCCCACAGCGCGGTAAAGAAGCGGCCGTAAGCGTTGGTGGCAAACAGGCCGCCGACTTCCGGGACCGGCGGCACGAGGACCAGCGCAGTCACGGCCGCGGCCAGGGCAACGATGACACCTGCAGCCACCAGAGGCGTCGGCTGCCGGAACCAGGCGCCGGTCATCAGCAGCACGGTGGCGCCGAGGGCCAGGATCAGAACCGGCGTCAGGGCGATCAGCTCCAGGCCGCTCATGGCATTCCTCCCAGGAGCAGCTGCACCGGCTCCTGCAGCGGCGCCAGGAAAGGCGCCGGGTAGAGGCCGAGCCAGACAGTGAGGATGGCCATCGGCAGCAGGATCAGCCATTCACGAGGCGTCAGGTCGGCGATCTCCCGGTCGTCGGCCGGCGGCCCCCACAGCGTATTCTGGACCATGCGCAGCATGTAGGCGGCGGCGAAAACCACGCCGAGGAAGGCGAGGCAGGCCCAGACCGGCTGGGTCTGGAAGGTGCCGAGCAGCACCAGGATCTCGCCGGCGAAGTTGGCCAGGCCGGGCAGCCCCAGGGAGGCCAGGGCGAACAGCAGGAACATGGCCGAGAGATTGGGTGCTTTGCCCCAGAGGCCACCCAATTCCCGCATGCTGCGGGTGTCCGTGCGGCGGCGGATCATGGCGATGATCACGAACAGGCCGCCGGTGGTGATGCCGTGGGCCGGCAGCAGCAGCAGGCTGCCGGTCCAGGCCGTGGTCTGCCAGGCGGCCAGGCCGAGAACGACCAGGCCGAGATGCGAGATCGAGGCATAGGCGAACAGCCGCTTGACGTCGTCCTGCCGGTAGGCGCTCCAGGCGGCATGGAAGATACCGACCAGGGCCAGGAAGGCCAGAACCGGCAGGGCATCACGGGTCGCGGCCGGGAACAGCGGAAAGGCGACCCGGATCATGCCGTAGACGCCGGTTTTCAGCAACAGGCCGGTGAGGTCGATGGTGCCGGCGATCGGTGCCTCGGTGTGGGCGTCCGGCAGCCAGGTGTGGAAAGGGACCAGCGGCGTCTTGACGGCGAAAGCCGCCATGAAGCCGAGGAACAGCCAGAACTCCTGACCGGCGGTCAGCTGCGTCTGCGCCAGTTCGGCGAGGGCGAAGGTGTAGCTGCCGGTCTGCTCGCCGTGAAGCAGGTAGAGAGCGATCAGGGCGATCAGCATGGTCAGGCTGCCGGCCAGGGTGTAGAGGAAAAATTTCAGGGCCGCGTAGCGGCGCCGCGCATGTCCCCAGATGCCGATCAGGAAGAACATCGGGATGATCATGATCTCCCAGAACATGTAAAAGAGAACCAGGTCGACGGCCAGGAAGATGCCCATGATGCCCGCTTCCAGCAGCAGGACCAGGGCGAAGAACATGGAGGGATGGCGCTCGGTCTGCCAGGACATGAGAACCGCAACGGTCTGCAGGAAAGCCGTGAGCAGAACCAGCAGCAGGGAAATGCCGTCCATCGCCAGGGTGAAACGGATGCCAAAGCGCTCGATCCAGGCGGCGTCCTCATACCACAGCCAGCCGTTTTCCGGCGAAACCTGGCCTTGGAGCAAAAACAGGCCGATGGCGATGGCCAGGATCAGATGGGTGGTGACCAGGGCCAGCCAGCGGCTGGTGCGTTCGCGGGGATCGCAGAGCATGCAGAGCAGGGCGCCGGTCAGCGGCAGGATGATCAGCAGCGACAGCCAGGGGATCTGCGCAAGGAAGGCGGAGAGGGTCATCAGTGTCCTCCTCCCCGGGCCACCAGGGCCAGCAGCACCCAGCCGAGAATCAGCAGGAAACCCCAGGCAAAGGCGGATAGGTAAGTCGATAACCGACCCGTCGTCAACCGGCGGACCATGCCGCCGCAGGTCGCCGTGAAATGGGAGAGACCCTTGAGGGTACCGTCGATCAGGGCCCGGTCGGCGCCGATATAGATCAAGCGGGCCATGGCGTCGAAAGGCCGCACCACCACCAGGTCGACCAGCTGGTCGGTCCGCCAGCCCTGCAGCAGGAAGCGCGCCGTCCGGTTGTCCAGGGGCGGTCGGTAAGCACGGTAGCGCCAGTGGGCCGCTGCCCAGCCGGCCAGCACCAGCAGGGCCGCCAGGGCGATCAGCTGCCATTCGAGTTGGTGGCTGACAGATGGCTGGCGGCCGGCCAGGCTGCCCAGCCAGTGTTGCAGGCGCTCGCTGCCGCCGACCAGGGCCGGCAGGTTGAGGATCCCTCCGGCCAGGCCGATCAGGGCCAGCGGCCAGAGCGGCCAGCGCATCAGCCAGGTGACCGGATGCGGGTGGCCGGCACCGCGGGGCTCCCCGGCGAACACCAGGTAGGTCAGCCGGAAGGTATAGAAGGCGGTCAGCAGCGCGGTCAGGACACCGACCAGCCAGAAGACCCTGTAGACCGGGTCGGCATGGCTGAACAGCGCCAGCAGGACGGCATCCTTGGAGAAAAAGCCACCGGTCAGAGGCATGCCGGCCAGGCAGACGGCGCCGGCCAGGAACACCCAGAAAAGTTCCGGGGGGCCACGGCGGGCGAGGCCGCCCATCCGGAAGATGTCGTTTTCCTCACCGGCCAGGTGGATCAGGCAGCCGGCCGCCATGAACAGCAGGGCCTTGAAAAAAGCATGGGTAAAGAGGTGGAACATGGCGCCGCTGACGGTGCCGGCGCCGACCGCCATGAACATGTAGCCGACCTGGCTCATGGTCGAGTAGGCCAGAACGCGCTTGATCTCGCGCTGCGCCATGGCGCAGGTGGCGGCGTAGAGGGCGGTCAGGGCGCCGACCGCGGCGATCGCAGTCATGCCGGCGGCCGACAGGGAAACCAGCGGGAACAGTCGGCAGAGCAGATAGACACCCGCAGTGACCATGGTGGCGGCATGGATCAGGGCAGAGACCGGCGTCGGCCCGGCCATGGCGTCGGCCAGCCAGGTCATCAGCGGCAGCTGCGCCGACTTGCCGCAGGCGCCGAGCAGCAGCAACAGGGTCAGGGCGAGGACCGTGCCGGGAGCCAGAGCGGCGGCCTGGGCGTTGATTTCGCTGATCGACAGGGTGCCGGTCAGGGCGAACAGCCAGAGCAGGGCGATGCCGAGAAAGACATCGCCGACCCGGGTCACCAGAAAGGCCTTGGTCCCGGCCCGGGCATTGTTCTTGTCCCGGTACCAGAAACCGATCAAGGCGTAGGAGCAGAGCCCGACGCCCTCCCAGCCGAGGAACAGCACCAGCAGATTGTCGGCCAGGACGATGGCCAGCATGGCGAACACAAACAGGTTGAGCAGCGTGAAAAAACGGGCGTAATCCTGTTCCTGGCGCATGTAGCCGACGGCATACAGGTGAATCAGGGTGGCGACCCCGGTGACCATCAGGGTCATGGGCGCCGCCAGCTTGTCGAAGTGCAGGGCAAAAGCCACATTGACATCGCCGCTGGCCAGCCAGGTGGCGAGTACGGCACGGGTGCCCTCGCCGGCCGCGTAATCCCAGAACAGCAGGGTCAGCAGCGTGGCACCGGCCACCCCGGAAACGGCCAGGGTTTCGGCGAACAGGCGCGGCAGGCGCATGCCGAACAGCAGGTTGGCCAGAGCGCAGCTCAGGGGCAGCAGGGGTATGAGAAACAGCAGTGTCTCGCTCATCCTTGCATCCTGTCGAATCGGTCAGCTTCGATGGTCCCCTGCCGGTGGCGCAGATAGAAGACCATCGCCAGGGCCACGGCGACTTCCGAGGCGGTTACCGCCATGAGCAGCACCACCATGACCTGGCCGTCCGCCTGTTGCCAGTAGGCCGAGGCGCCGACCATCACCAGGGCGGCGGCATTCAGCATGATTTCCACCCCGATCAGGATCATGATCAACTGGCGGCGCATCACGGCACAGGCCAGACCGAGCACGAATACGGCAGCCGCCAGGGCCAGAACATGGGCCAAGGGGACGATCATGGAAGGTCCTCCCCGCCGCGCCGCCGCGGCCGGTAGCGGCCGAGGTAATAGGCGCCCACCGCCGCGAACAGCAACTGAAAGGAAACCACTTCGACGGCCAGCGCATAGCGACCGAACAATGCCGCACCGAAGTCGCGCGGTCCCAGGAAGTACGCCGAACCCTGCGCGGCGGCATCGGGGTCCTGGAAGATGATCAACAGGGTGCAGCCCAGGATCGCCGAGGCGACCAGCAGCCCCGGCACCCAGCGCCGGCGGTTGAGATCCTCCGGCCGCTCGCGCGGCGCCAGTTCCAGGATCATGATGATGAACAGGAACAGGACCATGATGGCGCCCACATAAACGATGACCTGCCAGGCGGCGACCAGCGGCGCTCCGAGCAGGTAAAACAGCAGGGCCAGGGCGAACAGGGCCTTGACCAGGTAGATGACCGCATAGACCGGATTGCGGCAGGTCACGCAGAGCAGGATGGCTGCCAGCATGACGAAACCTAGAATGTAGAATAGTATTGAAGCCATAATCAAAAATCTCGTTTAACGCAGAGGCGCCAAGGCGCAGAGAGAAATATTTTCCATAAATTCATTAATTTCTTTTCTTTGCGCCTCTGCGTTAAATGCTTTTGTCAAGGCATCAGCGACCTGGGGTCGAAGGGTTCATCCTCGTCCTCGTTGCCGCCCCGCGGATTGACCACGCCGATCCCGGCATGGCGATAAAAGTTGTAGGCATTGTCCTTGCCACCGTCGGCGATCAGCAGATCCTCTTTCTCGGCGACCAGGCTCAAGGGGTTGCGGTTGCAGATTTCATAATCGGGCGTCATCTGGATCGCCAGGGTCGGGCAGGCTTCGGCGCAGAGTCCGCAGAAGATGCAGCGCGAGAAGTTGATCCGGAACCAGGCCGCATAGCGCCGGCCGTTATCGGCCTCGGCCGCCTGCATGGAAATGCAGTCGACCGGGCAGGCGGCGCTGCACAGGTGGCAGGCCACGCAGCGCTCGTTGCCGTCCGGGTCGCGGGTCAGGACGATGCGCGCCCGGTAGCGGGGCGGCGGCGTCCGTTTCTGCTCCGGGTACTGGATGGTGGCCGGCTTCCTGAACAGGTAGCCCAGGGTGATCCAGAAGGGTTCG
>Ga0102943_1002734_pt1 | contig 10153 bp, 8 predicted proteins | sample SalPonC_black_MG_FD_78174 | JGI IMG/M metagenome (GOLD analysis project Ga0102943, IMG submission 78174) | Salt pond soil microbial communities from South San Francisco under conditions of wetland restoration - Salt Pond MetaG... | ecosystem: Environmental > Aquatic > Marine > Intertidal zone >...
CACTAAACAAAGCTCAGCATCTTTGTTGCTGGCAGTGCATGATGAAAGTTTTTCGATGAGGGTTCTCTGATCCTCAGTAGGATGGTGGGGGAGCTCAGAGACAAAATCATATGAAAGTCTTTCGGTAAAAGTTCGTGTACTCATATGTCATACAAAGATAGAGAATCCTTAAACCAGAGAAGTCACAATTCAAACAATAAATCATAAATCTCAAGTTACACAATAACAAACTTAAAATCAGTATGAAGAATGGACTCTTCAGTTTGAAAAACGGGTGAGATTATGTATCAGAAAACTTCCTAAAACAATTGCTATTATCGAAGACTGGAAACGAGTAATTAAAGCGATTTGTATAAATACTTTGGATTTGAAGCCGGCAGATTCCTCCATCCTCCATTGCGCCGAAAACAGGTGTAAAAAAGCCAACCAGGTACCGGCGCAATTCCGGTTGACGGAATGACCTTGACTTGAGGGATAAGGTGGGAAAAAGGGCGCGCCGACTCATATGAAATTTAACAAGGTGTCGGCGCGCCCTTTTTCTTGTTACCTACCCAAAATCTACGTCATTCCTCCGCCTTATGTTTCGCTCATATCACGATTTGTTGTTCATAAAACGTTATAAGCGAAACATAAGGCTAAGGAATCTAAATAATATGGTTTAGGTAAATAGCTTTTGCGCAAAAAAACTACGATAAACAGTTATGTTTTTCAGGAAAAAATAGCGGCTCAAGGTTTAGAGCGAGAATATCAGTAGTATAAAAAGGATGTAAGCCCTTAAAGGGATGACCACCCTGGGAACTAACAATTCAAAACAAGAAAAAATGCAGGTTAAAGTGGCTGAGCCAGCAGCTTAACATCTTTAGCCGTAATTTCTGTGTCACAGAGAATGGTCAGGCGCTCCACCACATTTCGCAGCTCTCTGATGTTTCCGGTCCAGGGCAGGTTTCTCAGCTCAGCGAGTGCTTCTTCGGTAAACTCCGGTGTTTTTTTGCCCATTCCCGAACTGATATCGGCAATAAAATGATTGGCCAGCAGAGGAATATCATCGGCACGTTCTTTAAGCGAAGGAACCCTGATTAGGATGACTGAAAGCCGGTGATAAAGGTCTTCGCGGAAGTTTCCTTTTTCAATTTCCTGCTTGAGATCTTTGTTGGTAGCTGCGATTACGCGCACATCCACTTTAATCTCCTTATCGCCTCCTATCCTGATGATTTTGTTTTCTTCTAGTGCCCGCAATACCTTGGCTTGCGCCGAAAGGCTCATATCACCAATTTCATCGAGGAATAATGTGCCACCGTCGGCCTGCTCGAAATCTCCCTTGCGCTGTTTGATGGCACTGGTGAATGATCCTTTTTCATGACCGAACAGCTCGCTTTCGATAAGTTCGCCTGGAATAGCAGCACAATTTACTTCAATAAATGGATTCTTCGACCGTGAGCTCTTTTCGTGTAATTGCCTTGCCACCAGTTCTTTTCCTGTTCCATTGGGTCCGGTAATAAGTACGCGGGCGTCTGTGGGAGCTACCTTATCAATCATCTCACGCACTTGATTGATTACCTGCTATTCGCCCACCATCCGGTACTTATTGCTAACCCGCTTTTTCAGGATCTTTGTTTCATTTACCAAGTCTTTCTTTTCCAGTGCATTGCGCACCGCTACCAACAGGCGGTTCAGATCGAGTGGTTTTTCGATGTAGTCGTAAGCACCTTTCTTCAGGGCATCCACCGCTGTCTCAATATTTCCGTGTCCGGAAATCATGATAAAGGGCGCATCGGTGATTAACAGTCCTTGTTCAAGAACCTCAACACCATCTTTTTTTGGCATCTTGATATCGCAGAGAATCAGATCGTAGAGGGTATCTTTAATTTTCTCCAGCGCCTCTTCTCCATCAACAGCTTCTTCCACCTTGTATTTCTCGAACTCAAGAATTTCTCTTAAAGAGTTTCTGATGCTTCTTTCATCGTCAACGATTAATATTTTCATAGCGTTTAGTACTTTTTTATTTGTGGCTTGTCCACGATAGGTTGTTCGATAATATTCGGCATTCTTCACCTATGTTGGTTCTATGTTCCTATGTGGTTCAATTCCTTTTTTTTTAAACCACATAGACACATAGAAAACATTAGAACCCTTTTTACAATTGAATCAGCTACCGTGACGAATCCACTTCCACAGCTCTTTGTAGTCGATTTTCTTTCCGTACATTAAAATTCCGGTGCGGTAAATTTTTCCGGCGAGCCATGTGGTAAAAACAAATCCGGCAACCAGCAGGAACATGGCCAAGGCCATATCAAGCACCGGAACGCCAAATGGAATTCTGATCATCATGATAATGGGCGACGTAAATGGAATAATGCTAAACCAGAACGCCATCGGCCCTTCGGGATTTTGCACAACAAACTGCGCTACAATAATGGCCAGAATAAGCGGTGCTGTTACGGGTAGCATAAACTGCTGGGTATCGGTTTCGTTATCCACCGCCGAACCTATCGCAGCAAAAAGGGCGGAGTACATCAGGTATCCGAAAAGGAAGAAAAACAGGAAGCTGCCGATGATGAGCCCAAAATTGATAGAGCCGATGATTTCGAAAACTTTTGCCACCTGAGGGTTTGATGCCTGTTCGGCAATCTGTTCCTGGTTAGCACCCATTGCGCCGGACATTCCCTGCTGTTGCATCATCAAATCCTTGGTGTTTTGCACGTTGAGCGTATCGGCATAGATAGTTGTAAAAACCGTGTAGATTCCAAAAGTAAGCACCACCCACAATAATATCTGCGTTAAGCCCACCATAGCAATACCAAGGATTTTACCCATCATCAACTGGAATGGTTTTACGGAAGAAACAATGACTTCTACAATGCGGCTGGTTTTTTCTTCAATTACCCCGCGCATGACCTGCGAACCGAATATGAAGATGAAAAAATAGATTACCAAAGCACTGAAAAACCCAACGGCCATCGCCACTTCGGCATAGCTCTTCTCTTCATCGCCGCTCTCGTTGAGTTTGATGGTTGATAAGTCGATGTTAGCCTGGGTTGATAATAAGGTTTCTTTGTCAATTCCACTGGCTTTTAGCTTGAGTTCTTCTATACGTTTTTCCATCAAGTTTTTCAGATGGTTTTTTACTTCCAGCGTCACCTGGTTGTTGGAATAGATAACGGCTTTCTCGGGAAGAATTACTTTGGTTTCGGGGATATGGAGCAGGGCATAATATTCAAGGCCGGGAAGTTTATCTTTAGCTTCCTCAATGGAAATATCGAGAGAGAAATAATTATAGTTTTCACTGTTTTCAAAGGTATTATCATAAATTCCCGATTCATCAATGATGGCAATGCTTTTTGTGTCACCACTTTTCATCTGAGCAAGATAAACAGGCACAATCATCAGTGAGGCCATTAATATAGGGCCAAGAATGGTCATGATGATAAACGACTTTTTCCTTACCCTGATAAGATATTCGCGTTGTATGATTAATAGTATCTTGTTCATGGTTATATGCTGTTAGTTGTTTTCCTGGACTTTTGTAATAAATATTTCATTCATTGATGGGATGACTTCATTAAAGCTGTGTACTTCACCAATTTGCATCAGGTTTTTAACCAAGTCGTTGGGTGAAGAGTTGTTGGTTATTGTAATTTTTGCCGTCAGGGCGTTGTCTTTTACTTCATGATGCTCAATCCTGAAATCAGAGTGCAGCTCAACTCTCATCGAACCTTTCAGGTTGGTGAGTTTGGTAGTGAATGTGTTGGTGCTGTACTCCTGCTTTATTTGTTTCACTGGCCCATCCAGAATTTTATTCGATTTATTAATCAATGCAATATGATCGCAAAGTACTTCTACAGATTCCATATTGTGAGTGGAAAAAATCACGGTGGCTCCTTCTTTCCTGAGATTCAGAATTTCTTCTTTTACAATATTGGCATTGATTGGATCAAAACCACTGAACGGTTCATCAAATATCAACAGGTTGGGGCGGTGCAGAATGGTGGTGATAAACTGGATTTTTTGTTGCATCCCTTTTGAGAGCTCTTCTACCTTTTTATCCCACCAGGCATCGATTTCAAATTTCTTGAACCATTTTTTCAACCGATCCTGCGCCTCGCGTTTGGGAACATTTTTCAACTGTGCGAGGTAAAGTGCCTGCTCTCCCACTTTCATTTTCCGGTATAGTCCCCTTTCTTCAGGTAGGTAACCGATTTGTGAAACGTGATGCGGGCTGAGTGGCTCCCCATTCAGAAAAACCTTCCCGCTGTCGGGGGAGGTAATTTGGTTGATAATGCGTATCAGGGTTGTTTTACCCGCGCCATTAGGACCCAGCAGCCCGAAAATGCTCTGCTCAGGGACACTGATGCTTACATCATTCAACGCTTTGTGGTTTATAAACTCTTTGTTGATATTTTCGGCAACAAGAAAATCCATATTTTCTGATTTTATTAATAAAAAAAAGGATGTAATAAACTTGTAAACTTTAGTATCTCTGTTGACAAATTTATTACATCCTTTTAGTAAAAAAATATATTAATCGTTTAATTTCTGAAATATTCTTTCATCCTGTTAAAGAAACTTTTGTCTCTTGATGTCGGATTGGGTTTAAAATTATCAGAACCGGCTAATTTCTCCATAATTTTCTTCTCTTCGTCCGAGAGTGCTTTGGGTGTCCAGATATTGACGTTTATCAGAAGGTCACCACGTCCATAGCCATTCACTTCAGGGATTCCCTTGCCTTTTAGTCTGAGCACTTTCCCTCCCTGGGTGCCCGGTTCAATTTTTATCCGGGCGGTACTTTCGATGGTGGGGATATCGGCTCTCGTTCCGAGCGCTGCTTCAGGAAAACTGATATAAAGGTCGTAGAGCAGATTGTTCCCATCGCGCTGCAATTTTGGATGCGTTTCTTCCTCGATAAGTACGATAAGGTCTCCCGGAACACCACCACGGGCGGCGGCATTTCCTTTACCACTTACCGATAATTGCATCCCCCCGGCTACGCCGGCAGGAATATCAATGCTGATGACCTCGCTGTCTTTCACTATACCGTTGCCGTGACAAACAGTACATTTGTTTTGGATAGTCTGGCCTTCACCACCACAAGTGGGGCAGGTTGAAGTCGTTTGCATCTGTCCGAGGAAAGTATTGGAAACGCGGGTGACTTGTCCTGCACCATTGCAGGTATGACAAGTGCTGAAAGAGGAGCCGTCTTTGGCGCCGGTACCATTACATGTTTTACATGAGACGTACTTATTAACTTTGATTCTTTTTTCCACGCCGTTGGCAATTTCCTCAAGCGTGAGTTTTACCTTAATGCGCAGGTCGGAGCCCCTGTTAACGCGACGCCTTCTTCGTGAGGATGTTCCTCCGCCGAAGCCACCACCAAAGCTGCCTCCAAAGCCACCGCCAAATATATCGCCGAAGTGCTCGAAGATATCGTCCATGCTCATACCTCCGCCGAAACCGCCGCCGCCAAAGCCGCCGTTGCTCATTCCTTCATGGCCAAAACGGTCATACTTCTGACGCTTTTCCGGGTTGCTTAAAACCTCGTAGGCTTCCGCCGATTCTTTAAACTTATTCTCAGCTTCCTTATCATCCGGATTCCGGTCGGGGTGGTATTTTAAAGCCATCTTGCGGTAAGCTTTCTTTATATCATCCTGACTGGCATCTTTGGGTACACCTAATATTTCGTAGTAGTCTCTTTTCGCCATTACGTGTGCTTTTCTTTTTAATTTCCAACAACAACTTTCGCATAACGGATCACCTTGTCTTTCAGCTTATAGCCTTTTTCGGTGGTGTCCACTACCTTTCCTTTCAATTCTTCTGTTGGGGCAGGTATTTTTGTTATGGCTTCGTGTTCGTCGGTATTAAATTCTTTTTCGTTTGATTCAATCACTTCAAGTCCTTCCTGTGAAAGGATTTTCCAGAACTTGTCAGCGATTAACTCAATACCTTCTTTGAAGGCTTCTAAATCCCCGGTGTCTTTTTGTGCTTTCCGGGCACGCTCATAATCATCCATCACCGGAAGCAGCTTAGTAATAATGTTTTCTGAGGCCGTTTGGCTCAGTGCAAGCTTTTCTTTACTGGTTCGTCGCCGGTAGTTTTCAAACTCAGCATAAAGCCTCAGAAACTTATCTTTTTGCTCTTCAAGCTTGGCTTCAAGTTCACTTATTTTCTCTGCATCCTGCTTTTTTGTCTTCTTGGATGACGAGCTGTCTTTTTTTGACTTTGTCTGTTCTTTTTCCTTTTCGGTATTTTTTGCTTTTTCTTCTTTCTTGTCAGGTGCTTTCGCTTCCTGACCATTGTTTTTTTTATCTTCCTGAGCTTTGTTTTGCTCCTGATCCAAAGTCTTTTTATCTTCAGATGATTTATTCATAGTATGTTTATTTTCAATTCGATCGCTCAGGTTGTTTACAAATAACCTGCCAATACTTATTAATAGACAAATTGTCAGTAAAACTTTAAGGGATTCTTTTGATTTTGGCGCCAAGTTTTTTTAAACGCTCATCAATCTTTTGGTATCCACGGTCTATTTGTTCGATATTATGGATAGTACTTTGTCCGTTAGCCGAAAGTGCAGCAATTAACAACGCAACACCAGCCCTGATATCCGGGGAGGTCATTTCGATTCCTTTAAGGTCGATTTGGTGATTGTGACCGATTACGGTGGCACGGTGCGGGTCGCAAAGGATAATCTGGGCGCCCATGTCGATAAGTTTATCCACGAAAAACAGCCTGCTCTCAAACATTTTCTGGTGAACCAGCACAGCTCCCTTTGCCTGTGTAGCTACTACAAGTGCAATGCTGATTAAATCGGGTGTGAAACCAGGCCAGGGCGCATCGGAAATGGTCATAATAGAGCCATCGAAAAAGGAGGCCACTTCATAGGTTTCTTGTTTTGGAATAAACAAGTCAGCACCCTGTTGTAAGGTTTTTATTCCCAGCTTATTGAAAACCTGCGGGATATTTCCCAGTTGTGACAGATCCACGTTTTTCATTGTGATTTCTGAACGCGTCATGGCGGCCATACCTATAAAGCTTCCTATTTCTATCATGTCGGGAAGCATAGTGTGGGTAGTGCCTTTCAGCGATTTAACCCCATGAATTTTCAGGAGGTTCGAGCCGGTTCCTTCAATGTTAGCCCCCATACGGGTCAGCATTTTACATAATTGCGTAATGTAGGGCTCGCAGGCGGCATTAAAGATGGTAGTAGTGCCCTCTGAGAGGGTGGCCGCCATAATAATATTTGCTGTTCCGGTAACCGAGGCCTCATCCAGCAGCATGTATTGGCCGTGGAGTTTTTTATTTTGAGCGGTGATTTTATACACGCCGTCCTTTTCGAGGTATTGAAAATCGGCTCCCAGTGTGCGGAAACCTTCAAGGTGTGTGTCTAAGCGCCGGCGCCCGATTTTATCGCCCCCGGGTTTGGGCAGGTAGGCAAAACCAAATCGCGAAAGCAAAGGTCCTAAAATCATTACTGAACCACGAAGGCGACTGCCTTTTTCCCTGAATTCGTCAGTTAAGAGGTAATCAAGATTAATATCGCGGGCACAAAAGCAGTAAGATTCCGGCCCGGTTTTTTCGGTCTTGACACCTAAATCTTTAAGGATTTCGATTAAAAAATTTACATCCCTGATGTCGGGGATTTTATCAATAGCTACTTCCTCCTCAGTTAAAAGCACAGCACACAAGATTTGCAAGGCTTCATTTTTTGCACCCTGGGGAATAATTTCTCCGCTTAATTCGTAACCTCCTGTAATTTCAAATGAGCTCATAATCTTTAGTAAAGTAAAAAAAGACAGCGTTTTGAGCTGTCTTTAATTTTTTATTTTTTGTGATAACTTCTGTGCCCTTTGTTTTGCTGAGGTTTACGGCTTTTATAATCCTGCTTGGTGGCGGGCTTTTTTCGGCGCATCCGGGCCAGGATATCACTGGTGGAGTTCAGCTCCAGATCTTCCGGAATTTCGAGCTTACCATTCGATAACTGTTTAATGTGCTCATGGATGAGTTCATCGGAAACCGACTCGCGATTCCAATTGAGGTAAAGCTTTTTCAGATGATTCCCAATGATTTTCACCATTAGTTTTTTAATTTCTTCATCTTCCAGCTCTATTGTTTTTTCGATGATGCGCTCAATATTTTTTCCGTATTGCTTAAACTGGACTGGGCGCAGGTTATACTCAAGCGGCTCTGGCTTGGCGAAAATCGCTTCCGGCTCAGGTAGCGGGTAAGGCGAGTCCACATCTAATTCAAGGTTGGCAATCAGATGAAGGTGGTCCCAAAGCTTTCTTTTCACATCGCCACCCTCGCGGTGTGGATGCATCTGCTCCATTATCTGTACGATAAAATGACAAAAGCGCGTGCGCTCATTGCGATCTTCGATGTTTTTAGCAAAATTGATAAGCTTCTGAACATTTCTTCCATATTCTCTGACAACCATTCTATCGCGGGCCGTATTGTATTCGAGATTTTCTGTAACCATTTCTTTTTCTCTTTATATAAATTTCGTTTTTCTGTGGCCTTATTTGAAAACGTTAGTTTTTATGCACTGTGAAGGCCATTCAGCTTTTGGCTGTGTTTCGGACAATTCCCTGATGATAAACAGGTGATATATGATTCCAGTGCAAATATACTAATAATTATGATTTTAGAATTTTAAGGCGTGCAAATTTAAGTAACAAATTCTTTTGCCCTACTCTTCTAAAAAAGATAGTGGCTTTTTTATTTGCACCTTGTCCTTCAATGTTTAAAACCTTACCAACGCCAAATTTTTGATGTTCAACATCTATTCCCGTGTGAATATCTATAGGATTGCACGCCGGAAAAGCCCCTGGCGACTTAGGTTTTGCGTCCGAAGCCTTTTTCATGTTAGCCGACTGCTCTGCACTCATCTTTTTATATGAAGGTTGGTCTTTGAATGGATTACGCTGTTTTGTTTGCGCAGGTTTAATGTTTTCGCGATGATAATGGCTGGCGGGAACATCAAGGTACTCCGGCTCAATTTCTTCAATAAACCTGCTGGGTTCGCTCATAATCAGATTTCCCCATTTGTAGCGCGTTTCTGCATATGAAATTGTTGACTTATTCTCTGCCCTGGTCAGGGCAACATAAAACAGCCGTCGTTCTTCTTCCAAATCGGCACGTGTATTCAGTGACTGCATACTGGGAAACAGATTCTCTTCGAGCCCAACAATGTAAACATACGGAAACTCCAGGCCTTTAGCTGCATGAATGGTCATTAGCGAAACGCGATCGCTTTCATTTTTGTCATCGTTGTCCTGATCGGTAAGTAAAGCCACGTCCTGCATAAACACATCCAAAGTTTTAGGGCTTTCTTCCTCATCTTCATTATCAGGGTTCTTTTCCGAAAACTCATTTATCGCATTCAGAAGTTCCTCAAGGTTTTCAAAGCGGCTAATCCCTTCGGGGGTCTTGTCGTCATTCAGTGTTTTGATGATTCCGGTGGTAGATGCAATGTGCTTTGCCAACTCGTAGGCATTCTTTTTACTTAATTGTGCCCTGAAACTTTCAATCATGGTTTTGAACTGGTGAAGCCTGTTGTTCACAGCGGCACTGATTTCTACGCCGTATGTGCCTGCTTTATCAATCACATCCCATAACGGTACGTCATTTTCCTGGGCTTTAATGGTAAGCTTTTGCTGACTTGTGGCACCGATGCCCCGTGTAGGATAGTTGATAATCCTTAGTAAAGCTTCTTCATCTTCGTGGTTGATAGTAAGCCTGAAATAAGCCAGCAGATCTTTGATTTCCTTTCGTTGATAAAAGGAAAGCCCCCCATATATTTTGTAAGGAAGATTTTGTTTGCGCAAGGCTTCTTCAAGGGAGCGCGATTGTGCGTTGGTGCGATAAAGAATAGCAAAATCATGGTTAGCGCAATGGTCGTTCATTTTGGTCTCAAAAATATTTCCGGCTACCAGGCGTCCTTCTTCAGAATCGGTAGCAGCTCTGAAAAGAGATATTTTATCTCCTGAATTATTCTCGGTCCATACCACTTTCTGGATCTGGTCCTTGTTTTGAGCAATGACCCCGTTGGCAGCATTAACGATAGTTTGTGTAGAGCGGTAGTTTTGTTCAAGCTTAAAGACTTTCACCTCCGGATAATCTTTCCGGAAGTTAAGGATGTTGGCAATGTTTGCTCCCCTGAACG
>Ga0102943_1002737_pt1 | contig 10149 bp, 14 predicted proteins | sample SalPonC_black_MG_FD_78174 | JGI IMG/M metagenome (GOLD analysis project Ga0102943, IMG submission 78174) | Salt pond soil microbial communities from South San Francisco under conditions of wetland restoration - Salt Pond MetaG... | ecosystem: Environmental > Aquatic > Marine > Intertidal zone >...
TGTACTGCTTCTGCTCATAGGCTTTTTGTATGAGCGGGTGGACATGTTTGTGGACATTGCCCTGGCCTATGGATTTTTAAACTTTGTGGCCGTCATTGCCGCCTCCCGGTATTTTCACAAAAGAAAAGGTCTGTATGAATCATCCTTTAAGGAGACCAAGGAGATATCATGAATTTTTTTGTTGTCATCTGTCTGTGTATTGGTTTCTTGTTTTTCCTCGGGGGAACTGTGGGAATCATCCGGATGCCTGATTTTTACACCCGGCTTCATCCGGCAGGTAAACTGGATACGTTAGGGCTTTTTGCCATGGTGTCAGGTCTTGCCGTATATAACCTGCATCATTTCTCCTTTGGCGCCTTGCTTTTGTCCATTAAAATGATGCTGATTGTGTTTTTTGTATTCCATTCCATTCCCACAGCCACCCACGCCATTGTGGATGCCGGCATGCGGGCGGGCTTAAGTCCTTTGACCCGGAAAAAACCGTCTCGATTACAAGGCACAGGAGAAAAATAATTATGTACTGGTCCATTAACCTGGTTATCTTAATTTTTGTCATTGTCTGCGCCCTGGGAGCCATCTATGTAAAAGATCTTTTGGCTACGGCCATCCTCTTTGGGGCTTACTCTTTTATGATGTGTCTTTTGTGGGCAATAATGGGGGCTGTGGATGTGGCGTTTACTGAAGCAAGCGTTGGCGCAGGTGTCAGTACCGTATTCTTTGTGGCCGCTGTATTCCGAACCAGCAGGAGGACAAAAGATTGAAACTGTTAAGTCTGATTGTGGTCTGCCTCACGGGCGGGCTCTTATTGTACGGCACAGCCGATCTGCCGGACTGGGGAGACCCAAATGCGCCGGCATCCCTTCATTTGTCCAACTATTACATTGAAAATGCCATAAGGGATACAGAAGTGCCGAACCTTGTGACAGCCGTCCTTGCCGACTACAGGAGTATTGACACCATGCTTGAAACCGCGGTGGTCTTTTGTGCAGGCCTTGCCTGTTTTCTGTTGCTCCGGGATTTCACCCCTAAAAAGGACCACCATTACCGCCATGTGCCCACCGGCGTGATTCTGCATGTTAAAAATCCGGACAGACAGGTCATTGTGGGCAATGAATTTGAAGATATGGACAAGGAGTGGCTCCCGCCGGACACCATTATTAAAACGGTGTGCCGGATGTTAATTCCCTTTATCCAGATCTATGCACTCTATGTGGTGGCTCACGGGGATTTTTCCCCGGGCGGCGGGTTCCAGGGCGGCGTAATTTTGGGTTCCAGCTTCATTCTTTTGGCCATCTCCTATAATCTGAAATATCTACTCAAACGGGTGAGTGAGAAATTTTTAGGCATTCTGTCTGCCGCAGGGGTCTTGGTCTATATGGGTATTGGACTGGCGGCCATGGTTTTAGGCGGCAACTTTTTGGATTATGAGAAATATGCCCCTATTTTCGGGGAACACCATATCAGGGCGTTGGGTATGCTCGGGGTTGAAATCGGTGTGGGCATGTCTGTGACGGCAGTCATGGTCATTATTTACATTAATATCGTGTCTGAAGGCAAACACGACGAAGGATTATAAGGGACTTGCAAATGACGGAATTATTCATGCTGATCGCCGCCAAATACAATTACTGCCTTTATGTCATTTTAATGATGATCGGCCTTTATGCCATGATTGCCAAGAACAACCTGATGAAAAAGCTGGTGGGCATGAATATTTTTCAGACCGCCATCATTTTGTTCTATGTTTCCATCGGGTTCAAGCACAATGCCACCATCCCCATTATCATGGGGGATCACGGCCATGGCGGGCACGGGGCTGCCATTAATGCAGCTGATTACATGAATCCTTTGCCCCATGTGCTCATGCTTACCGCGATTGTGGTGTCTGTGGCCACTTTAGGCGTGGCCATGGCCCTTTGTGTCAAGGTATATCAGCGCTACCAGACCCTGGAAGAAGATGAATTAAGAATGCGCTTATCGGAAAAAATAAAATTATGATTCATTATCCAGCCATTGTTGTTATCGCTCCCCTTGTAGGGGCTTTGATTGCCGGGATTCTATCCTTTGTAGAGGAGCGGTATGCCTATCCTGCTGCACTGATAGCCACAGGGATCTCCTGTGCCGCAGCTGTACGGGATCTGATCTATGTGGCAGGTCACGGTCCCATTGCCTACCACATGGGCGGCTGGGCGCCGCCCATGGGTATTGAGTACCGCATTGATACCTTAAATGCCATGGTCCTGGTATTGATTACAGCCATTGCCTTTTTAAATCTTGCGGCATCCTGGCCCAATATTAAACAGGAGATGCCGGACCGAAGCCCATCCTTTTACGCGATGTATCTGCTTTTTGTGGTGGGGCTGACCGGTGTGGCCTCCACAGGCGACTTGTTTAATCTATACGTCCTCATTGAGATCACCTCGTTAAGTTCCTACACCATGATCGCTTTAGGCGACAGGGACAGGGGACCGATTTCCGCTTTAAATTATGTTTTTGTGGGCGTCATAGGCGCCTCGTTCTATCTTTTAGGGGTGGGGTACATCTACATTAAAACCGGCACCCTGAACATGGCTGAGTTTGCCACCATGATCCCAACCCTCCAGGACTCCACCACGATTTTGACTGCCTTTATCCTGTGCATTGTGGGGGTATTTATCAAAATGGCCCTGTTCCCCCTTCATGTCTGGTTGCCCAATGCCTACAGCTATGCACCGGTGGGATTTGCACGGATTGTGGCACCGCTGATGACCAAAGTTATGGTCTATGTCATGGTGCGTCTGATGATCACGGTCTTTGGGCTGGATTATATTTTCATAAAACTTCATATCGCCGATACTCTTGTGTGGCTTGGCACCATCGCCATTCTGGCCGGCGGTGTCATGGCCCTGGCCCAGACAAATTTAAAGAAGATGCTTGCCTATATTATTGTGTGTGAAATCGGGTATATGGTGGGCGGTGCCTGGCTTGGCAATGATTTAGGTCTAACAGGCGCTGTGCTTCACATCCTGAACGATGGGCTAATGACCTTTGCCCTATTCCTTGCCGTGGGCAATATGGTTTATAAACTGGACCGGGTTCAGATAAAGGATCTTAAAGGGCTTTTTGCCAAAATGCCCTGGACCATGACCGGGTTTGTTCTGGCGGCCTTCAGCATTGTGGGGGTACCGCCCACCTGCGGATTTTTCTCCAAATGGTATCTGATCTTAGGGGCGTTTAAAGCCGGAGCCTGGCATTTTGCCGCAGCCCTGATCATTTCATCCTTGATCTGTGCAGTTCTTTTTTTCAAGGTATTTGAGGTCTGTTTTTTTGAATCCCCCGACACCCATGATGGTCATGGCAGCGATACCCACGGCCGGCACACCACCGTGGCAATCCAGGAGGCGCCGGCCATATCCCTTGCGGTTCTGGGTATCGCCGGCATCAGCCTCATCGTGGTGGGGATGTATTCCAAAACCATTGTTGTCAGATTGATCTGGCCGTTACTTAGTTCTTAAAAAGGCATACATGGAATTTATACAATCGATCAAACCTATTTTGGCTGTGTTGATCCCCCTGGCAGTGATTCCGGTACTGGTTTCTTCCGGGGGGCGCCCCAATGTCCGCGAAGCCTGGACCTTCATTGCCGGTATCCTCTCATTTGCCCTGGTGGTCTCCATGGTACCGGCGGTTCTGGATGGAAACCGCATCGGGCTGACACTGTTTCCCATTGCCCCGGGCGCTGACATTGCCCTGAGCGTAGACGCATTGGGTATGCTCTTTGCCTTGGTGGCATCATCTCTTTACATTATCACAGCCATGTATTCCATCGGCTACATGCGCGGACTTAACGAACACAGTCAAACCCGGTTTGTCGCCTTTTTTGCCCTGGCTATTTCCGCCACCATCGGGGCGGCATTTTCCGCTAACCTGATCACCCTGTATCTTTTTTATGAAATTTTATCTTTAGCCACCTATCCTTTGGTCACGCACCATCAGGATGAAAAGTCCAAGGTGTCGGGCCGCAGGTATCTGACCTTTATTCTTGGCACCTCCATTGGTCTTGTGTTGCCGGCCATGATCTGGTGCTACCACGCCACCGGCACCCTTGAATTTTCGGCAGCCGGTATTTTTACAGGTCAGCTGTCAACACCGTCTGCCACCGTTCTGCTGCTGATGTTTGTCTTTGGGTTTGCCAAAGCCGGTATCATGCCCGTACACACCTGGCTGCCAGCTGCCATGGTGGCGCCAACCCCGGTATCTGCGTTGCTGCATGCCGTGGCCGTTGTCAAGGTGGGTGTCTTTTCCATTATCCGGGTGTTGACCGGTATTTTCGGGGTGGAACTTCTCTCCTCTTTAGGCCTTGGCGGACTTGTGGCGTTTATTGCTTCGGTGACCATTCTGACCAGTTCCGCCATTGCCCTGTCCCAGGATGAGTTCAAACGGCGGCTGGCCTATTCCACCATTGGGCAGCTCTCTTATATCGTCCTTGGTGCAGCGCTTCTGTCACCCAAAGGTATGACCGGGGGTATCCTGCATATCACCATGCATGCATTCGGCAAGATTACCCTGTTTTTCTGTGCCGGAGCCATTTATGTGGCCACAGGCAAAAAATATTTAAGCCAGATGGTGGGCATCGGCTATCGCATGCCCGTCACCATGACCGCCTTTCTCATTGGCGCCATGTCCATTATCGGACTGCCGCCCACGGGTGGTTTTATCAGCAAATGGTATCTGGTTTTAGGCACCCTTGAAGGGGATCAGGCCGTCATGCTCTTTGTGCTTTTAACCTCTTCTCTTCTCAATGCCGCCTATTTCATGCCCATATTTTACAAGGCGTTTTTCTGCACACAGGCGGAGGCCATGTTTGAACGCAAATTTGACGAAGCACCTGTGATGTGCGTGGTCCCTCTGGTGATCACCGCATTGATATCCTTTATATTCTTTTTTGTCCCCCAGCCGTTTCTGAAGCTTTCAACCCTTGCCGTAACCGGTTTTACAGGAGGTTAGACAGATGAACCCACAAGATGACAAAGAACTTATGGAATTAAAGCATGACCCTGTGCCGGGGTATAAGCCCGTGTTCGTGGTGGTTTTTACCATTGCCTGTCTGTATATGGCATTTATCTTATTCCATTCACCTTTCTAAACAACCTGTTGAAGGCTTTTTACCCATGGAAGAAAAAAAACATCTGTTTGACGATCCCAAAAATGTAAAGCGGCTGCTGGCGGTCTTTTTCGCTTGCGTGGTAGGTCTGCTCGTTCTGAACGGGGTGTACCTTTATCTGGCCAAACATCATGTTATTCACCACCATGCTTACTATGAGTGGGAAAATTTCTGGGGTTTTTACTCCTTTTACGGATTTGTGGCCTGCGTCATCCTGGTATTGGTCTCCAAGTATGTGCTGCGGCCCCTGGTAAAACGTCGGGAGGATTATTATGACCAGTGAAATAGTTATGGCTGCCGATACTGCACTGGCAACGGATCTGATGCCGGCACTGATTTTCATGGTGGGCGGCCTGCTGGTACCCTTTTTCAAGGGCCGGGCCAAATCCGTTTATATGCTTCTCATCCCGGTGGTGGGGTTTTTAAACCTGATCCACATTCCGTTGGGAGATCATCATCAACTGGTCTTTGGCGATTTCAACCTGGTGCTGCTCCATGTTGACCGGTTAAGTCTTTTGTTCGGCTATATTTTTCACATCATTGCTTTTATTACGGTCATTTATATCCTAGGATTTAAAAACGATGTGGAGTATGTGGCAGGCTTTTTCTATGCTGGTGCCGCTTTAGGCGCCATATTTGCCGGTGATCTTTTTACCTTTTTTGTCTTCTGGGAGGCATTGACCATAGGATCGGTCATGCTGATCTGGGCCAGGAAAACCCCAAAAGCCCAGACAGCGGGTTTTCGCTATCTTCTGGTCCATGCGTTCGGAGGCCTTGTGCTGCTGGCAGGCATTGTGTTCCACTATTCACACACCGGCTCCCTGGAGATGTCCCTGATGACCCTGTCCGGCCCGGGATCCTGGCTGATGTTTTTCGGTATCGGCCTCAACTGTGCCTGGCCCATCCTGCATCCCTGGCTCACGGATGCCTATCCTGAGGCCACCATTGGCGGCGCCGTGTTTTTAAGTGCATTCACTACCAAAACGGCTGTATATGCCCTGGCAAGGCTCTACCCGGGGACGGATCTTTTGATCTGGATTGGTGTGGGCATGGCCGCCTTTCCCATTTTCTATGCCGTGATTGAGAATGATCTGCGACGGGTGCTGGCCTACAGTCTGATCAACCAGGTGGGATTCATGGTCGTGGGCATCGGTATCGGCACTGAGCTTGCCGTCAACGGCGCCTGCGCCCATGCCTTTAATGATATTTTGTTCAAAGGGTTGCTCTTCATGACCATGGGGGCGGTGATGCACCGCACCGGTAAGATTAATGCCACAGACCTTGGCGGATTATATAAAAGCATGCCCTGGACCTGTCTTTTCTGTATTGTGGGCGCCGCCTCGATCTCCGCATTCCCGCTTTTTTCAGGATTTGTTTCCAAGTCCATGGTCATGTCGGCTGTGGCGCACATGTCCCATGACCCGGGGCAGGGAGCGCTGGTCTTTGTCTGGCTGGTCCTTTTATTTGCTGCTGCCGGTGTATTTCACCATGCCGGCATCAAGATCCCGTTTTTTGCTTTTTTCGGCCATGATGCAGGACACAGGGTCAAGGAAGCCCCTTTAAACATGCTTATTGCCATGGGCATCGCAGCCTTTTTATGCGTGTTCATCGGAACATTCCCCCAGTATTTATATTCAGTGCTGCCGTTCCCGGTGGATTACGAACCTTACAGCATTTCCCATGTGCTCACCCAGACGGAGTTGTTGTTCTTCTCAGCACTGGCTTTTTGCCTATTGCTGCTCTCGGGTATCTATCCTGCAGAACAGCGGGCTGTGAACCTGGATGCAGACTGGAGTTACCGCATAGGCGGAAAAAAATTGTATCATATCCTGGCCGGCATCTTGAACCCTTTAAATACCGGATGTGAAAAAGTGGTCCGGTCTGTGGCTTCAGCTTCGGCCTTTATCTTCAAAGATGCCCCGGCCAGGATTGCGCTGTTTGTCTCTGTGAATATCTGGCTGGTTTTCGGTATCCGGGGACGATACCTGGAATTAAGAAAATCGAGACTTTATAACGATGCCATGGAAGGGACCATGCCCATTGGTTTAGGGGCTGCTACAGCGGTTGGGTTTTTTATACTGATATATATCTTAACCTGAAGGAATAACAATGATAAAAATTGAAGATCTCAAGCGAATAAACATGCTTTCCGACATGCCGGATCATCTTTTGAAAATTATCAGTGAAGTGGCCCAGCTCAATATCTACGATAAGGATAGCCTGCTGTTTTCCCAAGGGGAAAATATTGATATTTTTTATATGATCGTCATGGGACAGGTGGCGTTGAAGGTTCCCTTGGATGAAGATACTGATGTGATCTTTGATATTCTTCAGGCCGGCAGGTCGTTAGGGTCATCAGCCATGTTTTCGGACCCAGAAGCCTCTTATACGGCCATCTGCCAGGAACCGTGCGAAATAATAACCCTGAAGGGGAAAACACTACGGGACCTGTTTAATGATAATAAAGAGCTTGGCTATTATTTAATGGCAGGTGTAGCCAGTCAGTATAAACGGAACATGGACCGCCGCCTCCGCATGATTTTGAAAACCCTGGAAAAACACCCGGAATTACAACATCGCGTGAAATATTAATGCGCGTCGTCGGAATATTAATTCCATCCAAAGTCTTACAGAACAATTACATGGTAGAGGTCGAAAAAATGATACCGGAGAACGGTATCTGAGTATCGACCTTTTTAAAACCACTCCACAGGATAAACACCGCCTCCAAGCCGTCTGCCGGACTTTCAACCGGATTTTTCAGTCCGGTTGTAGCAATTCTAAATTGATTCTCGCACAAAGCCTCAAAGACACAAAGCGTCACAAAGTCGAATAAAGATCTTTGTGTCTTTGTGAGCGTTTTTCAACTAAAACGTTTCATATTTAGAATTGCTGTCCGGTTGAAAAAAACGTGCATTTAATGTCAGAATACATTATTCTAAATCTTTGGCAACACAATAAGCAGAGCAATCTATGAGGCGTAAATGAGTGAAGAAAGACTGAAAAAAATAATTGAAGGCCGGATTCCCGGACTTTTTTATATGATATCAATTTTTGCCCTGATTGAAATTGGTATCCTGGCGGTATGCATGTGGCTTGGCGCAAATCAGGAGTGGGTTACCATCTATAATCCTGAAAAAGAAATCATATATGAAGGCGTTTACAATCAGATCAGGACCACGGAATTCAAAAGCGTATACGGCATTGAAAATTACAGAGAAGAAGGATATGAAATTATCCGGAAAACCATTGATAAACCATTCCCGACGCGGACCTGGATTGCATTATCGGTTTGTGTGCCGCTGGTACCAATTTTCTTTATAGTTTTTCTGATTCGGGCTTTTGAGGATCTATTCGGCACCAAAAAATCTAAAGACGAAGATGCCAAGGAAGAAAAACATTCTAATGAAAATGAAATTTTTGAAGAATCCCGGTTTGAAAAACTGTTTTCCTCCATCGGTCGGCTGAGTATTTACTCACTGGGGGCCATCGCTATGCTTGCGGCCTTTTTCTTCTGGATGGTTCCCGACCTGCTTATTGCAGTGGGCCGGATCAGTGTTCAGACCATCCTGCAGCTTAAATGGATCATTCTGGCCGTTGTTGTGATCGGCGGAATTATTCTGATTCTCAAAACCATTTTTGCTTATGGCACCCGAAAAGAAATCATCCGGCAGCAGGCCGAAATCCAAAAATACAGGGACCAGCTTGCCATGCACTCCAGCCTAGAAAGAAAACTGCTGGAGGACAATAGTGTCCTTGATCCGCCGGAGCAACTGTCGGGTCCGCCGCCGGAATGATTCTCAAGGAATAAAAAAAATATTTATGGGTTAAGCAATTCAAATCCTGTAGTGGGATCCAACACACGTACAGCACCGGTCTCAATTAATTCAAATAAAATAACCTCTAATATGTGCCATGTCTTAACACCGTTACGGATACATCCGGTTACAGTTGACTCTCCCCTTCCACAAGCTATGTGCATGTGTAATTTGGGTTCCCCTTTCTCATTAGGAAAGATTGTGCCTGTTCCCACTATTTCATTCACATGATTGAGGATGTGCTCCATTGGAGTAATTGATTCTGTCCGTCCATGTTCCGGCCCGACAATTATCTTACTCTCTTTATCAACTCCTCCGATAATGGTTAACGCAGCAGCTTTTATTGCTTTTTTATTGGCAAATTTTTCAATTTCTTCGTGTATGATATCACCGTCTTCAAGACGGATAATGTATATTCTTCCTTGTTTTGCCTGTGAGTACTTCATATATCCTATCCTTTTATATATATTCTGTAGTTATTTTTCTACATGAGGCCATGCAGAGCTTTCTATATTCTCTATTAAAAAAAGTTACACTGACAATAAATGGTAAATATTGCCAATAATTCTAAATTTAATAAAGAATTATCTTTCCTGTTTGCTTTTATCATGCTCTTGCTCGGAGTATTTTTTCGAGCAAGAGCATGAGCAAGATTAAGAGCAAGATGGCGTACCAACTCATATTTAGAATTGCCGGCCATATTAGGCCTCTCCTTTTTATATTTTTTATAATATGTTATATTTTAGTAATTTAAATTTTCATGGTTCTAATTCAATCAAAAACAAGGAGTTAGAAGGTGACGGGGATTTTTTCAAAAGATAATGCGCTCTTGGATGAGATAATATCGGAAGTCCGTTTCCTGACTGAGGAGCAGCAGAAAGATGTTTTAGCGTATATTGGTAATATCAAGGAACCTAGATCTTATCCCCGGGTGAATAAATCCATTGAAATGGATATTCTGATCGGTGATCGAGTTATTCAGTCTAATACCAAGAATCTGAGTGCTTCCGGGGTATTTATCAAATCCAGGATGAATCCGGATATCGGGGTACCGGCAAAAATCGTCTTTTCCCTGCCCGGTCAGTCCCGGCCTTTTAAGCTTACCGGCACTGTGGCCAGAACAGACTCGGGCGGAATCGGGTTATATTTTTCCGAGATGACACCCTATGCCCGGGAACACTTGGATAA
>Ga0102943_1002739_pt1 | contig 10146 bp, 10 predicted proteins | sample SalPonC_black_MG_FD_78174 | JGI IMG/M metagenome (GOLD analysis project Ga0102943, IMG submission 78174) | Salt pond soil microbial communities from South San Francisco under conditions of wetland restoration - Salt Pond MetaG... | ecosystem: Environmental > Aquatic > Marine > Intertidal zone >...
GAAGGTTAAATACCACCAGGAGCCGTCAGGTTGGAGAGGTGGCAGAGTGGCCGAATGCACTTCTTTGCTAAAGAAGCGTGCCCCAAAAGGGTACCGAGGGTTCAAATCCCTCCCTCTCCGCCAGTATTTACAAGGGGTGCAGGTTGGGTCTACAGCAAAGTTTGGGGACATGAGCATTTCCTTTCTATTTTTATGGTTCATATTTAACTGCACTGAGCGATAACTCTGAGTCGGTAGTTGTTAAAGTTTTTGAAGCCGTGTGCGCGTCGTTGAATGCGTTTCATTTTCCGATGGAAGCCTTCAGTGATGGCCTTGTTTTTGGAGAAGCGCCACCTGAGTGTAATGGGTTCAATCCATTGTTTAAGTGAGTTGGCGAGTTTAAGCAGTGGAGTCAGTCTTGATTTTTTGAGCCGTCTATGGCCTCAAGGAGAGCCTTGATATGCCCCTTGCACTGTCTTTTCAGCTGTCTCTTGTGCTTGAGCAGCTGTCTGAGGTGATCCATTTGCTCGTAGATGGGTTTGAGCTGGGGGTGTTCCCGCCGCATAGCAACCCTGCTGTTTTGCTGTCTGGGCGTGAGCTTGTTAGGTGCTTAGGATGCGTATTGGCTGGAGGCTGTCAATGGTGGTTTCTAGTAAAAATATGTTAAATTTAAAGCTGGAACATAAAAAAACTTGAAATTCACCAAACTTGCAGCATTTTGCCTGCTTGTTTTGGCGCAGTGTGGCATCTTGGGCGCTCCCATAACGGCCCGAAACACTTGACTTAAAAGCCGTCCAGCACTTGAACCACCAACTTTAAAATAAATTTAAATACCATGGAAATTATAGGTATGGCCTGTTTTGCAGTCGCACTTATCGTAGGGCTGATCTGCAACATTCAAATTATCATCATCGCTTTTGAAAAATCGGTATTCTGGGGACTCGGCTATTTATGTGTGCCTTTTTTCGGATTTTTATTTGTTTTGACGCATTGGGAAGCGACCAAAAAGCCTTTTATTAAGGTTCTATTCAGTGTTGCGCTTTATGCCATTGGGTTATCGCTTTCGCCCCAGTTTACCGAACGTTTGTAATTTGACTTTTAATTTTTAAGTAGCATGGTTTAGAAAAATTATTGATCACTTTAACTGCAATTTTAACTTAAACTTAATCAATACAGGAAATGGAAGACTCTGATACTGCTCAACCTCCACCACTTCACAATCCCCAAAAATCTTCAATGGCGATTGCCAGTTTGATCTGTGGATTGTTGTTTTTTGTTCCTTTTGCGTTTATTTTGGCCATTGCATTTGGCTGTATTGCATTGGGAAATATCAAGGAATCACAGGGGCGCCTGAATGGTCGAGGGATGGCCATTGCTGGAATTGTGCTTGGGGCAGGTTGGATACTCCTGATCCCTGTATTTGGTTTGTTGGCTGCCATGGCCATACCTGCATTCAACAAAGTGCGGGAAACATCCATGGAGAAAATGATGATGAACCAAGCTCGGATAATTACCTCTGCTGCCAATCAGTATTCGTTGGAAAACAACGTAAATACGATGAATATCCAAGATGTTGTGGCCGCTGGCTATTTCGTTTTGCCGACGGATGTCTCCTTGGGCAGCGATGCTATTTATGAAAATGAGGATGGCGAATTTTCGCTCTACTATGCACAGGATAATCGAGAATACTTTTTCGACTCTGAAGGTGTATTGATCAGTAAGAAAAAAGTGGGTACAGGTAATAATTGAAGGCCTCTCGATCTTCGTCTGCGGCCAGTATCGGCAAAGCTCTGGCTGCAGCAGTCTAACACGGACATCTCCGGTCGCCTGCGAATCAGTTCACTGATTGTTTCATGAGTAATCGGCTGTTCCGATTGGTTGCCACTAGCGAAATACCAAAAATTATTCATAATTAATTAATTTGTAGCGTTTTACAAAGGTGTTGACGGTTGTTGTTGATACTTGTGCCGTTTAATGGTCAATCAATGATCCATGTATACCAGGTAATGGTTACTGATATTGCGACTGCGGCCGCCAGACCCACAGCAAGGGGCATCTTAATTGCAACACCGGCGCAAGATTCCATTATGTCTGGGTTGAAATAACCAAAAAAAATGGGTGATAAGAAGATTGAATTAAAGATGCCCATCCAAATCAGGTAGTTTCTCAATTTGTTATTTGGTTTTACATCCACTATGAAGGTTTCGTGTTTCAGATGCTTGTCCAAATTCATTTTCAAAATATCCAATGCTTCAAATATCTCGGCAGGTTCGGGTTTAGCTGCTGGTAAGACGGGGGTATCGCTTGTGTTTTGTAGTTTTAATTTTGTATGTTGCATGTCAGTTTAGGAGTTGTGAGTGGGTTTTAGGCCTTATTAATAAAATTATAAAGGCCTATTTTATGGGGATGCAATTACTGATTTCACAAATTGTTTGACGGATCAGTCTTCAGGGTGGTCGCTGATCTGGCCTACAAACAGGACAGCCCGATCTACAGTGCATCCACACTGTCTTTGATTGGATAGGTCAATATTTCGGTCAGTGTGTTTTCGGGATGTTCGATTCCTTTTATGTAGCCGAGGTGTTGAGTGCGCCAAAAGTCTTCCAGTATTTTCCAGCCGAATAAAAGAACGATATTCATATACTTGGGATATCGGCGGTGTTGGTATCGGATTCCGTTTTTAGTGCTGTTGTTTCTGTTGATTGGCTTTCCCTGAGGGAGGCTTTCAGTCACCATTCAATTCATAGCGACCTGAATGAGCGTGACGGGTACGCCTCCTGAGGATTTGGCGAATGCGGCATTGAGTTCAAAGCCGAACCTTTGTCTAGTCCGAACATCTCACCCCTCATCGGGCATAATCGCCCACGACCGACAATAGCAGCTCGCGACTTGCAATGCGAATTTGCAGGGTGTCTACCCAACTGTATCCGCATGGCTGCGTTGGACACTGCTATTTTCTAGACCTGAGCCATTCTGCTGCGACTCTGTTGAGATTCGGGCTAGCACAGTGACGAAAAGAAAATTTACGGCTGCTTCAGTTTCTGAAATAGCATTTCCCTCAAAATAAGCTGCCTTGAGCACCGCTGCCAGGTTTCTTTTTGATCGTATCCCAGGCCTTAGGGGTGAGCACGCGGCCTTGTGGGGTCCTCGATAGGTAGCCTTCCTGAATCAGGTAGGGCTCATGCACTTCTTCAAGGGTATGGACTTCCTCGCCAACCGCAACCGCAACCGTTCCCAAGCCAACCGGGCCACCATTATAATTGTCCGCCATCAGGTTGAGGATGCGTTTGTCCATTTCATCCAGGCCGTTGATATCGATTTCTAAAAGCTCGAGTGCCGCCGCGGCCACTTTCCGTGTGATTGAACCGTCCGCTTTTTGTTGCGCAAAGTCGCGCACGAAATTGATGAGATTATTGGCAATGCGTGGGGTGCCGCGAGCACGGCTAGCAATCTCCAGTGCACCGGCTTCGTCGATAGCCACTTCTAACAGCGCACAACTGCGCAGGATGATGCGTTTTAATGTTGCGCGGTCGTAGTAATCGAGTCGTGTTTGCAGGGTGAAGCGGCTACGCAGAGGTGCGGTGAGCAACCCGGTGCGGGTAGTGGCTCCAATCAAAGTGAAGCGGGGAATGTTCAGCCGCACGCTGCGGGCATTGGGGCCCTGGTCGATTAAAATATCGATGCGAAAGTCTTCCATCGCCGAATACATGTACTCTTCGACGGTTTTGGGGATGCGGTGAATCTCATCGATGAATAGAATGTCGCCTTCATCCATGCTGGTCAACAGGCCGGCGAGGTCAGCGGCTTTTTCAATAACCGGTCCAGAAGTGATGCGCACGTTAGTGCCCATTTCATTGCCAATAATGTGTGCAAGGGTGGTTTTTCCCAATCCGGGTGGACCGTGTAAGAGGATGTGGTTAAGGGCTTCACCGCGCGCCTTGGTGGCACCCACCATGACCTTGAGGCGTTCACAGGTCTTGGGCTGCCCGCTGAAATCGCCGAAGTTTAGTGGGCGTAAGGCTGCGTCTACTTTTTTTTCGCCTTCGCTCAGTGCATCTTGAATAAAATGACTCCCTTTTGCTTCCATGTAAACGTGTATACCTTGTAGCACCAGTGTTCGCAGCGTACCGTGCTGTCTGGCTGGCCGATGGCTTACGCCTTGTGCACCATACTCACCTGCTTTTTGTAATTTGCAATCCGCATTAACTATCAAAATTGGGCATTTGCTCGGCTGGGAGGCGTTCGATTTGCGCACCGATGGTGCGCAATTTGTCATCGAAGCGCTCATAGCCGCGGTCCAAATGGTAAATGCGTTGCACCCAGGTTTCGCCAGTGGCGTACAAGCCGGCCATGATCAAAGCGGCGCTGGCGCGGAGGTCGGAAGCCATGACCGGTGCACCCGATAAGGGCCGACCGCCTTTGATGATAGCGTTGGGGCCTTCAATGGCAATGTCTGCGCCCATACGTTGGAGTTCAGGCACGTGCATGAATCGGTTTGGGTAAACGCGTTCGGTGATGATACTCAAACCTTGAGTTGCAGCCATCAGGATGCACATTTGCGCCTGGAGGTCGGTTGGATAGCCTGGGTGGGGCAGGGTGATGATGTCTACGGGTTTGATTTCACTTTCCGATCCACGTACCCGGATTCGGTCTGAGTGGGTAATCTCAAATTTCAGACCTGCCTCGTCGAGTTTATCAAGCGTAGCAGACAGGTGCTCAGCTTGGGCTCCCTGGATGATCAAATCGCTGTGCATAAGCGCTGCCGTGAGGACATAGGTTCCCGCTTCGATACGATCGGGCAGGACGTGATAGTGGGTGCCGTGCAGTTTGTCGACGCCTTCAACGGTGAGGGCATGGCTGCCAATGCCGTCTATTTTGGCCCCCATTTGCACCAGCATGTTGCATAAATCTACAATTTCCGGTTCACAGGCGGCGCTATCGATGCGGGTGATGCCGGGAGTTAAGACGGCAGCCATCAACATATTCGCCGTGCCCGTGACCGTACTGCCATGTCGTCCACCTAAAAAAATATTAGCACCCTTCGCCGCAGATGCATCGATCTGAACGTAACCGCCTTTGGTTTCGATTACACAACCGAGCTTCGCCAACCCTTTTAAATGCAGGTCGATGGGGCGCGGGCCAATGACGCACCCACCGGGTAAAGAAACTTCGGCTCGCTTGACGCGTCCTACCAGCGGTCCCAGTAAACAAATTGAAGCACGCATCTTCCGCACCAAGTCATAAGGGGCCTTCGATTTCACTTCCTTCGCACAGATATTCCAGGTGTTGCGCTCGACCTTTTCAACGGTGGCTCCCATATGCTGCAAAATGTCTGCCATGAAGCGCACATCTGACAAATTGGGCACATTTTCGATCACACAAGGTTCGTCTGTAAGCAGTGTTGCGGCAAATATCGGCAAACAGGCATTTTTGGCACCACTGACGGCTATTTCACCTGTTAGAGGATGCCCTCCGGTAATTTTTACTACGTCCATACTGATTCGAGATGATAAAGGATTTTCCTGTTTTGTCAGACAGAGATGACAAGTGCAGGTTTGTGGCCATGTTTCGACATTTTTGCCAGTCCGGTATCTGCTTGGGAGATCAAAAAAGGTGAAAGTCGGCTCGTGCATACCTTGCACGGTTCACTTTCACCTTTAGATTAATTGAGGAGTGTGTGTGGCTTGCCACTAGTCCGTTCGAGACTCGTGTGAATCTGCCCCTGATTTGGTCGCACGGCTCCCGTCTTCATGGTTGCGAGGTTTTCTGTTGTTCGGACGCTTACGGCGGCGCGTTCTTTTCTTCGCTGGTGGTCGACCTTCCTGGTTTTCCGGTTGAGACGATCTTCCACCTTGGCGTCGACGGTTGTGATTACGCGTCTGTTTTTTATTAGGCCCCTGTCTACGCGGTTTATCGCTTTCAGGCTCAGTGTGTTCCACCCCTCCAAACAGGCTTTTAATGCTTTTGACAATTTTGCCTACCAGTGTGTCCGGTTGTTTAACTGTCGATTTGGACGCTGATGGATTGGCTCTCGATGTTCTCTTTTTAGCTTGTTTGCGCGCAGTTTTCTCAGCAAAAGCATTCTCTTTACCTGTGTTTCTGTCGCGATGCTCGTCTGGCGAATCATTCCGTTTTCTGCGGTTGCGATTCTGGTTACGAGAGCGCTTAGGTCTGTCTTCGCGGTCCTCGGTCGACGCACTTGCGTGGTCCGTTTTTTCTCGATGATTTTCAGGTGAAGGGGAGTGGTTGGGTCGCTCAGGAGACTTGGATTGGCGACCACTCAGATTTTCTGTAACTCCGCTCAGATTGTCGACTTGTCCGAATGAATGTGCCTGTTTTCGGCTGGCTGTGGAAGCGTCAGACTTCCACCTTGACCGAAGATTCGGCTTTTTCGCTGCATCTGGATCCTGGAACTTTTCAACCTTTGTCCGCTGTAAAGGGGCAGGCTTCGGTAATGGAATGGATGCGTCCAGGACATCTGGTTTAAGCTCAGCTGGAACTTCGGTTCGGTCTTTTTTCCGAGCGGAAACGGTTTTTGCTTTTACAGGTGTTTCCTCAACTGAGTTGTCTACAACCACATCTGATTTCTCGAGATCATTTTGTGTTCCAGGTTCATACTGGAAGTCCGGATTATCTTGATCTGCTTGATTGGTTTCTTCAAATGAAGGCATTGTAATCTAATGTTGGTGTTTTTTGTTTCATTAGGTCCTGATAATCAGTGGATTAGTTTTCTAGTTCAGGACTCGATTTGCTGTCCGATTTAGCCCCGGTCAGGTAGCGATAACGGATTCTAGAGTAATTCAGCAAATATGCTATAGTTGAAAACCATATGCATAATTATCGCAATCGGGCGCGTGCACAAGATTATTTTGCACAATTTGAGACAGCTGCGCGTGTTGCGAATTAAATATACATCGGTCGAATTTGCAAATCGTGAAGGACTTTAGGCGGAGCTTTACGCTTTGGCATCTAAATTCTGCAGCTTTGGTTTGAGCAAGCGCATGCCCAGGCCATAAAAGAGGCAGCCCGATTCGACTGTCTTTGGAAGGATAGGGCTTGCACACCCAGATGCAGGGCATATCTCTTGTTGGATATGGATAAGCTCAAAGAAATTTTTGCGATGCAAGATGCGTTGAACAAACGGATTGGCGTAAACACTGACAATATGAGCCAGGAGGAAAAGGCGACTTGGATCCTCAACTACTCGCGGGCGATGCAGCAGGAAATGGCAGAATTGATCGACTCAGTGCCTTGGAAGTGGTGGGCAAAGTATCAAGAATTTGACGAGCAGAATGCACGAGTGGAAGTGGTCGACTTATTTCATTTTTTGGTTTCTATGGCGCAGGTTTTGGGTATGAGTGCCGATGATATATACGCAGCCTACACACAGAAGAACAAAGTAAATCATGCACGACAAGATTCTGGTTATGCCGAAAAAGACCACGAAGATTCCAGGCACATTTAAAACGACCTCAGTCGTGCGCTGTTCCGCACAATATTCATGTTTTATCATAAGATAGCGGTCAGCCCGGGGCTCGAGGAGGCGCTGGATGCTTTTTATCGGGACTATGCAAACTGGGTGAGGCAATGTGCCCGACAGATCCGCCATGTATCGCTTGCAGATGCTCCCTGGCAAACTGCAATTATGCGGTCTTGGGCGCTGTTATTGCACCAGCAGGTAAAAGGAAATGAGCACGCTGAACTGTTTGAGCTGCTAACTCATATGCGTGATAAAGTGCAACTGCACTTTAAGAATACAGGCTTGTGGAAGCATGGGTATTGGACCGGCACCGGTATTCTGAAGGGGACTTTTTACTTTGAGCATTGTTTGCAGATTCTGTGGGAAATCGTCCCCGACGATGCAGCAACCAAACACTCTTTTTTGCAGGCGGCACGGCATCTTGGCAATTGGGAGCCTGCAACACCGGCTTGGTTTAATTGGGAGACCGGTTTGTTTTATTCCTATTTTCTCGGTACGGAGTCGGTGTGTGATGAGCCCCAATACCGAGTAAACGTGGTCGAGCAATTGCATCTGCTCACCATGGCATTGACCGCTTATCGGATGGGTGGAGACAAAAAATTCCTCGATTTAGCTGCGCGTTACGGAAGACTATGGGCAAACGCACTATTGGCCAGAGAAGCCTTGCCGATCGGTCTGGGGGAGAAGGGACCGGTGTATGTATTCAATGGGGTGTTTCTAGAAGCGTATAACGCATTTATCGGTGAAACGACGACTTTAAAAGATGACTTGGAGCGTGCTGAGAATTTCTTGGTTCACAATGGGATTCAAATCTTGCTCGATCTGTGGCAGTTTACCGAAGATCCTGCTTTTCGCTCTGCGGCAAGGAAGCTCTTGGATATCCTGGTTCTGCAGTTGCCGGATCCCGATGCCGGTGCCGTTGCAGCGGCGATTCGAACGTATCGCAATCTTACCGGAAGTAGCCGCTACGATGATCAGGTGTTACAACATGTAGAATGTTCATTCCCTTATTGTGTTGAGTCGATTGCAATGGAGACTGCGGTGGATCGGGGGGTTCGCCCTTATGGCGTAGGTAAAGATCGCTTTTTGCCGGTCTGGTTTGAGAACAATTATCCGCGTCAGCACAGTCCTATTTTGTTGGGGCTTGCCGCAGAGATCAGTGGTAATGAGCGGTTGGCGGCTCGGTCGTTGGATTTTGCGAGGAGTTATTTTTCCCTCGCACGTATGGCATTTGCAGACGACCGTTTTGCCGGTCATCTGCCCTCCCAGTCTATGTTGGCCATTGCTGCGGGGCACAGTCGAGATAACGGCGCGGGCATGGTAACTGCAGTGTTGGCACCACTGGCCGAAGTGTTTGGTACCTAGTCTCTGGTTAACTGTATAAAAAAGCACGCGATGCCGTTGCCGGATCGCATGCTTTGCAAAAGTTGTAGTTGATTGACGGTTGTTACTCCGTCTGTGCAGCAGGTGCGCTTTGATCTGCTGCATCAATGTTGAGCATCTCCACTTCGAAAATCAACGTAGCATTGGGTGGGATGCGCCCGCCCGGGTTGTTTCCATAGCCCAATGAGGGTGGGATGTAGAGTTTTACCTTGCCGCCGTTGCCCACCAGTTTAACCCCTTCTGAAAACCCGGGGACAACTCCTGCAACGGGGAAGGTGGCGGGCTCGCCGCGTTCCTTCGAGCTGTCGAAAACAGTGCCATCGACCAAGGTTCCGTGGTAGTGAAGAGTTACTTTATCCTCATCGGTTGCGCGGATATCGTCACCCGGCTCAATGATCTCATAGTAGAGACCGGATTCAGATTGTTGCACATTTTCATTGTTAGCCAATTCTTCGAAAAAACGTTTATTTTTACTTTCCTGTTCTTCTGATTCTTGTTTGCGCATATCGGTCATGCGGCCTTGAAAATACTCTTGCATTTCTCGCAACTCGTCTTGACGGCTGTCAATGGGGCGCTTATCGGCTAGACCGGACTTAAATCCTTCCAGAAACGCAGCTTTTTCAGCTTCACTGAACTTCATTTGGCCCATGCCTTGTTTGGCAATATACCAACCGAATGTCTCAATTTGCGGCTTGGCGTTCATTTGTTCTGCACCTTGTTGGCTGCCTCCAGTAAGAGCGTCTTCGGCTGAAACTGTTTGGATGAATGCGATCCCAGCGCAGAGCGCTAGAAGCTGGATTGATCTGAATGGATTTCTCATAGTTTGCATTTATTGGCGGACTCGGATGTTGGGTCAACCATTATCTTGCCCAGTTACCCCGAATCTCTCAGCAGAATTGCTCAGGTCTAGGAAATAGCAGTGCCAAACGCAGAAATGCGGGTAAAGCTGGGTAAAAAAACAATAAATTAAGTTATTTAACCTAATATTAATATGAGCCATAGGCTCTATTGTACATGCAGTGTATTTCTGTATAATGCCTACAGTGCCACAGGAAGACATAGATTGGACGAGTAAAGAGTTTGACAGTGCAAAATTTGGAGATAAGCGCTTAATGCAACAAGCTATTGAGATTATTCGAGCTTATACTCTGCGCTGGGAAATTGAGGTGCTTTCTCGTGTGTTAAAAACAGGCTGTAAGATCGAACAACTACAGCGTAAACGTATCCGTCAATAACTTGGCCTTATTGCGCAAATATTTAGTGCTGGCATTATGGCGAGCATGAAAGAAAAAGCGGAATCGAAA
>Ga0102943_1002742_pt1 | contig 10135 bp, 11 predicted proteins | sample SalPonC_black_MG_FD_78174 | JGI IMG/M metagenome (GOLD analysis project Ga0102943, IMG submission 78174) | Salt pond soil microbial communities from South San Francisco under conditions of wetland restoration - Salt Pond MetaG... | ecosystem: Environmental > Aquatic > Marine > Intertidal zone >...
CCCGAGCCGAAGGAGTTGCATTGATGGCGATCGCGGTCGTATTTCCCGGACAGGGGTCCCAGTCGGTGGGCATGCTGAGCCGCTTGCTGGACGAGGAGTCGGCTGCCGCGGCGGCGCTGGCCGAGGCGGACGAGGCGCTGGATTTCGGTCTCGGGGCCCTGTTGCGCGAAGGGCCGGCGGAACTGCTGGACCGCACCGACCTGACGCAACCCGCCATGCTGGCGGTCGGCGTGGCGGCCTGGCGCGCCTGGCGGGCGCGGGGCGGACCGATGCCCGTGGCGATGGCCGGGCACAGCCTGGGTGAATACACGGCGCTGGTCTGCGCCGGCGCGCTCGGTTTCGGCGACGCCCTGCGGGTGGTGCGGGCGCGCGGCGAGTGGATGCAGCAGGCCGTGCCCGAAGGCGAGGGCGCCGTGGCCGCGATCCTGGGGCTGGACGACGAGGCGGTCGCATCCGCCTGCAGGGCGGCCGCGGCCGAAGGCGTGGTCGAGGCCGTGAATTTCAATGCGCCGGGCCAGGTCGTCATCGCGGGACACAAGGCGGCCGTGGAGCGGGCGATCGAGGCGGCCAGGGCCACCGGCGCGCGCCGGGCCCTGCCGCTGCCGGTAAGCGTCCCGGTGCACTGCGCGCTCATGGAACCCGTTGCAGCAAAGCTGGCGGAGGCGCTGGCCGGGGTGGCGCTGCGAGCGCCCGAGGTGCCCGTGTTCCACAACATCGACGCGACGCCGCGCCAGGCGCCGGACGCGATCCGCGAGGCGCTGGCGCAACAGGTCTGCCGCCCGGTGCGATGGGTCGAATGCGTGAGAGCCATGCAGCGGATGGGGGTCGACATGCTGGTGGAGCCCGGCCCGGGGCGGGTGCTGTCTGGGCTCGCGAAGCGCATCGATCGCGGACTGCGCGCCCTGCCGGTGGATGATCCTGATACCCTCGAGACCGCGCTCGCCGAACTGGGGGCCGAACAGGACGCCAAAGAGGGCAATAACGAAAATGAATGACTTGAAGGGAGAAACCGCGCTGGTGACGGGGGCCTCGCGCGGCATCGGCCGGGCGATTGCGGAAAGCCTCGGGCGGGCCGGCGCCACGGTGGTCGGCACCGCGACCTCCGAGGCCGGCGCGCAACGAATCAGCGATGCCCTGGCCGCCGCCGGGGTCGCCGGGCGCGGCATCGCGCTGGACGTCGCCAGCGACGAGAGCGTTGCCGCGGCCTGCGCCGACGTCACCGCCACGGAAGGCGCCGTGACGCTGCTGGTGAACAACGCCGGCATCACCCGCGACGGTCTCTTGCTGCGCATGAAGATCGAAGACTGGCAAGAGGTCCTCGACACGGACCTGACCGGCGTCTACCGCGTCAGTCGCGCCTGCCTGCGCGGAATGATGAAAGCCCGCCGCGGGCGGATCGTGAACATCGGCTCGGTGGTGGGCCTGATGGGGAACCCCGGCCAGGCGAACTACTGCGCCGCCAAGGCCGGCCTGGTGGGCTTCACCCGCTCGCTGGCCCGGGAAGTGGGTTCCCGGGGGATTACCGTGAACGCCGTGGCGCCCGGTTTCATCGATACCGACATGACCGCCGCGCTATCCGGTGAGCAGCGGGCCGCTCTCGAAAAGCAGGTTCCGCTGGAGCGACTTGGCGCGGCAGAGGACATTGCCGCCACGGTGCTGTTTCTGTGTTCGGCTGGCGCCGCTTACATCACCGGCGAGGTCATCAATGTCAATGGGGGAATGTACATGGCTTGAGCCGAAGGCCCGCTGCGTGTAGAACGCCCCCTTACATTCCAATACAATACGGCGCGCGGTGCAGTCCGGTCATGGGGGCCGGGACACGCCTTCCGCCAGCAACGAGGACCAAGACGAGATGAGCAGCATCGAGGAACAGGTAAAGAACATCGTCGCCGAGCAGCTTGGCGTCAAGGAAGAAGAAGTCACCACGGACGCGTCGTTCGTGGACGACCTGGGCGCGGACTCGCTGGATACCGTCGAACTCGTGATGGCGCTGGAAGAGGCCTTCGAGTGCGAGATTCCCGACGAGGAAGCCGAGAAGATCACGACCGTGCAGCAGGCCATCGATTACATCAAGGCCCGCTCCAACTGAACGGCTGTCCGGGCGCCCGCCACGGGGGGCGCCGGTCCCCGTCCAGGCGGGAGAGCCTGCCGGAGGTGATTTCTTGAGCAAGCGTCGGGTAGTCGTGACCGGGCTCGGCATCGTGTCGCCCGTCGGCAGCACTGTTGCCGACGCCTGGGACAATATCGTCGCCGGGCGCAGCGGCATCGCCCCGATCACGCGCTTTGACGTCAGCCGCTTCAGCACGCGCTTCGGCGGGGCGGTGGCTGGCTTCGAGCTGGGCGATTACCTCTCGCCCAAGGACGCGCGCAAGATGGACGCGTTCATGCACTACGGGATCGCGGCATCGCAACAGGCCATCACGGACTCGGGCATCGAGGTTAGGTCCGCGAATGCGCCGCGCATCGGCGTGGCCGTGGGCGCCGGCATCGGGGGCATCGAGACCATCGAGCGGAATTTCCGCAGTTTCCTGCAGGCCGACGAGTCCCCGCGGAAGATTTCGCCGTTTTTCATCCCCGGCAGCATCATCAACATGATTTCCGGGCACGTCTCCATCCAGTATGGATTGACCGGTCCCAACCTCTCCCTGGTCACCGCCTGCACGACGGCGACCCACAGCATCGGCGTGGCCGGGCGCACGATCCAGTACGGCGACGCCGACGTGATGATCGCGGGCGGCGCCGAAATGGCGACCACCGCGCTCGGGCTCGGCGGATTCTGCGCGGCGCGCGCGCTCTCGACCCGTAACGACGAGCCGCAGCTGGCAAGCCGCCCCTGGGACCGCGACCGCGACGGTTTCGTGCTCGGCGACGGCGCGGGTTGCGTCGTGCTGGAGGAGTACGAGCACGCGCGGGCACGCGGAGCGCAGATCTACGGCGAGCTGGTGGGCTTCGGCATGAGCGCCGACGCGCACCACATCACCGCACCGCCCGAGGAGGGCGAGGGCGCCCGCCAGTGCATGATCAACGCACTGCGCGACGCCGGGATGAACCCGGACGAGGTCGATTACATCAATGCCCACGGCACTTCGACGCCGCTGGGCGACAAGGCCGAGAGCCGCGCCGTGCGCGACGCTTTCGGCGCCCATGCCGACAGGGTCGCGGTCAGCTCCACCAAGTCCATGACCGGGCATCTGCTGGGGGCCGCGGGCGGGGTGGAAGCCATTTTCTGCCTGCTTGCCATGCGCGACGGCATCCTGCCGCCGACCATCAACTACGACACACCGGATCCCGAGTGCGACCTGGACTACGTGCCCAACACGGCGCGCGAGGCGAGCGTGCGCGTCGCCCTGTCGAATTCCTTCGGTTTCGGTGGTACCAACGGCAGCCTGCTGTTTCGCGCGCTCGACTGAAGCGGCGCGAGGCCCCGTCCGCCAGCGCGCCGATGGCCATCCCCGCAGACACGAGCTTCCTCCCCTTGAACGCCCGCGTGGCGGATCCCGGCGATCTGCTCGCGCTGCACCGGGCCGCGCCCCGGCGCTACCCGTTCCTGCTGGAGAGTGCCGCCGGTCACGGCCCCCAGGGCAGGGGCGACCTGTTGCTCGGCTGGCCCGGCGAAAGGCTGGTGCTGGACGCGCAGGGGCGGCTCAGCGGCCCGTCCGCCGCCCCGGATCACGATTTCCTGGGAGCGCTGGACCGCTGGTGGGCAGGAACCCGCAGCACAGCGCCGGCGTCCTGGCCGCTGGCCACCGGCGGATGGTTTCTCTATCTCGGCTACGAGCTCGCCGGGCAGGTGGAACCCACGCTGCGACTGGAGGCCCCGCGCAACCTCCCGATCGCATTTGCGGTGCGCATGGGCGGCGCGCTGTGGCGCGACCGCGCCACCGGCGAATGTCGCGCGATGGCGCGGGACGCCGCGACCCTGGCCGAAATCGAGCATGATCTCGCGAGCGCTGCGCGTCAGCCGGCGCCGCGCTGGCCAGGGCTGGACGCCCCGCCGCTGGAAGAGGCCCCCGCCCGTTTCCTGGAGGCAGTCCGCAGGGCGCGGGCGCACATCGTCGCCGGCGATATCTTCCAGGCCAACCTGTCGCGCGAGTGGCGCGCGCCCTGGCCCGCGGGCGGCGACCCGGCCGCCTTGTACGCTTGTCTCCGGAAGAGCAATCCCGGCGCTTTTGCCGGGCTGGCGCGATGGGACGCGCATGCCGTGCTGAGCTCGTCGCCGGAGCGCCTGCTGAGTATCCGCGGTGGCCGCGTGCAGACCCGGCCGATCGCCGGCACGCGGCCGCGAGGCAGCAACGCCGCGGACGACAGCGCGCTCGAGCGCGAGCTGATCGCCCATCCCAAGGAGCGCGCCGAGCACGTGATGCTGATCGATCTGGAGCGCAACGACCTGGGCCGCATCTGCCGCCCGGGGACGGTCGAGGTCGATGAAATGATGGCGCTGGAAAGCTATGCCCATGTGCACCATATCGTCTCCAACGTGAGCGGCGAGCTGGAGACCGGCGTCGGGCCGGGCGCGGCCATACGGGCCGTCTTCCCGGGCGGCACCATCACCGGCTGCCCGAAGGTGCGCTGCATGGAGATCATCCAGTCGCTGGAGGCCGGACCGCGCGGGGCCTACACCGGCTCGATGGGCTGGCTGGGCGACGACGGCGCGCTGGACCTGAACATCCTCATTCGCAGCATCGAAACGAATGCCAGCGAATTGCGCTTCCGGGCGGGCGCCGGCATCGTCTACGACTCCGTGCCGGAACTCGAGCTGGCCGAGACGCGGGCGAAGGCCAAGGGACTGCTGCTGGCGCTGGAGCCCGGCGCATGATGCTGATCGACGGGCGACCCGCCACCACCGTGCCGGCGAGCGACCGCGGGCTCAACTACGGCGACGGGCTGTTCGAGACGGTCCGCGTCCACGCCGGCGAATTGCCCTTGCTCACGCGCCACCTGGCGCGACTGCGGGCCGGCTGCATGCGCCTCGGCCTGCCTTATCCGGGCGACGACACGATCCAGGCGGACGCACGGGCGCTGCTCGCCGACGGCACGGGAGAGGGCGTGCTGCGCGTCGTGCTGACGCGCGGCGACGGCGGTCGCGGCTACGCGCCGCCGGTGGAGACGCCCGGACGGCGCATCGCCTCGCTGCATGAGCTGCCCGCGGGCCTTGAAACCCCCCTGACGGTCGGGATCTGCGAAACGCGGCTGGGCGACAGCCCGGCGCTGGGCGGGCTCAAGCACCTCGGGCGACTGGAGCAGGTGCTGGCGGCGCGCGAGACGGTAGCGGCCGGCTGGGGGGAGGGACTGATGCTGGACGCAGCGGGCTGCGTGGTCGAGGCAACGCGACACAACCTGTTCTATTGGCGCGACGGCCATTTGTACACGCCGCCGCTGAAGGCCGCGGGCGTGGCGGGCGTGATGCGGGCACTGGTCCTGGAGAGTTTGCCCCGCGCGGGCATAGCGGGCGGCGAGGCCCGGCTCCGTTATGATGAGCTGCATGCAATCGAAGGCCTGTTCCTCTGCAATGCCGTGGCGGGGTTGCGGAGGGTGGAACGCCTGGAAGGCCGTGAACTCGGCGAGGGTGGAGAGATGCGCAAACTGAAACGGGAACTGCGGAGCGCGGGCGTGGCATGGCTCGACTGATCGCGCTGCTGGCGGTCCTCGCGGCGCTCGCCGTGCTGGTGGCGGGCGCGGCCGGCTGGTGGGCGTGGCAGCAGCTCGACCGGCCGGGGCCGGCGAGCGAAGCGGTGGTGGCGGAGGTCGGCCCGGGCGTGCCGCTGGCGCGTATCGCGCGCAGCCTGGAACGGCAAGGCGTGCTGCGCAATGCCCTGCTGTTCGAATGGTACGGACGCGTCACCGGCCTCGCGGGGCAGGTGCGGGCCGGCGAATATCGTTTCCCGCCCGGCAGCACGCCGCGCGAGGTGATGGAGCGGCTGGTGCGGGGCGAGGTGCTGCTGCACGCCCTCACCATCGTGGAGGGCTGGACTTTCAGGCAGATGCGCGCGGCAATCCGCTCTCACCCGGCGGTGGAACTGAGCGCGGACGGCCTCGACGGCGAGGCGATCATGGCCCGCCTGGGCCGGCCGGGCATGGCCCCCGAGGGCTGGTTCCTCCCGGAGACATACCGTTTCCCGCGCGGCACCAGCGACCTGCGGCTGATGGAACTGGCGCACCAGGCGATGGAAGATGCACTGGAAAGGGCCTGGTCCGTGCGCCGGGATGACCTGCCGCTGTCCTCGCCCTACGAGGCACTGATCCTCGCCTCCATCATTGAAAAAGAGACCGCTTTGCCCGAAGAGCGCAAGCAGATTGCCGGGGTTTTCAGCCGGCGTCTCGAGCGGGGGATGCGCCTGCAGACCGATCCCACCGTGATTTACGGGTTGGGCCCGGATTTCGAGGGCCGTCTGCGCCGCGTCCACCTGCGCGCCGACACGCCCTACAATACCTACACGCGGCACGGCTTGCCGCCGACGCCGATCGCCCTGCCGGGGTCCGCATCGCTACTGGCCGCGACCCAGCCCGAGGACGGCAAAGCGCTGTATTTCGTCGCGACCGCCCGGCCCGACGGCAGCCATTACTTCTCGGAGACTCTGGCCGAGCACAACCGCGCGGTACAGCGCTATCTGGAAACCCTGCGGGCGCGGAAGAGCGAGCGATGAGCGACGCACAGGGACAACCGCCGGGACGGTTCATCACGCTGGAGGGCGGCGAGGGCGTCGGCAAGAGCACCAATCTCGCGTTCACCGCGGGCCTGCTGGAGGCGGCCGGCCTGGACGTGCAGCGCACTCGCGAGCCCGGGGGCACGCCGCTCGCCGAGCGAGTACGCGAGATCATCGTCTCTCCGGCGGGTGAAGCGGTCCCGCCGATGGCCGAGCTGCTGCTGATCTTCGCGGCACGCGCGCTGCACATCGAGGGCTGCATCCGGCCGGCGCTGGCGGCCGGGCGCTGGGTGTTGTGCGATCGGTTTACCGACGCCAGCTACGCTTACCAGGGGGCTGGCCGGGAACTCGGCGAGACGCCCGTGCGATGGCTGGAGGAGGCGGTACAGGGCGAGCTGCGGCCGGACCTGACCCTGTTACTGGACACGGATCCGGAGATCGGCCTGGCGCGCGCCGATGCGCGCGGCGCAGCCGACCGTTTCGAGCAGGAGCGCATTGCCTTTTTCCGGCGCGTCCGCGCCGGCTACCTGGCGCGCGCGGCGGCCGAGCCGCGACGCTTCCGTATCGTGGATGCATCAGGATCGCTCGAAGAGGTGCAATCACAGATAAGAACCCACATTAATGAATACTTGGAAATCAATGGAAACGCTTGAATTTCCTTGGCACGAAAAAGCCTGGAATGAGTTCGAGGCCGCGCTGGCCTCGGACCGGCTGGGTCATGCGTACCTGGTGGAAGGCCCGCAGGGGCTCGGCAAGCTCCACCTTGCGTTTCGCATGGCGGCACGGGTGCTCGGCGCGTCGTGGCCGGCGGCGGACCCGCCAATCCCGCTGCCTCATCCGGACCTGATCTGGGTGACCCTGGAGGTCGATGACGAGGGCAAGCAGAAGAAGCAGATCGGCATCCACCAGATCCGGGAGGCCTGCGCATCGCTGGCCATGACCAGTCATGCGGGCGGGTGGAAGGTGGCGGTCATCTGGCCGGCGGAGCAACTGAACGCCCATTCGGCAAACGCCCTGCTGAAGACGCTGGAAGAGCCCGCGCCGCGCACGCTGTTGCTGCTGGTGCGCAGCCGCATGGACACCCTGCCGGCGACGATTGCAAGCCGCTGCCAGCGGGTGCGCATCGCGCCCCCGCCGCGCGATGCGGCGGTCGCCTGGCTGGAGGCCCGGGCGGAGGGCGGCGGGTGGCAGCGGCTGCTTTCGCTGGCCGGCGAGGCGCCGCTGCTGGCGCTGTTGCTGGCGGAAGAGGGCTTCCGCGAACTGGACGAAACCTTCACCCGGGACCTGGCCGGGATACTCTCGCAGCAGCGCGAACCACTGGAGGTTGCGGCGGAATGGGCGCGCAGGCCGTTGCCCATGACGCTGCGCTGGCTGGACGTGTGGACCGCCGAAATGGTGCGCGTTAAAGCGGCCGGGGCCGAGCCCGCGCTGCCGCCCGAGGCCCGGCGGGCTTTGCAAACGGCGCTGGAGCGAATACCCTTGCAGCGGCTTTTCAGATACCGCGACGAGGTCAGGTCCGCAATGATCCGTAATGACGGGGTGTTCAATACGCAAATGGCGCTCGAAGGCCTGCTGGCGCCATGGGCAGACCGCCTGCGCCCGGTGAGCGGCGATGCGGCCCACGGATTCCTGGGCGACCGATGACACTGAACAAGCCCGGACTGCTGACGCTGACCATCAAGGACAAGAGCGCCTTGTACCTCGCGTACATGCCCTACGTGAAGAATGGCGGGCTGTTCATACCCACCAGCAGCACCTACAGGCTCGGCGACGAGGTCTTCATGCTGCTCAACCTGATGGGCGAGGACGAAAAGATCCCGGTGGCGGGACGCGTCATCTGGGTCACGCCGAAGGGCGCGCAAGGCAAGCGGACGGCCGGCATAGGGGTCCAGTTCAGCGAGCAGGACCGGGGCAGCACCCAGCGGCGGATCGAGACTTACCTGGCCGGGGCACTCGGCGGCGACAAGGCCACCCATACCATGTAGCACGGGCCGCGGCGCAGGCGGCGAATCCTCTGGCGTTCCTCAGCCCAGCGGCTGCCGTGCCGGCTGCGCACCCTGCAGCTTGAAGCGGGCGTTGAAAGCCACCGTGATCCGCACGTCGTCCCCCTCGTAGGGCATCACCTCGTGCAGCAGCCAGGACGGGAACAGCACCAGCTGTCCGGGCGTCAAGCGCATCATGCGATGCCCGTGATGAAAGGGCGGCTTGAACTTGGCCGTCGCCATGTCGATGTACATTGTGTTGGTGGAGAAAGGGTTGATGAAGGTCAGCTTGCCGCTGTCGCTTTGCGGGTCGTCCCCGTGGTGGCAGACGCAATAGACACCCGACCAGCTGTGCATCGGATGGTTGTGCGCGCCGAACAAGCCGCCTTTGCGGGTGAGGTGGAACCAGGCCTCGTTGGAGATGTGCAGCCGGCGCAGAAAGTCCGCGTCATAGCCATTCATCTGGCCCACCGCGCTGTACAGCGCGCCCCAGCAGAAGTCGCGCAGCTTGCGCACGCAGTCATGCGGCCACTCGAACAGCCGGAAGTTGCTCTCGAACAGGGCGTCATTGCGGTAAGTGTAGGGCGTCGGGTTGCGGTACTTGTCGCCCTCGGCCTCGCGGGCGAGGAACAGTTCGCGCAGTTCGACATTGAGGGCCTGGCAGTCTTCCATCTGCGCCGACACCAGCGGCGCCGCGAAAGCCGAAGTGGTCTTGATCATGCGATGCCCTCCCGGGATTGCATACGCCGACGCTAGCGCTCGCCGGTGTCCGCCATGGTCAGGCCGCCGCGCAGCACGTGGGCGTCAAAGCCGCGCTCGCTCAAGATGTAGGTCGCAGCGCTGCTGCGCCGACCCGTATCGCAGCACACAACATAGGGCTTGTCGGGATCCAGCGTACTCAGCTTCAGGCGAATGAAATAAAGCGGGATATTGATGGCGCCTTCCTGGTGGAAACTTTCGAACTCGGAAGGCAGGCGAACATCCAGCCATTGGCCGCCGTTGGCGACGATCTGGCGGGCCTTCTCGAAATCGACCCACTGGAGCATGGGCTCATTCATCAGGGTGTTGAAGTCGTCCTGTCCCAGGCGCATCAGGGCGCCATCCGTGGCCATGATCACGGTGGCGTTGCGCTTCGCCTGGGAAATGAGGGCCTCTTCGCCGAAAGTGTCGCCCGGCCCGAGGTCGGCGAGCTTGATTCCGTCCTTGTTGAGGGGCGTTTCGCGGGTCACCGAGCAACGTCCCTCGGTGATGACGTAAAAATAATCGCCTTCTTCGCCCTGCTTGATGATGACGTCGCCGGCCTTGTGCCTGACCTGCTGCATGCGCAGGAAGATCGCCTGGATATTGGCGGCCGGGATGCGGTGGAAGGCCTTGGTCTGAAGCAGGGTGGTCATCCAGTCGTCGCTGTCCGGCAGGTTCTCGGCGCGCAGCTCGTTGACCTCGTAAGTGCCGGTCTGGTCCCAGGTGAGCATCACGTCCAAGAGGTCGGAATCCACGGCGATGTACTCC
>Ga0102943_1002746_pt1 | contig 10131 bp, 5 predicted proteins | sample SalPonC_black_MG_FD_78174 | JGI IMG/M metagenome (GOLD analysis project Ga0102943, IMG submission 78174) | Salt pond soil microbial communities from South San Francisco under conditions of wetland restoration - Salt Pond MetaG... | ecosystem: Environmental > Aquatic > Marine > Intertidal zone >...
CCGCGTGGCGTTCGGGCGCATCATCGTGCCACCTCCAACGGAACGATGGTCGAGAAGGGAATGGCGAGGATGCGTTCCGCCGAGTTCGGACTCGACGACGACGACTGGGTCATCCACCCGAAGACGAAGGGGCCGTCCGGCCTCGACACCACCAGACTTCCGAGTGCGTGGACCCGCCCCGGACGCGCCGTCCGAATCGCGTCGATCGACCCGTCGGAACGGACGGAGACGAGCACCGCGGAATCGGTGCGCTGGCCGGAGGAACTGAACGACGTGGTCGCGTCCCCGCGTCCCGTCGCGTACAGGAGTCCGTCGCCGCCCACGGTCAGGTCCTCGAGCGACAACTCCGCATCGCCCGTGCGATCGGCCGAGATCACCTGCTCCCAGAGCAGCGTGCCCTCGGGCGAACAGGCGGCCAGGTAGATCGACTCGTCCTGGAGTGTGGCGCCGACGTAGGTCCGGCCGGCGTCGTCACGGGCGACGCGCCGATTCTCGAAGTCGCCGACGGCGCTGAAGCTGCGCTGCCATCGCTCGCCGGTCGCGGGCGACCACAGCCAGACGAGCGCATCGCCGGATCCCTCGCTCGTGACGAAGGCGAGATCGCCGTCCGCCGCCGAGTGGTCGGCATCCACGGGCTCGTAGTCGAACTCTTCCTCCACGACGGTCGATCCGTCGAGGGCGACGGAGTACAGGAGCGGATTCTCTCCGAAGTCACGCTCGGTGCCCAGGTAGACGACGCCGTCGGCGGTCGACGTCGCGGCGAGCACGCGGCGGTCGTCCGGCGTGGCGATGCGGGACGACAGGGGCTCGTCCTGAAGAATGGTCCCGTCGCCGTCGAGAATGGCCACCCGTGCATCGAGGTCCGCGCTGAACGACGGCAACGCGTAGCTCACGATGATGCTCCCGTCGGGGCGGACCACGGCCCGTGCCCACCGCGACGGCGCCTCCATGTCGACGCTCGGGAGAACCGTCGACCAGACCGCGTCCAGGGACGCATCCCGCTTCTGGACGATCGCACCGTTCCCCGACACCCCCACCACGATCATCCCGCCGTCGGCCGTGGGCGTCGCGCTCGAGAGGAAGCGCATGCCGGTCCAGTCGACACCACCCGGAGACTCGGGGATCAGGGTGAAGGACCGCGCCGACGACCAGGTCGTGTCGGGCGTGTCGGAACCCGGCTCGGTGATCCCGGCCCTCCAGTAGAAGGTCCCGAGATCCGACAGGGCGATGTCCGCCCGCGCGCTGTTCGACACCGTCCGGTCGCGCAGCAGCGTGGTGAAGTCGGCGTCGGTGGCGATCTGGAACAGGGCCATCTCGTCGAACTCGAGAAAATCGATCTCCAGGTACAACGTCGGCGTCCCGAGCGACACGATCAGCGTCTCTGCATCGCGCGGATTGTCGAGGACCGGCATCCGCGGCGGCTCGTCGGCCGGTGGATCGGGATCGACCGGCTCGTCTCCGACCAGGTCGACACGCAGGGAGTCCGTGTCGACGTGCCCGACGGCGTCCGATACCCGGGCGAAGATCAGCAGTCTCCGCCGGCCGTCGGCAAACGCCTCCCGGGCTCGTTGGAACAGACCGGCCCGGATGTCGAGGGAGCCGCGGTAGTCCACTTCGTCCACGAGAACGGCGTCGTCGACCAGGACCCGCAGGGCCACGGCCTCGTCGTCGTCGGGGTCGGTCACGAACACCCGGTAGAATGCGTTCGAGTTGTCGACGTCGAGCGTAGTCGGTCCGCTCACCTCCACCTCGGGCGGCCGGTAGTCGACCTCCCTCGCCAGATCGTTCATGACGCACGACGCCAGCGGCATCGTGACGAGGAGAACCAGCAGGGCTCGCAGCATGGAGCGCATCCTCCGGACGTGGAACGAAGGCAGCCCGCGGAGCGCGGACACACCGGACCGTCACGTACGGAGACGTCGCCGGAGGACGAACCGAACACTGAAACCGGAATTTCTCGCCGGCGGCCCCTACTCCCGCTTCAACACCACCTGTTCCTCCTCCGCCTTCACCGCGGCCAGGACGAACTCGCGGAAATCGGGGTACTCGTCCGCCTCGATCCGCAGGCGATCGGTCACGAAACGCTTCGTGCAGTGCAGGCGGCCGTCGTCGTCGAGCGAGCGGGTGAGCTCGAAGCGCCCGAAGTCGCCGTCGACGATCACGGGATCGCCCAGGCCCAGCGGCGCGAGTCCGGCGGGCAGCTCGAGGGTGAGTTCCTCGGTCGAGGTTCCGCGCCAGTGGATCATCTCGAGCGGACTCTGGCGGGTGCGGGTGGCCACCGCGGGCGAGGGCATGGCCCAGCCCGTCCACGGGACCTGCAGGATCCGCAGGTCGCCGGCGCGGGTCACCGGAGAGGGAATCGTCACGCGCAACCGGACGACGACGTCGTTGCCACCGGTTTCGTCCTTCTCGTAGTGGAGGTCCTCGACCTGCACGCCGGGGTGCGTCTGGCCGAGCATCTGCTCGAACAGGCGATCGATCTGCTCGGGCATGGTGCGCAACACCGAGCGCAGGTTCGCACCGTTCTCGCCCACGAAACGCGTGGTGCCCTCGAGCTCGAGCGTGTCGTCGTCGCGGAAGCGCGCCGTGTAGTGGCTGACCGTGCCGTCGGTGTCGACCGGCTCGACCGGGATCGTGGTGAATCCGTCTCCGTCACCGACCAACAGGGCCGTCATCCCCTCGAGCGCCTTGGGGATGCCCGGGAAGGCGAGCTGGTCGCTGGTCGGATCGATCCAGTACTCGCGACCGTCGTCGGTGCGCGCGTGGACGATGGCGTGGCTGAAGCGCGGAGACGGCAGGTACGGAACCGTCATCACGAAGCGGGAGTTGACGAGCGCGAACTCGGCGTCGATGCCCATCGACCGCAGGGCGGCGATGATCACGGCCGCCTGGTCCTTGCAGTCCCCGTAGCGGGTGCGGAGGATGTCGTCGGAGGCGCGCGGCACGGTGGGGCTGTCGATGAACTGCCCGCCCTCGTACTCGATCTCCGCGCGCACCCAATCGGCCAGGACGTGGATGCGCGCGCTGTCCGGGGCGTCGGCCACGTCGAGCTCTTCGACCAGGGACTCGATCGCCGGCGTGGGACGCAGGCGGCCCTCGGACTCGTCGCGGTACCAGCGCACCACGTCGTCCCACGATCCGACGGTCGTGAAGTCCAACCAGAAGAGGTGGTCCAGGGACTGGGGCATGTTCGCCTCGAACTGCACGGCCGGGATCTCGCGGGCGGCCCAGGTGTGCAGCCGCCAGTCGCCCTGGCTCTCGACGTCGTGTTCGGTCTCGCCGTTGTGCACGACCCAGTCGAAGTCGTGGTCCGCGCCGATCAGAAGCGAGAAGCGGCTGCGGGCGCACGGCGCCTCGAGCTGGAAGCGGTTCTCGGTCCACGTGTGTCCGGCGAGCCCCGCGACCACGCCGCTCGGGGCGGCCACGCGGATCTCGATGACGTCGCCCACGCCGAGGTCGGTGAAGGTGAGTTCGCCGTATCCGACCTCGGCGTCGACCACCTGCCCGTCGGGCCGATGGGCCCGGGCGATCTCGAGGCCGCTGTGCTCGCCGCGCTGGGTCATCTCCTGCATCGCGCGATAGTTCGCCACGCCGGCCTCGCTGCTGATCAGGATCGCGTAGTGACGCCGCGTGAGGTCGGCCCCGCTCTCGAAGACCGTGGTCTGGACGTCGTCGAAGAGGTAGATCACGCCGGCCTCCGGGTCGGCCCAGTCGAGGTCCACGGTGTCGCGCAGGTTGGCGAGGTCGTAGGAGGGGAAGAGGTCGCGCATCGGTGGCTGGCCGCGCAGTCGACGGAGGGTTTCGCGCACCCCGATGTCGGAGGGGTCGAGCGACAGGGCGCGCTCGAGCTGCGCGATGGCGTCGTCCTTCTGGTCGAGCGACAGCATGAGTTCGGCCACCTCGCTGCGCAGCCGCACGTTCTGCGGCGACCAGAGCAGGGCCTCGAGGTAGGCCTGCAGGGCTTCGTCGTCGCGGCCGGCGTCGCGCAGGACCTCGGCGCGTTGGCGGTGGATCTCCACGGCCGGTCCGTTGGCGGCGAGCGCACGGTCGAGATAGCGCAGCGCGCCTTCGGTGTCCTCGGCCTCGGCGGCGAGGTGTGCGAGCTCGTAGGCGACGTCGACACGATCGGGCCGCAGCTCGTGGAAGCGCTCGAGCGCCTCGCGGAGCCGGTGGCCCTGGTTCAGTTGGCGAAGGGCGACCGAGAGGTTCGACTGCAGATAGCGGTCGTACGGGCGCTCGCGGTGCGCGGCCTCCACCACTTCGAAGCCGCCGCGCTTGTCTCCGCGGGACATGCGAACCAGGCCGAGGAAGCTCTGCAGGGTGAGGTCGTCGGGTGCTTCGTCCACGAGCTCCTGGAGCGCGGCGAAGGCGGCATCGGTCTCGCCCTGATCCTCGAGTTCGCGCACCTGTTCGAGACGGAACGCGACCATCTCGGGCGCGAAGTCCGCGATCGCCGCAGCCAGGTTGTCGGCCTCGGGCGCATCCTGCGCCCGCAGCAGGCGCACCCGCTCGGCGTGGACCAGGCCGCTGCCCCGGAACTCTTCGTACAGTTCGTCGAGCAGGGTCTGCGCGCGCTCCGCCCACCCCAGGTCCCGGAGGTCGCGCAGCAGGAGCAGCCGGTCGACGAAGCCCGAACCCAGCGGCCACGAGGCGTATCGTTCACGGTAGTGGTCGGGCGGGTACGGCCGTGGCGACACCTCCGGGTCGGACTCCACCGCGATCGCGTCGAAACCGTCGGGCGGGGCGGCGCTCGTCTCCAGGGCCAGCGGCAGGCCGGTGGGATCGGTCAGGCGAACCTGCTCGAGCAGGCGATCGAACTCGGCGCCCGCCTTCACCAGGATCTGGTTCCAGCCCGCGCGCAGCGTGATCGGTACCGCGTAGAGATCGTAGAGGCCCGAACGATGCTCGGGTTCGTCGAGAACGAGATCCTCGTTGCACCACGCCCGGAACGAACCCGCGCCGGAGACGTGCAGGAGCGCCTCGCGATCGCGATCGGAGCGCACGTGGGTCACCGTGTACAGGAGCGCATTGGGGCGCTCGTCCATGAACTCGTCGAGATCGATCATCGCGTAGGGACCGCAGAAGGCCGGGATCCAGCGCAGGCGCGTGCCGTCGAGACCCTGGTAGTCGGCATCGGGATCGATCCCTCGCTCCGGACCCAGGACCCGCGTCATGCCCGAGCCGGCGACGTTGCCGAAGGGTCCGACGACCATCACGTCGCACAACGCTCCGACACGGTCGCCGTGCGTGGCCATGTCGTCCCACTCGGCCCGCGCGTCGTGGTGACTGGAGACGAGCAGTTCGACCGGCCCGTGCAAGGCCGGATGCGCGGCCGCGACGTCCTGCAGACGCTGCAGGTGTTCCGGCCAGTCGCCGGCCGGTCCGTACCGACCGTCCTCGCTCGACGCGTGCCGCAGCAACATCGCGTTTCCCGGATACTCCGGAGCCGCGGCCACCGCCTCGGCCAGCGCGGACAACTCCCGCGGATCGCCGAGGGCATCGTAGGCGACGAACAGTCCCCGGAAGACGCGGGCACGTTCGACCGCCGGCAGCGCATCGTCGGCGAGGATGTCGCGATAGGACGCGGCCGCTTCGCGGATGCGGTTCTCGGCGAGCAGCGACTCGGCAGCGGTGATGGCGGCGGTGATGGCTTCCGTTTCGCCGCCGGCGGCGGTGTCGGCGTGGGCCGTGTTCGCCACGGAGATCGCGGCGACGACCAGGAACAGGGCGATGACGGCGCGGGGGCGCTCCGGACGCATGGGGGACCTCCTCGGATCTCCGCGCGGCCGGGCGGATCGGCGCCGGAGGGGTGGGCTTTCGGGCGTCGGGAGCGGGGTTGACGCTGTCGGAGGGAGGTGTGGGGTGTCAAGGGGACTGTTGTGATGCGCGCGTGGACCGGGGGTGGTCTGGCGACGGGGGCGATGCGGGGCGGGCACTCGGGCGTGGCGACGTGGGGCTCGGCCGCGGCGCGGGTTGGGGTCGAGGGGTCTTCCGAAGGGCGTTCACGAAACGGAAACGGTGAGGCGTTGACGCGGCCGCGATGCAATGTCCAGGCGTTGCATCGGGTTGGTGGAAACGTGTGGGCGTTTCCAGCGGCGCAAAGGGGATCGGGGCAGTGTGTTTCCACCAGGCGTCGCGTCGAACCGACGAGTCACGCGTCCTCGGGAACCTCGACGCGCGAGCGGATGCGGACTCCGAGGGCGTCGAGCACCCGGGACGCGCGCTCGAGCGTGATGCCGAAGTATTCGTTGCGCTCGTCGCGTGAGACCTGCGACTCGTGGACTTCGAGTCGGCGGGCGAGTTCGCGTTGGGACAGTCCCTGTGCGATGCGCAGGGAGACGAGCAGATGGCCGAGGCCGCGGAGGTTCTCGAGTTCGTCGAACTCTCCGCGCCGGAGGCGCTCGTAGGCCTCCACTTCTTCGGCGAGCTGACGGTGGAAGGACTCGAGCGGGTCGATGACACGCTCCAGCTCGTCGGCGGAGAGGCCGGTGGACCGGAGGCGGGCGCGGTGATCGGCGATGCGCTCCCGTTCGGCGGCGAGGCGGCGGCGGGCTTCCTGGTATTCGCGGTGGGTGCGGATCATGGGTGGTGAATCCTCAGAATGCCGCGGGGGCGGCCGTCGGTGCGGGAGCGACGGAACGCCGCGGGGAACTCCAGTTCGTGTCCGTGGTGGTCGATGATGCCGGAGGTCAGGCCGAGGCCCTCGACATGGGGGTACAACTCGACTCTGTACTTGTGCCACATCGGCAACTGACGCTTGGGGTATCCGCGATACGGCCGACGCCGATCGGGATCCCATGTCCAGACCCGGTCACCGTCGAGCCGATCGAGCCGTTCCTGCAACCTGCCCGATGCGAGATCCTCGAGCGAGCACACGAAGTACCCATCGATGTCGTTCGGATGGGCCTTGTCCTCCACGAAGGAGCCATCGGCGAATACCTCACGAATGCCCACCTCCCACAACTGACATACCAGTCGCTCGAGATTGTCGACCAGACGCAGGCGCCATTCCGGGTCCCAGGCGCGTTGTCCGGTACCGCGCACGAGGACAGACTCCCGAAGCGCTTCGATCGTGACGTCGTGATCACCCGGCGGCAGAAGACCATCGGGGGTGAATTCAGGAATCATCCGGTGTCGAGGCTGGTCGGCGCCAGGTTACCGGGATATGACACATATGTCAAGCGTGACACCTGAGTGACACTCCGTCACTCCTCGTCCCCACCCACCACCGCCCGCTCGAACCGATCGCACTCGGCCGCGAGTTCGCGGACCGAGGCGACGATCTCGGGATCATCCAGTGTGGCGAGCGGGACCTCGACGCGGCCGACCAGGCGATCGCGGTCGTCGAAGCCGAAGCCGACGAGGCCGCCGATGTCGTTGCGAATCCAGGCGGCGCGGGCGAGGGAGTGCCAGTCGTCGCCCCAATCGCCGACACGTGCGGTCGACAAGACGGTCGACTCGAACCAGGCGATACCGTCGGTCACACCGAAACGCACCCGCTGGGTGCGGGTGTGGTCGCCGAGGCGCACCTCGAGGAAGGAGTCGACGCACTCAGCGTCGAGTCGGCCAGCGTCGCACAGACGATGGATACGCCGCTGAAGGTCACGCATCGTCCTCCACCTCCCTCAGGGAATCGGCATCGGCGTGCAGGAGTTCGGCCTCGAAGCAATCGGCCGTACCGACCACACGGAGCGTGAGCCGTTCAAATTCCTCGGGCTGCGTGATGTCGGGGCCGAAGAGGATCGAGCGCGCCACGCGTGCCTGCCAGAGCCGGCCCTTGCCGACCGGTCGTACGGCCAGCTTCACCAGTCCGAGTTCGCGCTGGAGTGCCTCCATCCGCTCGACCATGTCGACGTCATCGAGGTCAACCTCCCCGATCGCACTCTCGCACTGCAGATAGAGATGTCCACCCGTGCGTCCGGCGTGGACCTGCACGGCGAAGTGCTGCCGGCGCAGCTCGGTGTGGTCGACATCGTGAGATGCGGCCGTGCTGTCATCGTGGAGCCACAGTACTCCTTCGCGGCGCCACGCACGACCAGTGGCGATCTCGTCACTTCGATAGCGCGAGCGGAACCACGACCACAACTGTTCCAGGTGCGCCCGCAGGGCATCTTCGTCGAGACGAGGCACGGCCCATGGGCCCGTCCCGTTGCTAAGCCATTCCTGCCGCACCGGAAAGGCTGAACGCAGGGGCTCGGTGATCGGGATCAGATCCTCCATCGCGTCGTCACGCGTGAGTTCGCGGCCCACGTCGACACGGCTGTCGCGGGTCTCGGGCCGGAAGTCGGTGTCGTGGATCAGGTGCAGGAAGCGGTTCATGCGTCGGAGCACGCGACGGACCTGCAGCACCTCGACGGTGTCCTGGAGGTGTGGGAAGTGCACCTGGATCTTGCGGGCATCGTCGGGCGTGGTGGTGGATCGGTCGAGGTCGCGCTGCACGAGCGAGCCGATCCTATCCACGCGGCCGGTTCGCTGCTCCATCGCCGATGGCGTCCAGCTGATGCCGTAGTGGATCACACGGCGACAGAAAGTGTGCAGGTCCTCGCCCTCTTGCAGGACATCGGTCGTCACCAGGACGCGCGGTAGGCCTGGCATCCGGAACTGACGCACCAGGCGGTGATTCACCTGGCCAGCCATCGCCCCCACCGGAACCTGACGCTGCAATGTCGACCCGAACAAGCGCGGCAGCTCCCACAATTCCTTCGCCGGCGCTTCATGGAAGTTCACGGCCAGGATCGTGTCGAAGGTCCGGGCGGCGGCCTCCAGCTCGGTACGTCCGGTGAAACCACGCGTCGTAGCCTGGGCCTCGAGCAGATCGAGCCAGGCATCGATCAGGCGATGAACGTTGTCCTCGGAGGTGTCGGCGCCGCCGAGGCGGAAGGTCCCGAGATCGCCGATCGCGAGCAGGTAGAGATCGACGTAGGCCGCGCCAAGTCGCGCCATGGCGCTCATCAGCTCGCGGCGGGTCTCGCGTCGTCGGAAGCCGTAGGCGAACTCGCCATCCTCGGCCGGCCACAAACACTCGCGCAGGGCCGGGCGTTTCTCGAGTTCGGTGAAGACCGTACGCACGCCGATCCCGACGGACAGACCGGGAAAGCCGTCGGGCATCGGATCGGCGGCCGGCTCCACCGGTGGGTAGCGATCGTGCAGCACGCGCCGTGCGCGCTCCGCGACATCGCCCTCACCGCGCGCCAGCAGCCCCAGCGCCGCGGCCTGGTAGCCCTCGAACACGTGCAGACGCGGATAACCTTTCTCTCGCGTAGACCGGCCGCGGAAGTGGCGCCATGCGTCATGGCGCAGGCGATCACGCAGGCTCGCTCGGTCCAAGCCGACAGCCGTGGCGAGCGCCGCGAGCACGTCGTCCGGGCGACCGAGCACCCATCCCACGTGGTCGTCCTCGAACATCGTCGAGTAGACCGACCCGATACCGGTCAACCGGTTCTTCTGAAAGGCCGCGCCGCTCAGGACCCCGTAGGGGCCCTTCCCGCGGAAGAACCAAGAGAAGAAGCTGTCGAGCCCGCCCTCATCGTCGGCGACCAGCGACGACAGCCCCTCCGGATCGTCGTCGGGGAACGGAGTTGGCACACTGTCCGTCGACCTCTGCCCTGTGCGGCCGGGTTTACGGCGTTCGCCCTTGTACTGGTCGAAAAGGTCGTCAATCTCGCCGTGCAGATCGGGCAGGAGCGTGCGCATGCGATCGCGCAACCAGCGGTCGGCGTATTCGTTCAACTTTTCGCCCAGTTCGCGCACCGTCGCCACGCGACGGACGAACACCAGGGCCTTCTCGCCGGTGTCGAAGGTATCGGCCAACGCTTCGACGGTCATGTCGAGCTTCGGATGCGGCAGACTGGTGCCGAAACGTTCGCGATGCGACTCGACCACCTCGCCCAGGGCATCGGTGTCGATACCCTTGCGTTCCTCGGTACGGGCGTCCTGCTCGCCCTCGAACACCACCTCGTCGGTGGAAGCCTTGGCCCCCTGATGTTGACGGCGGTGAGCCACCGACTCGAGGAAGCTCTCGAAGGAGCTCAGCATGCCGATTTGAAAGTGGTTGCCGAAGCGCTCGTCCTGCAGAACCTCCGACACCTTCTTCTGCATGAGCCCCACCACCAGCCGCGTGCGTGGATCGTC
>Ga0102943_1002747_pt1 | contig 10130 bp, 5 predicted proteins | sample SalPonC_black_MG_FD_78174 | JGI IMG/M metagenome (GOLD analysis project Ga0102943, IMG submission 78174) | Salt pond soil microbial communities from South San Francisco under conditions of wetland restoration - Salt Pond MetaG... | ecosystem: Environmental > Aquatic > Marine > Intertidal zone >...
TTGAAATTTTAGAATCTTTTCCTACAAAAATGAATAAAAATGATTTTGGGCAAAAACTGTTAAGAAATATTTATCAGGCCATTGAGGACAATAAATCTAAATTTATCTTATATCCAAACAACAAACTAATACAATCAAAGATAAGCAAGCTTCAACAGATTCCAGCAATATATTCGGAATCAAAATTATGGCTACCAAAATAGTGATAGAATTTAGTGGCACACAGACTTAGTCCCAACAACGAACATCCTACGGACAAGCCGCAGATGTTTAAAGTTACATTAAACCTAGTCGGTGAATGTAGTAATTTCTGACCGCTCACAGAGCTTGAAACGTCTATAAAATAAGGAGTTCTCAACCCATGGTGCAGACTGTTCCGGAGAGAAGGGGGCGCGCCCTGGCGCAAGATTTCCGCCAGTCGTGTCATTTGCAAAAAACGCAAATGCCACGCCAGTCATAAATCTTGCAACCTGCGCCCCTTCTCTCCTGCGCCATAGGCTTCGATAACCAATGAAGACACTATGCAGCCATACACCGCTTCCGGATAAACCCACCTCAGGCCCCACCGTCGGCGATATCTTCAGGGAATTCGGTCCTTCCTTCAGAGCTGCACACCGCCTGCATCCTCCCCAGCACAAGGTCATGTACGATATTGAGCACTGCCGGTGCGGAGAATTCGGCACCCACTGGGAGATCTGCGATACCTGCGGCCATCTGGAAAAGGGATACAACTCCTGCCGAAACCGCCACTGCCCTGGCTGTAACAACATCGCCCGCCGCAGATGGGTGGCGGCCAGGATTGACGAACTGCTGCCGGTCTCCTATCATCACTGCGTTTTCACTCTGCCTGATATATTTAACCCTTTGTGCCGGTTCAATCGGCAAATCATGTACGATCTGCTGTTCGAAAACGCCTCCCAGACCCTGCTGGAGTTCGGAGAAAACCCCAAGCGCCTGGGGGCCAGGATCGGATTCTACGGCATCCTTCATACCTGGGGCGGCAAGCTCTGGCTGCATCCCCACATCCATTTCATTGTCACTGCAGGCGGCGTCAATACCCAGGGGCAATGGGTGGAGCCAAAGTACGGTTCAACCTTCCTGTTTCCGGTCCGGGCACTTTCCAACGTATTCCGGGCCAAGTTTTTAAGCGGTCTTCTCGCGGCTCACGGCAAAGGCCGGTTGAAACTGCCCGGTGACCTGGCCCGGCTCTCCCGACCTGATGCGTTCAGGCAATGGCTGTTCCATACCGTACCCAAGGAGTGGGTCGTCTATTCCAAGCCACCGTTTTCAGGACCTGAAGAAGTGGTCAAATATATCGGCAGATACACCCATTCAACCGCCATCAGCAACAACCGAATCATTGCCCTGGAAGATGACACCGTCAGGTTCTGGTTCAAGAACACCCGGGAAAAGTCCCGGTGGGAAACCACAACTCTGTCTGTGTCAGAATTTATCGCCCGATTCCTGACCCACGTCCTGCCCAAACACTTCCATCGGATCCGGTATTACGGATTCCTGGCCAACGGGAAGGCCGGAAAGCAGATTCAATCCATACGACAGGCTTTGAGTGACAGAATCGAACCGGGTTCGGAACCAATATCACCCAACGAGCAGAATTGCCAATGCCCGGCCTGCGGCAACGGCATCATGATAACCCTCCTGGTGCTGGACGGCTTTGGAAATGTGGTAAAATCGAACCAACCGAATACAGACGGCGAACAGGTTCAGTTGACGGCAGGATCACCATAAAGGGCTTTACTTTGGAGAAAATTGCAGATATCAAAAGTGATCGGCGTTTTGCAAGGGATAGTATCGACAATCGACATCGGCTGGCCGGTTTTTCGCTTCACTTTTAGACCGGGCCGGATAAATCAATAGGGCAATTTCAAATGAACACTCAAACCATCCAGGAAAATTTTAAAGCGATGACGGCCAAATCCAGGCTATGGAAATCAGGTTCCTCTACTTTTACCCAAGGAAACAACACCGAGTCTTCGACCCGGTTAATGTAACAAGACGTTGGAGACGGCGAACGCATCACCGGTTTTTTCGGCTTTGCGTTCGCCGCTCAACTTAACGTTATACCTCAAGCGAACCGAAAGGGACAAAATGAAAATATTTCAGCTCAGAATTTCCATAATTGGAATTCCCAGACTGTATCGCATCATTGATATTTCTGAAAACGCCAGTTTTGAAGATCTTCATGAGATGATATTCATGGCTTTTGACAGGTGCGACCATCACCTGTACTCCTTTTTCATGACCATGGAAGATTCAAAAAATTTTAGAAAGATATACGATTCCCCCCAGATTACCCATCCTCACAATGTTGAGGACTTCATGGGATTGGGTCAAAAAAAATTATCCGCTGCCAAGACACAGATCAATGCCGTTGAACTTAAAGAAAAAGATGTCTTCCACTATCTGTTTGATTTTGGTGATGACTGGTGGCACCGGATACGGGTTCAGAAAATCGGCGCCTTGCGGAGCAAAGGAAAACATATAAAATTGGTTAAATCTGTGGGCAGATCGCCAGAGCAATACCCTGATTACGATGATGAATATGATGAAGATTTAATTAAACCGTGCCTGGACCGGGTGAACATGGGGATGCCAGCCATTGAGAACCAGAAATTCCATTGCTTTTGTTGATACTGAAATTGATCCCCAAAGCGGAAAAATTCTTGATGCCGGCAGTATAAACGGCAATACAGACACATTCCATTCCGCTTCTATCAGCGGGCTTACCGAATTTCTCAACGGCACCTGTTTTTTATGCGGTCATAACATTATCCATCATGATTTAAGCTATATCCGCCATGCGGTTGAAAACGCAGGGATGGACCGGGCGAATATCATTGACACCCTGTTTTTATCCCCCCTTCTTTTCCCGGCCAGACCTTACCATGCCCTGATCAAAGACGACAAATTACAGACAGAGGAGATCAACAATCCTTTAAATGATGCCATAAAAGCAAGGGACCTTTTCTATGATGAAGTGGAAACCTTTGAGCAGGCAGACAATGATTTAAAACAGATCTTTTTTTCCCTTTTGCATGACAAGCCGGGCTTTCAGGGATTTTTCAGATATCTTGGATTCCGCGGCCATGAAACCGCAGACACGGCATCTCTGATCTTAAAAAAATTTCATTTAAAAATCTGCGCCCGGGCAGATCTGACAAAAATAATGAGAAATTTTCCTGTTGGCCTTGCCTACAGCCTTTCACTTATTCATACGGATGACCGATACTCCATCACCCCGCCCTGGGTACTGAAAAATCACCCTGAGGTCGAGCAGGTGATCTACCTTCTAAGGAGCCATTCATGCCTGACAGGGTGTGAATACTGCAGCCAGGCCCTGGATATTCACAAAGGGCTGAAAAAATATTTCAAATATGACGCCTATCGAACCTATGGCGGACAAGCCCTGCAGGAACAGGCGGTTCAGGCTGCCATCCATCAAAAATCCATTCTGGCGGTATTTCCAACAGGCGGCGGCAAATCCATTGCATTCCAGGTGCCGGCCCTGATGAGCGGGGAAAACGTGCGCGGCCTGACCATTGTCATCTCCCCTCTCCAGTCTTTGATGAAGGACCAGGTTGATAATCTGGAAAATGCCGGGATTACCGATGCTGTCACCATAAACGGCCTGCTGGACCCCATTGAAAGGGCAAAATCATTTGAGCGGGTGGAAAACGGCACGGCATCCATCCTCTATCTATCCCCGGAGTCCCTGCGATCACGCACCATTGAGCACCTGATCCTGAAAAGAAATATTGTCCGTTTCGTGATTGATGAAGCCCATTGTTTTTCCGCCTGGGGACAGGATTTCAGGGTGGATTATCTCTACATTGGTGATTTTATAAAATCGGTGCAGAAGATTAAACATCTGGAAGAGAGAATTCCTGTTTCGTGTTTTACGGCAACGGCAAAGCAAAAGGTCATTCAGGATATAAAAGCCTATTTTAAAGAGACGCTGCAACTGGATCTAGAGGTTTTCAATTCAAATGCCGCCAGGACCAACCTGCAGTACAAGGTGTTTCCAAAAGACAATGAAGAGGAGAAATATCAAACTCTTAGACATCTGCTGGACCAAAAGGAATGCCCCTCCATCATTTATGTATCAAGGACCTACAGGGCCTATAAGCTGGCACAGCGGCTGACCGAAGACGGATACCATGCAAAACCCTATCACGGCAAGATGGACAAGAATGAAAAAATGGAAAACCAGGACGCGTTCATCCGGGGGGATGTGGATATCATGGTGGCCACCTCTGCCTTTGGCATGGGGGTGGATAAAAAAGACGTGGGCATGGTGATCCATTATGAAATCTCCGATTCCCTTGAAAACTATGTCCAGGAGGCCGGCCGGGCCGGCAGGGATGAGAATATCACGGCAGCGTGTTACGTGCTGTTTAATGAAGAAGATCTTGGCAAGCATTTTATCCTTTTAAATCAGACAAAACTCAATGTCAGGGAAATCCAGCAGGTGTGGAAAGCGGTAAAAGACCTGACCCGGTTCCGCTCAAAAGCATCCAACTCAGCCCTGGAAATCGCAAGGCAGGCCGGCTGGGATGATAATATTGCCGAGATCGAAACACGGGTAAAGACCGCCATTGCCGCCCTTGAAGATGCGGGGTACCTGAAGCGCGGACAGAATATGCCAAGGATATATGCAAACAGCATCCTTGCAAAAAACGCCCAGGAAGCCATAGACCGGATCACCGGGTCAAACCGGTTTGAAGAGAGGCAGAAGCAGCACGCTGTCCGGATTATCAAAAAGCTGTTTTCAAGCAAGACAAGACAGCAGGCCGGTGATGAGACGGCCGAATCAAGGGTGGATTATATCAGTGATCACCTGGGGATTGTAAAAGAGGAAGTCATCAATATCATCACCCTGCTCAGGGAAGAAAATATATTGGCAGATGCCAGGGATCTGACGGCATTTATCAAGAAAGGGGAAAAGAAAAACCGTTCTCTGAATATTGTGCAGATATTTTCAGACCTTGAAAATTTTTTGCTGGCCCGTGTTCAAGAGCAGGAAACCATTTTTCATATCAAAGAACTCAATGAGCAGGCCCAACAGATGGGGTGCAAGGGTGTCAGCCCCGCCCATATTAAAACCCTTATTAATTTCTGGGCAATCAAAAACTGGATAAAAAGAAGCCTTCAGGACTATTCGAAAAATACCTTTGCCGCTGTTTTAACCCAGCCCAAAGAGGAACTGACACAAAAACTTAAAAAACGGCATGAACTGGCGCAGTTTATTGTCGAGCGGCTGTATGAACAAAGCAATAAAAAGAATGCCGGTGAAAACAAGGCCGGCCTTGGAGAAGATCTGGCACTGATTGAATTCTCTGTCCTTGAATTAAAGGCGGCCTATGAAAATGCCCCCTCTCTTTTCAGGCAGAAAACCTCTATTGATGAAATAGAAGATACCCTGTTTTATCTTTCGAGGATTGGTGCCATCCGAATCGAAGGCGGCTTTCTGGTGGCCTACAACAGGCTGACCATTGAACGCCTGGAACAGGACAATAGAAAACGGTATAAAAACGAGGATTATAAAAAACTGGGGCAGTTCTACGAAAACAAGGTGGAGCAGATTCACATTGTGGGGGAATATGCCAGGAAAATGATCAGTGATTATAAAGCAGCCCTGCAGTTTGTGGAGGATTATTTTCAGTTAAATTATGCATCATTTCTCAGCAGGTACTTTAAAGGCAGCCAGGGGAATGAAATCAAAAGAAATATCACGCCTGCAAAGTTCAGGCAGCTTTTCGGGGAACTGTCCGCCGCACAGTTGAAGATCATAAAAGACAATCAAACCCAGTACATGGTGGTTGCTGCCGGACCTGGAAGCGGCAAGACCAGGGTGCTGGTCCATAAACTGGCATCGCTTCTTTTAATGGAAGATGTCAAACACGAGCAATTGCTCATGGTAACCTTTTCAAGGGCAGCGGCGACAGAATTCAAAAAACGGCTGGTCACCCTGATCGGTAATGCAGCTAATTTTATCGAAATAAAAACATTTCATTCCTATTGTTTTGACCTGCTGGGCAGGATCGGAAGCCTTGAGAAATCAGGCGAAATTATCAAAAAAACACTGGCAGCGATAAAGAACGGGCAGGTTGAACCGGCCAGAATCGCCAAAGCGGTCCTCGTGATTGATGAAGCCCAGGATATGGACGCTGACGAATATGCTTTGATCAATGTTCTGGCTGATAAAAATCCTGACATGAGAATTATTGCCGTAGGGGATGATGACCAGAATATTTATGAATTCAGGGGATCCAGTTCAAAACACCTTGAGCGGTTTATGTCAGATAGAAATGCTATGATGCATCAACTTGTTGAAAATTTTCGAAGCAAAAATAATTTAGTCGAATTTACAAACCATTTTGCAGAAAAGATCCGATTTCGGTTAAAGAAAAACCCGATTGTCCCCATACAGGCAGACAACGGGAAGATAAAAATCATCCGATACAAAAGCCGGAATCTTATCTCTCCCCTTGTCCGGGATCTTCTTTCCTCACGGCTGCAAGGAACAACCTGTATCCTGACCCACACCAATGAAGAAGCCCTGCAGGCACAAGGCCTGCTGCTTGAAAATCAAATACCGGCAAAGCTGGTCCAGACCAATGAAGGGTTCAATCTTTATCATCTGTCAGAAATAAGATACTTCCTGGACCAGCTCCATCTGCGAGACGATACCTTTATCATCAGCGATGCGCTGTGGGAAACGGCAAAGAGAAAGGTATGGAATGAATTTAAAAACAGCTCCAAAATGGGAATCTGCATTCAATTGATCAAAGGGTTTGAAGGGGCCAATCCCAGTAAAAAATACAGGTCAGATTTTGATGTCTTTGTCAGAGAATCCAGGCTGGAGGATTTTTCAGGTGAGCCCGATGACACCATTTTTGTCTCCACCATGCATAAAGCAAAAGGCAGAGAGTTTGATAATGTTTTTTTAATGCTGGACCACTTCGATCTGGCAACTGATGAAAAAAAACGCCTGGTGTATGTGGCCATGACGAGGGCAAAACAGAACCTGACCATTCATCTTAACGCAGACTTTTTGGATGATGTTGACGCCCATCATATGGAACGGCTGAAGAATTGTGAAAACTTTCCTCCTCCGGAACAACTGGTCGTGCATTTAGGCCACAAGGATATATGGCTTGATTATTTCATCAACAGACAGCATCAGATTTCACAACTCAAAAGCGGGGATGCGTTAACCGTCGGCGAAAAACGCTGCCTGGACAAAAATGGCATCCCCGTTGTCATCTTTTCAAAATCATTTTTAAACAGGCTAAAGGCCTTTTGCCAGGCAGGCTACACCCCCAGCCGGGCCGTTGTAAATTATATCCTGTACTGGCAGAAGGAAGATTCTAAAACACAAATAAAAATTATTCTGCCGGAACTCTATTTGATAAAACCCGGGTATTGATATGACTGGATCAGGCTGGCATGGCCATATTTATGGATAAATCCGGGTATATTTCCGGGTATTCCAAAGTGAGCATATCCGAAATCCGGCCACCTGGTCAAACTTGACTTTCAAAATTTTTTGGGTATATATGGGTATTTATTTGGATATTCAAATGGAAAATCAATGTTAAAGCCTTTAATTAAAATCACACCGGAAGTATTAAATCTCATTGCAAAGATCGATGAGTTTAAAGGTGAATGGAAAGCCATCGGCAACCTGGCACCGGAACGGCTTGATGCATTAAAACATGTTGCCACCATAGAATCTATCGGATCGTCAACGCGGATTGAAGGGGTAAAACTGTCCGACCGGGAAATAGAACTGCTGTTATCCGGATTAGATAAAAAATCATTCGGTTCCAGGGATGAACAGGAAGTGGCTGGTTATGCATATGTTATGAACAGTGTTTTTGCATCCTATCAGGACATCTCCTTTACGGAAAATTATATTCGACAGTTACATAAAATGCTGCTTGAATACAGCACAAAAGATATTCGCCACCGTGGGGAATACAAAAAAATGCCCAATCATGTGGAGGCATTTGGTCCTGACGGCAAAAGCCGTGGTGTTATCTTTGAGACATCATCACCCTTTGACACCCCAAAGGATATGGCACATCTGCTGGAATGGACCGCCAGACAGTTTAGCGAGAAAGAACTCCATCCCCTGTTAACCATATCTGTGTTTGTGGTTCATTTTTTGGCAATTCACCCGTTTCAGGATGGAAACGGAAGACTGTCACGGATACTGACAACCCTTCTGCTGTTGAAAGAAGGGTACGGGTATGTTCCCTACAGTTCTTTGGAGAGTATCATTGAAAGAAACAAGGATAATTATTATCTGGCATTAAGGAAATCCCAGGTGACTTTCAGATCTGAGTCTCCGGAATACGGACCCTGGATATTATTTTTTTTGAACACTCTTAACACCCAAAAAGAAGTACTGACCCAAAAAATCGAAAAAGAAAAAATATTCATAACAATGTCCAAGTTGTCACGGCAGATTCTTGACCTTGTAAAGGATCACGGTGAGTTGTCCATCTCTGAAATTGAATCCATTACAAAAGCCAACCGAAATACGCTGAAAAAAAAACTCTCCGAACTTGTTAAAAATAAATATCTGCTCACACAGGGAAAAGGCAAAGGCACCCGGTACACAATTGGCATTACATAGTTTGATGTTTTTGAAATACCCTAACAAATCAAATGCTGCGGGCTTCGCCGCAGATTTTCGTAAGCGTTAAAATACGATTCATAAAAATTGACTTTTTCGGACTTATTTCCGAAAAAGTCTTGACTATTTCGGAATATATGCCAAAATAGTCCTTATGAAACGATATCTCACAAAATATATTAAAGCCGATTTAGATAAAAAAATCATCCTGCTGACCGGGCCGCGCCAGGCTGGAAAAACAACATTGTCAAAAATGCTGGGGGATGACTTTGATTATTTCAACTATGACAATGTTGATGATCGATTAGGTCTGCAGGAAGGGTCCTGGGACAGATCAAAGCCCCTGATTATCTTTGACGAACTGCATAAGCTGAAAAACTGGAAATCATGGCTGAAGGGGATTTATGACAAGGAAGGCATCCCACCATCACTACTTGTCACAGGAAGTGCCCGGTTGGACACCTATAAAAAAGTTGGTGATTCCCTGGCAGGACGATTTTTCCAATTCAGATTGCATCCTTTGGATCTTAAAGAAATCAATACGTATTTAAAACCAGATGATCCTGAAGTTGAACTGGATAAACTCCTGGCATTTGGTGGATTCCCAGAGCCGTTTTTGAATGGAACAAGACGTTTTTATAACCGCTGGAAAAAATCGCATCTTGATATCATTTTAAAACAAGACCTCATTGACCTTGAGAATGTCCAGCAGATCACTCAGATTGAAACATTGATTCAACTTCTAAAACACCGGGTGGGAAGCCCGGTTTCCTACAGTTCCCTGGCTCAGGATCTGCAATGTTCAGATAAAACAGTAAAGAGATGGTTGACGATACTTGAAAATATGTATGTGCTTTTTAAAGTACAGCCTTTCCATAAAAACATCGCCAGAGCGATTCAAAAAGCACCCAAATTTTATTTTTATGATACCGGTCAGGTTCTGGGTGAAAAAGGCATTAAGCTGGAAAATGCCGTGGCCTGCGCAATCCAGAAAGAATTGCATTTTCTGGAAGATTGCCTGGGAGAAGAAGGTGATTTGTATTATGTGAAAAATAAGGATGGCAAAGAAATTGATTTCTGTATTTCAAAAAACAATACCCCTTCTCTATTAGTAGAGGTCAAATGGAACGACAATAACTTGAGCCCCAATTTCGAAATATTCAAAAAATTCTTCCCGGAAATTAAAATGGTTCAAATTTCAAAAAAATTGAACCGGGAAAAGACTTTTCCAAACGGGGCAGAAATCAGACTTGCATCAAAATGGTTGTCAAAACTGAACTTGTCCTGAAGATTGATTTTCAACAACCCAAATGAAGCGGATAAAAACCGCTTATTTGGGAACGTTAAAAAGCCTTGATGATAATTCTTTAAACTATGTCTGCGAAAAATTGATAGATGGAGCGTCAACCCAAATACATCTTAATTCATTTCGTTCTTTGGTTGCAAATTCCAGAAGAAGTTGAAA
>Ga0102943_1002750_pt1 | contig 10126 bp, 8 predicted proteins | sample SalPonC_black_MG_FD_78174 | JGI IMG/M metagenome (GOLD analysis project Ga0102943, IMG submission 78174) | Salt pond soil microbial communities from South San Francisco under conditions of wetland restoration - Salt Pond MetaG... | ecosystem: Environmental > Aquatic > Marine > Intertidal zone >...
CCGGACTATTTTGCCCTTAAATACAACCGAAAGACAGCCTCACTTACCGACATTCAACAAATGTTACACCGCGATGAGACGGCGTTGTATTATATTTTTGGAAGAGACCATATTTATGGCTTGGCAATAGAAAATGATAAAATTGCCGTGGAAAAAACAGCCTCCACTGAGTATGTAAATAGTGAAGTAATTAAGCTAAAAGAAGCGGTTATAACCAGAGATGATACTACCTATAAAAAGGCCGCATACGAACTTTACCAAGCTTTAGTTGCCCCGCTGCGTCCGAATATCAATGGTTCTTCTTTACTTATTTTTCCTGATCAATCCTTACACTATCTGCCGTTTGAAATGTTAATTGAACAGGAGGCAGATGAGAAGCCCTATCATAAGTTATCGTATTTAGTAAATCAGTTTAAAATTCAATATGCATCATCGGGTACAGTTTTTAAAGAGATGCAGCAGCGCAAACCTGAAAGTCCGAGTAACCTTCTTGCATTTGCTCCTTTTAATGATTCGATGAATGTAAAGGTTGAAGAGACAGAGACCCATACGAAACGGTTTTTAAATGATTTAACCCCACTTCCGCTGACAGCTTACGAGACAAATCAGATTTCAAATATTTTCAAAACCAATAGGTCACTGCTGAATTTTATATATCCCGAAAAAGTGACTGTGCTTCAAAACAATGACGCTACTAAAACTCAATTTCAACAACAAAACGTAAGCAACTATGGATTCATCCATTTCGCAACACATGCGTTTGTAAATGAAACCAATCCGGACTTGTCAGGGATAGTTCTACAGGGAGAAGGAGAAGACAATGGTATATTATACGTGAGCGATATCTATAACCTGCAACTAAATGCAGATTTGGTTGTGTTGGGTGCTTGCGAAACAGGTTTGGGACGTGTTCATAAGGGAGAGGGAATGATTGGATTTACAAGAGCCTTTAAATATGCCGGCGCTTCAAACCTGGTGGTTTCGATGTGGAGGGTTAGCGATCAGCCAACAGCTAAATTAATGATTAGCTTTTATGAGAAAATCCATGAGGGTTTATCGTATGGTGAAGCTTTACAATATGCCAAACAGCAGCTGATTGAAAATCCTGAAACTGCTCACCCTATTCATTGGGCTGCATTTGTATTGAACGGCAGATGAAAAAAAGGCCTTTCAAAAACGTGAGGTTTTTAAAAGGCCTTAAATATTATTCACCAAAAAAATTACTCTAACGAGATTGCAGACGGGTAATTTCTATAAACTCCTGATTATCAACAGTGGGTCTTCCATCATAATTGGCCACCTTAATGGTTGATGTGTAGATCAACTGACTCACCCGAGATAGTTTCTCAAAATTGATTTTATCAATGGTATCAGACGGACGGTGATAATCTTCATGAACGCCTGTAAAGAAGAAAACAAATGGAACTCCAAATCGGCCAAAGTTCCAATGGTCGCTTCGTCGATAAAACTGATTTGAATCCTGCAAATCGTTGTATTTGCGATCGAGACGCATATTAACAGAAATATTGTTGGCAGACTGAACCAGGCTGTCCAGTTCGGAAGAGATGATTTCTCCGCCAATCAGGTAAACATAATCTGTATCCCCTTTTTGGATATTTTCCGGATCGCTTCGTCCAATCATATCGGCATTAAAATTGGTCACTGTATTTTCAATGGGTATAACCGGATGATCGGAGTAGTATCTTGAACCAAGCAGCCCATTTTCTTCACCGCTTACATGAAGGAATAGGACGCTTCGTTTGGTTTGATAACCCTGATTTTTGGCCTCATTCAGTGCATTGGCAATGGCCATCAGTGCAGTAGTGCCACTTCCGTTATCGTCAGCTCCGTTATAGAGGCCGTCTCCGGATTCATCAGGGGCACCAACTCCTACGTGATCGTAGTGCGCCATCAGCACAACAGCCTCATCTTTCAGGTCCGGGTCGGCACCTTCAAAATATGCAATGACATTCTCAGCATCCATGTGGCCGGGGCCATCATACGGCGTATATTCCAGATAAAAGTCAGTCTTTTGAGGGTTGAATTCTGTGATTTCTTGAACCAAGTTATCTTTTGTTTCTTCCAGTTCACCGGCGGAGGCAAGGCCCAGATAGGTAGCCGCCATAGACGGACTAATTTGGAGGAATCCTTTTGGAAAACCGGGTTGTCCATTCTGTTCGAGATACGCGAGGCTGATATTGGATGGCTGACTCATTAAATCGGAGCTCATATTCGCAAGCTCTTGAAATTCACTTTGAGAGTAATCAGATACAAGGAGAATTCCGGCAGCATCCATTTCAATAAGAATGGTGCGTAGTCGGCTGTTGCTGCTAATATTAGGGTTAATCAATGTGTCTCCTTCAACTACATGCGGAATCTCTTCAAATATCAACACCCAGTTTCCCTGCACATCTTCCCTGTTTAGGTGTTGAACACCACGTTCAGCGTCGTTGACTCCAAACCCGGCAAAAACAATATCACCCTCCTGAGGGACACTTCCTCCAAACATTCGAATAAAATTTCCCGTTGATTCGGATGACTCAACACTGTGGCTATGTTTTAAAGTATCCGCGCCATCAACCTGAAAGGTTTCATATACAAGACTGTCTGTATATTCAGCATTCAGGCGATAACTTTGAAAATAAGTATCATTATCACCCATTGGGGTGAAACCAATATCAGAATAAAAGTCTGCGATATAATTGGCAGCAACTTCTATTTTATCTGAACCGGTGGCCCGCCCTTCAAGCGAGTCGTGTGCAATAACTTCTAAATGTTGTTGTAAAAACTGGGGGGTAATCTGAGTTCTAAACTCTACAAGGTTCTCTGTAGAAGTAATTTCTTGTAGTGCATTTTGTGATGCACAACCTGTTAATAGGAGTAAAAGTGGTAGCAGTATTTTTTTCATGTGAATTCAGACTTAAATGTTGTTTTCGGATCTCCAATTATTTCATCAACCGGTTTGAGATCGATATGAAAGTTGGTGGGATCATCCTCTTCTATGAATAGGTTGATCTGTTGCTCTTTTAGCATTTCAAGTACAGCCAGGAATGTTACAACAATAGCTGTTCTTGTTTTTAATTCCATACAGAAATCGTAAAATGATGTTCTCCCTCTATCTTGCAGCCGGGTTAAAACGTATTCGGCCTGCTGTTCAACCGTCATTTTTACTTTCTCTACCTTGTGGTAGACATTCTGCCTTTTGATATCGGCTAAAACTTTTCTGAATGCTGCCATGAGATCAAAAAGAGTCACATCTTTAAGGGCTTCGCCGGTGGCCTGTTTTTCAACTTCATCTTCCTCCAGGTAGCCTCGATAATATTTCTTCTGAGTCTCTTCATCAATAATTATGAGCTTTTCCGCCATCTCTTTGTAGCGCTTATACTCAAGCAGTTTTTGAACCAGTTCATAGCGAGGATCGTCTTCGTCAAGTTCTTCATCATCGTCAGGATCACGTGGCAACATCATCTTTGCCTTGATAGACATCAGCATGCTGGCCATATAGATAAACTCACTGGCTACATCAAGGTCAAGCTCCTCCATCAAGCGAATGTAGCCGAGAAACTCATGGGTGATATGATAGATAGGTATATCGTAGATATTGAGCTCGTCTCTTCTGATAAAGAAAAGCAGCAAATCCAGGGGACCTTCGAAATTTTTTAGCTGAACTCTGTACATAGGCAAATAGGTTGGCTTAATTTCGCAATTTCTGAATACAAATAGAAATTTTGAAAGTTAGATTCGTTGCTACGGATTGGGAAAAGAAAAATGTCGTTATTGATCCTCACGCCAGGGAATTTGCTTAAGTTTGATTTATCTGTCTTTTTAGTTAAAATGTTACATATTGCATATACAAATATAACGCCATGCATTCAGAAGCCAATACATTCAGCCGTTCCGTCTCCAAACATTTCGACTCCTATTTTAAAGAGTCCGGGTTAGCCACATCTTATGTAGAGGTTTTGATCTTCATTAAAAATGAAGGGCCGGCTCTTCAGAAAGAGATCGCTGATTACTTAAATTTGGACCCGTCAACAATAACACGATTTTTGAAAAAGCTTCAAAAGGGCGATTGGGTTGTGAAAGAGAAAATAGATGGACGAGTCAAAATAGCGCTGAATACAAAAAAGTCAGGTGAGGTTGAAGGTCTCCAAAAATTATATCGAAAAGCAGAAGAAGAGCTATCGGAGATTTTAGGAGTTAAATTTGTGGATACCACACAGAAATTGCTGAGCCACGGGAATTCTCTTTTTGAGCAATCTGATTCAGATTAGGACGGGAAACATAATCGCTAGATCTCTTCTCTCAGTTGACTCAAATACCTCTTCATAAATTCAATCCTGTCAGAGGCTATATGTTTTGCGCTTTCCGTATTTAAAAGTTCAGGCAGTTTAAAGAGCTTCTCATAAAAGTGGTCGATAGTGTAGATAGAATCATCCGGTGCTCGGGATTCACAGAATGGATCGTCAAGATTATAAAGAGGCCGATCCAGCTTACCACCTACTAAAAGGCAGCGAGCTATTCCAATGGCTCCAAGAGCATCAAGCCTGTCAGCGTCTTGAACAATATTCGCCTCTATAGTTTCCGGCTCAATTCCGGCGCTATAGCTATGCGCTTCTATTGCATGTACAACACTTTTTATTTTTTTCTTCGGGAAGTTTGTGGTATTGAGGAACTGAGCAGCCTTTTTGCCGGCCAGTATTGAAGATTTGGATCGTTCAGGATGGTCTTTGGGCAAGGTTACACAATCGTGTAGCCATGCAGACACAATTACAACCTCAGAATCTCCTTCTTCTACATCACAGATTTGGCGGGCAGTTTTCACCACTCGCTGTATGTGAGCTAAATCGTGTGCGGCATCAAACGAGCATTTCTCAACCAGAAAGTTTCTGTAAATATTATCTTCAGGCATCATTCCGTTTTCTAGTACATGATCGGGGATTGGGGTCTCAATATAAATTCTTATTTACCGAACCACGACAAATTTCTTTAATTGAAACTCCTCGCCTGAATAGATTCGCGCAAAATAAACCCCGGCGGCATAGCTGTCTGTTTCAACCTGGAATTCAGTTGAGTTTACGTCAAACATTTCAACACGCCTTCCCAATATGTCGAGTATTTCAACTTTATCAATAATTGCACCGGACCGAATATTCATTGTCGAACTGACCGGGTTGGGATACAGTTCAGCAAATCCCCTGCCAACGGGTGTACCCGACACTTGAAGAGAGGCGCTAACCGGATCAGACCAGTTAAAACCTGCTTTTACGCGATAAACAAACTCATCACTTCCGGTAAACCCTGATTCTGCCAGGTATGAAAAACTGCCGTCAGACTCTAACTGTAAAAGCCCACTTTTTGGAGGTTCTACTAAAACAGCTTCCATTGGAACTCCGTCGAGAGTCAGGTCATTCTCCAGAAGACCATCAACGGCACTGATATGATTAATATCTCCGGTTCCGAGTTCATATTGGTCACTCATCGCAATGGGCTTTCCGGGAAGAGTTGGCAGATACTCCTTCATATACGTATAGCTTGCTTTCGTGTACTCTTCTGCCTCATCCGGGAGGTTCCAGCTATTCCAAACAAATCGGGTTGTTGTTTCAGCTTCAAAATCGTCATAAAAAATGCCGATGTTGATACCGTCTGAAAACCTTGTTTCTGTTTCCGGCGTAGATCGGTCATCGTGCATAACCTCGAGCCGGCTAGGATCGGTGAAGTTGATGAGCGACCATGGCAGCCGAATCTCGATTCGATCGCTATAATGTCGCACAGCGTCTGTACTGTAAGCCGGAGTATTCAACCTGTTGACGTCCATTTGGCCAATGTCCTGAGCATCTTCGCTCTCAAAATCATTTTTCCAACGAACCAGTTTCCAGGGAGCACCATCACTAACTGTAGATCGGTACAGCTGTTCAGGCCCCGATGTGTTAAACCATATACCAAACAGATCATACGCTTCAGTTACATAAAGTTCTGCCTCGTAGTTTGATATCATCAAAGCAAATTCTGCTCTGTTTGAAACGGACTTTCCATTGGGCAGGATAGATTCTCCCAGATTTTCATCATAAGTATCCAGAGAGATCCAGACGGTATCGCTTTCCTGAATGTGCTGATCCAGATCCAACTGCAATTGAAAATAGGAGTAGTCTGCCTGAGCATGAACGCGTTTAACTTTTTCAGTTTCGCCAAATTCCTCCCACAGATTTAAATCTTTAGGTTTGCGAAAACCGAGTAATCCATAATTTTGTTCAGCGGCTGTTACGTTATGCCACAGTATTCTTCTGCCCGGAATAAAGTCGAATGGGTTGGTAATCCACGTTTGTTTAAACCATTCATCAATCCATGAAAACTGCATTCCACCGCCGGCATTTGCCTGATGGATATTTTCAAACATGCGGATGTTGTTTTTTCCCTGCTCCAGCTCAGAGTAGCCTCCGTGGTGAATACCGCTATGGGCATACTTTGCCACACCCCAGCTTGACGAACCGCCAAACTCAGCTATAATTAGTGGAAACCGGTCGTAATACTCTTTTAGATAGGTCAGATATCCAAGATAGCTGTTCTGGCCGATATGATCCTGAAATACGACATAGCGGGGATCACGCGAAATGTAATTCGGGTAATAAGGGTATGCATGGTATGAGGCGAAGAATCCTGCTTCAGCATTTTCAAAGTCGATGTTCTTTAAATCCAGAGAAGCGCTCTCCTCATAAGGATTATCTGCATTAGGATGATCAATAGGATCGAGTGTCGGCCAACTGGAAACGGAGACGGGTCGCTGCGTTCCGTAATTCTCCATTTCGAAGGTTAAGAGATAATCGAGTCGTTCAACCGCCCAAATTTCCGATGCCTCTACATCTGATATAGACAGGAAATTTCCATTGAAAGTGTGTGTGCCGGGATTGGATTGATTTGTCTCAATGACTTCAGGCGGTGAAATTTCACGCCCGATGATGTATGCGATAACCCATTGCGAAATATCATCAATGTACATGCCGTGTGCTTTTCCAAACCGCGGCGGTATAATGATATCTCCATGAACGGCACGAATATTCTCTTCTATTTCTTGTTCAAAAAAAGAGGTGAGTGAATTCAAATTTTCATCATAGCCGGGAATCTCCTCCTCAAGCCACACTCCCTGAAATATGTAGAGCGGAGAATTGGGATTGTCTTCGTTGAATCGTTTTAACTCCTCATAAAACCTGGGATAGTGAAGTGTGTAAAGCCGGATTGTATTAAATCCTGCATCTCGAATCATCTGAAACCATCGGGCGTAATCGTTACTTGTGGCCGCAAGCTGTCCGGGGAACGTACCGGGGACAGAAACCCCAAGATTCACACCTTTAATAAACAGAGGGCTATAATATTCACCATTCCAGACGGTGATATGTGTTTCATCTATAGAAAAAGGGAAAGGTTGATCCGGAACTGAGTTCTGACCGAGTGAAGGTTGTACTGTAAAAAGTAAAAAGATAGCAGAGATAAGAAATGAATTAAGAATCTGCTTAAATAAATCTAAAGACATGATATACTGCTTTTTAAAATCGGTATCGTGCACCCATTTCAAAGGTTGAAATTTTTGTAAAGCTCTGAGTAAATGGAAACTCCTGCCAGGTTAATTTTATTTCACCAAACAGTTCAAACCGGTTTTGAATCAGATAGTTTGTCCGAATTCCGAGATAGCGTGATTTCAGAAAGCGGTTGTCAGCCTGTCCATCCAGAAATCGCCGTTCATCCGGGGAGAATCCAAACCCGGCAATTAGTGATGTAAATGTATCGGGATTGCCCAGATAACGGCGAGCCAACAGGGTGAATGAAGATGAAATTCCCGAATCTTGTGGAGTGAAATAGGGCCGTCCGATTAAAAGCCAGTTTCCAATATACTTACCTAATGAACCTGTAAAAATAGTAACATCATCTTCGCTGAATTTTAGATAGCGAAAACCGAGTGAGGCCTCAAAGCCTTTGGGCAGGGCACGGTAGAGTTCAGCTCCGGCCCGCAACTCAGGAAAAAGATCTCCGGATGAGATCCCTAAATTTACATAGCCGTACCAGTTTTCGCTGAATTTGGGCCAGTAATCAACTTCTCCCTGGTAATCTGTTAGGTCAAAACGGTGACCAATATTCAGACGGCCGATGACTGGACCGTTTGAAGTAATCCTTCTGTATTCGATGTACATTTTCTGCCAGTCTTCCAGGTCGTTACCATAGTGGTCGTAGGTAAGCCCAATAGATGCCATATTCTTTTTGTCCGTGTAATCTTCATAGTCAGAAGATTGACGGGCAAATGAGTCGGCCGCTAAGAGTGAAAAAATTATACTTAAGATTAAGGTTTTCATCATTACAAAATAGGTCGAAATTGAGTGGTTTCCTCACATATAAATTAAGCAACTAAGAGCAAACCTGTTTTTAACCGGAGGGTTAGATGCAAAATAACCTTAGTTCTTTGGGGCAAAAATTAAAGAATTCTGTACTGGACTAACAGATTGTTAAGCAAAGCTATATAAATAGCAGGAAATATATTGTTAGGTTCTTTCACGTTAAAATAAGTATAAACAGAAAGAGCTATAAGAATGGCACAAGATGTATCTACCGTATTGTTGATTGAGGATGATCCGGTAATATCAAAACTTATTGAATTTAAGTTAAAGAGAAACAACTATAAGTTTGTGCTGAGAGAGAACGGTACTTCCGGTCTAAATGCAATTCATGAATTGCGACCTGACCTGGTGATTCTGGATATCATGTTACCGAGTGTCAATGGTTTGGAAATTTTGAGAAAGATTAGAGAGAACAAAGATTTGGACAATATTCGTGTGATCATGCTTTCTGCCTCAATGAAGATGAAAGATAAGAAACAGGCGTTTGAGCTTGGTGCCAAAGACTATATCGTAAAACCGTTTGAGACTGAGGAATTAATGATCAGAGTTAAGAAAGCAATAGAAAATTAAGTTGACCAACCGGGGTAATTCATGCTATTAACAATTGTAAACTTAGAAATGGAAGCCGCCATGCAGTTGCTCATTGCAGTAACTGCGCTTTTAACGGTGGCCACCCTCCTGTTATTTACAGTTACAATCTTATTGAGATTGAAACATAATTGGGAAGATAATAAGATGAGAGAGTACAAAGATCAGTACTTGCCAATTATTTTTGAATACCTGGAGGGAAACGTAGAGCTGAGCGTTTTTCAAAACTTAATCGGCTCGAATGAGTTGAAATCAAGGGCTATAGAAGAGATTGCAGTTAAGCTGATAAAAAATGTTGAAGGTGAAGAAGCAGAAAAACTGAAGAGAGTGCTAATGCTGGATTCGCTGTTTAATTATCACCTGAAACAGCTTAAATCAGACAGTGATGTTATAAAAATTGAGGGGTGTAATTACTTTAGGTTTACAAAGCTTGCAGATTCTCAGGTAATTAAAATGTTACAGGAGTTACTTGAGTCAAGGAATACCTATTTAGCCTTTTCAGCAGCTTCTGCTTTGATTGGCAGTGAATCTTTAAGTGACAGAATGCAGGCCATTGAATCCATGGCCAAGAGAAATGGGATGACAAAAATGGCGTTACTGGAGCTTTTCTATAGGTTCAGGCGAGACAATAAAAGTCATACTGAAGAAGAAGCAGCCTTTTTGGAGAAGCTTATTACAGATGAAAATCTTGCATCTAAAAGCAGGGCACAATTGATTCAATGCGTATCCGAGTCGAACTACTATTTGATGATTAAACCACTTCAAAACTGGCTGGAGAGCAGCGCCGATAGATGGAAAGAGTCAGAAGTGTTGGCAGCTTTAATAGATGCACAGCGTATATTTTTGAACTCTGAGTCTACAGAAAGCATAAAAAAATATCTCGATTACCCCGATAAAAAAGTGAGAAAGGCCGCGCTTGAAGCTCATCTGGTACTGGATCAGGATCAGCAGTTTACTTTTGAAAAGGCTATTGCATAAAAGAAAGAATCCTACCGGAATTTGTTAGAACAAGCGATATCACATATACAGCAATTCATAAACCTGATAGATTCACTCGGCTGGGTGTTTATTCTATATTTCTTAATTGTGAATGGCACCTACCTTTCGTTAGTGGTTGTGTCTCTATTCTACATCAGGAAACATCAGAAATACTA
>Ga0102943_1002751_pt1 | contig 10126 bp, 11 predicted proteins | sample SalPonC_black_MG_FD_78174 | JGI IMG/M metagenome (GOLD analysis project Ga0102943, IMG submission 78174) | Salt pond soil microbial communities from South San Francisco under conditions of wetland restoration - Salt Pond MetaG... | ecosystem: Environmental > Aquatic > Marine > Intertidal zone >...
ACTCGATATTATCCACGTCCGTCATATCGATAAAATCTGACTCCAGTCCCCAGCGAGTCATAATTTTTTTAATCATCATTCTGTTTCCGGCATACACATCTTCGGGAATGATTACATGATCACCGGGATCGAGGGCTTGCAAAATGGCTGTTCCCGCGGCAATTCCGGATGAGAAGGCAGCCGCAATTTCACCCCCTTCCAAAGCAGCAATCAAATGTTCAAACTGCTGCCGGTTCGGATTTTGCAGTCGGGTGTAATGCAGATCATCCGGGTTTCTGCCTTCTTCATCAATTTCAAAAATGGTACTTGGGGAGATGGGTGGAATAATTGCTTTTGAAGGATTCCCAATATCGAGTCCTGCGTGGATAGCCAGCGTTTCAAATTTCATAATATTCTCTGGAGATTTTTTTCAACCAATTGTTATTCATAGACTTCGTTTGCCAAATCCTATAATCATACAAGAAAAACAAACGGCATTAAATCTATTCTACTTTTTGGGCAATGTAAACGCTGGGATCAAAAATTATTTTTGAGTGAATGGACCGGGTTACCAGGCAGATCTCCTCCGCTTTCTCCATGATCCGGTACGCTTTTTTTTCTTTGGATTCATCATTAATTGTCAGAACGGGCTTTAAAATCACCTTGTCCATCACATATTTGCCGTCCTCATTCCGGTTCATCTCACCTGAACTTTCAACTTCCAGATCCACAAAGTCCAGTTTTGAATAATCGGCAATAGCAGCAAATGAGGTGAAAAAGCAACTCACAACTGAAGCTGTATAGAGGTGCTCGGGCGACCAGACACCGTCTACACCTCCGGGAAATTGTGGAGGTGTAGCCACTTTTATTGTTTCGGAAATTCCCGCTGCTGAAAGCTCACCTATTCGTCCCTCTCTAAAGGATAGTTTTACATCATAGCTGTGACTCTCAGGCAGCTTCATGTTCCTCCAGTTTTTGCCGGATAATCGTTTCGAGCTGTGGAGCTTGTATTACTCCCGCTTGCTGCCATAAGACATCACCCTTATGGAAAAGAATCATGTTCGGAATTCCCCTGACATTGTAATGAATAGCTACATCGGGATTTTTTTCTGTATCAATTTTTATGATTTGCAGATCATCACCGAATCGGTTTTTTACCTCCTGCAAAATCGGCGGCATCATCCGGCAGGGTCCGCACCAGTCGGCATAAAAATCAACCAGTACCGGCGTATCTCCTTTTATCAGATCATTAAATGTCATCTCTTTTGCTTCTGTGTTTTTCATAGTTTTAATGGGTTTTTATTTCTTCAAAGGTTACATCGTCCAGGTCTGAATCAGTTTTGGCTTGATAATCTACAGACGGCGAGCAGCGGCCAAGCAAGCACCCCGTATTGGTTACCGCCTGGAATAAAATAATGAGCGACAGCAGACCGGAGATGGCCGCACCGTTGACCAGGTAATTATATCCAAGTACAATTCCCACAATAAGCATAAACCAACGCATGGGATACCAGTTTGACAAAAGCTGCTCTTTTAAATTCATATCTATTATTTGATTTCTACCGTTATCGATTCAAGTCTTAGGATTATTGAGGATTGAATAATCATGTCCGAGTACTCAATCAACAGAAAGAAATATAGTGAGCCATTTTTCCCAACTCAGTAACATTTGTTACAATAGGGTGATCTTATTTCTGCCGAGTCTCAAAACGCCACTCTTCTCCAGTTCTTTTAGCAATCTCGAGATCACCACCCGTGCGGTTCCCAGTTCGTTGGCAAGTTCCTCGTGAGTGATTTTCAGTGTTTTTTTTCCTGTAATTTCTTTCTTCTTTTCAATGAAGTCCAACAACCGCTCATCCATTTTTTTGAAGGCAACAGCATTCACAACATCCAACAGTTCATGAAACCGCTGGTGATAAACATCAAAAATATATTCCACCCACTCAGGATGATGTTTAATGATTTTCCCGATTTTTTGCACCGGGATGAGAAGCACATGACTGTCTTCAGTAGCCACAGCTTTAATCTTGCTAGACTCGTTATATAAGCCTCCCATGAACGACATGATGCACATATCCCCCTTCTCCAGATAGTAGAGAAGCATCTCGCGGTAATCGTCATCCAGTTGGTAAACACTGATTGCACCTTCAAGAATAATGGGGATGTCCGATATGGGTCTGCCGGGCTTTACAAGAACATCCCCTTTTTTGAACTCCCGTTCATATCCCTCCTCTTTCAGTTCTGCAACAATATCAGAAATCGGTTTCTGTTGGGAAGGATGGCGGAGTGATTTAAATGATGGATTCATCTATGGCCGGAAATCAGTTTCATCTTCAGGTTTGTTGTCGAGAATTGCTTCGATTCTTTCCATGACGTCATCAGTTAGCTTTTCTACCTTATCAATTGCTTTCATGTTCTGGCGCACCTGTTCCGGCTTGGAAGCCCCTGTGATAACAGTACTCACATTCGGGTTTTTCAGGCACCAGGCCAAAGCCATCTCGGCCATTGAAATCTCTGCATCCTCGGCAACTTCCGCCAGCTTTTTAACTTTCCGGAGCTTTTGTTTTCCGCTTTCCGTTTCAAGAAGTTTCTCACGAAGCCAATCGTAATTATCCATGGCAAGGCGGCTGTTTTCGGGAATACCATCGTTATATTTTCCTGTAAGAAGACCACTCGCCAACGGACTCCAAATCGTTGTGCCTAACCCGATTTCATCATACAATCGTGCGTATTCACCTTCTACTTTATCCCGCTTAAACATATTGTACTGCGGCTGCTCCATCAACGGCGGGCGTAACTGTTCACGCCTGGCAACCTGATAGGCTTCCCGAATCTGTTCGGAAGACCACTCGCTGGTTCCCCAGTAAAATGCTTTTCCTTCGCGGATTACCTGGTCCATAGCTCGAACGGTTTCTTCGATGGGTGTAAATTTGTCCGGTCGATGACAAAAGATAAGATCCACATAATCGGTCTGCATTCTTTTAAGAGATTCATTTGTCCCCTCAATGATATGCTTATATGAGAGCCCTGTATCGTTCGGCCCTTCTCCTCCCCAAAAAATTTTTGTAGACAAAACAAGGTCTGAACGTTTCCAACCTTGCTTTTTGATGATATTTCCCATCATCGTTTCGGACTTGCCGCCGGCATACGCCTCTGCGTTATCGAAAAAATTAACACCGGCATTGTAGGCTTCAAGCATACATTCAGTTGCAAGATTTTCATCAATCTGCTCTCCAAATGTAACCCATGATCCGAATGAAAGTGCAGATACTTTCAAACCTGATCGCCCTAAAAATCTATACTCCATTTTTTACCTTTTTTTGTAGTTTTACTTCTATTGTAAGCTACAAAAACAGGACAACTTTTGGGTTCGTTCTTTCTAATAAGCAGATCGGTTCACTGAGCCGATTATTTGGCTATCATATCGAAAAAAAAAGAAAACGAAAGATTCGAAATTAAACGAATGTTCATCAACAATCAGCTGCCGGGAAATCATCGGATGAGTCAACTCTGAAACAGCATAATAATTCAAAAGTGTCTGCTTTTTCGAAAAAACTCATCCGATGACTCTTATCCAACTTCTACACGTTTAAAGCTGACATTACACTCATTTTTCCGAGTTATTGTGCATTCACGGGTCGGCGACCTGTGCAACAACTATCTAAATCATCCGGCGTTCAGCTTCGGAGACAAATCGGCGGGCATCGCGTCGGGTGAAATCTTCCATGATGTACACATCGTCAATTTCGAGCTCTCCGAAAATCTCCTCTCCGTCATAATCGATAATATGAAGTGTCCCGTCTTTGTAATATACATTTCGAATCTCCCGGAGCGGTATTTCAAGTGCATGATTTAATAGTGAGTTGACTCCGCTGCTGATCATAGAAGTGAGCACTTCTGCCAATACGGAAGCTTCATTAACATCTGCTTCACTTCGAATTTCATCATCCAAATCGGAAAGAAAACGGTCAGAAAACTGAATCACAATGGAGTTATCGGTCAGCATCAGATCAACCGAACCTTCGCGTGTGGTCATTGCATATTCGGCATCATCATGAAGCATTCGATCAGTGATATCGGCATCTAAGTCATCATGACCCGTAAAGATATCATTGTGTTGGGCTGCTGTATGAGAGGGAATTAAAAGTAAAGTAAATGCAAAAAGCGAAAGAAAAGGAACAATAGTTTTCTTGAATTTATTATGCATTTTCATAAGCAAAAGATTGTTTTAAGGATCTTAACAAGCTACGATTGAATGAAAAGATTTGTTTCGAATTTTGGGTTCTTTTTCCATAATCATCCTCATATCTTTCATAAAGGAATTACTTTAACCTACTTACTTAATCATGCAAACAATTCTCGGAGCAGGCGGTGCAATTGGTACGGAACTGGCAAAAGCCCTTCCTCAATACACAGATACAATCAGGCTGGTCAGCCGAAACCCGGAAAAAGTGAATGAATCTGACGTAACCTATTCTGCAGATTTAATGGATTCTGAAGCTGTGAAAAAAGCTGTCTCAGGATCGGACATTTGCTATCTCACAGTTGGCTTGAAGTACGATAAAAAGGTTTGGAGAAGATCATGGCCGGTTATCATGAAAAATGTAATTGATGCCTGTGAAGAGCACGGTTCGAAGTTGGTTTTCTTTGATAATGTCTACCTCTATGATCCCGATCATCTGAATCCAATGACAGAGGAAACACCGGTCAATCCATCAAGTGAAAAGGGGAAAGTGCGAGCCGAAATTGTAAAAATGCTTTGGGATGCTGCTGAGGAAAATCGAATTACGGCTTTGGTTGCCAGATCTGCCGATTTCTACGGTCCCGGTTTTGAAAAGCCTTTATCTATTTTGATTGAAACGGTTTTTAAACCACTCAACCAGGGATCAACAGCAAACTGGTTGGGCGGTGATTCTTTCAAACACTCTTTTACCTACACACCGGATGCCGGTAAAGCCACAGCCCTCTTAGGTAATACACCTGAGGCTTTTGGGAAATCATGGCACTTACCTACGGCTTCCAATCCATATACAGGAAAGGAGTGGGTTGAAGAAATAGCTGAAGCCATGAATCAGAAGCCGAAATACAGAACCGTTTCAACACTCATTGTTCGGCTTATGGGACTTTTTATGCCGATTATGAGAGAAAATGTAGAGATGATGTACCAGTACGATCGCGATTATGTTTTCAACAGCGACAAGTTTGAAGAAAAGTTCAATATGCAGCCTACGCCTTACGAGGAAGGTATCAGGAATGTGATAGAAACCGATTTTCAATCCTGAGAATTTCCCTGATCTGCATTCATTCGGCAACTCTGTATTTTTAATTTATGCGGGATGTGGCGCAGTCCGGCAGTCCCGACGGTTCGGGATTCGGGACGACGAGGACACAGGTTCCTGCATAGCGATCCCTTCGGGAAAATCCTGTCATCCCGACATTTTTTCTCTCCGAGTAGAATAGGTCAGAACTGTCATCCAAGCTGCAATTAATATCAATCCTGAGAATTCACGGCCTGCTTCTACCCCTGTTTGAATCATTCGAACCTCATCAAACATGTGCCGAAATCCGCTCAATGTAAGATCCGGGGTTATAGACAGTGCCCAGATCAAACAAATAATGGCAAGAGCGGCTGCTGTGGCCCAGTGCAATCTTTTCAAAGCAAATAGAATAGATAATACAGTTGCAGCACCGTAGATCAACATCCACCTTACTGCCTCAACATCATTATATTGTACAATAGCAGCTATGGCAAATACAATGATTACAACGTAATTTATATATTTTAACATATGTTAATTCAAATAGTTATCGCTATTAATTCAGGATAAGTTATTATAGTAACGAGAAATGAAGCTACTTATAAGTCTTTAAAAATTCAGGAAAAACCTGATACATTTCTCTTTCCACTCTGCTATTTTATAAGTATAGTTAACAAATTCGAGGTATCTGCATCTTTTTTACCAAAGATATTTCCATTTAACATTAATTTTAAGGTATCATGAAGTCTTTTAAGTTTGTAAGAAAATTGCCAAACCTGTCGATTCTTTTATTGTGCATGGTATTGCCTTTCTTTCTACTCTCCTGTAAAGGAACAGAAGTTCAAACTGTTTCAACACCAAATCAGTCAACCGAACAAGAGCAATCAGTTAGTGAGCCTGTATCCAGTATGGAAATTTCCGAATACACTGCTGATATTCCCGGTTCTGAAGAAGAAATTGAAATGGTCCTTGTTCCGGGTGGAACATACGATATGGGTCCATTTCAAGACTCAGGAACGTATGAAGTAAAAGTTGATTCGTTCTGGATTGGGAAATACGAAATCACCTGGGATGAATACAACCTGTTCCGTAATGAGATGCTTGAAGATATACGCTCCCAGGTGTATAAAAATTTGTATGGAGTTGATATTGATTCCGACGCAGTCTCTTCACCAACCCTTACTGAAGAAGCACTCGATTTACTTAGAGACAACGACATTCCCGCTGATATCATCTCTCTGCCATCGCCTCCATACTCCGACGTCACTGCCGGCATGGGAACCAATGGCTTCCCGGCAGTGAGTATGACTCATTATTCCGCATTTATGTTTACAAAATGGCTGACCGTAAAAACCGGTGATTTTTATCGCTTGCCAACGGAAGCCGAGTGGGAATATGCATGCCGTGCCGCAAATTCAAATTCTTATGAGCCGATCAAAAATCAATCTGAACTGAACGAACATGCCTGGTATCGGGGAAATAGCAACCGGAAATATCATCAGCCCGGAACCAAAGAGCCAAACCCCCTGGGTATTTATGATATGCTTGGAAACGTAGCCGAATGGACATTCGATCAGTATCATGAAGATTATACTTCCATCTTGGAACATAATCCTGCGGATAACCCCTACTTTAAGCCAACTGAATTATACCCTCGTGCTGTACGAGGCGGTTCTTGGATGGATTCTGCCGAGGCCGTAAGCTGCATTCAGCGACGAGGATCAGATCCATCTTGGAAAATGAGAGATCCTCAGCTTCCAAAAAGTCTGTGGTGGCACACAAATGCTCCATTTGTGGGACTTCGTGTTGTACGCCCCATAAATGAACCCAGTTCAGTAGATGAGATGGAAGAATACTGGATTGAAGCTATTCAAGATTATAATTAGTATATCAAAACTAAACCATAACACATGTAAACCCGATAATCATGGAAAATAAAGATCAGTTCAAATCAACAATAACAAGAAGAGATTTTATGAAAAAAACCTCACTTGCGGCCGGAGGAGGTATTCTTTTAAGTTCTCTACCGGTCAGTTCGAGTGCGTATGCAGCTGCTAATGATGTAATTAATGTTGCTGTTGTAGGATGCGGTGGACGAGGTACAGGCGCTGCAAATCAGGCACTTAATGCAGATGAAGGAGTTAAAATTGTTGCATTGGCTGATCTGTTCCGTGATAGACTTGATGACTGCTATAATACACTTACTCAGGCTCATCCCGATGGAGATAGAATTGATGTCCCCGAAGAACATAAGTTTGTGGGTTTTGACGGATATAAAAATGCTATTGAACTGGCCGATGTTGTAATTCTCGCTACAACTCCCGGATATCGCCCCGCTCATTTTGAAGAAGCGGTTCGGCAGGGCAAACACGTTTTCATGGAAAAACCATTGGGTACCTCAGCAGATGGTGTACGCAGAATACTGCAGGCCGGACGTGAAGCAGAACAGAAAAACCTAAATGTGGTAGTGGGCCTCCAAAGACATTATCAAACCAATTACCACGAAGCCTTGAAACACGTTCACGACAATAAAATCGGAAAGATTACAGCCGGACAAGTGTATTGGAACAGCGCCGGTGTTTGGGTGCGTGAACGACAACCTGATCAGACCGAACTGGAATACCAAAACAGGAACTGGTACTACTTTAATTGGCTTTGCGGCGACCATATCCTCGAGCAGCACATTCATAACATTGACGTCGCCAACTGGTTTATCGGTGAGTACCCTGTTTCCGCACAAGGAATGGGAGGCCGTGAAGTTCGTACAGGAAAAGATCACGGACAGATTTACGACCACCACTTTGTAGAATTTACCTACCCGAGCGGAGCTGTTATTGCCAGTCAATGTCGCCATCAACCTGATACATTCTCGCGAGTTGCCGAGCATTTCCAGGGAACTTATGGCACCCTTGAAGTAGATTCGAGTAATAAGGCGCTTATCAAAGACCACGACGGAGTAGTTCTTTACGATCATGACGGCATGAATGATCCAAACCCTTACCAGGTAGAGCACGATAAGCTGTTTGCTGCTATCCGGAATGGTGATGTAATTAGCGACACCGAAAATGGAGCGAAAGCCACTCTGAGCGCTATTATGGGACGCATGGCAACTTATTCAGGCCAAGTGATTACATGGGATCAAGCCATTAATGCGCAAGATAAAATGGTGCCCGACAATATGACCTGGGATACACCACCTCCTGTAATGCCTGATGAAAATGGCAATTACCCGGTTCCAAAACCCGGCATTACCAGTGTACTGGGAGAGGAATCAACTGTGAGTAGAGGATAGTAAATTCCCCCTTCGAAGGGGGAAGAAATACAACGTATTTCAGGGGGATGACCTCCAGATTGTTTAGCAAAATCTAACAAACAATACTTTACATCTGCATTAATCATCCCCCAAACCCCCTTCAAAGGGGGATTTTTTAAAATTTCAAATCTTAGAAGCTTATGAATCGCAAAAAATTCCTGAAGAATTCACTGTTGGCCGGTACAGCTGTTGCAACAGGCTCTGTATTTTCCCAATCACAAGCTAAATCACTCAATAAGACCGACCTACTCCAAACGCATGACTTCAAACTGAAATATTCTCCCCACTTCGGGATGTTTGAAAATCATGCCGGTGGAGACCTGATCGATCAGCTTCAGTTTATGAGTGACATTGGTTTCAGGGGATTGGAAGATAATGGAATGAAGGGAAGAAACCGGCGAACCCAGGAGCAGATCGGGCAAAAATTGAACGATCTTGGGATGGATATGGGCGTGTTTGTCGCTCATCAAATCTACTGGAATGAACCGAGCCTGAGTACGGGAGATTCTGAATATGTGGACCAATTTTTGGATGAGATTCGTGAATCCGTTGAAGTAGCCCAACGAGTTGGTGCAACCTGGATGACGGTCGTTCCAGGTCATGTTGATATGCGGCTTGATATGAATTACCAGGAGCTGAACCTGATCGATGCTTTAAAACGTGCTTCTGAAATCCTGGAACCACATGGATTGGTGATGGTCCTGGAACCACTGAATACTTTAATCAATCACCCCGGGATGATTCTCACCAAAATCGCTCAGGCAAATCGAATCTGTAAACATGTGGGCAGCCCGTCCTGCAAAATTCTGTTTGATATCTACCATCAGCAAATTACCGAGGGCAATCTGATACCCAATATAGATGCCGCATGGGATGAAATCCCCTACTTCCAATTGGGAGATAACCCCGGGAGAAATGAACCTTACACCGGCGAAATCAACTACCGGAACATCTTTAAACATCTTTATAATAAAGGATTCGATGGCATCGTAGGTATGGAACACGGGAAATCCATGAATGGAGAAGAGGGGGAGCTTGCACTTATTGATGCCTATGTAAGAGCGGATGATTTTGAGGTTTGATAAGGTTAATCCGCGAAGTTTTTAGAAACTTCGCGGATCTCTTATAGAAAAAACGATTACCTCTTTCGAAGATCATGTTGCGAAAGAAGATGAGCAACACGCACTTCCCCCCGGTGATCAATCAGTTTTAATACAACTGAGCGGTCGTTTTCATCCCCTGAAAATTCTAAAAGTCCAAAGTTGTATACATCCAGGTCGTTGACTATAGGCCCATCGAAATTTCGATTGTGTCCGCTGACCGCCCGGTTTCTGCTATATTGATGAGCATCAGCCTCTACGGTATGAACACCGGCATTTGAACTTATTAACTCGTAAAGCGGGTACCCTTCATCCGAAAAATCGACCCTGCTCAAAGAACCGACATGCCAAACTCCCGAGAGGAAAAAGACCCCCTCAATATTTTCAGAAAACATCCAGTTCAAAAAATCATCCCTTTCAGTTCCAAAATTTGCCCAGTACTCCCCTGAACCCTTTCTGTCAATTGACATTGTGTG
>Ga0102943_1002752_pt1 | contig 10124 bp, 10 predicted proteins | sample SalPonC_black_MG_FD_78174 | JGI IMG/M metagenome (GOLD analysis project Ga0102943, IMG submission 78174) | Salt pond soil microbial communities from South San Francisco under conditions of wetland restoration - Salt Pond MetaG... | ecosystem: Environmental > Aquatic > Marine > Intertidal zone >...
GTGGCGGTGCATGTGCCGGTGCGGGGGGAAAAACGCCGGCTGGTGGACATGGCCTGTGTCAATGCCGACCGGGAACTGGAAAAGCTTCTGGTCAAAGAGGAGGCTGCCCGGTCTGCCCTGGTCGTGCTGCAGTCTCTTTTACAGATGAACCGGCTGCCCGAGCGGATCGAATGTTTTGACAATTCCAGTCTTTCCGGCCAGGATCCGGTATCATCCATGGCGGTGTTCGTCGGGGGACGCCCGGAAAAAAGCGCCTACCGCAGATATATTATCCAGGATATTGACCACCCTGATGACTATGCCTGTATGACCCAGGTTCTTACACGCCGCTTTTTAAAGGAACAAACCGAAATGGCCTGGCCGGATCTTGTGGTGGTGGACGGTGGGAAAGGGCAGCTGGGCATGGCAGTGGCAGTGCTCCGGGAACTGGGAATCCAGGGCAGATTTGCTGTGGCCGGGCTGGCCAAAAAAGATGAAACAAAAGGCGAGGATATGGACAAGATTTATATCCCGGGCAGGGCCAATCCTTTGAACACCGCTTCTGCCAGAAAAGCCTTGTTTCTGCTGCAGCAGATAAGGGATGAGGCCCACAGGGTAGCCGTCACCTTCCAGCGCAGCCGGCGGGAAAAACGGGGCAGCCTGTCTGTTTTTGATACTGTCCCCGGCATCGGACCCAAAAAGAAAAAGCTGCTTCTCCGCCGTTTCAAAGGCCTGGAGAATCTGAAAAATGCCACTGTGGGCGAATTGACCGCCCTGCCGGGAATTACCGAAGATCTGGCCGGCAGGCTTCTGGAGCGGGTCAATGCGGACCTGTCATGAGCAGTCAAGGGGTCAGGCCCCGGATGTGTGTAAAGCTTTTTTGCTTTACACAGGCTGTGGTAAAGTATAGTAGTCAGGCATGTGTTTTATAACCGCCTTGTTTGGAGAAAGACCATGACAGAAAAATTTGATGAAAACCCGGATGAAAATTCCGAAGAATTGAGTTTTGAAGAACTTTTTGCATCCTATGGAGACAACATGGGCCGCGAACTTAAACCAGGCGATATGGTGGAAGGAAAAATCATATCGGTTGGCAGGGCCAGTGTATATATTGATACCGGCACCAAAAGTGACGGTGTTGTGGAAAAAAACGAGCTGGTGGATGAAAACGGTGAATTTGCCTGGCAGGCGGGTGACACCATAACCTTGTATGTGGTGTCCCTGAGTGAGAGCGAAATCATTTTATCCAGGGCCATTTCCGGTGCGGGAAAAGCCGCCCTGCTGGAAGATGCGGCCCGGAACAAAACCCCGGTGGAAGGAAAGGTAAAGGCTGTTATAAAAGGGGGTTTCAACGTGGATATCCTGGGCAAGCGGGCCTTTTGTCCGGTAAGCCAGATGGATGTCAAATATGTGGAAACCCCTGAGGATTTTGTGGGGCAGACCCATCATTTTCTGGTCACCAGGTATGAGGAAAGCGGCCGCAACATTGTGGTATCCCGCAAAGATCTGCTCACAGCGCAGATGAAAGAAGCCCAGCAGGCATTTCTGGCAGATGTGGCAGTGGGAGATACGATCCAGGGAACCGTTACCCGGCTCATGTCTTACGGGGCATTTGTCGAACTGGCACCGGGTGTGGAGGGCATGGTCCATATCTCCGAATTAAGCTGGTCCAGGATAGACAAACCCGATGACGTGGTGCAGCCCGGAGACACTGTGCTGGTGAAACTGCTGAAAATAGACCACCTGGAAGGACAAGATCTGCCCAAAATTTCCCTGTCAATAAAACAAACGGCTGATGATCCCTGGGACAGCATGGGAACAGCGTTTAAGACTGGTGACCAGGTGACCGGAAAAGTGGTGCGCCTTACCGGTTTCGGCGCATTTGTGGAAATTGCCCCGGGTGTGGACGGCCTGGTGCATATCAGTGAAATGAGCCATACGAAAAGGGTTATGCGGCCTGAGGATGTGGTGGAAAAAGGCGAAGAAATTCAGGTGGTGATAAAATCCATTGATATGGATGCCAAGCGGGTTTCTTTGAGCATCAAGGATGCCCTGGGAGATCCCTGGACCGGAATCTCTGTCAAATATAAACCAGGTGATATCCTGGAAGGGCGGCTGGAAAAAAAAGAGACATTCGGGCTGTTCATCGGCCTGGAACCGGGGGTGACGGGTCTGATGCCCGTATCAGTTGTCAGAAACGCTGCAGATGCCAAATCCTTTGATGCATTGAAACCCGGAGATGCTGTCACTGTGCTCGTCCAGCAGGTGGATGAGGAAAACCGGCGCATCACCCTGGCACCGCCGGCCCAGAAGGATACGGAAAACTGGCAGCAGTTTGCAAAAGACCAGAAGGAAAAACCGATGGGTACCATGGAAAGTGTTTTTCTGGAAGCCATGAAAAAGAAAAAATAGCAGACCAAAGCAAAAGATATGCGGCCGGTAAAATGGCCAACAGTGATGAAAGGATGGATCAGGTGGTCCAGCAGACACAGGGCAGAAGAATTTTATTTGTGGATGATGAAGACTATCTGGCCGAAGTCGGGCGGGAAATGCTTGAAGATTACGGCTATACAGTTGATATCATGACCCGTTCTCCGGCGGCGTTGGAATTGTTTGAAAAAAAACCGTTTCACTATGATGCATTAATCACAGATTATACCATGCCGGAAATGACCGGTGATGTGCTCATGGAAAAAATTTTGCAGATCAGGCCCGGACTGCCCGTGATCATCTGTACCGGTATTACGCCGCCGCCTGAAGTTCTGGACAGGATCCAGTCCGCAACCCTGCTCATGAAACCTTTTGATATGGCTGAACTGCTCCAGGCGGTGGACAGCTTTTGGGAAAATAAAGACATTATTCCATGAACCGGCATCTGTTTATCACAGATCTTGACGGCACCCTGCTCAATGATGACAAGGATATTTCAGGCACAGATCTGGAAACCCTTGTCCGGCTGCAGTCCAGGGGTGTTGTGGTTGCCATTGCCACAGGCCGCAGTCTCTACTCCTTTCAAAAAGCCCTGGCCGCAAAAAAACTGGAAAAAGATATGCTGCCGGTGGATTATCTTTTGTTTTCCACCGGTGCCGGTATTCTGGACCTGAAGCAAAACAAGATTCTGCGGAACTCTGCCATTTCCAGGCCGGATGTGATAAAGATCACCACCTGTTTTGACCGGGCAGGATTTGACTATATGGTCCACAAGGCCATTCCTGACACCCATTTTTTTTTCTACAAATCCCAGGGACATGAAAATCCGGATTTTAACAAACGGATTGACCTGTACCAGTCCTTTGCCAGTCCCCTGCATACGGAATCTGAAGTGTATGCATCAGCGACCCAGGTGCTCGCTGTGGTGCCCCAGGGGCTTGTAACCGGTCAGCTGGCAGAGCTGAAATCAGCGCTGGCCGGCTACAGCGTGATACAGGCCACCTCCCCTTTAGACCACCGGTCTGTATGGATTGAAGTCTTCCATCATCAGACTTCCAAAAGTCAGGCTGCGGCATGGCTTGCCTCGGAACTGAAAATTCCGCGCACCCGGGTTGTTGCTGTGGGAAATGATTACAATGACCAGGATATGCTGGAATGGGCCGGCCAGAGCTTTTGTGTGGCCAATGCTGCGTCCGATCTTGGTACGGGTGTTCTGATGCCGGTTTCCAACAATGCGCACGGGGTGAGCCGGGCTGCCGGTATGTCAGGTCTGCTAAAAGCTAACAGCTAACAGCTAAAAGCTAAAAGCTAAAAGCTTTGCCCGCCAGGGCATCAAGGTTACTACAGGTTTTTTACCAAGTGTTTCATGTCCCTGACAGCCTGGTCCATTCCCACGAGAACCGCTCTTGCAACAATGCTGTGGCCGATGGAAAATTCGCGTATTTCACGAAGTCCTTCAAAGGCCTTGATGGTGTTGTAACAGATTCCGTGTCCCGCATTTACCCCCAGTTTGAGCTTTGTTCCGATTTTGGCGGCATCCACGATGCGTAAAAATTCCCGCCGGGCTTTGGTCTCGGTTGCGGCATCGCAAAATGCACCGGTGTGGATTTCAATCATGTCTGCATCTATTTTATGGGCGATTTTGATCTGGTCCAGATCCGGGTCAATAAAGATGCACACCTTTATCCCTGCGTTTTTCAGGGTGGATACCGCTTCCCTGATAATATCCTGGTGGGTAACCAGATCCAGCCCCCCTTCCGTGGTCAGTTCTTCTCTTTTTTCCGGGACCAGGGTGACGGTATGGGGAAGAATATCCAGGGCGATACCCAGCATCTCACTGGTGGCGGCCATCTCCAGAATGAGTTTGGACTGCACGATCTGCCGCAGCAGCCGGACATCCCGTTCCTGGATATGACGGCGGTCTTCTCTCAAATGCACCACAATGGCATCTGCACCGGCAATTTCCGCTGCAACTGCCGCTGCCACCGGGTCAGGGTAATCAATCCCCCGGGCCTGGCGCAGGGTGGCCACATGGTCCACATTCACAGCCAATTCTGCCATTTGTTTTTCCTTTCCTGGTTTAAAATGCTTCTAAATCCGAATTGTTTTCAATCTGTCTTAAAATTTCAAGGCTTTTGGTTTCCATTTCCTGTGCATTGGATGCCGGGGCTTCATGGTCAAATCCCAGGAGGTGAAGAATGCCGTGGACCAGCAGCTGGGACATTCGTTCTTCCAGGGTGATGCCTGCAGCATCTGCTTCTTTGCGGGCGGTTTGTGCAGATATGACCACATCCCCAAGCAGTTCCGGCGTGATGTCGGAAAATTCTCCTTCCTGCATGGGAAAGGCCAGTACATTGGTGGGTCGGCAAATTCCCCGGAAATTCTGGTTGAGTTCCCGGATTTGGGCATCATCCATGATCACAATAGAGATTTCCTGGTGATCACAGCCCAAGGCGTTTAAGATCAGTTCTGTCTTTTTGCGCAGGCCCGGGGTTGACACCATTGCTTTTTGCCGGTTGTCGATCAGTATCTTTGGGGCTGTCATTTTTTTCTTTTTTCTTTTCCTGGGGTTTGTCTGTATATTCGATACGGCTGTGATAAATGCTGGTCAGGATATTGTTAAAGCTTTTGGCAATCTGGTGAAGGTCCTTGAGGGTGAGTTCGCACTCTTCCAGCTGGCCGTCGGCAAAAATATCATTGATCAGTTCCTTGACCCTCCCTCTGATCCGGGCCGGCGTGGGACGTTCCAGTGCCCGCACTGCGGCTTCCACCACATCCGCCAGCATGACGATACCGGTTTCCCGGGTCTGGGGTTTTGGGCCGGGATACCGGAAATTTTCTTCGTTTATATTGTCTTTCCCGCTTTTCAGTGCTTTGTTGTAAAAGTACTTGATCAAGGAAGTGCCGTGGTGCTGGGTGATGCCTTCAATGATTTCATTTCCCAGTTTATAGGATTTTGCCAGTTCCACCCCTTTTTTGACATGCTGGATGAGAATAAGGGCGGACATGGACGGAGACAGCTTGTCATGCCGGTTTTTCCCGTCTGCCTGGTTTTCAATGAAATACATGGTTTTGTCCAGCTTGCCGATATCATGGTAATATGCCATGACCTTGGCCTTGAGACTGCTGGCGTTAATGGCGGAGGCGGCTGCCTCGGATAAAGTGGCCACGATTACACTGTGGTTATAGGTTCCCGGCGCTTCAATCATCAGTTTTTTGATCAATGGCTGGTCCAGATTGGAAAATTCCAGCAATTTGGCTTCTGTGGTATAATCAAAAAGAATTTCAATCAACGGGGTGAATCCGATGGTCAAAGTGGCGGCAAACACCCCGCCGCAAAAAGCGATGAGAATTTCTTTGGCCAGCAGCACAGGTTCCGGCTGGGCAAGGGAATAAAATCCCAGGGAAATGGCAAGGGCCGCATTGAACAAAGACAATTTGAACCCGGCTGTGATAAAGCTTTTGCGTTCCCGGCTCTCCCGTACCAGAAAGGCGGCTGCGCTGCAGCTTAAAAAGAAAAAAATAAACACCTCAAAACTGCCGCCAAAGGATAATCCGGCCAGAACAGACAGCACCAGAGCAAAATAAACCGCAATATCAAAACCCAGAAACAGACAGCATATCATGGCTGCGGCCGGAAGCGGGATGGCCATGAAAAAAGAGGCGGATGCCAGATCCCATGCCTGATTGGGATCAGCAGACTGGACCAGATAGGTGGATATTTTTACAAAGCTCAGGTAAAGTAAAAGGCCCAGGGCCAGAAAAATCATGTGTTTGTTGTGATCATTTTTCAGGGTGTTGTGGTCTTTGAGAAACAGCACATAGGAAACCAGGATCAGAAAAAAAGTGATCAGGGCAATCCCGGTGGCAGACACATAAATGGTTTTTCCTGCAACCTGATCCTGGAGTGCGTTCAGTTTGATCAGTTTGGTTTTGGTTACCCGTTCGCCTTCCCTGATGATCATTTCTCCCGCCTTGATCTGGTACATCACAGGTTTGATATCAGACTGGGCAGCCAGGATTCTTTTCTGGGTTTCGCTTTTATTCATGAAAATGTTGGGCTGCAGCAGGCGCTGGCTGATATCCACGATCAGGTTTGTCAGGTTGTAATTGACGTTTTTCAACAAAGGGGCCCCTTCTATTCTGACCATGGCCTTGGCCTGGTCCGGCCCGTAAAACACCTTGAGGTTGTTGACAATTCTTTCTTCACTGGAGCCAATGGTTCTCAGGATGATGCCCTTGTTTTCTTCTTCCAGCAGTATGTCCTTGTTGGCAACAATCCCGTTGGCCAGCACTTTGCCCATAATGGTCTGGATTTTTTCTGTGATGGCAGGATCAAACCGGTATTTGTGCAGAATGGAGTAGGCCCCTTCATTGATTTCAATGCCCAGTTTTTCTTCAAACCTGGATTTGGTTTCCAGGACCATGGCAAAGGTAGGATCAGGGGGATCTTCCTGGGGATTTTGTTCATCTGTTGTCTGGTTTTCTAGCGGTGCATATACTGCCCGGCCGATCTGCATGGCGGCTTCTATGTTGGCCAGGATCTGGGGCAGCAGACCGGCATCAAAATCATATACTATTCTGACCAGGTCTTTGGCCTGATTTTTTCTGTTTTCAGACACTTCTCTGTCTTCAACGAGAAAATCCTTGTGGGCTTTTATGTCCCGCAGGGCCACATCCCCCACCTCATAGGAAAAGGGAATATTCTGTTGTTCAGGGGTCTGGAAAAGCGTGAATACCAGGGTGATGGCAAACAGCATGAACCATAACAGGTACGGGGTGGTTAATAAAAAAGTTTTGACCTTGTTGGGCCAGATATTAGATTTTGTTTTTTTCATATGCATCAATGATATCGGAAACCAGCTGGTGTCTTACCACATCGTCTTTGGAAAAATAGATAAAATCGATTCCCTTTATGGGAGAAAGGATTTTTCTGACCTCCACAAGGCCGGATTTTTTGCCTGCAGGCAGGTCTATCTGGGTAATATCACCAGTCACAATGGCTTTGGAATTGTATCCGATCCGGGTTAAAAACATTTTCATCTGCTGGGAGGTGGTGTTCTGGGCCTCATCCAGGATAATAAATGCATTGTTCAGGGTTCTGCCCCGCATGAATGCCAGGGGAGCGATTTCGATAATTTCCTGATCAATATACGCCCTGGCTTTTTCAAAGTCCAGCATATCATATAATGCATCGTAAAGAGGGCGCAGATACGGGTTTATTTTTTCCGCCAGGTCTCCGGGCAGAAAACCTAAGGCCTCACCTGCTTCCACTGCCGGACGGGTGAGAATGATTTTCTGGACATCTCCCCTGCAGAGGGCTGCCACTGCCATGGCCATGGCCAGATAGGTTTTTCCGGTTCCGGCAGGGCCGATGCCGAATAAAATATCCCGGGCATGAATGGCATTGACATATCGCTGCTGGGCCAGGCTTCTGGGTCGGATGGGTTTGTTTTTGGCAGTCACGAAAACCGTTTGCAAAAACAAGGCATCCAGCCGGGCTGTACCATCTTTTTTTATCATGGTAATGGCTGCATCAAGGTCTGCCGGTTCCATGGGAATCTTTTCCTTTAAAAGACCATATAACTGAACCAGCAGGGTATGGGCCAGGCGGGTATTTTCGGCATCACCTGAAATGGTGACAACATTTCCCCTGGAATTGATGGTGACATTAAAACTTTTTGCGATTTTGTCAAGGTGGGTATTGTGAAATCCAAACAGCTTCTGGACCAGTGATATGTTGTCAAATTCAATGGTTTTCATGGAGCATAGGGTGCATTTTATTTGGTAAAAGGTCAATAAAAATCTTGACGGGAAAACAGTGGAATTGCTATTTCATAGGTCTTTGGAAACTGTGACGAAAAAGGATAAAGATGAACGGTTTTGACCTGGTTGTCCTGGTGATTGTTCTGTTCTGTATGATCAGGGGCCTTTTTAAGGGACTGATCCGTGAAGTCTCCGGGATTGTTGCCGTGATTGCCGGATTTTACGGGGCGATCACCTATTACTGGATCCTTTCCGATCATCTGGCCTTTTTTATCAGCACACCGGAAACCCGGCATCTGGCCGGGTTTGGTATTCTGTTCTGTGGTATCCTGGTGGTGGTGGGGGTGACAGCTGCGCTGATCCGCAGGCTTTTGCACCTGGTGTTTCTGGGCTGGGTAGACCGCTCATTCGGTCTGATTTTTGGGACCGCCAAAGGGGCATTGATTGTCTCTGTCTTGTTTGTCGTGCTGACAGCATTTATTCCAACAGGCACAGCTTCGGTCATGAAGGAATCTGAATCAGCCCCTTATCTGGCAAAAATATCCAGGACCATGACATTGTTTGTTTCCAGAACCATGCGGGCCGGTTTTCTGCAGCAGCTGGAAAAACTCAAGGTGAAAAAACCATATATACAGGAGGGCAAACCCATTGGAAACACTTTCCCCTATCATGAACATCATCCAGACCCTGCGGGGGGAAAACGGGTGTGCCTGGGATCGCAGACAGACCCCGGCCACCATGTGGAAATGTCTGGCTGAAGAGGTGTATGAACTCCAGGATGCTCTTGTAAATCAGGATCTGGACAACACCTGCGAAGAGATGGGGGATGTGCTGTTTCAAATCCTGTTCATCATGGCAATATTTGATGACACAAAAGAGATACCCATTTCCCGGGTGGTGGATACCGTGGTCCGGAAAATGGTCCGGCGCCACCCCCATGTCTACGGGTCAGCTGTTGTTAAAACGGAAAAAGCCCTGCTGGACCAGTGGGAGAAAATCAAAACCCGGGAAAAAGAGCGGCCGGCAGCAGGTTCTGCACTGGATTCAGTGCCCGGCGGCATGCCCGGTCTGTTGCGCGCATTCAAGGTATCAAAAATAGCGGTCAGGCTGGGGTTTGAATGGGAAAATATCCACCAGGTGCTGGATACGGTTAAAAATGAAATTGCAGAATTCGAAGCAGCCCTGGAAGACAAGAACGAAGATGAAGCCATGCTGGAATTCGGGGATATTTTGTTTTCCCTGGTGAATGTGGCCAGGTATGCCGGGTTCCATCCGGAAACCGCACTGTCCCGCTCCACTGCAAAGTTTGAGGGAAGGTTCCGGTTGATGGAGGCGGAACTGGCCCAAAAGAACCAAAGGTTGGAAGCGTTGTCTGCAGTTGAAAAAGAGGCATTCTGGGACCGGGCAAAAAGCAGCTACGACAAATAGTCTCCCCGCTGGAATTTGATATATTCTGTCTGGGCTGTCACTGCGGTCTGGTTGGCAATATCCCGCAATCCAGCATGGTCAGAACCAAGGAACCGGGTTTCCTTAACCAGCTGGTCTGCTCTGTTATGGATGGTTTCCAGCACCGGCGCCATATGCTTTAAAGACACGCCGGGATCCTGCAGCTGTGCACTGAGGGTGTCCAGCAGTTCCAGCAGTTTTTCAGTGCTGCCGGAAACCACATCCGACTGGGTGGGTATCTGTATGGTCTGAGCAGAGGTGATTTCCCCTAAGCCTTGCGGCGAATTTTTCTGCAGGTCAGACGGCTGTTTTTTATCCAGGGCCCGGGTCAGTGCTGATGTGAACGCATCCTTGTTCCCTGCTTTCCGGGTGCCCTCCTGGGGTCCCTTTATGGGCGGTGTTGTGTCATTTATGTGATGAATATTTACCATATCGGCCTCCTTTTTATATTAGCCATGGTAAAAGCAAAAGATATGCCAGGATGATACCAGGAATGTTTTAGA
>Ga0102943_1002753_pt1 | contig 10120 bp, 8 predicted proteins | sample SalPonC_black_MG_FD_78174 | JGI IMG/M metagenome (GOLD analysis project Ga0102943, IMG submission 78174) | Salt pond soil microbial communities from South San Francisco under conditions of wetland restoration - Salt Pond MetaG... | ecosystem: Environmental > Aquatic > Marine > Intertidal zone >...
AGTTTGCGACCAGCCCGACCCCCGCCATTATCTTCATGCCAACGGACACCCATGATTTTTTTTTTGGCAGAACCGGAGGATGCGGGTATTTTGCTGTCAAAAAAAGACGGCCATCCAGCCCATGGAACTGATCCAGTCCGGGTTTGTCGTGGGCCGCCATGTCATAGGCACCATGGCCACCACCCTGCTGCTGGCCTATTCCGGCGGATACCTGACACTGCTCATGCTGTTTCAGGTAAAGGCCCCGGGCATCCTGCGCATGCTCAATCTGAAAATCGTGGCCGCCGAGATCATGCGGACCCTGGTGGGCAGTATCGGCCTGGTGCTGGTGGCCCCCATCACCGCCATTGTTGGCGGCATCATCATCGGCGGCCTTATGGGCCGGCTTCGGCCGGACAGATCGCCGTGACCCTGGTCATACCTTTTTTGAAAAAAACAGGCCCTTAAGGAATGAATGAAATCGTCATCGTCGTAATTGCCGTGGGCAGACGGGACCGTGGCGCCATCTATAAAACAGCTGCAAAACGATAGCTATTGTTAACGAATTATTCTTGACATCATATTTTTCATATGTTACATGTAACAACATTGGATAACAGGATCAGGAGGGCAAAGATGAGTGTCGCAAAAAGGGTACAAAAACACCGGGAAGCATTGCGTGCCATGGGCCTCAGACCATTGCAGATCTGGGTACCGGACACCCGGCGCAAAGGGTTTGCCGAAGAATGCCGCCGTCAGTCCAGAGCAATCGTCAATGATCCCCATGAGCAGGAAGTGCTGGACTGGATCGAGACCGTTTCTGAATCAGATGGCTGGACAGCATGATCCGGGGAGATCTGATTTCCGTTATCGTGCCGGGTGCTTATGGAGAACCAAGACCGGCAGTGATCATACAATCTGATCTCTTTGAAGAACATCCATCCGTCGTCATTCTTCCTGTCACCTCTACCCTGCGGAACACCCCGCTTTTCAGGATCCGGATCGAACCATCCCCTGAAAACGGGCTGCAGTCAGTATCTGACATCATGGTTGACAAAATAACAGCCATCCCGAAAAAAAAAGCCGGCCCTGTATTCGGGCATCTTGAAGACCGTCACATGATATCCATAGAACGGTTGCTTCCGGTTTTTCTGGGTATTGCATGAAGTTGACCCTTTCAGGTCCGGGATATGGGGACCGCAATGCGGTTCCCGGTGTCTGGATCAAAAAAGTGACAATGCTCCCATAAAAATCCCAGGTCCACCTGGTCTCCCGGGGACAGGCCGGCGTGTTTTCCACTCCGGATAATCAGCGGCTGCCGGCGGGGACCGTACTGGATATGGTAGAGGGTGTCTGAACCCAGGCTTTCTTTCAGATCGATCTGCCCGAAAAACCGGACATCCGGATCCGGTGCCACAGACCCGTCAACGACAAACAGGTGCTCCGGCCGGATACCGCACACACAGGGACCGGTTACAGGCGGTTCAGAGGGCAGGCCCAGCGCAATGCCGTCCTCCGTGCCCACTTTTTTCCGATCCTGACCCCGCTTCTGGTGCGGTTCCTCCAGATCAGGAAACAACAGAAGGGTTCTGGTGAGGTTACAGGCCAGCAGGTTGATTTCAGGAGATCCGATAAACCGTGCCGTAAACAGGGTCTCCGGATGAAAAAAAACCTGTTCCGGCGTGCCGAGCTGTTCGATCCGGCCCTGGTTCATGACCAGTATCCGGTCCGCAAGGGTCATGGCTTCCACCTGGTCATGGGTCACATAGATCATGGTGGTTTTCAAAGCAGCATGCAGTTTCTTCAGTTCCACCCGCATGGATGACCGGAGTTTGGCATCCAGGTTGGACAAGGGTTCGTCAAACAGAAACACGGAAGGTTTCCGCACGATGGCCCGGCCCATGGCCACCCGCTGGCGCTGCCCCCCGGACAGTTCCCTGGGCTTGCGCAGCAGCAGTTCATCCAGCTGCAGCAGCCGGGCTGCATGGTCCACCCGGTCCTTTATCTTCGCCTTGGAGATTTTCCGCAGCTTCAGGCCATAGGCCATGTTATTGAACACACTCATGTGGGGATACAGTGCATAATTCTGGAACACCATGGCAATGTCCCGGTCCTTGGGTTCAATGTTGTTGACCGTCTGACCGTTGATGCGGATACGGCCGTCCGATATCTGCTCAAGTCCTGCGATCATCCGCAGCAATGTGGATTTGCCGCACCCGGATGGCCCGACCACCACCAGAAATTCGCCGTCCTGGATATGGATGTCCATGGCATGAATCACCTGGGTGCTGCCAAATTTCTTTGTGATTTGTGTCAGGGTCAGTTCCGCCATATTATTTCTCCGTTTCGGTCAATCCTTTGACAAACAAGTGCTGCATACCTACCACCACCAGCACCGGCGGCAGCTGGGCCAGCAGGGTGGTGGCGGTGATCAGATGCCATTCCGGGGCTTCTTCCACCGCCTCCAGCATCTGCTTGATGCCCATGACAATGGTGTACATGTCCTTGTCCGTGGTGATGAGCAGCGGCCACAGATACTGGTTCCAGCCGTAGATGAACAGAATCACAAACAGGGCTGCAATATTGGTGCGGGACAAAGGAAGCAGAATATCTTTGAAAAACCGCAAAGGCCCTGCACCGTCCATGCGGGCCGCCTCAAGCAGTTCATCCGGCACGGTTAAAAACACCTGACGGAACATGAAGGTGGCCGTGGCCGAGGCAATAAGGGGCACACTCAGTCCCAGCCGGGTGTTGAGCATCCCCAGGTTGGCCACCACTTCAAAGGTGGGAAGAATCCGCACTTCCACCGGCAGCATCAGGGTAATGAAGATCATCCAGAAAAAAAACATCCGGAACCGAAAATCAAAATACACAATGGCAAACGCGGATAAAACGGAGATGACAATTTTTCCGAATGCAATGGACAGGGCCATAATCAGGCTGTTGAACAGCATTATCCATACCGGCTGTTCCCGGGCATTTCCTACGCCCTGGAACAGGGCCTGGGCCATGTTTTCAAAAAACCGGTCCCCGGGCCACAGGGGCAGCGGGGCCTGGGCCATGCGGACCATGTCGTGGCTGGCCGCCACAAAGGTGATCCACAAAGGAAAGCCGATGACCAGGATGCCGAAAATAATGATCAGGTGGTTCAGGTAATAGGAAAAAGATTTTTCTTCAACCATATCCGATGCCTCAGTAAATCACGCGGCGTTCAATATACTTGAACTGGATGACGGTGAACCCGATGACAATGGCCATGAGAATCACAGACTGGGCAGCCGATCCCCCCAGGTCCAGGCCGATGAATCCATCATTGTAAACCTTGTACACCAGAATCTGGGTGGCCTGGGACGGCCCTCCTTTTGTCACGGCATGAACAATGCCGAAGGTGTCGAAAAAAGCATATACCATGTTCACCACCAGCAGAAAAAAAGTGGTGGGGGACAGCAAAGGGAACACAATGGTCCAGAACCTTCGGAACGGGCCTGCCCCGTCCATGGCTGCCGCTTCTATCAAAGACCTGGGAATGGCCTGCATGCCGGCAATGAAAAACAAAAAATTATAGGATATCTGTTTCCATGAGGCAGCCAGGATGATGAGAATCATGGCGTGGTTGCCGTTCATGCGGTGGTTCCAGTCAACGCCTGCATCGGTCTTTCCGCAGCAGATATTCAAATCCCACTGCTGTCCTGCAATTATACGTTCCTTCATCAGCCTATAACTGATGAAATTGAAAAACTTACCGACCAGCAAAAAGCTGATTAAAACAAGGGCTGAAATCACACCGGGCGGCTCTAGTAGTTCGCTCATTCACTGGATTCCTTTATAGTAACGGGTTTCAAATCTGAAATTGTTGTGGTGTGTGATATCTTTTACGATACAGCAGACAAATACGCCTGCCGGATTCAGCATCCCGGTTTTTCCCTGTAAAAGCCGGCATCATATCCGACAATTGATAAGATAATGTTTGGAATCTGTTTTATTTTCATCCGTATTGCCAGGGCAGCCGGAATAACAGAAGGTCTGCCGGCCTTCTGTCAAATCAACCGATTTTTAACCATTGCAACATGGGAACCTAACCGGCACCTGTTAATGATATATGCCAGGACTGAAACAGGCTGTTTGCTGCCAACTCTTTTTTGGGGAAACCATCACCCTTGTCAATGGAACTGTGGTGCTCAGCGACCATGGGGGCAGTGGACAGCACCAGAACACCGGCCACCCTGATGTGCTCACCATTCCCTTTATTGCGTATGCCAAACCTGTCAAAAAATGGCACCGCCTGGCCGGGCCGGTATCGATGCTGGACATCGCCCCCACCATCGCAAAACTGATGGACATACAGCCCCACCCGGAATGGGAGGGTGATCTTATTTCAGACATCTTTGTGTCAAGTTTCTGCAAAGCCCCCATGATGCGGCTGGTATCGGCTGGATATCGCGATCATCCTTTTTTTTCTGCGTCAATAACATACAAACCGGCTTTGGAAACAGGTGATTGAATACAGCTGTTTTCGCCAAGATAGGCCATGAAATCCGCCAAAGGCATGGGCCGGGCATACAGGTATCCCTGCATCATGTCACAGCCCTCTTTCACAAGAAACCGCTCCTGAACGACAGTTTCAACACCCTCTGCAATAACGGTCAACGACATGGCTCTGGCCATGGCAATGGCGGCCCGCACAATGGCCTTGTTATGGTTACCTGTTTCAATTCCGCTGATAAGGGACTGATCAATTTTCAGGGTGTTGATGGGCAGATTTTTCAGCAGGTTCAAAGAAGAGTACCCTGTGCCAAAGTCATCCAGTTCAATGTGAATCCCCATTTCCTGCAATGCCCTCAGGGTTGCACGGCCGTTGTCAATGTCATGGAGCAGACAGGTTTCAGTGAGTTCAAATTTCAACTGCCTGGTATCCACCTTGTTTTCTGCGATGACCGTTTTTACTTTTTGTAAAAAATTTTCATCGGAAAACTGGCGGGCACTGATATTCACGGCCAGAGAAAAATCCGGCGGCAGGTGCTGACATTGGGACAGCGCGGCCAGATGCCGGCATGCCTTTTCCAGCACCCATTCACCAACTGGCAGAATAAGCCCGGTTTCTTCTGCAATGGGAATAAAGACGCCCGGCGAAACCGGGTCTTTTCCCTCAGGCAGCCAGCGCAGCAGCGCTTCTGCGCTGCAGATTCTTCCAGATCCCAGGACCTGGGGCTGCAGATACAGTGAAAACTCCTCATTGGTCAGGGCTTTTTTCAAATCATATGCCATGGCGGTTGTGCGGTTAACCACCGCCTGCCGCTCTTTATTGAACAGGCAAACCCGGTTCCTTCCCAGGTCCTTGGCTTCATACATGGCCACATCCGCCCGCTTGAGCAGTTCACTGCCGGTGTGGGTATGTCCCTTGAAAATAACGACACCTATACTGGCACTGGAATGGCACATATGCTTTTCATTGCTCAGCACATAGGGCAGGCTGAGGGAGACCCGAATTTTTTCAGCAATATCCAAAGCCTTTTTCTGACTGAACTCATGCTGGCCATCAAGCCATTCCAGCAGCACCACAAACTCATCACCACCAAGGCGGGCCACCGTGTCTGTCTGTCGGATGCATCCATTGAGCCGCTTTGCCACTTCGATCAGAAGGGCGTCACCGATATCATGGCCGGTTGTGTCATTCAATGACTTGAAATGATCCAGGTCCAGCATTAAAACCGCCCCGTATTTCTGATTCCGCCGGGAGGCTGCAATGGCCTGGCCCAGCCGGTCTCCCAGAAGGCGGCGGTTGACCAGCCCGGTCAATGCATCGTACAAGGCCAGTTTTTTGATCTGGTTTTCCGATTTTTTCCGGTCCGTGACATCCTGCATCGTGCCGGACAACACTTTTTTGTTGTCATATCTGCGCAGGGCAGCCTTCTGAAAGATCATCCGCTCCTGTCCGTCCGGACGGATGATCCTGTATTCCATGGTGGCGGGTTTTGCCTGGGTGACAACCCTTTCCAGAGCAGTTTGTACCCCGTCCCGGTCCTCGGGGTGGACCAGCTGCAGCGCACTGTTTTCATTGACGGCAAACTGCTTTTTTTCCACACCGCAGATGTTGTATATCTGTTCTGACCAGGTCAATTTGCCATCCGCCGGTCTGAATTCCCAGTCCCCCAGCCGGGCCAGCTTCTGGGCAGCCAGCAGCCGCTTGCGGATATGATTCAATGAAGCAACGCTTGTCTGCAGCGAATCAATGGTTTTTCGGACATGATGTTCCAGGGGATAAAAAATCAGCACTGCCTCCAGCAAAAGCATCAAAATGGTTGCCGCCCAGATAATAGTTTCAAGCCGTTCTATTTTCGTGATAGCGGCTTTCCCGATTCTCTGGTATTCATCAACTGCAGCATCCAGCATGGGTTCCAGCACATGGGGACCATAGGTGGTCAGATAGATATAAGAGAAAAACTTGGTATTGAGCACATCATGGCGTGACTGGTACACATCGGTGGCATGCCTTAAAAATCGTTTGAGGGCAAGATCCAGCCCCACGGACGGATCTTCAAAAATCATTTCCAGGTTGTCATTGGTCACCTTTGGAATACCGTTTTCAGGATCCCCCCTGCGCAGGGTTTCATGGGCATTCCGCATTTTATGGATGGTGCTGCCCACCTGGGCCTGTGCCATGTTGAACTCGGTTTCATCGGCAGTTGTCACCATCAGCCCGCTGAAATAGGCGATGCGGTTGGCAAGTCCTGCCTGGTGACCGGCCAGGTTGACCAGGCTGGAAAACCCCCGCTGTTTTGATACCACATTCTGCATGGTAAGATATGATGCCGTCACCAGCAGGGCAATGGCGCTTAACCCTATAATATACCGCAGCCGCAAATTTCTTACCACTTTGAGATAGTGCATTGTTATTATATCCTGAAAAACACCCGGCCTTGCCGTGTTGTTTAAAAAAATCTGCCTGTACATTTAGAAGAGAAATCATAACAGGATATTGTTAGCAGGATATTTTGAAAAATTGTTTTTCATGCAAAAACCGGACAGCGCTGAAAAATATCATTTGAAACATAATTTTATCATTCTGATAACCTGTTTCCAACACTTGTGAGAGACAATGCGCCTTAACGGTTGAAAACTGTCTTTATAAGGAGCGCACATCCACCATGCAGGCCATACAGGCAACACCTGAAAACAAAACACCACCGGTCCCGTCTTCCAGAACCGGCACCGACCTGACCTTTTTGTTTCCTGCCCTGGGAATCAAGACCGGATCCATGGAGGCGTTTGTTGAATCACTGCCCTTTTCTTTCAAGGATGTCACTGCAGGTGCGGAAAATGAATTCCAGACCGTGGTGCTGGGAAAACGACAGGATGTGGATCTGCCCATAACCATTGAATCTGCCAATTTTTTCAAGAACATGGTCCGCAGGGCCGCATCCGGGGACACCTCCCCCAAAACAGTCACGGCCCTGGAACGGTATCTGGAACAGAAAAACGATGTGTGGGAAAATTCCTGGGTCCGGTTTCCTGAACAATGCCTCAACAATTATGCCCGGGAGGTGTTTGCCGCAGACCTGCACGCTGACAAGGCAAACCGAGGCGCGGGCCTCCGGTCGGATGCCGGACAGTTCAGGTTCACCCGGGGGGGTGAATCCATGGTCCGGGTACCGGTCTCCTATCTGCTCAAACTCTCCCTGGCCGACGTGCTGGGGTCGGCACCCCTTATTCATCCGCGCATCAGGCAGACCGGCGAACAGATGATGGCCCATTTCCTCAATGACAACACCTCTCCTGAAATTTTTTCTTTTCACCCGGTGCGGTCCGGGTCAGGATCCAGGGGGATCGGACGCACCCTTGCCACGGAAACCCTGATCCGGTTTCTGTTCACCCAGCTGCTGGTGCGGTATGCGGAAAAAAAACTGGGACTTATGGATAACGGCCAGCAGGTGCGGGTGTTTTTTTCCGCCTCCCCGCCGGTGATGCAGCACCGGCTCAATGCCTGTCTTTCCGATGCCTTCTACCGCTATCTTTTCATGAGCCCCTGCCTGTCCGGGTGGAACCGGGGTGAAGAAAAGCACGCCTATATGAAACTGTGCCATGAGGTGCTGTCCAGAAGCCAGATCAACGGCATCGCCAAACTCAAGGAAGCCGGCATCATCAATTCAAACCTGGTGATCCTGCCCAGCAGCTCCAATATCAGCCTGGCCAACAACGGCACCCACATCAGTATCGGCAGCAGGAAAATGTCACAGCTTCTTGGGGATCCGGGTTCCGGGTTCACCGCCGTACATGAAAAACATTTAGGAGACCTGGTGATAAAGGTGGCGGAGCATTTTTTGTGCCTGTTTCCCGGTACTTACAGCGCGTCCCCATTCCGCCTCAATTTTGAAGATTTTCACCCGGAAAAAATCCTGGGGTTTCTTCCCCATGAACTGGATTACACCCATCTGCGCATGATCTGGCGGCGCTGGAAAAAGAAAGCTGCCAACCGTATCCTGGGCCAGGCCGTCACCCCTTTCGGTCCGGTCTGGCTGGACCGGTTCATCAGCACGGCATGTGGTCTTAAAGGCGATTTTGTGCCGGACTTCCGGCTGGTGGACTACCTGGTCTCGCTGATGAGCACCGACCAGAGCCCGGCCCTGGACGGCACACCGGGAAACAGTGTCCGTCTGGGCAGTGACCTGGCCCAGATGGGTATTTTTGATACCTGCATGCCCCTGTACCAGCTGGTCCGGCTCAGGGAATTTAACTGCATGGGATACAGCGGATTTGAGCACCGGTACTACAGCATTTTTGAAGATATCCTTGGCGATATGGGAGGGGCGGCTGATCTGCAGACCCTGATCACGGCCCTGGCCTTTCAGTATATTCTAAACGGGGATGTCACCCATGCCATGATTCCCGACACCCCGGGGGTGGAAAGCGAGCGCCGCCAGATGTTTTTCTGTGCCGCTGTCAACCTGCCCACTTTTTACGTAAAAACAAACACCCGGAACCGGTTCCTGGTAAAAATCGTGTCCCGGATTCCCAACACCCGTAAAAGCCGGCGGTATCCGGGATATACCAGAATCAAACTCTCGGATTACAAACAGGCCCTGATCGCCACCCTCAGGACCGACGGCAGGGCCCTGGCCGACTCGTTCCGCATGCAGGCTGCCTTATCCGACCTGCAGGGCCGGATCAACTCCCCGGACACCCGGTCTGCCAGCGGAAAACTGGTCACCGGCATTTTACAGACCCAGAAGAAAAAAAATCCCATGCACTATGCCGGGGATACCTTTAACCGGCATGCGGAAACCTATTACCGGGAGACCCTTTGCAGCCGGCACATGGCAGAGGGATTCAAAATCCTGATCAATGAATTCACCCGAATGGATCTGTGGGCCAGTTTCAGGGAGCCGGTTTTCAAGGATATTATCCGCACCATTCTCCCTGATCTGGATCTGGATATTTTTCTCACCCAGGTGAAAATGCCCCTGATGAGCCACACCCTTTCCGTGGAAAACACAAAAAAACTGATTTTTTTGATCATTTTATACGTGGGCCTGGAGACCAGCCAGAATGAACCCCTGTAAATATCGGGTCCCTGCGCCATGACCCGGCATATCCACCAGTATATCCAGCGGGGCAGCACCCGGATCAAAACGGAAGCCCTGTTGTATGACCGGACCATCTGCGCCCTGTATTCGGTGATCCGGGAAAATGCCCCTGCCATGTTCCGTCTTGTGGTATCTGCCAGGGCTTCGTCCCTTCTGGGATTTCTCAGCTATGACCTGCCCCTGAAAAAAAACATCCCGGATCCTGCCGGGTTTCTGCACCGCATGGGCATCCCTGTCAAAGACATATACGGACCCGTGGACAGACTGAACACCCTGCGCCGGTTTTTTGAACGCCGGATCCGGTTCTGGGAATGCCGGCCCATGACAGATGATCCCCGGGCCGTTGTGTCGCCGGCAGATGCCCGGATCCTGACAGGCTCTTTTTCAGATACCGCAGACCTGTTCATCAAGGAAAAGTTTTTCCAGTATGACGAACTGATCGGAATGGACAGAACCCGGTGGCGCAAGGCATTCAGGAACGGGGATTATGCCGTGTTCCGCCTGACACCGGACAAGTACCACTACAACCATGTTCCGGTATCGGGAAAGGTGGTGGATAT
>Ga0102943_1002756_pt1 | contig 10110 bp, 6 predicted proteins | sample SalPonC_black_MG_FD_78174 | JGI IMG/M metagenome (GOLD analysis project Ga0102943, IMG submission 78174) | Salt pond soil microbial communities from South San Francisco under conditions of wetland restoration - Salt Pond MetaG... | ecosystem: Environmental > Aquatic > Marine > Intertidal zone >...
CCAAAACCGCGGGTGGATGGTTATGAGCGGGTCAGCGGCACCGCGGTTTACCCCAGCGACGTCGCGCTGCCGCGCATGCTGTACGGTGCCGTGCTGCGCTGCCCCCACCCCCACGCCAAGGTCAGGAAGGTCGATGCTTCGGCCGCCGAGAAATTGCCCGGCGTGCGCGCCGTCCTGACCAACGACGATCCGCCCGCCAGGGTAAAGTGGAGGTGGGCCAAGGATCACGAGGTGCTGCTGTTCGACCCGCACTGCCGCTTCGAGGGCGAAGCGGTGGCGGCGGTGGCCGCCGATACGCCCCAGCAGGCCAGCGATGCGCTGCATGCTATCCAGGTTGATTACGAGATTCTGCCGTTCGTGGTCGATGAGCGGAAGGCCCTGGAGAGCGGTGCGGCCAAGGTGCACTCAGGCGGCAACCAGGTGAAAAAGGATAGCTACAGTCGCGGCGATGTCGCTGCCGGATTTGCCGAAGCCAGCGCCGTGCGGGAGCGCGAATTCCGCACCGAGGCCGAGCTGCATACGCCGCTGGAACTGCATGGCTGCGTCGCTAACTGGGACGGCGACAGCCTTTCCATCTGGGAATCGACCCAGGGTGTCTACGCGGTCCAGTCGAAGGTTGCGAAGACTCTCGGCCTGCCCCTGTCCAAGGTGCGCGTGATCGGCCATTATCTCGGCGGCGGTTTCGGCAGCAAGCTGGAACCCGGCAAGTACACGGTGATCGCCGCCCTGCTGGCCAAGCAGGTGGCCCGACCGGTCAAACTGTTTCTGAGCCGAGAAGAAACCTTCCTCTGCGTCGGCAACCGTCCGCCCGCCAACATGAAAATCAAGGTCGGCGCCAAACGGGACGGCACTCTGACCGCCCTTGAATTCGTTGCCTCCGGCACCGGCGGCGCCTACCCGGCCGGCGGCACGGCGATTCTCGACTGGCTGGTACGCGACCTTTACACCTGTGCCAACGTTCGCTGTGAAACCACCGATATCTTCATCAACGGTGGCCCGGCCCGGCCGTTCCGGGCACCGGGACACCCGCAGTGCTCCTGGGCTCTGGAACAGATTATGGACGAACTGGCCGAGGAGCTTGGCATGGACCCGGTCGAACTGCGCCTGAAGAATATCCCCAAGGTCAGCCAGGGCCGCGGCGGCATTCCCTACACCACCACCGGCCTGGAGGAATGCATCCGGCAGGGTGCGGAGGCTTTCAACTGGCAGCAGGCCAGGCAGGCTGCCCAACAGGCCAATCAATCCGGCAGCCATCTGAAGCGGGGCGTCGGCATGGGCAGCTGTGTCTGGTTCGTGGGCGGCGGCGGACCCCCTTCCACGGTGATCGTCAAGCTGTTCGCCGACGGCAGCGTCAACCTGAACATGGGCGCTTCGGACATCGGCACCGGCACCAAGACCGTGATGGCGATGATCGTCGCCGAAGAACTCGGCGTCAAGCCTGAGATGATCCAGATCGAGAATGCCGATACCGGCACCACCCAGTACGCCACACCGAGCGGCGGCAGCAAAACGGTTCCCACCGAAGCGCCGACGGTGCGCCTGGCGGCGGTCGAGGTCAAACGCCAGCTGCTGCAGATGGCGGCCGAAGAGCTGGGCGTGCCGGTTGAAAACCTGCGCTTCGAGGGAGCGACCATCGCTGCTCAAGGAGGTGCGGACAAGAGCGTCAAGGTGACGGCTCTCGAGCAGCTCAATAAGCGCGGCGTGGCGGTCGGCGTCGGCCACCGCGGTCCCAACCCGGAGAAGAAGTCGGTCAACCCCTTCGCTGCGCAGTTCTGCGAGGTCGAGGTCAACACTAAAACCGGGGAGATCAAGGTTCTGCGCTTTGTCGGCACCAACGAAAGCGGACGGGTCATGGATCGACTGACCTTCGACAACCAGGTGTTCGGCGGCATCACCATGGGCATCGGCCTGGGCATGACCGAATTCCGGCAATTTGATACCGGTCAGACCGGCAAGCTGGTCAACAAGAACTGGCATGACTACAAGCTGCCCACGGCCCTCGATGTGCCCCTGCAGATGACCTCCCTGCCGATCGAGATGCCCGATCCGGAAGCCAACAATGCCGGCGCCAAGGGTCTTGGCGAGCCGGTCACCATTCCGACGGCCGGCGCCATCGCCAACGCCGTTTATCATGCCACCGGCGTACGCATCACAAGCAGTCCGCTCAATCCGCTGCAGGTCATGAGATCGCTCACCGAAAACCGCCGGGAGGAGGGCTGAAACCATGCTGCCAGGATTTAATTACACGCGTCCCGACACGCTCAAGAAGGCCGTCAAGGAACTGAAGTCCGGAGAGGATGTTCTCCTGCACGCCGGCGGCACCGATCTGCTCGGCTGCCTGCACGATGGTGTCTTTCCGGCGAGCAAGCTGGTCAGCGTCAGCGCTCTCGAAGCACTGCAAGGAAAGAAGAAGCTGGCCGACGGCGGGCTGAAAATCGGCGCCCTGACCACCATCCGTAGCGTGGCGACAGACGCCGATATTCGCAACCGCTATGCCGCCCTCGCCCAGGCGGCGGCCGAAGTGGCCAGTCCCCAACTGCGGGAGCAGGGGACTTTGGGCGGCAATCTCTGCCAGAAGCCGCGCTGCTGGTATTACCGGGGCGAATTTCCCTGCCTGCGCAAGGGCGGCAGGAAATGCTTCGCTTTCAAAGGCCAGAACCAGTTCCATTGCATTCTCGGCGGCAGTGCCTGCTATATTGTCCACCCCTCCGACACCGCACCGGCGCTGATCGCCCTGGGCGCCGACCTGCAGGTAACCGGCCCCAGGGGCGATCGCAGCCTGCCGGTGGCCGAACTGCACGTCCCCCCGAATGAAGACCCACGCCGGGAAACCTTCCTGGAAGCCGGTGAGATCATCACTGCGATCAAGCTGCCGAAACCGCCGGCCGGCCTGAAGTCCAGCTACCGCAAGGTCCGAGCCCGGCAGTCCTGGGACTTTGCCGTGGCCGGCGTAGCCCTCGCCCTGGTCATGGATGCCGGCAATATCAGGCATGGCCGGATCGTGCTCAGCGGTGCCGCGCCGATCCCCTGGCGCAGTGAGCAGGCCGAAAAGGTTCTGCAGGGCCGGCCCCTGAATGCCGACACCGCAGCCGAGGCGGCCACAGCGGCCATGGCCGATGCCCGGCCCCTGGAGCACAACCAATACAAGATTGCCCTGTTCAAAGGATTGATCGAAGAAGAGTTGATGAATCTGGCGGAGAATTGATTTCCCGGCCGAGGTGTTCGGCCAACCCTGGCAGCCGTCGGCAGAATCTGCCGACGGCTTTTTCGTCGATGCTGGGCTGCAGGACCTGACCAAGGACTTCACTGCCGGGCCGCTCAGGCCCGACCCTTGATCAGGGCCCGGTCGCCCGCCGAGCTTTTATAAAGTTGGAGATACCCGCAAAACCGGCTAGACTTGCCGGCAATGAAGAACAGAATCTGCCCATCACAGAAGACGCCGCCAGCCTTGCATTACGGCTGGGTCATCGTTCTGGTCGGCACGCTCACCATCTTTGCCTGCCTGGGTCTGGCGCGCTTCGCCTTCGGCATGCTGTTGCCGTCCATGCGCGACGCCCTGGCCATGAGCTACGACGAGATGGGCCTGCTCGGGACGGCCAACTTCGCCGGCTACCTGGCAGCGGTGACCCTGATCCCTTTCCTGCTGCGCCGGCTGACACCCCGGATTTTGATCGCGACCGGCCTGTTCATGATCGCCGCCTGCATGCTGGGCATGGCCGCTTCCAGCAGTTATGCAGCGGTGCTGGTCCTTTATACCGCGGTCGGCATCGGCAGCGGCCTGGCGAATATCCCGCTCATGGTCCTGGTCTCCTATTGGTTCCGGCAGGAAAAACGAGGGCGGGCCGCAGGCTGCATCGTGGTCGGCAGCGGCTTCGCCATCATGTTTGCCGGATTTGTGGTGCCGCAACTGAATGCCGCCTTCGGGCCTGATGGCTGGCGGGCCGGCTGGCTGCTTCTGGGCGGCATCGTGCTGCTGGTCGGCGTGATTGCCGCCTTCCTGATCCGCAACGATCCGGGCGAGAAGGGGTTGGAGCCGGCCGGAGAAGTATCCGCCCTACCTTACCATCCCGCCGAAACCCGGTGCCGCTTCAGTACCCTGCGGGTGCTCGGTCCGCTGGGCGTGCTTTATTTCATTTTCGGTGCCACCTACGTGATCTACGGCACGTTCATCGTCACCACCATGGTCGAGGATTATGCCTTTCTGGAAGCAGGTGCCGGCCGCTTCTGGGCCTGGGTCGGTTTCTTCAGCCTGTTCTCCGGCACCTTGTTCGGCACGCTTTCAGACCGCGTCGGCCGCAGGGTTGGACTGATGACGGTCTTCGGCGTGCAGACCCTGGCTTACCTGCTGGCCGGCAGCCGCTGGGGGGAAACGGCCCTGTTCGGTTCGGTGGTGCTGTACGGGGTTGCCGCTTTTGCCATTCCGGCGATCATGGCGGCCGCCGTTGGCGACTACCTCGGCAAGGCCCGGGCGGCCGCCGCTTTTGCCATGATCACAATCTGTTTCGCGGTCGGCCAGACGCTCGGTCCCCTGGCAGCCGGCATGATCGCGGAATGGACCGGTTCCTTCACCCAAGGCTACCTCGCCTCCGCCGCCGGTACGGCCCTGGCCGTGCTCCTCTGTATTCTGCTGCCGAACCGGGAGCGGCCGCGGCCGGCCACGGCCAGGCGATAACCCCAGAATTGATCGTCCTGGCGCGGTAAACGCATCGGCATGGTCAGGCGACCCGTTGGGCCGCCAGGCACAATTCCAACAGGTCGGCATCGGTCAGCGATCGCTTCCGCTGCTGGGCGCTGAGCCGCACCTGCTGCATCAGGACATCCAGTTGCGGACGGGCCAGGCTGACACCGAGCCGGGTCAAACGATCGCTCAAACCGTGGCGGCCGGAATGCTTGCCGATCACCATCTCCCGCGTCAGCCCGACCTCCGCAGGGTCATACCCCTCGTAATTGCCGGCATACTTGAGCACGCCGTCGGCATGCAGCCCTGATTCGTGGGCAAAGGCCTTTTCGCCGACCACCGGCTTCCATTCCGGCACCGGCCGGCAACTGGCCTGCCCCACCAGCCGGGACAGCTCGAAAAAACGGCGTGTGTCGATACCAGGGTCGATGCCGCAGGCATGTTTGAGAGCCATGACCACCTCTTCCAGCGCCGCGTTGCCGGCCCGTTCGCCGAGACCGTTGACCGTGGTACTGACGAAACCGGCGCCGGCGCGCAGCCCGGCGATGGCATTGGCGGTCGCCATGCCGAGATCGTTGTGGGTATGCACTTCCAGGTCGAGAGCGACCCGTTCGGTCAGATAGCGGATTTTATCGTAAGTCGCGAAAGGATCCAGCACCCCGAGGGTGTCGCAGAACCGGAAACGGTCGGCTCCTTCCTGACGCGCGATTTCCGTCAGCTCGACCAGAAAGTCGGGATCGGCGCGGCTGGCATCCTCGCCGCCGATCGAAACATAGAGGTCGTGCCGCTTGGCGAAACCGAGCGCCCGCCTGAGCTGCTCTTTGACCCAGAAACGGTCCTTGCCCAGCTTGTGGCGAATATGGATATCGGACACCGACAGGGAGATGTCGACGGCCCGGACACCGCAATCGAGAGACGCCTGGATGTCGGCGATCACCGCGCGATTCCAGGTCATCAGCCTGGCGCGGAGATCGAGGTCCAGCAGAGCCCTGATGGCATCCTGCTCCTCGCGGCCCATGGCCGGAATGCCGCACTCCAACTCACCAACGCCGATGGCATCCAGCAGGAGAGCAATGCGCTTCTTCTCATCGAGACTGAAGACCACGCCGGCAGTCTGCTCGCCGTCACGCAGAGTGGTGTCGCCGATAATGATGGTTTTTTCCTTCCGGTCGGCCATGAGGGGCACCTCGCTGTTGGATTGTCCTCTTTTGGGGTATCGCAAAGGCGCAGAGACGCAGAGTTCCGAAGGGATGTCTTATTATTTTTTCTGCAGCACTTGTCATCCCGATATGTCTGCCCTGCAAACAAAAACACCGAATCACAGAGAGCGATTCGGAGCGACTTTGCTCGGGTCGACAACTTTGTCTGAAACCCTTTCGGACTCTTTAGAGCAAATGACATGCCTGTTTCAAACATATCCATGGCCAAAAGTAGAAAGAAGGCAATGGAATCCCATTTAATGCTGCCCTTGCTAAGAAAAATAGCCTGGATACCAAGCTTGTCTTTGCGTCTCTGCGCCTTTGCGTTAAAAAATATGGTTAAGATTTAAGCAGTACTGACCCCATCAGGGCTCTTTTCCCTTAGACGACAACGCCGGACCAGGGGAAAAGCCGGTTCTCGCCCGGTCGGCACTCTGGCAAGACTCTTGCTTTACCTGATGGGATCATTTCAGTTTCCCGCCGCCGCCGCCGGTCGACTGAGCGTTTTCCCAAGGATGGGAGCCAACCGGGTCTCGCACCCGAACCATCAACAAGGAGTCGCTGTCCATGGCCGGCAAGCCGAAGATCCGCGAACTGCTCGTCGAGAGTTCCTGCAGCCACAACGCCGCCCGCCAGACCGCCTGCAACGCCCCGACACCGGGGGCAACGACCGGCGGCTGCGCCTTCGAAGGGGCGCAGATCGCCCTTTTCCCCTACGCCGATGCCGCTCACCTGGTGCACGGGCCGATCACCTGTCTCGGCACCAGCTGGGAGACCCGCGCGACCCGCAGCAGCTGGCCGGGGCGCGACCTGACCCAGGTCGGCTTCACCACCGACGTCAGCCTCAACGACGTGATCTTCAGCGGTGAACAAAAGCTCGCCCGGGCCATCGATTATGTCGTCGAACACTATGCTCCCGAGGCCGTGTTCGTTTATGCCACCTGTGTCACCGCCCTGATCGGCGACGATCTCGACCTGGTCTGCCGGCAGGCGGCAGACCGGCATCATCTGCCGATGATCCCGGTCCACGCCCCCGGCTTCGTCGGCAGCAAGAACCTCGGCAGCCGGCTCGGCGGCGAAGCCGTGCTGCAGCACCTGGTCGGCACCCGCGAACCGGAGTTCACCACCCCCTTTGACATCAACCTGATTGGCGAATACAACGTGACCGGCGACATGTGGCAGTACACCCCGCTGCTGGAAGAGCTGGGCATCCGGGTCTTGTCGACTCTTAGCGGCGACGGCCGGGTGGCCGATATCCGCACCGCCCACCGCGCCAGACTGAACGTCATCGTCTGCGCCAAGTCCCTGGTCTCGCTGACCCGCAAAATGCAGGAGCAGTACGGCATCCCCTGGATATCCCTCTCTTTCTACGGCAAGCGCGATACCTCCAACGGCCTGTTGGCGATCGCCGAAGCTCTCGGCGATGCCGACCTGGTCGCCCGCACCCGCCAGCTGGTCGCCCGCGAGGAGGCCAGGCTCGAAAAACAGCTGGCGCCCTATCGCCAGGTGTTCGCCGGCAAAAAAGCGGTGCTCAACACCGGCGGCAACAAGACCTGGTCGATCGCCGCGGCGCTGCAGGACCTCGGCATCGAGGTGGTCGCCACCGCGGTCAAGAAAGCCACCGAGGAGGACCGCGCCCAGGCCCGCCGCGTGCTGGGCGAGGACGGCGTGCTGATGATGAACCCCGGTGCCGAGCAGGCCAGGTTGATCAGGGAGCGGAGCGCCGACCTGCTGCTGGCCGGCGGCCGCTCCCTCTACACCGCGATCAAGCAGGGCATCGCCTTCGCCGACGTCAACCAGGAGAAGAAGAAAAGCTACGGCGGCTACGCCGGACTGGTCAACCTCGCCGAGGACCTGAAGAACGCGCTGCAGAACCCGGTGTTCCGATTAGCCGCACGGAGGCCGCCATGGCAATAGTCAGCGGCAAGGCGGCCAAGCCGCTGCAGGTCAACCCGTGCAAGCTGAGCCAGCCGATGGGAGCAGCGTTGGCCTTCATGGGCGTCGACCGCTGTATGCCGCTGATGCACGGCGGTCAGGGCTGCACCAGCTTCACCAAGGTCTACTTCACCCGTCATTTCTGCGAACCGATCGCCATCCAGACCACCGCAGTCACTGATGCGATCGCCGTACTGGACGGCGGCGACTACAGCATCGTCGAGGCCGTCAAAAACGTCACCACCAAGGTCTCCCCGCCGTTGATCGGTCTGCACAGCACCGGCCTGCCGGAGACCAAGGGCGATGACCTGCGCGGCATCGCCGGCAAAATCGACGCCCCCCTGGTCTACGTCAATACCCCTGACTACGAAGGCGGCCTGGAAAGCGGCTGGGCGCTGGCCTGCCGGGCCATGCTCGAGCAGCTGGTCGAACCGGCCGCAATAGTCGACCCGCAAAAGGTGCTGATCCTGCCGCAGGTGAGCCTGCAGCCGATCGAGGTGGAGAAGCTCAAGGAACTGGTCGCCGGTTTCGGCTTCCAGGCCTGTGCCCTGCCGGATCTGTCCACGGCGCTGGACGGCCACCTCAGTGAGAAACAGTATGCCCTGTCGAGCGGCGGCATCAGCGTGGAGCAAATTCGCGGGCTTGGGGATGCGCGCCTGGTTCTGACGATCGGCGCCTCCATGCAGAAATGCGCTGCGGCCCTGCAGGAAAAGAACCCGCAGATCGTGCATCATCACCTGTCCCACCTGCAGGGTCTGGCGGCCACCGACCAGCTGGTTGCCATTCTGCTTGCCGCCTCCGGCCGCACCACTCCGGGACCCCATGTCGTCCGCTGGCGTCTGCGCCTGCAGGACGCCCTGCTCGACAGCCATTTCTCCCTCGGCCAGACGCGAATTCTGGCGGTCGGGGAACCGGACCATCTGGCCGGCATATGCGCCGCCCTGAGCGAAGCCGGCGGCCGGGTCACGGTCGCCCTGAGCACGGTCGATTCGCCGCAGCTGGCAGATATCGCCGCAGACCGCGCTCTGGTCGGCGACCTGGAAGACGCCGCAGCACATGCCGATGAGTACGATCTGATCATCGGCAATGGCCACTGCGAGGCGCTGGCCCATCGTCTGCACAAAGGACTGGTCGTTCGCGGTTTCCCGAACTGGGAACAGGTTGGAAATGCGTTGAAGAATGATGTGTTGTATGAGGGGGGGTGTTATTTTCTGTTCGAGGCAGCGAACGCCGCCACCGATTATCGTGCCAAGGGATAGGTTTTTCTGTTTTTTAGCAAATTAACGACCTAAAGTCGCGGGGTTGCGCCCCCGCCCGACGCCTTACTTTCTTTGCTCGTGCAAAAGAAAGTAAGCAAAGAAACACGCCCGAAAAAGGTCGCCCTGCGGGTGCCCTCCCTCCCCGTCTGCCGCAGCCGGAGCCGAATTGATTAACGCCGATCAGCTGGGCGAATTGTCTGAGGCGCAGCCGAGTTTTCGCCCGGCCGGCGTTCATCTTTTCGGCGGAGGGCACCAAGCATTGCCGCAGGCAGTGCTAGGCAAGACAGTCGGGCGGCCTTCTTTTGCCTCCTTTTCTTGGCCGAGCAAGAAAAGGAGGGCGTCGCGCGGGGGCGCAACCCCGCGACCTAACGGTTAAACGTAAAGAGCCGGTTAAAAACAGGAGCTGACCAACAGATCTACCCAAAAACCTCCTGATACAACTCCCCGTTGAACCCGACCACGAACTGCTCGCCGATTTTGAGGGTTGGCGCCCGCAGGTTGCCACTCGGCCCCATCACCTGCTGCAGCACCGCGTCCCTGTCCGCCGGCGACTGGAATTTGATCACCTTTTTGCCCTTGGCCACGGCGATGATTTCAGCATCCTTCAACAGGTCCCAGGCCCGTTCGGCCGTGAACTTCTCCTGGCGGGCGTCGGCCGCTTCGGCAATCTTCATCTGCTTTCTCTCAAGAAACTCCTGAGCGTTCTTGCAGGAAGTTCAGCCCTTGCGCAGGTAGGCCCAATCAATCTGCATAGCGGTCTCCTCGGCTGGAATGAGTGGTTGAGTCTTAAAGATACCATAATGCCGGCATCTTGCCGGCTTTCGTCCTGCACCCTGTTTACCGGGCCTTCTTCTTTGCGCTAGAATTGAAAAAATTGTCCCCATCGAGAGACGGACTGATGAAATTCATTTCCTGGAAAACCATGATCTACTTTCTGGTCCTCGCCCTGACCGTTTTGGCACTGGCAAACTGCAGCGGCCAGGGCGACTGGCGCACCGCCAGCCGGGAACCAGCCGGGATCGCGCCGCCCGCCGAGGCC
>Ga0102943_1002758_pt1 | contig 10107 bp, 8 predicted proteins | sample SalPonC_black_MG_FD_78174 | JGI IMG/M metagenome (GOLD analysis project Ga0102943, IMG submission 78174) | Salt pond soil microbial communities from South San Francisco under conditions of wetland restoration - Salt Pond MetaG... | ecosystem: Environmental > Aquatic > Marine > Intertidal zone >...
CAGTGGTAATATAGTGGTATTTAATGGGAGTACCAATTGGCTTAAAATTGCCTTAAACATCTATAAACCAAGTATTTAGAATAGATAATGGTAATTAATGAGAACTAATGATATGCGGACTGAAAATCCGTGTGTCGGCGGTTCGATTCCGCCCGGTCCCACACAAATCTAAAGCCCTGTGAGACATAGTTTTATGATCTTACAGGGGTTTTTTGTTAAAAGGAATTATTTAATTAGAAAATTTTGGAGTAAACGCAGAAAAATTGTGTAAAATTAAAATTATCACTGACTTAACTTTCTATATGCTTTTTGATCCAACTAAATAAGCGAGGATAGTATTTGTAAACATAGGTTTTAAGCTCGGGATGAGAATTCGAAACTAGTTCGTCCATGTAATGGTAATAAGCTTTTGACAAAGAACCATTATCAATAGATAAATCATCGTTCATTACTGAACAGAGATAGAAAAACCTTAAGCATCGATCAATATCCTTTATGATTTCACGCTCCTCATTTGTTAAAACCTGATTTTCTAAAAACTTTGCTAAAACAGGACTTACTTTAACTCTGTATGAATATTCCGACTCAATGTCATCCAGTATGGGCAATAGTTCTCTAAACTCATCTTCCATCCTAAGTAATATGTCAGCACCCTGAAGTTTTACAGCATTTCTATATCTAACCAAAGCCATTACCCCACCAACTATTACAAATAAGCCGGTAAATATTGAGATTATGTCTAATAATGAGTTAGGCCAAAAATTTTCCATTTTAAATATTCTCTTTTTCAAATAGTTTTGATACTGGATGTCTAATACACTCATCAGCATCAACCGATAACAGAGTCTGCTCTGGATTTATCTCGATAAGCTTTGCTTTACTTTCTGCTGCTTTTAATGTCCATTTTCTTATGTAATCGAAATATGATGTTGTTCCGATTGAAAGAATCAGATCAAAAAAACTATTTCCCACTAAATGTTCAATCTGTTCAACCAGTTCTTCTTCCAGATCTTCATCAAACCATACAACATTAGGTCTGCATATTGATTGACAATATTTACATTTGGGAGGCAATTCAGGGAGTTGAGGTCTTTCATCTCTGTAAACATGATTATTTTCCAAACACTTTAATTGCCAAATATTTCCATGGATGTGAAACACATTATTGCTACCAGCTCTTTCATGTAAATTGTCAACGTTCTGAGTTAGAATAATCACTTTTTTACCTGATTTTTCCCATTGAGCTATACTTTTATGAGCTTGATTTGGTTCTGCCTCAGATAACATTTTTCGTCTGTAATCGTACCATTGCCATACTTTTTCAGGGTTATCTTTGAATGCTCTACCTGTAGCCAGTTTTTCAGGATTCAATTTCTTCCACCAGCCTCCTTTTGACCTAAAGGTTGGCACACCACTTTCTTGAGAAATTCCAGCACCAGTTACTACAAAAATTTCTTTAGCTACTTTTACTGCTTGCACTAGTGAAGACTCTTTGCCCTTGCTATTTAATAATAGACTCATTTCAAGAGCTCATCTCTTTGATTTTTGGTGATGTGGTCATACTTGATTTTATGCAAGTGACTTGTCAATTGACAAAGAACAAGTTTCATTTCCGGGTAATTAGTTAACCCAATAAGATTCATTCTTCAAGGGCTCTTTTGGTTTTCATTATTTTTTGATTGCAGAATTAACTTTACGAATGTCCATTATCTCTACTGTCACACTAAAACAGAGTGCTTAGATATTCCTCTGGTATATTCTGACGGTATCTTACTTTCAGATAGTAAATGAGATTTGATAAAGTTTCCATTGAATATATCTGTATAAACCACAATTTTTTTCCGATGATTTACCAATTGAAAGTAATAAAATTTGGCATGATTATGTCAAAATTGGCCATAGTTATACTGATAGATTAATCTACCAATAATACTGTTTCGATAGTATTTATCTTGATTTATTGATATAGTCTTCAGTTTATTGCTATTCATCGCCCATTCTGTATTCAAACTCCTATATTGTTAGCAGTTTTTTAAAATAATCAAACCATTGATGTTCACTTAACTCTGTAGCATTCATCGAAAATTTACAATTAATCTGTTCCTATCAACCCTAAATGATCTTTCAAATCCTGTTTGGCTACCGTTAAGTTATTATAAAGAAATGCCTGTTTTCTTTAGTAATAAACCGAACTATCGTATATTATTTATTCAACCTAATAACTCGTTATAACTTTTTTAAATTATGAATCTATCAAAAGAGACTATTCTTAATTCCGACCTTCACGCTGATTTTCTGGATTTAATAAATGAAGCACCAAGCGTAACGGTTGCAAAAAATATTGAAGATCTTGTCAATCTTTCCGTGGGTGGTGAAGATGAATTATCACAGGATGTAACTTATGAACTCCCAAACGGTGAATCCAAAAAAGAAGCTATCGTTCACAGGGTAAAAAATGGGATCGCCGCCAATTATACCGAAGTATATATGCGACGGAGAGATCCCAAATGTATGGTGATTGCCGACGACTTTCCTACTGATAAAACAAAATTTGATGATCGGTTCGATTATGATTTTGAAGAACTTCGTAAAGAATCTTTTGACTGGCTGAAAACCCAGGATCTGGGACTTTTTTACTTCAACGCTGGAAAAGCCGGAATGGGATACAAGGCAGTAGCTGTAATTCCTGCTAATGCAGGCTTTTTTGGCCTGGGACTTGCACTTCTGCAGGGTATTGTAAATCCCGATGAATTGGATGAAAATTTTGAACCGACTGCCTTTATCTATACCGCACCGCCTTTCAGGCATACACATTTCGACGGAAAACAGGTAGTCGTACATAATAGGCAGCCTGATAACTATGAAATGTTCAGTTACAACCTGTATCCGGGACCAAGTGCTAAGAAAGGTGTATATGGAATGCTTATTGGCCAGGGTGAGGAGGAAGGCTGGGTAACTGCTCACTGCTCATCTGTACAGGTAAAAACTCCATACGACAACATTGTAACCTTTATGCATGAAGGTGCCAGCGGAGGCGGTAAAAGTGAAATGCTGCAGCAGCCCCACCGACTAGCGGATGGTCGATTGCTGTTGGGAGACAATTTATATAAAGATGACAAAAGGTATCTGGACCTCGCACAAACCTGCGACCTGATGCCGGTTGCCGATGACATGGCGCTTTGTCACCCGTCTTTGCAACGTGATGATGGTAAGCTGGGACTGGAGGATGCTGAAGAGGGATGGTTTGTTCGTGTTGACCATATCAAAGAGTATGGCACGGATCCCTCCCTGGAAAAAATGACAGCCGTACCGCCAAAACCACTGCTTTTTTTGAATATCCAATCCGTACCCGGCGGCAGGGCGATGATATGGGATCATACAATGGATGAACCCGGCGTACCTTGTCCTAACCCAAGAGTTATCCTGCCCAGGGATATCGTCCCAAATATTGTTGAAGAACCTGTTCAGGTAGAGATTCGAAGTATCGGTATGCGCACACCTCCATGTACGCAGGAAGAGCCTAATTATGGTATCGTGGGTATCATGCATGTATTGCCACCGGCTCTTGCCTGGTTATGGCGACTGGTTGCACCGCGCGGTCACGCCAATCCAAGCATTATTCAAACACAGGGCATCAGTAGTGAGGGTGTAGGAAGCTACTGGCCATTTGCTACCGGCAAGAAGGTTAAGCAGGCAAATCTGCTTTTAGAGCAGATTAAAAATACACCTAAAGTGCAATATATCCTCACGCCTAATCAAACCATTGGTGCCTGGAAGGTTGGATTTATGTCTCAATGGGTAACCCGTGAATATTTGGCAAGAAAAGGAAACGCCAATTTCTCGGATAAACAGATCATGCCTGCCCGATGCAGCGTTCTGGGTTATGCCCTGAAGCATATGACATTCGAAGGCCGAACGATTCCAGAATGGATGTTAAGAGTTGAGTTGCAACGCGAAGTTCAGGAAGAGGGCTATGATGCAGGTGCTGAAATTCTGATTGAATTCTTCCACAGAATGCTTAAGAAATTCATGTCACCAAATCTGGACGATCTCGGCAAACAAATTATCGAATGCTGCCTTGATAATGGGACGGTCGAAGACTATGAAAAATTAATGCACAATTAATTAAGGATATCTAATCCGCGAAGTTTCAGAAGACTTCGCGGATTTTCCATTTCTAATCGTACAATTTCATTTTAAAAAGTCTCATCTCTTTTACTTAAAGCGAACCTCAGGTAATTTCTTGAGCATCTCAGCACTCGCTTCAGGAGTAATATCACGCTGGGGATTTCCTAGCATTTCATATCCCACTCTAAATTTTTTAACTGTTGCTGACCGAAGAAGCGGCGGGTAGAAATGCATATGAAAATGCCACTCCGGGTGATCTTCGCCATCAGTCGGCGCAGGGTGAAAACCGGCAGAGTAGGGAAATGAAACCTCAAAAATATTATCGTACTTAATGGTTATGCGACGAATCATATCCGCAAGTGAATCTTTCTCATCATCGGTCATATCCGTGAACCTACCAAACGGCCGCTTGCTAATCAGCAGCGTTTCAAACGGCCAAAATGCCCAAAAAGGGACAACGACAATGAAGTCATCATTCTCTGCAACCACTCTTACTTCCTTCTCGATTTCCAATTCAACATAATCGCTCAGTAACGTACGGCTATGTTCTGAATAATATTTTTTGAACTGTTTCAACTCTTTAGCCGGTTCATTGGGAATGGTTTCCTGGGCCCATATTTGCCCGTGCGGGTGCGGATTGCTGCACCCCATAATCTCTCCCTTGTTTTCAAAGATCTGTACATATTTTATATAGGGACGACTTCCCAGCTCGGTATACTCCCTGGTCCACAGGTCTACCACTTCCCGGATTTGCGGCAGCTCCATTTCAGGCAGAGTGAGATCATGCCGGGGTGAAAAACAGATCACCCTGCAAATACCCTTTTCGCCTTTTGCAATGAGCAGATCTTTTTGGTTGATCTCTTCGGATGGAGTATCCGGTTTCAAAGCACTGAAATCATTCGTAAACACAAATGTACTTTTGTACTCGGGATTCCTGGCATCACCCGCCCGATCATTGCCGGGACACAAATAACACTCAGGATCATACTTTGTCTTCTCATTCCCCGGTGTATCTTCCTGTTTGCCCTGCCACGGACGTTTAGCTCTATGAGGTGAAACCTGGATCCATTCGCCTGTTAATGGATTATATCGCCGATGCGGATGATTGGATAGATCAAGCATATTACCCTCACCCAAATTTGTATGGATTCCCAGAATGGATATGCATCACATCAACCCTGGGGAGATTCTTTAGCAGCCAGTCTTTCATGTAGATTGAACCGGGATCTTCACTGTCTGTGTGACCGAGAACAATGAGTGAAGTTTCATTGCCTGAAACAGTTCTATCACGGACATATTCAGGAGTTGTCCATTCCGTTGATTCACCAATCAGTACAACATCCGGATCGTGCTCCTTGATCAATCGGATATGATTTTCGCCTCCCATCGCTCCGGGCAGCAGAAGTACTCTCTCGCAAACATGATTGTTATTCCCGAAGTATCTCACAGTATCAATTCCCAGCCTTGCCTTAACATGCGTAATCAATTCAGCCAATGAAAGCGCCGGAATTTTCAGGATACGCGGACTCGATTCCTTCACTACATATGGTTTCCACATCAATTTATCGAGCAGGCCACTGTAAACGCCATCCGGGTTGTGGCGGTGTATGTAATCATGGTTTCGCCAGATTGCAATCTCGTTCTGATCGAGGAGTTTCGATTTGTACTGATAGGTGGAGTCATCTTCGAGCCAATCTGTTTCATCGAGATGATTGTAAAATGTGGGCTCGTGCGGTATGATAAAATTCGCTCCAATCTCGATTGCATACTCAATAACCGAAATGGTGGCAAACATGCTTGTGATGATGCCCGTCACTTCGATATCTCTGCTTCCGGCCTTCAGTGTATCGACAGTTTCCGTCAACGGCTTACCGGTGGACTCTTCAATAAAGCGATCCATGATTTCGCCCACCGTCCACGTTTTGTTTTGAGTAGATGCTTGCCTGAACGGCATACTCAATAACAATCCCCCGGCAGATGCTTTCGAGATATCGGAGATAAACTCTCTTCGTGTTTTTGACTCAGTAGTTTTTTGTTTCTTTTCCTTCATTAAATACCACTAAAGTGAACTCTTTTCAAAAAACGAGGTTCATTTGATGAACTAGTCATCAGACGATTCTTCACCTAACGTCCGCCCGGTACTGATCATAATATGAGCCCATGGTTCACCGGGATTCATCAGCCAGGGAGCTCCCTCGCTTGCGGGTTTCGTAGCAATACCCGTATTCTCTTCAGTAGCATAGGGAACATATACTACATAAAGCGGACTGGCAGAATTGAGCTGATCTCTTGAATAATCGTATCCACTGTCTGAGCCTGAAAGTGAATAGAGCGCCATCGGTTTATCCGGCCAAGCCAGTTCACCCGATTCTATCTCTTGTTTTCGAATTGCCATCACCTCTTCTCTTGACAGGCCTTCTGCGCGGAGTTCTCGTCCCCTTTCCATAAAGGGCTCCATCTCTTTAAAATAACAGGCTACGTGAAACCGGTCTACATTCGGATCATCTGCAATGCAGATTAATTCATTGGTACCTTCCCTAAACGTTACTAAATCTCCGTTTTGATCATATCCCAAAACGGTGGCACCATCCTTCATCTCTGCAGGTGCAGGGCTCACCGCAGCTACGATCTGTTTTTCGGGAGAGGGAATTTCATTTTGGGCAGCAAGCGGATCAACCCATATTAATACTAGTATTACTGTACATCCTACTAAAAATCGTCTCATTGCAAGTCCTCCATTCACTGTTATATGTTTGATGACTAACATACTATTGTTCCTGCTCTATTTCCATACCCTGCCCGGTTGATTGAAAACCTATTATTTAATCTTCACTTGCACCTTCTTTCTATATCTCTATTAGTTCAGTTAACCTTATTCTGTATGAAAACCATACTCCCTCAAAATTATCACTCTTTTAAGATGAATATTTGAGTTTGATTTTTCTTCAGGATAGCCGCTTAAAGCAGGAAGAAGCAAACGGCTTGCGGGTATTCACGCACAGAATTTGCAATATTAACTAAAATAATTTTGCTAGATGATCTAAAAAACTTAATAATTTAGGGCAATAATCCCCACCCTTCGACGATACTTTTTACTGTTCTTGAGTTTCTATCCGTTTTTCCCTTTTAACGCATTTATCCACTTCTCCACATTTCCGAATAAACATTAAAAAATAATGTTTTAGCCCTCTTATCCACCATTTATTAGTGGTTTATCCACAAACCGCCAATTTAACTTCGGAAGCGGTTCCATAAATATATTTTATTTAAAACTCAAACCTAACTTTAAAAATAATGCATCTTTGATTTTATGGCTTAATAATTTATTTGATTATTGATTTAACCTAATTAATTTAGTTCGAGCCTAAACGGCTTAGCTCTAACTTTTTAAACTCAATCAACCTTAATTAAAGTTTTACTTTAGAATGAAGCTACGATATGGAATAATATTAACATTACTGGTTCTGCTGTTGAGCGCATCTGCGTTTGATGTCTTTGAAACGGAGGCTTTAACAACCGAAGAAGCTGCAACGACTACAGTAATTCAAACGAATGGAAATGAATACAACTCAATGGAAGAGTTCCAGGCATCCACAGACTTTATCAAGTTTACAATTGATAACCTGTGGATTCTGATCGCTGCATTTATGGTTCTTATGATGCACTTGGGATTCGCATCCGTTGAAAGTGGCCTAACTCAATCAAAAAATGCAGTCAATGTTATCTATAAAAATGTCTTTATAGTTACTGTTGGTATCTTACTCTATGCATTTGTCGGCTTCCAAATTATGTATCCGGGAGACTTTAACGGGGTCTTTGGCTTTGGAGGATTTGGGATCGGTTTTGATCCTTCTGATCCGGTAGCCATGCTAACCCCTGCCTATGGTATGGATATGACAATTTGGTCTGATTTCATTTTTCAGGCCATGTTTGCTGCTACTGCTGCTACTATAGTCTCCGGTTGTGTAACGGGGCGTATTAAATTGTCCTCGTTCATGATTTTCGGAGTTCTGCTCCTTGCATTCAGCTATCCTGTTACCGGAAGCTGGGTATGGGGCGGTGGCTGGTTAGACGCTATGGGTTTTTACGACTTTGCTGGTTCTACTCTCGTTCACGGAGTTGGAGGTGCAGCCGGACTTGCCTGTGTAATTCTTTTGGGTGCCCGAACCGGTAAGTACGAGGGCGGTACCACACATGGTATACCCGCTCACAACATTCCTCTTGCAACTGTGGGTGTATTTATTCTCTGGCTGGGATGGTTTGGATTTAACGGCGGCTCTGTATTGAATGCAGATCCAGCTACCGTATCCTATGTATTTGTAACGACTGCTTTAGCTGCTTGTGCCGGTGCATTAGCATCCATGGTAACTACACAAATAGTTATGAAATCTCTGGATGCTCCTATGGCCCTTAATGGAATTCTGGCCGGGTTGGTGGGTATTACTGCCGGTGCAGATGCAGTTTCCCTGATGGACGCTGTAATGATTGGTGCCATTGCAGGTATCATCGTGGTATTGTCAATCCTTATGTTCGACAAACTCAGAATCGACGACCCTGTTGGTGCAATCTCCGTTCATGGTGTTTGCGGTATCTGGGGTACTGTAGCAGTAGGTATTTTCTCACCTGATGTAAGTTTTGGCGTTCAATTGTTAGGAACCTTGAGTATCGTTGCTTTCACATTTGTTTTCTCCTTCATTGTCTTTGGAGCCATTAAGGCAGCTGTAGGTGTTCGGGTATCCAAGGAGATCGAATCTGACGGGCTTGATATTTCTGAACACGGCAACCAAGCCTACCCGGACTTCTCTCCTGTTAAAACCTCAGAGTTGGGTGCATTTGCAGATTAAACCAATCTGATACTAAGTCATATATAACGAATTAAAGTCCTGTTCTTCACTCAAGAACAGGACTTTAACTTACTTCCTAAGACTATTCTATACCCAATTTACCGAATAAGATTTTTAAATCATTTATCTCAATTAACCCCTCAACCATATTTTACTATGAAACTAACGAAACTTTTAAAATCTCTTTTATTAACTGTTGTTCTTACAGTCATTATCGGCAGTACCGTTGCCATTAAGAATGTTCAAGCCCAGGAACTTTCACCCGGCGTTGACTTCTACAGCACGTACGTATGGCGTGGTGTTGCTTATTCTGGTCCCTCCGTTCAACCTTACGTAGATTTCACTGCAGGTGGATTTACTTTAGGTGCATGGGGATCCCAGGGAATTGACGGAAACGCCGGAAGTCCCGGTTTCCAGGAGATGGACCTCTACGCTTCTTACGATTTTGATTTTGGGCTGAGCCTTGGAATTACGGATTACTATTATCCCGGTTCGCTCTACTTCGATGGCGAAAGTCACGCCTTTGAACTCAACGGTGGTTTTTCATCGGGCGATTTCTCAATCTCTGCAAACTACATTCTAAATGAAGCAGCAGGCGCAGGTTCAGCCGGTGGCGACACATACTTTGAACTCGGATACGGCCCCGTATTTGTTGGGGGTGGTGACGGCTGGCACTCAACTGATGGCGATTTTGCGATTGTGAACGTTGGAGTAGGTGCTTCTAAAGAGATACAGATCACCGATTCATTTTCTCTGCCGATTAGCGGAGCTGTAGTTCTTAATCCCGATACAGAGCAGTTTTATATCCTTGCAGGTTTCTCTCTCTAACAAAAAACAACTTATTCACACGTAGAAAAACCATCCTATTTTTCTACTCCGGACCAGGCAAATATTGACGTATTTGCCTGGTTTTTTTAAAAAAAATCAACCTTTTAAATTTACAACAACCTTACCTACTTGCTCTCCACTCTGAATCCCGCCAATCTCATCAGGTAAGTTTTCAAGTAGCTCCTCTCTGCAGAATTTTTCAAGATTACCGGGTTTCCAATCCTTTGATAGTTTTTTCCAAATTCGAATCCTGTCTCTCATCAAGGTAATTCCCGAATCAATTCCCATCAGGCTGACACCCCTCAAA
>Ga0102943_1002761_pt1 | contig 10095 bp, 7 predicted proteins | sample SalPonC_black_MG_FD_78174 | JGI IMG/M metagenome (GOLD analysis project Ga0102943, IMG submission 78174) | Salt pond soil microbial communities from South San Francisco under conditions of wetland restoration - Salt Pond MetaG... | ecosystem: Environmental > Aquatic > Marine > Intertidal zone >...
AATGCAGTTGAGTCTAATCGCCCTCAAACGCGCAGAGAACGATCGCTTAACTCGATCAGAAATAGTTTGTTAGAACAGAAGGCAGAGTCACCGAACCAGAGATATACCCGACAATCAAGAGACGGAAGTTCCAGCTTTTTTAACAACCGGGCTGTTCGGGACGTTTACAAGTCGATCATTGGAACAAGCCGATCTAACAATAACAGCAGATCATCAGTCAATCGATCGTCATCATCGAGCAAACGATCGTCTAGTGTAACTCGGTCCAGGTCTAATAATTCAAACCGATCTACCGTCCGATCAAGCCGAAGTTCATCATCGTCTAGTAAGAGTCGGGGATCTTCAAGCAGAAGCCGGTCCTCCTCATCTTCGAGAGACAGAAACTAACTTTGGCTTCGTAACATTTCAAAGTGTATAAATCATCTAAGGTAGGCGAGCTATGCGAAAAATTTTAAAAATAATCATCCTGTTTGTTCTTCTGTTTGGTGTTGATAAGGCCTTTTCACAGCATGATAATAACAGCCTTTTATACAGTAACCAAGCCGTGCTTTTTGGAGACCAGGGTGCTTCCTTTGATCCCATTTCAATCATAATGCCGGGTACAGCTGCAAAATCGGGTATTGGATCGTTTATGGATAATCCGGCAAGTATGGCGCTCTTTAACAAAAGTTATGTTGATTTTGGATTATCCTATGGAACTGTTCAGGAGGATGCCATTTACTTCAGCAACTCACAAATACAGGATAATAATCAGTTTAACCTGTCGAACATTGGATTTTTGTACACATTCCCGACGGAGCAGGGAAGTTTTGTGATTGGTGCCGCATATTCAAGGCACACCACTTTTAACAGGGCATTGGGATTTAGTGCCCGGAATGAGCAGAGTACAATTACCGATCAGTTCAAAACGGATGGGTCACCTTATCAGAATATTGCGTTTAACACGTTTGCAACAGATTATGGCGATGAATTTGAGGATTGGGATGAATCTATCTTTCGAATAGGTTTTGATGATTTTGGCGATTTCCTGGGCATTCGCCAACAGGGTGAAATTTTTCAGGATGGCGGCGGCGGCGAGTATTCGCTCTTTTTTGCGACCGAATTCCAAAAAAACCTGATGGTTGGTGCAAGTATTGGTTTGTTATCAGGCAATTTCGAGTACGATCGAATTTTCCAGGAGGTCGATGAATTTAATGATTACAACAGCCAGATTATTGATAGTGATGATGATGGCACCTTTGATACGGATATCGACAATATAATTTTGGATGATAACCTGAATACCCGGTACAACGGTTTTCGGGCCCGTGCTGGTCTTCTTTACAAGCTGACTGAGAATTTCAATGTAGGTGTTAGTTACACGCTTCCCACAAAAATTACTATCGATGAAGAATTTGATGCCACTGTTACAACTACATTCGACAATGGCAACGAATTCAGCGATGGTACGGACAGTGAATTTTCCTACAATGTAAACTACCCCGGAATGCTGGCCATCGGCGCGGCAGTACAGGATCTGTCAGGGTTGTCTGTATCTTTTTCCGCAGAGTATGTAGATTATTCAAGTACCGAGATTGAGTTTGAAGAGAGTGATCTATTTGAAGATGAAGTCATAGAAAATGAATTCATCCAGGAAGCTTTCCAGCCAGTATGGAGCTACAGAGCAGGGGTAGAGTACGAATTAAATCCAGCTTTAACCGTGCGTGGCGGATACAGTTTTAAACCCAGTCGCTTTGAAGATGGAATAGATGACAGAACGGCTTACTCATTAGGAGCGGGATTTGCAATTGGAAATGGCGTTCGTTTTGAAGCGGCTGCACGTTATTTAACGTGGGATGAAGAATCCACCGTGTATGATTATGGTGATTATAATTACGAACCTCTCCCGGATAATTTGCCGGGGGTTAATTTTAGATCAGAAACTGCAAACAGAACTGTAGACCAATGGCAGTTTTTGGGGACCATTCGTGTGAGGATGTAAAAAAAATCGTCCGCAAATCTTAACGAAATGCGGACGATCGAAAGCTCTAACAAAATTCAAATACTTGTTCGCTTCAAGATTTGAATCAGTTCTTTTTAGGATTTACACTTAAAACAGCCGTTTTTACATGTCGTACCGTGTTGGCTGTTGTGCTTCCCATCATCAAATAGTTTAAACCCGTTCTACCCACTGTAGCCATTACAATCAGATCGTAATTATTATTTTCAATATGATGGAAAATGGCTTCATGAACCGAATCTTTTGAAACAATTACTTGATTACTCATTTGATCTGAAATACGGCCAAAATGTTCTTTTTCGAGCAGTTTTAAGCGTTCTTCTCGAATTTTTCGAAGTGAGAGGTCTTTTTCATCTTCGTCAAATTGTTCGAAACTGAGTACATGTACCAAATCAATATTACCTCCTGATTTCTCAGCAATGTTGATGGCATATGGATATGCCTCAGCTGCATTATCGGAAAAGTCGGTAGTCACCAATATTTTTTTGAATTCTCCTACATCCGATTCGTTCTCAACCACCATGACCGGTGTATGTGCAAGCCTTAAAACTTTTTCTGCAACCGAGCCCAAAAGAAAGCGTGAAAAACCTGTTCGGCCATGGCTGCTCATAATAATGTAATCGAACTTCTCTGAGGCATCTATAATTCCTTCAGCAGGATTTCCCAGAACAATGTTGGGTTCTTCAAGTCTGTTTTTGGCAACATAACTTTCTGCTACTTCTTTCACCCGACTGTTTAACTTCTCTTCCAGGTTTTCAAAATTCTGATACATCTTAGAACTCATACCCAATGCATAAGGTTCATCTAGTTCCGATATTGGCAAATGAGAATAGAAGGGGGTAATGGTTCCGTCAAAGAGCTGTGCAAATTTGTCTGCAACCTGTAAAGCTTTTTGGCTTCGCTCGGAGAAATCAATTGGTACAAGGATTTTCATTTGAGTATTTAGTTAGTTGAATTTTGTGCTGTTATAGCTCTATCTCTTATTACTAAGTTCATCAAAATCTGCATAAACGTAAACAGACAAAGAACTCTTAAATACAAAATATTAAGTGTCAGTAAGTGTTGTTTTTTCGATGTTTAAGAATCCAATGAATGATTGGCGGAGCAAGAATTATGGCGATAAAAATGTGACCGGTATAGATATAAACAAGTAGCGCAATCAGCATACAAACGAGTAGAATGATTAATGATATCAACCAAACAGTTTGATTGGGCGTCATATCTAACCGGTTTCAAGTCTCAAAATTTCTAAAGGTGAATGATTAAAAATATGTCTGCTTCCACTCCAGCCTATCAGGATTGCAGCAATTGTGATCAGTAAAGAAAGTACCGTAACTGTGACCAGGTCGGGAACAAAGACCAGCTCGAAATAAAAGTATGCCAAAGCCCAGCTCGAAACAACGGCCAGCAGCAGTCCTGTCAACCCTGAAAGTAATCCTAAAAGTGCGTATTCAATGGTTTGAATGGATCCAATTTGAGATTTATTGGCACCCAGCGTTCTTAGGAGTACAGATTCACGAGTTCGCTGTTTCCGGCTGATGGCGATAGAACTTGCCAGGACAATGAAACCCGTAAGAATACTGAAGAACGCCATGAACTGGATGGCAAGAGCCATTTTATCCAAAAATTCTCGCACACTTTGAAGTGCCACAGAAATATCGATGGAGGAGATATTTGGAAACTCTGTGGTTACTTGCTGTTGTAAGGCTATAGTCTGCTCCCTGGAATTTGTTCTGACAGTCGAAGCAAAAAACTGCGGTGCTTCTTCGAGCACACCTTTTGGAAACAGAACAAAAAAGTTGGGCTGAGGACGGTCAAAATCTACCTCTCGGATACTGGAAACCACAGTCGTTACCGGAACTCCCTGAACGTTGAATCCAAGTGTATCACCCACTTCTACGTTTAAATCATCATCGATATTGTCTGCAATTGAGATCGGTACAACGGATCCGATACCATCAGACTCTCCAATCCATTCGCCTTCTATAATGGTTTCAGAGTCAATGAGTGAATCTCTGTATGTTACTCTATATTCTCTTGACAGTGCCCAGCCGCTGATGTCCAGAGTGGTGTCTTCACGAACTTCAGAAATCGGAATCCCTTTCCGGCTGGAAAGTCTCATCGATACGATAGGTACATTTTGTATGACTTCAGCATTTCCCTGCTCAATAATATCAAGGAATGGCTGATTTTGGTCAACTTGAATATCATAAAAAACAGCATCGGGCATCTGTTCTCCGGTTTGAAATTCTATTCGCTGAAGCAGCATATCCTGGCTCATATAAAGAGTTCCAATCAATAGCATGCCCATTCCAAGTGTAATCATGAGCATGGAAGTCTGGTTATTTGGCCTGAATAGATTCGCCATTCCCTGCCTTACTGTATAGGAGAATGATTTCAAGCGAAGTTTTTTGATAACCAACATAAGCAGTGCTGCAACACCCCAAAGCAAAAAGACACATGCTATCAATCCACCCGTAAACCCGAGAGCCACTAAAAAACTTTCCGTTAACAATCCAACCACAGTGATGAGGACAAGAATTGTGGAGGAAAAAGAAACTATTTTTGCCCGTTTTGACAGCGCTTTAATCGGAGAAAACTCAACTGTTCTGAGGGTCAACAGTGGGGAAATTGTACTGATCGTAATTAATGGCAAGAGTGAAAAGACCAAGCTGATCAAAAGACCGGTCATCAATCCAAGTGTTACAGCAGGAATGGAAATAGATTGAACGATTTCAAATGGAAGGAGTCCTTCAAAGAGTGACGGGATATAAAGTTGGATAAAAATACCCAACCCGGTTCCAATAATCGCTCCAATCAGCCCCATCACGGAGATCTGGATGGCAAACGTTGCCAAAATTTTCTCTTTAGTAATCCCAAGGCACCGAAGCGTAGCAACTGTATTCGATTTTCGTTTGATATATACGTAGACAGCACTGGATACACCAAGTCCGCCAAGCATGATGGCAATGAATGCAATTAACCCTAAAAACCGGGATAGATTATTGACCACCTCTTCAAACTCTTCCCTTTCCTCGGCCACCGTCTCAGTGCGGATTCGGTATTCATCGGCAATGGGTTCAAACGCCTCCTCGATCTCACCGGCTTTCTCTTCAGAATCAAATTTGAAGTACTGTTTGTACTCTACCCGGCTTCCCCGTTCCAATAAACCTGAATCTTCAATAACCGATTTTGGAATATATACTCTCGGGCCGATCAGTGAAAAAGCAGCGGCTTCGCCCGGTACGCTAATTAATGCACCGCCAATCTCAAGCGTTACATTTCCAACCTGAATGCTATCCCCAACCTGTACACCATATTGGTTTAAGGCAGATTCTTCAACAATGGCAAATTTCTCTTCTTTGTATCGATCCGCTGCGCTGGCAGGCTCTGACTGCAACGTACCATAAAGTGGAAAAGGCCCCTCTATGGCACGAATCTGAGAAAGGCGGGTGGAACCATTGTTTTTGAACAGAACCATAGAGTTAAACTCTATAGAGTTTGCATCACTTCCGCCTATAGAATCGATGAAGGCAATGGCCGCGTCAGGGAAAGGACGATTCGAATCCATCTCCAGGTCGGCACCCAGCAGCTCCTTTGATTGATCATTAACCGTTAGAAGCACGTCACTGCGGAACGATAAAATAGCCACAAGTGCGGCAATACCTGCGATCATGGATGACGTGTAAAGGAGCAGGCTTTTCCATTGAGGTTTTGCATCCCGACCAGCCAATCGCCAACTCGAAGGTGAAAAAAGTTCGTTGATCAGTTTCATTGCGCCAGATCCGCCTGGATAGTTTCTGTTTCTTCGACGGGTGATGTAGTATCAGATATAATGGAGCCGCTTTTCAGCTCAATAATTCGGTTGCACTTCGATGCAAGCTCCCTGTCGTGGGTTACGATAATGAGTGTAGTCCCTTCATCCTTATTCAGTTCAAAAAGTAGATCTTCAATCTGTGAACCTGTATCTCCGTCCAGATTGCCGGTTGGTTCATCAGCAAACAGAACCTCTGGTTTGTGGATAAATGCTCTTGCCAGGCCAACTCGCTGCTGTTCGCCGCCTGAAAGCTGAGTGGGATAGTGGGTAACCCGATCTTTCAATCCAACTTTATCAAGAAGGTCAATCGCCTTTTTCTCAACTTCTCTGTATGAGACCCCCCGCAACTCTATGGGAACCATCACATTTTCAAGAGCTGTGAGCGTTGGAATAAGTTGGAAAGATTGAAATACAAATCCAATTTGTTCGTTCCTTATAGCTGAAAGATCGGATTCTTTGAGAGCGGAAATTTTTTGATCATTCAGGATAACATCCCCGGAGGTTGGTTTATCTAATCCGGCACAGAGTCCTAGAAGAGTGGTTTTACCGCTACCCGAGGGGCCAACAATTGCACAGGAGATCCCTTTTTCTATTGAAAAATTGATATCCCTTAAAACGGTGAGCTCTTTGTTACCGCTTTTAAACGTCTTTGATAAATTATTTACTGATAAAATGGAACTATTCAACATTCTTTATTTATTAAATTCAACAATCACCCAACAGAATTGGTAATATAAACCATTCCATAGATATTCTAACATATCAAAAAATAACGCATGAGATTTATAAAGGTTGCACTTACGGGGCTGTTGTTACTTTGTTTTACAAATAGTTACGCCCAGGATGATCAAACTATTCTCTTTTTTGGAGATAGTATTACGGCAGGCTATGGACTTCAGACTGAGCAGGCGTTTCCGGCGCTCATTCAACAAAAAATTGATTCCCTTGATTTAAACTACAACGTAGTAAATGCGGGCCTCAGTGGTGAAACTACAGCCGGTGGGTTGCGCAGAGTTGACTGGATCTTGCAGCAGCATGTGGATATTTTTGTGCTGGAACTGGGTGGAAATGACGGTTTAAGAGGAATTGACCCACAAAGTTCAAAGGAAAATCTGCAGGGAATTATTGATAAAGTTGAGCAGAAATATCCTGATGCAAAAATTGTGTTGACGGGAATGCAGGCTCCACCTAATCTGGGGGATCTCTATACAGAGGAGTTTCGAGGAATTTTCTTTGAGCTTGCCGAACAGAACGATGTTATTTTTATGCCATTTATACTGGAAGAGGTAGCCGGTAACCCTGAGTTAAATCTACCGGATGGCATTCATCCAACAGCCGAAGGACACCGGGTTGTGGCAGATAATCTTTGGAATGTCCTCCGGCCGCTCATCAGCTCTTAATCAATTCTGAATTGCATTGATACATTTTCCCTGACCGGAATGGTTCGTTCAAATTGCAGTAACGAACCGCTGCCGGCATCATATGCAACCATCTCCATATTGCTGCTTCTTGAGGCGTACGAGCGGTTTGAGTGATAGTTGATGGTTACTACATCGGTGATTTCTTTTCCGGCCGCCTCAGCCAAAAGATCAGCTTTCCTTCTTGCTTCCACAACAGCATTCCGAAGTGCATCGTCACTGGCATCATCTAAATTATCAGCTGAAAAAGATCCGGAAAAATTGGTGAATCCATTTTCAATCAGTTTGATCTGCATCGATTCAAACTGGGTAACGTCATCCATAACAATCATCACCTGTTGCTGCGTCTCATATCCACTTTGTTCGGTGTTGCTGTATCGTCTGACATGAGAGATACTGATTGGATTTGCAGTGATATTACTGTCTTCAATACCTTCATCAAGAAGAAGTTCAGTTAAATATCTCTCCTGCTCTTTGTGAAGTTGAAACGCTTCCCTGGCATCTTGTTTAAATTGTGTGATGTTTACCCTGAAGTGGATTCTGTCAGCCGGGACAAGAACTTCCCCGGTGGCATCAACTGTAATTCTGGATTGATCAGGGTTGGGTTGAGCAGGCAGATTTAAAAATGCTAGGAGTGACATAGCTACGGAAAAAGCAAAAAATAATGTTACTTTCTTCATGATGAAGTACCGGTTAGTTATTAGATTTATTTTACTTATTTATATAACGTCTACTGGGTAAAGATGGTGTAATCAAGATCTGCTTTCTAATACAGAATTGAATATACAACTTAGCTAAGAATCCTTTTTTTCAAAATAGATATCGTATGATAAAACCCCTCGTAAGCGTAATTATTCCGGTGTTTAACGGTGAGAAATATATTGGAGCAACGTTGGAGGCCATTTTGAATCAAGATTATACTTCCATAGAAGTTATAGTTGTTGATGATGGTTCCGAAGATGGAAGTGCCGAAATTATTCAGTCCTTTAGTGAGGTCAACTGCATTTTCCAGGAAAACAGAGGTGTTCCGGTTGCGAGAAATCGTGGTATAAGGGAAGCGAACGGAGAATTCATAGCTTTCTCGGATCAGGACGATCTGTGGAAAAAACATAAGCTTACTGAACAGGTTAAATATTTGTTAGAAAACCCTGAAGCTGAATATGTCATCTGTAAAAGTAAATTTTTTTTAGAACCAGGTCTAACTCCTCCTTCTTGGTTCAGGAAAAATCTACTAGATACAGAAAATGTGGATAATTCTCCTTCATCTCTTGTAGCGAGAGCTTCGGTATTTCAGGAGATTGGAATGTTTGATACAGAGCTGGAAAATGCCAGTGATGTAGATTGGTTCTTCAAGGCCAAAGATGAGGGTATAGGAAAAGGTGTGCTCAAGAAAGTTTTATATCTTAAACGAATCCACGAGAATAATCAGTCAAGCAGGGTAAAGGAACTTCATAGAGAATATTTAGAATTGATTCGGAGATCTGTCAATAATCAAAAGAAAAAACAGTAACAGAATTTGAATTCATGATAAGGATAGGGGTTGAGTAGTTTCAGCACTCATCTCACGACTGAAAAGATCGCACGATATCTATTTATTAAAAGGAAATGGCAAAAGTATCGTTGTATACAAAAGTCACAAATTCTGCAATTCTCATGGAAGCGCTTGCATCTACCAATGATAGGCAGTTATTTTGAGAGTGGATTTGGGTTTATCAATCTAAATCAGTTCGAAAACGAGCTGGTAACGAGAACTAAAAAACTGTCTTATGAAACAAAAGATAGCCGTTTCAAAAATTTTATTTTTCTTTTTAATTGCTCTACTTACCTCATTTCTAACAATACAATCGCTTTTTGCCTCTCCGTATGTACAACAAAATAGTAATCAAGTAACCATTTCAGGAACTGTAGTTGATAACGATACAGGTGACCCTCTTGCCGGTGTAAATATTGTTGTAGAAGGGACCATGGTTGGCGTAGCAACTAATGCACAGGGTCAGTTTTCTCTAAATGTAGGCAGCGAACCACCCATTACGCTTATTGCATCCATTATTGGGTACACAACACAGGAAATTGCAATCGATGAGCAAAACGTATCAGGATTGGAAATTGAGCTGTCTGAAGAAACTATTCTCGGGAATGATGTTGTTGTTTCGGCTTCCCGGGTCGAACAAAGTATTTTGGAAGCCCCGGTTTCTATCGAAAAGATGGATATAATCTCCGTAAATCAAACAGCATCTCCTACGTATTATCAGGCCCTGAAAAATTTAAAAGGGGTTGATATGACAACGAGCAGTATCAATTTTCAAATTATTAATGCCCGTGGATTTAATTCGACAGGGAACACAAGAATGGTGCAGTTAACAGACGGAATGGACACTCAGGCCCCGGCATTGAACTTTCCGATCGGGAATTTAAATGGGCCCTCCGTACTGGATGTAGAGAGTGTGGAATTTATTCCGGGAGCTTCATCTGCACTTTACGGCCCAAATGCTTTTAACGGAATATTGTTAGTGAACAGTAAAAATCCCTACAGATACCCGGGCCTCAGTGTGAACGTGAAAACTTCGGTGAATCATCTCAACAGCCGGCCGTCAGTCGGAGAACCGGATGGTGCCCAGCCGATGTACGATTTTGCAGCAAGGTATGCCAAAGTAATAAATGACCGTTTTGCCTTTAAAGTCAACTTCAGTTACTCACAAGCACAGGATTGGGTAGGTATCAACTACTCTGATAAGAATGCAGGCCTTGCACCTTCAGGAGTATCAAATAATCCTGCCTATGATGGTGTGCATCTTTATGGTGATGATGGCAGCTTTAATATGGGATTGTTGAGTCTTAGTTCTGATTTTGTATCCGGTGTA
>Ga0102943_1002768_pt1 | contig 10085 bp, 12 predicted proteins | sample SalPonC_black_MG_FD_78174 | JGI IMG/M metagenome (GOLD analysis project Ga0102943, IMG submission 78174) | Salt pond soil microbial communities from South San Francisco under conditions of wetland restoration - Salt Pond MetaG... | ecosystem: Environmental > Aquatic > Marine > Intertidal zone >...
CGAGCAAGGCATGGACCGTGCTGACTGCGGGCACCAGGCAGGCTGTCAGCAGGGTCAGGAACAGAATTTTTTGTAAAAAGCCCCTATCCATACTGCACTTAATAGCATAAGGGCCTGCCCCTGGAGTATTTCATTTCGTTGCGAAAGGCCAATAAATCTGAAAATCTTTTCTGGCAGGCTTCTGGGGCCATTCGATAACAGGCACTGACGCCAGGCCCAAAGACAGACCCTTCTTTTATGCGAGCCATGCAAAAGATTCCTCAAAACAGCAGCTGGGATTCAAGGAAGGACATAAACGTCCGGATCAATTTATGCAAAAAAATGGCCCCGCATCAGGAGGTGAGTGCGGGGCAAATGGGTTTCTGTGTCTTAGGAGGGAGAACATGAAGAACATGTCCTGTTGATGATTAGTTTACTCATTTCGTCAGATATGTCAAGAAGAAAATGAAATTCTTTCTCATTTGCGCGATTTTTCCGTGTCTGCCCAAAATCTCTTGTGTTTTCTGCTGTTTCCGGTTGCCATATTGGTGGAGAAACTCCCGGTCAAGCGCATCTGCGCGGGACAAAGCACTTCAGGATCAGGACCAGCAAGACGACGGCGGACGCCTGCATGAAGAGGGAATCGCTCGCATGGCCGAGATCGCTGACCCAGCGGGTGATGTCAAGGCCCAGCAGAAAATACAGTCGGTTGGTCAGCCAGCCGAAAATCAGCGAGCAGGTCGCCGAAAGAGTAGCCCAGACCGTTGCGAATCCGTTCAAGGCGTGGTTTCGACCAGGGCGGCCAGATCGCAGACGCACAGTTCGCAGCTTTGCAATGCCAGCAAGATGGTCAGGCGGGTCGGATCTCCCAGCAATTTGAGGGTTGTTGCCAGGTGAGCCATCTGCCTGCGTTCCGGTAAACTCCGCCGGGCCTGGGCGATGAGCTCGGCATGGATGGCGTTGATTTGGCAAATCTCCTGATGCAGGGTTTTTCTTAATGTATGAACAGGTGTTCAGTTATATATATGTATCCAGCTTATGCCTGCGGTGGGTGAAAGGTCAACCGTCCGGGAGGGGGTGCAAGAAGCGGGCAGCCAGTATGGGGTGGATGCCCGCCGTCAATCCGGGTCCTTTTAAAAACAGGATGGGGCTGAAGCAGGTTTTCTACTTTTCTGCAACATTTAAAATCAGCAAGGGACCATCCGGCACAATCGCCCAGCGGGCATTTGGACCGTACCGGTCGAGCAGCTCGGCGATGGCTCTGGTCATATTCCTGACCGGTTTGAAATGATATTGCTGCAGTGTGTCTGCGTCGATACCATGGGTATAAACCCAAATCTCCTGCTTCAACATCACCTGGTAAGTTTCCTGGGCGCACCATTGGTCCGGGAGAAAGAATTCCTTCTTCATCAGCTTTTCGATAAAAGCCTGCGGCGTGGTGGCATGCTCGAAAACAGCGCGGTACTCTTCGCTGCCGAAACCTTCCAGGCATTCCGTGGCGATCAGGATGACCCCGCCTTCGCGTGTTGCTCCGGCCACGCCGGAGATGCCCTTGGCTGTCTGGTAAAGGTTGCAGTCGAGCGGAGCCCCGGCATTGGTTGTGACGACAAAATCGAGGGGCTCATCCAGGGTCCGGATACAATGGCGGGAGAGGAACTCGACCCCTTCCAGGTGGGCCTTGACCGGATGGCCGGCAAACACTCCCGTGATTTTCTTGCTGGTATCGAGCGTGACGTTGACGATAAAGTCGGCTCCCGCCTGCTCCATGATCGCGAGGCCGGCTTCGTGAAAAGGATTCCCCTCCAGGATGCCGTAGCGGGTTCGCGGATGGGCCACCATTTCCGGGCCATGCATGAATTCCAGGGTTTTAACCGACGAGATTCCGGGCAGTATGGATTTCCGCCCGCCTGAGAACCCCGCCCACATGTGGGGCTCGATGAAACCGGTCAGTATTTTCAGGTCTGCCGCCAGATAATGCTTGTTGACCAGGGCCGGCACGCCATCCCCGATATGCCCGACCAGAACCATGTCCTCCTGGTTCTTGGAGAAGTGATTGATGATCCGGTAAGTCTTGGCGACCTCTCTGCCGACCAGTCGTTCCAGCTCCTGTCCCTCGTTGGGCCGATGAATGCCGGTCGCAATCAGTATCGTGATTTTGTCCCCAGGGATGCCCGCCGCCAACAGGTGGCGAATAATGACCGGCAGCAACAAGGCGTTCGGCACAGGCCGTGTGATGTCACTGATGACGATAACTGCGTCAGCTTTGCCTTGTGCGATTTCCCGGAGAGGTTGTGACTCGATCGGCTGTCTCAGGGCCTGCTCGACGGCTTCCTCGGGCACCGGCAGAACAGGCGCCTCTTGCGGATAAAGGACGCCGACAAACTGGGAGGTTTGCGGAAAGTCCAGATCAAGACCCTTTTCTCCATACTTGAGACGGATGTGCATCGTGTCCTCCTCGTGAGATTTCCAAGTTTACGGGAAACTATCCGTTTCCTCGTTGGTCTCTGTACTGTTTGGCCGGCGACGCCCAAGCAGTTGTTCTTTTCTCAAAAAGATCGATGGCCTCGACCGGAATAAGCCTTTCCCGGCAAGGACCATATTTCGAAACGAAAAGATTCAGACCAAGGCGGCATCCAGGGTATTGGAGGCTTCATGCAGAAGCGCACAAAACGCCTCAGCGGCCGGCGAGAGGCTGCGGTCTTTCAAGGTCGCCAGCCAGAGTTGACGTTGCACGGTTAATCCTTCCACATCGATCTTCCGGAGTTCGCCCTTTGCCAGCTCCCGCCGGATGGAAAGCGGAGACAGAAAAGCGCAGCCGAACCCGTTTGAGACGGCCTGACGGACAGCTTCATTGCTGCCGAGCCGTGCGGCAACCCTGAGCCGAGCCGGATCGAACCCGGCCGCCTGCAACGCCTTGTGAAGTGCATCGCCGCTGCCGGAACCGCTTTCGCGCAGCACGATGGATTCAGAGGCCAAATCATCGAGGACGATCTGCCCTCGGCCATGCCATGGATGGCCTCTGCCGACGACCAGAAACAGGAGATCGCTTGCCAGGGAGGTGAAGGCGACGCCTTTTGCAGGCAAACGGCTGCCGATCACAGCCAGTTCAATTTCGGCAGAGGTCAGACTTTCGAGCATCTCGCGGCTGTCGCCGGCGAGCATATTCAGGATAATGCCAGGATGTGTGTTCGCCAGCTGCTCAAGAATTTGCGGAATGAGATAGTTGGCGGGGATGTTGCTGGCACCAATCAGCAAGCTGGCCCGTTGCAACCCCCGGAAACCGGCCATGGCCTGCAGCAGGGTGTCATGCTCGGCGAGCACCCGGCGAGCGTGTTGGAGGAACAGGTCGCCTGCCGCAGTCAAAACCGCGCCCTTGCCGGTGCGGTCGAGCAGGCGGGTTTCAACTTCACGCTCCATGCTGGCCACATGCTGACTGACGGTCGACTGGGTCAGCGTCATTCGCTCTGCGGCCTGGGAAAAACTGCCGGTTTCGGCTAAGGCGACAAACAGTTTGAGTTGACGAAGATTCATGGCGGAAGCCTATTGGTAAATTCGATAGTAACTATTGGTTTGTTGGAAAATATCAATTCGGCCAAGCCAAGTCAATCGGCGAAAATCGCGCGGCTTAATAGGTCATTCTTGGTTTTCCCGATGACCGGAGCGTTCTCCCCTCTCGCAGCAAGTCCCCTGTAGTCCATAAACGGTCGCAACTTGCTTGTCCGGTCAACAGCGCCGCTGAGGATGAAGACCGCCCAGGTGGTAATGACCGACGGGTTGCTGAGGCCGGACAGGGCCTCCTGGGTCGGCACCAGTCCGGTCAAGGCCAGAATGCTCATGGTGAGCAGGGCGGTAGCTTCCAGGGGCCCACTCGTTAACCGGTAAAGAACCAGGGCCACAGGCCAGGCCATTAAGCATCAGGTGATCAACTCTGGCATAATTCGCTTCCGGGTCAAGGTCGGCGTCGGACATCAAAGGGCCAATCTTTCAGTCTTTAATCATACAATAAGAACCGCCAGGATGCTTATCAGACCTGCCGGGCGAAAAAATCGGATCTTGGCGGGCGGCGGGTAGAAGAAGAGTGCCGAAAAGAAAATTGGCAAGAGGGGAAATGTCTGTTTGGGCGGGCGGACTTTTTGCGCTTTCAGGCAGAGGGGCTATAATGAGATTAAGCTCACATGGAGGTCATCTCATCGAACTCGCGGGCGGCAGGAGAAAGCTGAGAAAATTCCTGAAAAATCATCGCCCAAACATGAGGATGGCCTCTCTTTTTGGATTGAAAGTGTTCTTCTCTCTTGCTGAACCATTCTGGGGAGCAGCGAGGCTGGCACGATGGCTTGCTGATCACGCCTAATACGGTCTCTTTTTCGGGGGGGTTCAATGACATGGCAGTCGCGATTCTGATCATTTCGATCATTCTGCAATTTTGTGCTGCCGGTCTGGCCTTGAACCTGATCAGGAAGACCGGCCGGGTCTGGGCCTGGGTCTTCATTGCCACGGCCCTGTTCCTGATGGGGGTCCGCCGCCTGACGTCGTTCGTCCAGGGGGTTCTGACCGACGGCATTGCGATCGACCCCATCGCCGAGAGTGTGGCGCTGATGATTTCCTGCCTGATGCTGGTCGGCGTCTGGTTAATCGGCGATGTGTTCTCCCGTCTCGACAGGCTGCGGGTCAATGCCCAGGAGGAACTGCAGAAACGCAAAGAAGCGCAGAAAGATCTGCGACAGAGCGAACAAAGTTTCCGACAGCTTGCGGATGCTTTGCCCCAGTTGGTCTGGACAGCGGATTCCGAAGGGAATGTCGACTACTTAAATCAGCGCTATAAGGAATTTGAAGGTTTTTCGCAGCAGGCCGATGGCGGTTGGAACTGGGTTCCCGCGGTTCACCCCGAGGATAAAGAAGCAACCGTGGCTGCTTGGCAGGAAGCTTTTCGTAAAGGGGAAACTTACCAGATGGAGCATCGGATCCACTCTGCCAACGACTCGTTTCGCTGGCACTTGAGTCGGGCCATTCCGGTTCATGATGAAACCGGCCGCATCATCAAATGGTTCGGTACGGCAACGGATATTCATGATCTGAAGCAGGCCGAGCAGGAACTGAAGGTGGCCAGGGAAGCCGCCGAAGCAGCGACGCGTGCCAAGAGCGAATTTCTGGCCAACATGAGCCATGAGATCCGCACCCCCATGACCGTTTTCCTGGGGACGCTGGAGCATCTTCAGGAGGTCGACGAAAATCCCGAACATCGCAATCTACTCCAAATGGCGGAAAAGGCCGGCGAGACCTTGCTGGATTTGATTTCCGACATCCTGGATTTTTCCCGCGTCGAAGCCGGAAAAATTGAAATTAAAACAGAGCCTTTTGACGTGCGCAGCCGGGTGAACGAGGTGGTGGAGCTGTTCGCTCTGGCTGCGGCCAACAAGGGCCTGCAAATGGAAAAGGCGATTGCGAAGGAGGTCCCTGCGATCATTGTCGGAGATGAGACCCGTCTCGGCCAGGTACTGACGAACCTGGTGAGCAATGCCCTTAAGTTCACCAGACAAGGCAAGGTCAGGGTCTCGGTTAGGACCCGGGGGGATGACCTTGAATTTGCCGTCGCCGATACCGGCATCGGCATTCCGCAAGATAAGCAGCATCTTTTGTTCCAGAGCTTCAGTCAGATCAATTCCTCGGGGCAACGCCCTCACGGGGGCAGCGGCCTCGGACTGGCGATCTCCAAAAGGCTGGTGGAACTGATGGGTGGAGAGATTGCGGTTCGTAGCCAGCCGGGAGAGGGGAGTGTTTTTACTTTCACCACACCTCTGGAGGCCGCTGGAAACGCCAAACCTCCATCTTGAGCACGATATCTGCCCGTCTTGTCCAAACCATGGCCAAATAAAAGAAAACATTCCGTCCTGGCAAGGAGATCAAGGGCTTGCATGGAGGCGTACATCGGTACGCCGTACAGGCAAGCCTGCAGATTGACGCCGCCAGGGGGGAAAAGAACCGTTTCCGGATGGAAACGAATTAAGGGATGAAGCACCCGGATCTGCCTGCGAAAAGCGGTGACTGAGATCGTCTCCGGCGTCGGCGTGGGGGATAAATCTTTGGCCGCTGTTGACGGCCGGAATTATTTGTGGTAGAAACGTTCGTGTTCAAATTATTTCCACTGAAACGAAATTCGGATTGAATATGACCGAAACCGAATCGGAGCCCCTCCAGATGTTCGATCAGCCAGGAGGTGCCGCCGAAGAAGAGATTCATACCGTTTATCCAGAGGTCGGCCTGGCCGGCTATGATCTGCGCATCCTGCACTCCCTGCGTCGCATCATCCGCGCTGTGGATCTGCACTCGCGCAAGCTTTCGATGCAGCATCACATTACCGGGCCCCAACTGGCCTGCCTGATGACGATCAGCAACCAGGGCCCCATGACCGCCTCGTCGCTGGCCAAGGAGGTTTGCCTCAGCCCGAGCACCCTTGTCGGCATACTGGACCGGTTGGAGCAGAAGGCACTGGTGGTCCGGACCCGCAGTCATCTGGACCGCCGCACGGTTTCCATCGAAACCAGCGCCAAGGGGCGGGACCTGGTCAGTTCGGCGCCGCCCTCGCTGCAGAAGAAACTGGCCGCGGTGCTGCAGGAGCTTCCTGACAGCGAGCAGGTGTCCATTGCGCTTTCTCTGGAGAAAATCGCGTTGTTGCTGGAAGCGGATTCCCTGAAAACGACAACTCTTGTGGAGACAGACCCTTTGCTGCACGGAGAGTTCGCAGAGAAAAAGAAAACATAGCCGGCCCAGAAGGGGTCGGAGGACTTCCGGCTGTTTCATGAGGTCAAGAAATACTCTTGGCCTTTTTTATTGTCATTTAGCTGCAGAGACTCGAGAGGAAAACCCATGCCTATATTTTCGAATGCACAGCAGGAGATCGCCGATCGCATGTCCGTCGGCAAAGTCGCACTTTCCAAATGGACCGATTGGAAGTGGCAGATGCGCAACTGCATCAAGTCCGTGGACCAGTTCGAAACACTGCTCGGCATCGAGCTGGAAGAAAAACAGCGCAAGAAAATCGAGTTGACGATTAAAAAGTTTCCGTTATCGATCACGCCTTATTATCTGTCGTTGATCAATGCCGAGGATTATCAGAACGACCCGACTTTTCTGCAGGCCTTTCCGGCCCCGGCGGAACTGGAAATCCACCAGAACGACATGGCCGACCCGCTGGCCGAAGACCAGGACAGCCCGGCCCCCGGCATCACCCACCGCTATCCGGACCGGGTTTTGTTTCACGTCAGTAATGTGTGCGCCATGTATTGCCGGCACTGTACCCGCAAGCGCAAGGTCGGTGATGTCGATTCACTGCCCGGCAAGTCCGAAATGAAAGCCGGTCTCGAGTATATTCGCAGCAATCCGGCGGTTCGCGATGTCCTTCTCTCGGGCGGTGATCCGCTCATGCTCTCCGACGAGGTCCTCGACTGGCTGCTGACCGAACTGGGGGAAATCCCCCACGTCGAGGTGGTACGGATCGGCAGCCGCATCCCGGTGGTTCTGCCTTACCGTATTACGGAGCAGCTGGTGACAATGCTGAAAAAACATAACCCGGTCTGGCTCAATACCCATTTTAACCATCCCCGGGAGGTGACCGCTTCCTCGCGGGAGGCCCTGGCGCGGTTGGCCGATGCCGGCATTCCGCTCGGCAACCAGACCGTGCTGCTGGCCGGCGTCAACGACTGCCCGCGGATCATGAAGTCTCTGGTCCATAAGCTGGTGCAGAACCGGGTGCGTCCCTATTACCTCTACCAGTGCGACCTTTCCGAAGGGTTGTCCCATTTTCGGACCCCGGTCGGCAAGGGCATCGAAATCATGGAAAGTCTGCGCGGCCATACCAGCGGCTTTGCCGTGCCGACCTATGTTGTCGATGCACCGGGCGGCGGCGGCAAGATCCCGCTGAATCCGAACTACTTGATCTCCCTGTCGACCAACAAGGTCGTGCTGCGCAACTACGAAGGCGTGATTACCACTTACCAGGAACCGGCCAGCTATGAACCGATTTTTTGCGACCGCAAGTGCAGCGAATGCGACCTGCAACTGTACCTCGAGGGAGCAGCCGAGTATCGTGCCACCGGCATCGAAAAACTGCTGGCGGACCACGATCAGACGATATCCCTTACCCCCGCAAGCAACGAACGAATGGAGCGAAGAGGAAAATGACTGACCAAATTGAAGCCTATGGGCAATCCCTGATTCAGCATGGCAGCAGCAATGATCGGGCCTACCTGATGAAAATCAACCGCCAGGACAGCCCCCATGTCGTTGACTACGCAATGGGGCTGGCTGCCGACAAAGGTTATTCCAAGATTTTTGCCAAGGCCCCTGCGTTCAGCCGCCAGGAGTTCCTGAAGCAGGGATTCTGCGAAGAAGCGAAAGTGCCGGGTTTATTCAACGGCGAGGAGGACGGCTTTTTCCTGAGTAAATATCTTGAGGCGGGCCGCCGGACCGAAAGGGAACCGGTCAAGGTCAGAAAAATACTCGCCGCAGCCGGCAAAAGACAGGTCGAGGATCTGGACGTCCCGGTCCCGGAGCCGGGCATGACCTGTCGGATCATGAGCAAGCAGGATGTGGATGCCATGGCGGATCTTTACCGGCAGGTCTTCGAGTCCTATCCTTTTCCGATCAATGATCCCGGCTACCTGGCCAAAACCATGGATGAAAATGTGGTTTATCACGGCATCCTGCGGAACGATGAGCTGATTGCGCTGGCTTCGGCGGAAATCGATGCCCCCGGCCAGAATGTCGAGATGACCGATTTTGCAACCCGCCCCGATTGTCGCGGGCAGGGCCTGGCCACCTATCTTCTGGACAGAATGGAGGTCGAGGTTCGCAGTAATGGCATCAAGACCGCCTATACCATAGCCAGGGCCTACTCCTGCGGCATGAACATCACCTTCGCCAAGCACGGCTACCAGTACGCTGGGACCTTGACCAACAACACCCAGATTTCCGGCAAGCTGGAGAGCATGAACGTCTGGTACAAAACACTCTGAACAAGAGAGAAAGGAATTTATGGAAATCCAGGTTCGCGACAACGACATCAACTATGCTGTCAAGAAATTGAAGCGCAAGCTGCAACAGGACGGCATGTTCCGGGAACTGCGCAATCGCCGGAGCTATGAAAAACCGAGCGAGCGCAAGCGGCGCAAGCAGAGAGAAGCTGAGCGCCGCCTGCGCAAGAAACTGCGCAAAATGAACGCCAACCGTTGAGCTTTGAGAGAATGAATTTTTTATCCCCCTGACCATTGATCTTGCTGCCGGAAACCCGGCCTGCTATGCTTGGTTCCTGTCCGCGACAGGCCCGGTGTGGCCGAAAATTCCGGCAGGAGAAAGCCGGAGAAGCTGGCGTGAAGGCGCCAGATTCTTCAGGCTGGTCAGGAGCGTCATTGGACCCCTTCGTCAAATCCTTTCTGCTGCTGTTCATGCTGCTCAACCCCTTCCTGTTGATCGTCTACCTGGTCGACCTGGTCCAGGAACTCGATTTTCGTCTTTTTTCCCGCATCTTGTATCGCGCGGCCTGGATCAGTTCCGGGGTCTTCGTCATCGTTGCCCTGCTGGGCGAGTTTATTTTCCAGAAGTTGCTGCAGGTGCAGTTCGCTTCATTCCAGATCTTTGGCGGTGTCGTTTTTCTGCTGATCGGCATTCAGTTCGTGTTCAAGGGCCCCGATGCTCTTAAAAATCTGCGCGGCAAGCCTGAACATATCGCCGGCGCCATCGCCATGCCGATCATGATCGGCCCGGCCACGGTCAGTGCGTCCATCCTCGCCGGGCAGCTCATGACGCCGTTACTGGCGATTTCCGCAATCCTGCTGGCGGTCGTTCTGGTGGTTCTCATCATGCTTGGCCTGAAATGGGTGCACGACATCGTCCGCACCCGCAATGAACCCCTGGTCGAACGTTATTTCGAGATCACCGGCCGGATCGTCGCCCTGATCGTGGGAACCTATTCGATTGAAATGATCATGCAGGGTCTGTCGAATTGGCTTGATATTCTTTCCTGAATTCATCCCTCACTGTCTGCAGCCCCCTTGCGCAGACCCTCAGCCGGGTGCTTAAAATGCGAACCGGCTTGTTTTTACGGCGACAGA
>Ga0102943_1002769_pt1 | contig 10085 bp, 7 predicted proteins | sample SalPonC_black_MG_FD_78174 | JGI IMG/M metagenome (GOLD analysis project Ga0102943, IMG submission 78174) | Salt pond soil microbial communities from South San Francisco under conditions of wetland restoration - Salt Pond MetaG... | ecosystem: Environmental > Aquatic > Marine > Intertidal zone >...
ATGATCCAGCCCATCAACGGGCCGTGCTTTTTAAGGGATTGGGCTGCATATTCAGAACATGAAGGATACATGGGGCAGCGGCTGCCGTCAGCCCCTGAAATATGGTCCTGGTAGAAGCGGATAAACATATTTTCGGAAAGGATCTGGCTGTCATTGCCCCGGGCCGGCGATACCAGCAGAGCTGCCAAAACACAGGCTGTCACAAAAATCTGCTGAAATTTCACCATATTTTCCTCATCAAAATTATTCAAAAACCTTAGTTCCGGGCCCGTCTCCAGGCGCCCGAGTTGGTGATTTTCCCAAAATATCAGATTCCCTTATCTATTGTAAGGCTATATTGCAAAAAAAACAAAAAACCTGACCGGCATTGCCGTTCGAAAAAACATTATTGAATGAGCTGATTGATTTCAAATATGGGCAGACATATGGCCAGAATAATGGCGCCCACCACAACACCCATCACCAGGATGATGACCGGTTCAATCAAGGCAGTTGCCGCGGTCACTGTTGTCTGCACATCTTTTTCAAAAAGGTCTGCTGTTTTTTCCAGCATTTTCTCTATTTCTCCACTGGTTTCCCCGATTTTAATCATCTGGGATGCAAGACCGGGAAATGCCCTGCTCCGGGACAGAACATCACCGAGTTCGCCGCCCTGTTCAACCGCGTCACAGGCTTTAACAATCAAGGCATACAGAACCTGGTTGTCGGCGATGGTCTTTGTGATATGCAATGCCGTGAGCATGGGGACGCCGTTTTCAAGAAGGGATCCCAGGGTTCTTGTAAAGCGGGCCGCAATTATTTTTTTTAAAAGAGTGCCTGTAACCGGCATGGAAATGAGCAGATTATCTATAAACCAGGCCCCTTTTTCTGTCTTTTTTGCAAAAACAACAAGGACAAAAAAAAGGAAAGGAACCAGAACAACCGCCCACCAATAGACTGTAAAAAAAGAACTCACTGAAATAAGGATAGTGGTGGGCATCGGCAGCTGATGGTTCATATCTGAAAATATACTCACAATGCCGGGAACCACATAGGTTAAAAGAATGATCAGCACCCCGAATCCGATGGCGGCCATTAAAACCGGATAGGCAAGGGAAGCCTGAATTTTCTTTTTTGCATCCTCTTTGTTTTCCGTAAAATCAGCCAGCCTTTCCAGAACAATTTCCAGGGTGCCGGAAGATTCTCCTGCATTAACCATGTTAATGAAAACCGGCGAAAAAACATTGGGATACAATGCAAGGGCTGTTGCAAAACTGCTGCCTTCTTCTATGGCATTTTTTATCCGGGACAGCACTTTTTTCATGGTCAGAGATTTTGTCTGGGGCACAAGTGTTTCCACGGCCTTTACCAGGGGAAACCCTGCTGACAGAAGGGTTGACAATTGCCGGGTCACCATGGACAGTTCAGCTGAACTCACGGTTCCAAAAAGGCGGAATCCCGTTATAAAGTCCAGTGGCTTTTTTTCTATAACCCCTGAACGGGATTCTATTTTTGTCAGTGATGTCGGGAAAATAGATTTCTAACGCAGCTTTGATTTGGCAGCAGCTGTGCTGTCCGCATCTATTATGCCGGATACGTTTTTGCCTTTTGCGTTCAGTGCTTTGTATTCAAATACTGCCATGCAAAAATTTTCCCGGCATCTTCATAAAAGGTTATTCCTGGGTGACCCTGAGCACTTCATCTATGGATGTAATCCCCTTGACAACCTTTGTCATCCCGTCCTGGCGCAGGGTTGACATACCGGATTTCAGCGTGGCAGCCTTGATCTGGTTGGCATCAGAGGTTTTTAACACCAGGCTTTTGATGGCATCTGTCATGAGCATGATCTCAAATATGGCCTGCCGTCCGGAATACCCTGTATTAAAGCATTGGGAACAGCCGACCGGCTTGTAGACATGTTTTCCGACATACTTTTCCCCCCCGCCATTCAGCACTTTGATGTGGGTATCATCCAGCTGATATTTTTCTTTGCATGCCTTGCACAGCACCCGGACAAGCCGCTGGGCAATAACCGAGTTGACAGAAGAGGCGATGAGATAAGGCTCCACCCCCAGGTCCGCCAGCCGGGTAACAGCACCGGCGGAATCATTGGTGTGCAGGGTTGAAAACACAAGATGACCGGTAAGTGCTGATTGAATGGCAATCTCTGCTGTTTCCAGGTCCCGTATCTCTCCGATGAGTACAATATCCGGGTCCTGCCTTACAATGGACCGCAGCCCCTTTGCAAAGCTGATCCCGGTTTTGGGATTCACCTGGATCTGACCGATCCCCTGGAGATTATACTCCACCGGGTCTTCAATGGTGATGATATTTTTATCAGGGGAATTGATTTCCGACAGGGCCGCATACAGGGTGGTGGTTTTACCGCTGCCCGTAGGACCTGTGACCAGCACAATCCCGTTATTCTGCCGGATGATTTTATTGATGAGCTGGTAATTGTCCGCAGACAGGCCGAACTGGGAAAATTCAAGAAAATAGCCTGACTTGTTCAGCAGCCGCATAACCAGGCGTTCTCCATGGGAAGTGGGCACAGTGGACACACGGATGTCAATTTCCTGGTCCCCGATCCGGACCTGGGCCCGGCCATCCTGGGGCATTCTTTTTTCAGCAATGTTCATCCTGGCCATGACCTTGATTCTGGACACCAACGATGCCTGAAGCCCCTTGGGAGGGTTGAACATTTCATATAAAATGCCGTCAATCCGGTACCTGATCTTTAAAATTTCCTGGAACGGTTCCACATGGATATCACTGGCCCCGGCCTTGACTGCCTGGGAAATCATGTGGTTCACCAGCCGTATGACCGGCGCATCACTGGTGTCATCCAGCAGGTCCATGGTGCGTTCAAATTCATCAATAAGGGTGAATCCATTGTCTTCCATGGTTTCCACAAGCTGCTGGGCACTTTCACCGGAACGGTCATACAAGGTATTGACAGCAGAAAGGATCTGGTTTCTGGGTGCAAGGACGAGTTCATGGTCATCAATGCCCAGCAGTGCTGCAATATCATCAACATAACTTAAGTCAGAGGGATCATTCACCGCGATAATGGGTTTGGCGCCTTCTTTGAGCAGCGGCACCATAAGGCTTTTTTTCAAAAACTGCCGTGAAAGAACGGTTGTAAAACCATCTTTGACCTTATCCACTGAAAGCATTGCTGTAAAAGGAATGGCATATATCCGGGACAGCGCTTCCAGCACCTCGTTTTCCAGAACGAGTCTGGTTTCAACAGCAGATTCAATCAGCCGTGAGCGGTCCTTCAGGCATGCTGATTTGAGCTTTTCGCAATTGGTCTTTGAAAGTGCCGCTTTTTTTTCAATAATATCCAAAAATGTATCAATCATTGTGGCATCTGCAACTGTGGCTCTTTGGATTCATCCATCTTTTTTTCTGTGTCTGCTTCATCCTCAGTCATCTGGTTGTATAAATACACCTCACCTTTTTTTATCAGATTCATCTCGTCGGATTTTTCCTTATAAATTTTTTTCATCTCCCCGGGGCTTCTCACCACCCTGGGTGTCAAAAAAATATACAGATTGGTTTTTTCTTCTCCCTGGGAAATACTTTTAAATGCCCAGCCCAGTCCGGGCACATCTCCCAGACAGGGGGTTTTATATGCTGTGCTTGTCAGGCTTTCATCTATGAGGCCTCCGATTACAACGCTGTTGCCGTCCTGGACAATAATGGTTGTTTCTATCTGCCGTTTCAATGTTGTGGGTCTGTCCGGGCTTGTCTGGTTGACCGAGTCCAGTTTTGTCAGTTCCTGGTTCACGTGGAGCTTGACCAGCCTGTCTTTGCTGATCTGGGGAGTGATCTTGAGGTTGACCCCCACATCCCTGTATTCAAAGGAACTGTATACTTCTGTTCCAATATCGGCTGCTGCCGAGCGTGTCTGGAAAGGCACATTCTTACCCACGATAATGATGGCTTCCTCGTTTTCCATGGTCAGGATCTGGGGGGTGGCCAGAATATTCACATCTTTGTCACTCTGGAATGCCTGGACCACTGCCTGGATATCCGGAAAGGTTACACCACCGATATTAAAACTCTCCCCAAGCACCCCCACTGACAACCCCGTCGGAAAAGTGCCCGAGCCGGCCACACCTGACAGATTGGAATGCCCTGTACCCCCTGTAGCACCGAATCCGCCGAAAACCGCCTTGCTGTCGCTGTCAAATCCCTGGGCAGCCTTCCATTCTGTGCCGATATTCAGGCCCCGGGTCATATTCACCTCCATGATGAGGCTTTCAATGTAAACCATTGACCGGGGAATATCCAGTTTGGAAATAACCTCTTCCAGTATCGGATAATCTTCTTTTTCCGCCATGATGATCAGGCTGTTGGTGGCTTTGTCTGCCATTATTTTCACCTTTCCGGACAAAAGCGGCGCACTCCTCTGTCCCGGGGTCTGGGGCTGATTCGCCTCCTGGGTCGGAATTTCCTGGAGTACCTTTACAAGATCTTCTGCTGAGGCATGCTCCATGTAATACACCCGTATTTTTTCCCCTCCTTTGGCAATTTTCTGATCCAGTATGCTCACAAGGTTCTTGATCCTCTCGGTCTCAAATATACTGGCCAGCAGGATAATGGTATTGGTTCTTTCATCAGCCACAAAGGTGACATCCATATCCTGACTGGGCTGGCCTTTCACCCCCCTTGCCCGGGCGGAAAAAACCGCTGAAATATTCTGCACCAGTTTTTGGGCATCTGCATGCTTCACGGGAATAACCGAAATTTTTCTGCCTGTACTTTTTACATCGATTTCTTCCACAATTTTCATCAGCCGGCTGATACTGGAAAGGGTTGCCGTGACAATCAGCATGTTGGTATCAGAATAGGAAAGCAGCACACTTCCTTTGGGCACCAGAGGAAGAAAAAGTTTTCGCAGTTCTTCGGGACTGGCATACTCCAAGGGGATAATTCTTGTAACAATCCTGTCTTCCGGCTCTTCTCCAAGACTGTCTTCGGTTACAAGGCTTGTATCAATATTATCCCCCCTTGCGTTGGGCATGGGAACTATTTTGACCACCTCGCCTGCGGGCACCGTGGAAAACCCGTTTATTTCAAGCACTGACTCAAAAACCTTATAGGCATCTTCTACAGAAATTCTGGTGGGAGAAATAATGGTCACCTTACCACGAACCCGGTTGTCCACCACAAAATTTTTCCCGGTCAGTTTACTGATAAATTTTATAAACACATTGATATCAACATCATTAAAATCAATGGAAACAAGCTGGGAATCTGCATCATTCTGATCTGGAGATGCAAAAGCATAGCTGCCGGAAAGGCACACAAAAAGCCAGCAACAGCAAACATACAAAACAATGGGCTTCCATGACGGATTTCTGCCAAAAAACATTATGACTGGTCTCCTTTGCTGGCTTCCTCAGGAGACACCCGGATCTGGGGCACATCTCCATTCACCTGTTCTGATTCCACCCCATCGGTTTCATCATAGTCTGCTGCCGGAAATGACAGATCCATTATCTTCCCCCTTCTTAACACCGTCATGTCGATCTCTTCTGTTCCCTGGATTTCCATGAGCATATTCATCCCATCTGCCGGTGATACAATGGGTGTTCCATTGATTTCCTTGACAATATCACCATTTCTCAACCCGATCTGCCTGAAAATGGAATCAGGCCGTATGCCGTAAACCATAAGACCATCCGGCGCACCCTGTGAAAAATAGGGACGGAATTTGATCTGTTTCATTATTTCCCCGGCATTCTCCAAGATCGGCCCTGCCTGAAATCTGTTTGATGCCATGGCAGCGGGCGCAGTGACCTGGGAGGCAGCAACCGTCTGCCCTGACCGTTCTGTCTGCATTTCAAGTACCTGGTCTTTACCCTGGAAGTTGAGGATCACCTCATGGCGTAAAATTTTTTTTATCTGCGCTCCCTGCACCATATCCCCCACCTGATACAGGGCCTGCTGTCTGGCATTTTTATCTTCGATCACCGCCCAGACATCAGAGGTTCCTGTGACCGTTCCCCACAGGGTCAGTTTCAGATTTGTGGGTTCAAGTTTTACCGGTTTTTCTGATGCTGCAGCAGGTGTTTGTTTTTCTTCTATTTCAACCTTAAACAGATTTCTTTTGACAACGGCATCATATTGACCAGGATCAGAACCCCGGCCGGCCCTGTGAACAGCCCCTGACTGTGAGGAATTCACAACCGCCGGACGGCCCGGCTGTTCTAAATTGCCAGGCAGTATGCCGGCATAAAAAAGATCTGCACCGGCATATGCTATGGCAGCAATCAACCCCATATGTATCAGGACAAATAAATATTTCATATTTTGATTTTCGGCTGCATCACTGTTCCGGATATCCCAAACTTTATCCCGTTTTTGGAAATATTTTTTGCCGCAGCCCTTATTGCGGCATTATTGGCAAAGGCTGCCAGATATGGTGATTCCGGCAGCACCAGGCCTGTGAGATCCAGCCGGCTTTCTTTTAAGGGAAAGCCCAGATGAATGTCTCCTGTGAGTTTTATATGAACAATAGACCCTTTGGCAATACAATTTGTGATGGTCAGGGTATTGCCCATCTGCTCATATCCTGCTTCGACCTGAGAAAAATCAACAGCAGGCAGATGCAGCCGGTTAAACAAAGAATTTTCCATCACAGCGGAAACATTGCGCAAAAAAATGGTTCCCTTGCCCTGTTTTTTTTTATTTACTTGCCCTGAAAATATATATTCACCATTTATTTCACAGCTCAAAGTAACATCGGCAAGATCTGTCTTATAAATAAATGGACCTGTTTTTATATCGGAAAAAATTAAGTGTGCTGCCGATGCCGCCAATGGGTCAAGATGGGTAAATACGAGGCTGCCATGGAGGGTTCCCTGGAATAATTTTGATTGAAAACTGACATTTTTTTCATTTTCAAAAAATACCAGCGGAGACAAAGATATGCCAAAAGAAGCGGGTTTTATGGTTATATCCGGGCCAATGGTGAACCGGATGTTGTCCAGGGAAAGACGCAGCGGGGGATAAAGATCTGCATCATCCATGGTCACCTGTACCACTGCATCCGGCGTTGTCACTGCACCTGACAGATATGCCGCCACCTTTTTGCCGGGAAATAACAAAAACACACAAGAAACAAAGGCTGCCATTAAAAACAGGATATAAACCAAAACCAGTTTGGCATTCATACTATGAATTTTCCTTTACCATCAGTGTCCGGGCCTCAATAATGGCGTCAAGTTTTTCTTTGTTCGCACCGGTTTTGTTCAATGACAAGGAACTTATTTCAACCGCGTTTTCAGATGACTCGATCCGGTATAAAAAATTCACAAGTTCCTTTAAATACACATCTGCCAGTTTGAACTTTACGGTTTCAAGGGTATAAGATGATTTTTCGATCTCTTTGCTGAAAGGCTGCATATATGCCACATTGGTTTTGACACCACTGTCCTGTGCCTGGGAGTCCAGAAAGGCAAACAAAGAAAACCCTTTTTCTCTGTTTGCCAGTGCGTGGACCCTGGTGTCAAAAACAGAAGAAACAGAGGCATACTGCTGCTGCAGCAATACCATTTCATCGAAAGCAGCCTGTTTCTGGTGCAGCACCTGTGCGAGGGTCTGTCTTTTTTCAAACACCGGGCCAATCACCAGTTGATACCCGAAAAAAACCACCAGAAAGACAGCGCCCAGAATAACAACCAGTTTTTCACGATCTGAAAAAGCAATCATGGCTAATATTTCACAATTCTATATTAAATTTAAAATTAACCTTGTCTTCCTGTTTGTCGGTTGCAGCCCCGCTGATACCAACTTTTTGAAACAAGGCAGCTGACTCCAGCCTTGTTTTGATATTGTCCACATTATTAAAATTATCAGTTGATCCGGATAAAATCAGCCGTCTGTTGTTAAATAAAAAGCCTGATATCTCCACATCAATGCCATCGGGTATTTTTTTAGAAATTTCATTGATAATGTCCAGAACCTTTACTTCTGGATTATCAGCTGACAGGTTTGCTCCAGCAGCCGTGCCTGCGTTTTTCATGGCTTCCCGGACATTGGCTTTCATCTGAAGATAGGGATCCTGTATCCTTGTTTTTTCCGGAAAGGTATCCATATACAAGGATACCGCTTTTTTATCAACAGCTGCGATCCGGTCCTGCAATTTTGCATTGTCAATACCTGCATGGGTCAGCACCAGACCAAGAAAACAGACAAATAATACAGCACTTGCCGCCAGTTGAGAAAAATAGGTGGTTACAAAGGAGCTGGCCCCGTACTTTCCTTTGCAAAAATTAAACAGATATCTGACAGGCTTGTCCGGTGTGATATCTGAAAGAAGGCTGTCCGGCCTGACTATTTCCACCACAGGTCCTTTTTGGCATCCTGCATCCACCGGTCTCAGGCCTGCCTGGTCAGCAAGCTTTATTTCAAGGGCATGGCAGACCATATCTGCGTATGAAAATTTTTCATCCACGCAAACGACAACATCAAATGCCACCTGAACCCCTGTTCTCTGGTTGAAGCCGATAATGGTTTGCCTGACAGCATCGGCAAGGGTGTCACCCGATGCCCTGACCGCGGGTGGAAATGACCGCACCGCACAGGGTATGCGGTTGTTCACCAGCACCAGAGCGGTTTCGTATGGGGCAAGATATACAAATGCAAACGTTGAAATGTCTTTTCGCTGATGTAAAAATCCTGCAGCAGCAGCATACCCCTTTGGTGCAATAATCCGGGGCTGTATTTTAAAACAGGCAAGTGCTGTAAAATATGATTCTATTGCTGCTTCAGCAATAGAGCCGCTCAGAATGAGATTTTCATCTCCCGGGATATCCAGCAGATGAAAATCCGACACATAGCCCTGATCATTTCCAGGCAAGAAAGACTCAAGCTCAAAAGGCAGAATCTGTGAAATTTTTTTTCTTGAGCTGAAGGGCAGGTGCAGGGTCCTGTAACAGATGTGGCCCCCGGGCACAAAAACAACCGCTTTTGTACATGACTGCAGGTCCATCTTCCGGCCAACCATATCCATGGCAGCACCAAACATGTCCTGAACTTCATCTTCAGAATCTGCATCTGAAAACAAAATCCGGCATTCATCTGAGACCGACCGTTTTTTACCCCCCTGTTCCACCACCATGGCCCGCATGCCGAAATGATCAATATCAAGACGCAGAAAAGATCCGCTCATCAATTGTTCCTTTTTATCCGATTACCATTATTGTCTTTCCATCTGGATAATCCGGCACTGCCATCTGCCGGAGACCGCATCTTTTTCCCTTTTTACAAATGCCCACAGCGTCTCTGATGCCGTGTTCTTCCAGGCTGTAGCTTCAATTTTAAAGGTACCGCTTGCATACCTGAGAAGGCGGTCCATGCGCTGCTGTTCTTTTGGGGGCAGACCGATTATTTTTTTATACCATCCTTTGCCCAGCTGGTTCACAAACATTTCCCCATCATCTGTTTTCTGCTCTCTGAAATCAATAAGCTCCCGGGCCAGGCCTTCCATTCCTTGGGGAAGAATCGCTGCCAGAACAGCCATGTCAGCTGTGTTGATATTTATCTGCCCTGGATACCGGAAACCCCTGTCCTGTAAGGCCCTGTCGTCCAGTCCATATACGGTGAACACATCACTTAAGGTAATTGGCTGCGGATCAGCATCCATGATTTCAAATGCCTGATCCATCTCCGGCAGGTCTCCATCAGACTGATCCATCTCCAGCAGGTCTTTTGAAATTCCCTGTACTGACAACAGCTCATCTATATGGTTAAACGGGCCGTTGACACATGCGTAAGGCAGCTCCAAACCCTGGTAATAGTCAGATTCCGCACCGGAAAGACCGCTGATGGCATCATCATCTTCTGCATCGAGCCAGTCTTTCACAGAATTGATGATCATGGCAGGGTCTCTGTCATCCAGGGATTTGTCACTCGAAAAGAACGGCCTGAAAAAATTTTCCCATACACCTGCCTGGTCAGGATTCACCTGGTGGCCTGGAAACTGCCGGATCAGGGCATTCACCTGAATTTTGGACAACTCATCTGTAATTTTTACAGACAGGTTTTCCGTCTCCAATTCCAGAGCACTGAGTGCCAGGGCCAGCTCTTCC
>Ga0102943_1002772_pt1 | contig 10076 bp, 6 predicted proteins | sample SalPonC_black_MG_FD_78174 | JGI IMG/M metagenome (GOLD analysis project Ga0102943, IMG submission 78174) | Salt pond soil microbial communities from South San Francisco under conditions of wetland restoration - Salt Pond MetaG... | ecosystem: Environmental > Aquatic > Marine > Intertidal zone >...
ATAAATTCATTCAAAAAACCTTTTAAAGTATGTATAAGTTTTTGGCAGTACTGTTGATCTCCCTTGGGATATCTCATTCAGCGCTCTCACAGAGGGTTTCATATCCTCAGTTGGTCAACCGCTCTGAGATGCCTCAGATATTCATCAATGACATCATAATACCCAATAGTGACAGCTCTTCTACACTGTTATTCTCATTTCGGTTTAACTACGACTTTATACCATTCAGGAGGTTACAGTCGTCAGAAATGAATCAGGCACCTGAGGGTACTGAATATTTTTCAACCTTGAGATTCAGTGCTGAGGTTTTTGAAGGTAAGATAAAGCGAAGAAATGATCCCGGTACCAACACTGCTGCCAGGGATACCTGGACCGATACCTTGTATGTGCCAAACTTTGAGGATACACAGTCCGATAAGAAATTCGCTTCCGGGGCTCTTTCAGCCAAATTGGCTCCCGGTACGTATAATTACGTACTGCAGTTGTCCATGCTTCAGGAGATAAATGAACGAAGTACTCAGCGCAGAGAGATACAGATCTCTTCTCTTGAGAATAAAACCAATGGTGAGATTTACCTGATCAATTCCGTTACCGAAACTTCAAATGGCATGGAATATATGCTTATGAATATGGACGATAACATTACCTTTGGAAAAGATTTTACTGCACTGATCCGCATTCCGGAGTATAAGCCGGGCACCACATATACGGCCATAGTCCAAAAAACCAGGGAAAACGGAAATCCGGATTCCTTGTACAATGCGAATATTTCAAGTGAAGAAATTCTAAAAAATGTATCGTTATCTGTCAGTAATAGATCTGAGCCAGCCCTAACCCTTAACTCATCCGGTGAATATACCTATGCAGCCATCAAGATCCCTTCCAGTACATTTGATAACTCTTCATACAAGCTGACCATCAAAAATTCATCGAAAGACAGTACAGTGGCTGAAAGGAATTTCCAGACCTACTGGCAGGAGATGCCTGCAAGCCTTTATAACCTGAACATTGCAATCGATATGATGAAGTTCATCATATCAGAGGATGAATTAAACAGGATCAAACAGGGATCTGATAAAGAAAAGGAAAGGAAATTCCGCGCTTTCTGGGACCAAAGAGACCCGACCCCAAATACGGTCTATAATGAGTTAATGGCTGAATATTACAGCAGGATCGATCATGCTTACAAGGAATTCGGGAGCCAGCAGGAACCACTGGGCCATGAAAGTGACCGTGGTGAGGTGTATATAAAATTCGGACCGCCAAATTCAAAAGAGCGCGTTTTCCCTCCCGGTGGAAAAACACGGGAAATATGGAAGTACCCCAATCAGTCGTTCGTTTTTGAGGCTGTTTCAGGATTTGGAGATTTTAAACTGATTGGCAAGCAGTAAGGTTAAGGTTATGGATTACAAGCTTTAAGTTGTAATTTCAGTCACTTATGCAGACAAAGCCAACTATTTCAATATCGATTGGGGATTTCAACGGAATCGGACCTGAGATCATACTTAAGTCAATGATCACGCAGAACCTGAAGGAGTCTACCCCTCTCATTTTAGGTCCTGTTGAAGTCATCGACCACTATTCAGATCTGTTGAAGCTCGATTTAGATCTTAACGTATTAAATGATACAACTGAAGTTAAAAATGGTGTGATCAATCTCTTACCCATAGAACAATATAGGGTAAACATAACACCGGGCACCCTATCAAAAGACAGTGGTAAGGTGGCTATGAAAGCCATTGAAACAGGTATTGAGCTTTGTATGAGAGGTGAGACCGATGCGTTAGTCACTGCTCCCATATCAAAAGAATCGGTGAATCTTGCCGGTTATGACATCCCTGGACATACAGAGTTTCTGGCTTCATCAACCAATACTGATTCTGTGCTGATGATGCTAGTCAGTGGCTCTTTAAGAGTGGCGCTAGTCACGGCACATATTCCCGTAAAAGATATAGCAAAAACGATCTCGGCTGACCTTATTAAAAGAAAAACAGAATTACTTGCTGACAGTCTGATCAATGACTTCGGTATTGAGAACCCAAAGATCGCGATATTTGGGCTGAATCCACATGCGGGAGATGGTGGAGTCATCGGTCAGGAAGAAATAGACACGATCACCCCGACTCTGGAAGAAATTAATGATACTGCCAGCGGTTATCAGGTAACCGGCCCCTTTCCGGCAGATGGCTTTTTTGGGCAAAAATTGTATGAAGAATATGATGGTATATTGGCCATGTACCACGATCAGGGTCTTGCCCCCTTCAAGCTGCTCTCATTTGGAAAAGGGGTTAATTTTACTGCCGGTTTACCGATCATAAGGACTTCTCCGGATCATGGTACTGCTTTTAATATTGCAGGCAAAGGAGTGGCGAATCCATCCTCCTTTAATCAGGCTTATGAACTTGCTATAGAACTTTCAAATAAGAAATTGCGTGAAAACTGAGACTACCCCAATTTATACGGCACTGGCCGAATTGTATGACACCCTGATGGATGATGTCGATTATGAGATGTGGGCCGATTTTATTGATGAGGTCATTCAAACTCATCACCCCAATCCCATAGACGTATTAGAACTTGCCTGTGGAACAGGAGCCATCTCACTTTGCCTGGCCCGGTTTGATGAGTACAACTTAACGGGTACCGACCTTTCGCCTGACATGATCGAAAAAGCCCGTCAAAAAGCGGCTGAGAAAGAACTAAACGTTCAGTTCCAAAGCATGGATTTTCTGAATATTGACATCAACCGGAAATTCGATATCATATTTTCGGTCTTCGATAGTGTTAATTACCTACATGACGAGCAAGAAATTCTGAAAATGCTCAATGGATGCTATAATATCCTGAACCCAAACGGGCTTCTGATCTTTGATTTCTCTACCCCGCAAAACTCACTTGAGGCCGTCGATTATCTTAATAATGAAGAAGGCAGTTTCGGTTCATACCGATATTTCAGAAGAAGTAAGTATGACCCTCATACCAACTTCCACTACAACATTTTTGACATTGATCTAATGGACAGTGACGGTAAAACCGTTTTGGAAAGTTTTCATGAAGTTCATGAACAACGTGTATATTCTCTTGATCAAATGTTGTCAATTTTAGATCAAACACCCTATCATCGGGTAGCCAAATACGAAGATTTTGATTTGGTTGATGCAGACGAAAACAGCGCACGCGTAACAATGGTTCTTAAATGTCAGAAACAGCCGTAATTGAACTTAAAAATGTAACCCTGAACTACGATCAGAACAGGGTTTTGGATGATGTGAATTTTAAACTTCACAATGGGGAATTTGCCTATCTCATTGGTCCTACCGGTATAGGAAAAAGCACCTTTTTAAAGCTCCTGTACAGAGATGTGGTTCCCGATTCAGGTACCGTACGTGTTACTGAATATCCGGTCAATAAGATCAGTGAACGAGAAGTACCCATGCTACGCAGAAGACTTGGTATTGTGTTTCAGGATTTTCAATTACTGAAAGACCGCAATGTGTTTGATAACGTTGCGTTTTCTCTTCAGGTTACGGGTGAAAAGCCCAAGTTCATCAAAGAAAGAGTTTTGGAAGTATTGACCATGGTTGGCTTAAGCCATAGAAGAAAACACCTTCCCAGAGATCTGTCAGGTGGTGAACAACAACGGGTTGTGATCGCACGTGCCCTGGCAAATGAACCTCGAATATTACTGGCAGATGAGCCAACCGGGAACCTGGATCCAAAAGCCACCAAAGAGATCATGGAGTTGCTACGATCCATTAACAACCGTGGCATGGCTGTACTAATGATCACACATGATTATGCCGTTGTCAAGAAATACAAAGCCAGAACGGTACGCATGGTAAATGGTAAGACACAGGATCTTGTCTGGAAGGGTGAAAAGCTAGTACCTGTCAAATAACAGGATATATAATAAAACCTGGATAAGAGATATGGTCAATCAGCAACAATTGACGGAGCAGATCAGGGCGTATGCTCTTGATCTGGGGTTTGATGCTTGTGGATTTGCTAAAGCTCAGCACCTGCCTCATGAAGAACGCAGACTCGGGGAATGGCTTGAACAGGATAGAAATGGAACCATGGCATGGATGGAGAACCACTTTGAGAAACGCGTGGATCCTACCCTGCTCGTTCCCGGTTCAAAGACTGTGGTTTCGGTTTTGGCCAGTTACTGGCATCCATCCCATACGCAACAGATCGGAGACACCGAACGTCCCCTGATCTCCAAATATGCTCAGGGACGCGATTATCACAAAGTGTTAAAGAAGAACCTCAAAAAGCTATTCCGGTTCACTAAAGAAAAATTCGGCGGACTTGAAGGTCGTATTTTCACTGACTCTGCACCAGTTTTGGACAAAGTTTGGGCACAGCGGGCCGGTTTAGGGTGGATAGGTAAGAACTCCAATCTATTGAATAAAGATATTGGATCTTTTTTCTTTATCGGGGAAATGATCATTGATGCTGAACTAAGCCCGGACACCCCCCAAACGGACCATTGTGGCACCTGTACCCGCTGTATTGACGCTTGCCCTACGGATGCCATATATGAACCCTACCGCGTGGATGCCACAAAATGCATCTCATATCTAACCATCGAGCTCAAAGATGAAATTGATGAATCTGATAAAAATGATATTCAAAATTGGATCTACGGGTGTGATATTTGTCAGGATGTCTGCCCATGGAATGGCAAAGCAAAGCTTGCTTCTTTCTCTGACCTCCATCCCCGAGACTACGTGGTCGATAATGACCTGAACTTCTGGCAAAACCTAACACAAGAGCAATACGATTCCATTTTCAAAGGCAGTGCCATTCGTCGGGCTAAGTTTGACAAGTTAAGTTCAACCATATCTATCGTATCTAGTAATATATCATAGGTCTTCCTGTTCCAATTTTTTCCTATCGCGCAATTTCTTAAGAGCATAACCGCCTCCGGCTGCTGCTAATAAGCCAAGACCACCGTCAATTGGGGTCTGGTCCGGAACCGATGGTAAACCCGGCTGGGCCATCAAAGAACCAGAAATTAATAGAACAGTCACTAAAACCACTATAATAGTTAGTACATATTTCATTACAAACCTCTCACTATTTAATTAACGTCATTCTTTTGGTAATAACCTCTGAACCCACATTGAGTCTATAGATGTAAATCCCACTGGATAAACTGGAGGCATCGAAGGTAACCGAATATCTTCCCGGAGACTTATTCTCATTAACCAATGTAGTTACTCTTTTTCCCAACATATCATATACCGTTAAATTAACTTCTACCATTACAGGTACCGAGTAGTTAATAACTGTTGTAGGGTTGAATGGATTTGGGTAGTTCTGTTTCAAACTGAAGTCGGTAGGTATTTCTGCAAATGGTTCCGTACTTACTGCAATACCTGGAATAATTTGTAAGGTAAATCGATTTGCAGAAACTGTATTTGTAGTCTTTAGTTTTACCTTAGATTTTGTATTCAAATTATCTTCAGTGAGTTCTAAAACCTGGAAATCGTAACTATTGTTAAGGTTAAGCTCTGTAGTTACACCTGCTTTATGATCAGTTAAATTAAACTTCCAATTATCTGGAAACCGATCCATCTCCCAACTTAATGTGTATTCTCCTGTTTGAGAAGTTTCTAAATAGAGAGGTATTTCCAGCACCTCATCTACATTTTTTGGCAAACTATTGATTGCCAGTGGTATGCTGTCTTCAATGGATGTAAATAACTGTACACTTTTCTCTGACAAGGGCTGAAGCTTAATAGCGTCCAGGCCATCCTTACTGAGTTTAGCTTCATCTCTGAATACGATATATGCTGTATCGTCAAAATCAGTGGTCGAAATATTCAAATTTAAAACTGATAATTGCTCCCTATTTTGTGATTTCAATAATGTGCCACCTGTAGTTTTGGCCTCTTCTGTTACTGTAAGCACTGCACCTGCATCTGAAGCTTGCACAAAAAATCCCTGTAACGGTGCAATTAAGTTGATCGGATCACCAACTCCTCCCGCACGCTGTTTGTAAGCTCCATTTCCATTATTCGCAGTTCCATCCCATATATAAATGGCATCATTGACATTTGTTTTTGTCCATCCGACGATAGCATCCCAGTCAACGGTTTCATTGTATGGGTTAGAAACCAGGTTAAAACCATTAAGAGAAGGATCTGTACCTTCAGTATAGGTAACTGGAAGGGCTGCATCACCTATTTTCTGCGTTCCCTGTGAAACCAATAATTTAGGCCAGCCTCCTTGAATTCCTTCCGCTGCCGGGTCGTCATCTTCAAATAAGTAAGTAATAAAACCTTTGCCATTTGAAATGACCTCATTTAGGTTTGTAACCGGAATAAATGCCTGCGTAACTTCATCCCAGTTCAGTACTGATGGGCTACCAGTTATTGACGATGCTCCAGTGATTCCCTGTGTCCATACGTTAGAGAGAATAGAATTATAGGGTTCGTCGATGTTTGGCGAACCCAAAAATTGCCATCTTCCTGTACTATCAATTCCTGAAACTATGTCAACTACAGGTGGATTTACCGGCCCATCTGAGAGGAAAAGGAAAACGCGTCCTATTGGATCTGATGGGTTTTCAGGAAGGTAATAAGGAGAGCCTACCAAAAGATCTTCAATATCATCACTTCCAATGAAACCTGAAGTCAGAGTCTGGCCGTATCCTGAAAAATATGAATATGGAGTATCTTCGAAAGGATAAGAAAAATCGTAGGTTCTAGTGTCTTCAGTGCCCAGAGCGAAATCGAAACTATAATTATCCGCATAAACAATATTATCAAAGCTATCTCCTGGAATTATATCATTATCGAGGATAAAAAGATCATCATGCGGTCCATCCTCCTGAACTCTTACTTCACCTATGTCACCTGAGAACACAAGGTCTTTTGATGCAAGATCGCCACTCATTTGCACAGCTAATAAACTACGTCCCGCTTCAGCGTAGCTAACCACGCTTTGTGATTCATCTAACGTGGTACCAGCGAGCAGATCATCCGGGTTAAACCAGTGGGCAACAGAACGGCCGGCTATTAATCTGGGAAAAGCGAATGTACTATAATCAGTTGTACATACATCGAATGGGTTTTTAAGTAACTTGATTCTAATACTACGTACAAGGCTTCTAGGAAATGATTCACCGATATACCATTCAGCTTTCCCATCACCGTTAAAATCATGCAATAAAGTACTGCTGAAAGTTGCATAATATCCGCTATAATAACCGGCGTATGGATCTTTTCTAAATTCCCCATTTATTATTGTATCACCGTAACCCGTTGAGATGTTACCGCCGGATGTTACCGGACCATAGATCAATATGCCCTTCCCTGGGTTACTATTTGCAACAACTTCAGTATAGTAATTATCTTCGAAAGCACTTCCATCAAACGTTTTATCAACACATTCAATCCTGGGATCTCTACTATTTTCTACAATCTCTCCCCCCGCAATGATAGCTAAATCATCAACTCCATCACCATCAACATCACCGATATCCAATGCCTTACCCAAGTGATTTCCTGCCACATCAGTATTTATATATTGTGGCAATTGGAATCCTGAACCGGAATTACTCCAAAAAGCTACTAGTCCTGTATTTCTTGCGCTCGCAGAAACCCCCGGAAAACCTAGTACAACATCCAAAGAATTGTTGTCAGATATATCCCCTGTTTTAATGACTTCCGGGTAGTTTAAACTGGCATTAGATGCCCGTAAACTTGATAATGCATCAGATTCATCAACCAATAGCTGACCTTCGAGAATGGAAAAATCAAAAATAAATACCCCACCAGTTAAACTTGTACCTTCCAGCAAACCTCCAACAAAAAGTTCGTCCTGACCATCTCCAGTCAAATCAGCAGCGTGAAGGGCGCCGTTTCCACCGCCAAATCTATCATTGGTAGTCAAAGTTGGGGTTATCTTAAGATCTGCTGACACTGAAATATCTACGATTCCGCCTCCTGTAATGCTTCCGGCATCGTATACAACGAATACCGTATCTATTTCAAAATCGCTGATGAACTGTGCTGATAGAGAGTCTTCAAAACCTAAACTCGCTGGATCTTTAAGAGCCTGTAGATTTTTCAGTCCTGCAATGGCTAAATCGTCTGCCCCATCCCCATTAAAGTCTCCCATGGTTAGTGCATGCCCCAAATGTTCAACGGTGGGGTGTGTAAATACGATTTCATCAAGAGGGTTATCGAGGGCCTTAATAACCTCTAATTCCAGGTATCCTTCTCCACTAAATTGATCGTCTATATAGTTTTGTTTGAATGTGAAACCTATAGGAGCATCAAAATTTTGAAATGTTCCTGCCCGGTTTCCATAACGTAATACTTTAAATTTTTGTCCGGTTACCGGTACATAGCCCTCTATGAACTTTACTTCTATTGTTCCTCCTAAAGAAACCGTATATGGTGATGTTAAAAGGTCATTATCAACACCCTCTTCTAATCCTCCAAGCTCGATCTCCAAAACTGCTCCGGGTTCCGCTGAAAATCTATTATTCCAGGTAAATGTACCCGCAGACAATCCGGGTGCCACTGTACCATAATTTTCAAAGAATGACTCATCCGGACGCCCAGCCTGCCCATTCAAAAACTGTATAGTACCCGTACCTTCAATCCGCCCTTCTCGTTGGTTTATAACCCCTCCTCCGGCATAGTAGGAATTATTATTTCCAGTCTCGCCCTGCATCCTAAGCAAACTTTCCAGTTTTATTATCCCATAATTTTCAATGATCGCCCTTATCGTTATTGCACCGGTATTTTTTCGATGGTGGATCGTCCCGTTATTAACGATCGTTCCTAATTTATTAATAAAACCAGATACTGTGATGCCGTTTCCAAAAGAGGATCCTGTCATCTCAAGTATCCCATTTACTGTGATCACACTACTATCGGCCATGATAATTTGTAAAGCTTGCCATTCGGCGGTTCCGTTTATTTCAACAGTACTTTTGGCTTCCATAATTCTCCTGCTAAGTGTGCCAAAACTTCCCATCTTCAAATATGCACTTTCTTCGATTATGAGGTTTGCTCCTAATCTACCCCCCGGCCAGTCCACCGTGTCACTCACACTAACTGTACCGTTACCTCTGAGTGTACCGGATATAAACTCCATTTTACGAACGTCTAACCTTACCCCCTCATCAACTACTAATTTTCCGTTGTTGGGCAATCTTATCATTTCAGGAGAAACAGAAGGGCTCCTATTCAGTTGCAATTCTGGAGCAAAACTTCTTGCATTCACCTCTAATTCATTTCCAAGGCTTATCAGATTCATTCCTGAGGAAAATGTGGTTACACCATTAGTTAAAATGGTTTTTCCTGTCAATGGATCCAGATTGTACGTACCGGTCAGGTTGGGAGTACCTGAACCAAATTCTACAGTACCTGCCCCAAAAAAGTCAGCACCCGTTAACTCAGCCCCCCCTCCATTGAAGTTTATAATTCTATTTTCAGATACAGTAAAGGTACCGGTTGAGGAACCTCCTCCATTTAGAATTAAGTTTCCATCAGCTTGCACTGAGCCAGAATTACTGAATGAAGGACTAATACTGGTCGTACCGCCACTCAACTCAAGGTCACCATTGTTAATAAAAGCACCACTATTATTGAAATTGTTGCCCCCAAATTTTTGAAATATTCCATTATTTATCATTTGAGTAGAGCCCAGAAGATCCATATCTCCCTCATTCCATGTCGTAGTTCCGTTAATTGTAAAAGTAGCCCCATCAACTAAAAACCTTCTACCTACATCAAGTAGCAAAGATGCTTGCTCCTCTACAGTAACATCTACACCAAAACGTCCATAACTCCACTGTAGAGAATCAGTAACAATAAAACTACCATTTCCAGTTGTAATTGCCTGATAATTGGTGAACTCCCCAACTGTGACTTGAGCATTATTATTTAGTTGAAGATCTGCCCAAATGTTATCCAAGCCTGAGATGGAGGTACTTTGATTTATCGAAATAACAATATTTCTGGTGTTGGACCCCAACAATACAAAATCAGTGGCTTCGGGAACTCCATCCGGGCTCCAGTTCGCAGCTTCTTCCCAATTATTTGTTGAGC
>Ga0102943_1002774_pt1 | contig 10069 bp, 6 predicted proteins | sample SalPonC_black_MG_FD_78174 | JGI IMG/M metagenome (GOLD analysis project Ga0102943, IMG submission 78174) | Salt pond soil microbial communities from South San Francisco under conditions of wetland restoration - Salt Pond MetaG... | ecosystem: Environmental > Aquatic > Marine > Intertidal zone >...
CCGCCAGCGCGCGCAGCGCCCCTTCCATCGGGTCGCCCTCCACCTGCCAGCCGCCCTCCGGGCCATGCAGCGCCGCGTCGTTGCAAAGCCCCGCCACGCGCGCGGCCTCTGCCACGATGGAGCCGTGTTCCGCCGCGGTGTCGAGCGTGCCCTCGGGGGCATAGCCCGCGCCTGTCACCTCGTGGACGCGGTCTGCTGTGGCGAGCGACGCGGCCATCATCTCGTTGCGGGTGAGCGTGCCGGTCTTGTCGGTGCAGATCACCGAGACCGAGCCCAGCGTCTCGATCGCGGGCAGGCGGCGGACGATGGCGTTGCGCCGGGCCATCGCCTGCACGCCCACGGCGAGCGTGATGGTCAGCACCGCGGGCAGCCCCTCGGGGATGGCCGCGACCGACAGCCCGACGACGGCCATGAACAGTTCGGCAAAGCCCATGTGCCCGACGAAATGGCCATAGCCCAGCAGCAGGCCGGCGACGATCAGGATGAACACCGTGAGCCAGCGCGCGAAGCGGTCCATCTGCGCCACAAGCGGGGTGGTCAGGGCCTCGACCTTGCTCAGCATGCCGCTGATTCGCCCGATCTGCGTATCGCCGCCCGTGGCCGTGACCACGCCGCGCCCGGTGCCCGCCGCCACCAGCGTGCCGGAAAACAGCATCGAGGCGCGGTCGCCCAGCGCGGCGTCGCCGGCCACCGGCGCGGTCCCCTTGTCCACCGGCACCGATTCGCCCGTGAGAATCGCCTCGGCGGCCTTGAGCCCGTTGGCGCGGGTGAGCCGCAGGTCGGCGGGCACGAGGTCGCCCGCCTCGACCAGCACGATGTCGCCCGGCACGATATCGCCCGCATCGACGGTGACGCGGGTGCCGTCCCGCAGCACCGCCGCGCGCGGGGCGAGCATGTCGCGAATCGCGGCCATCGCCTGTTCGGCGCGCCCTTCCTGCACGAATCCGATCACCGCGTTGACGACCACCACCGCGAGGATCACCCCGGTATCCACCCAGTGCCCGAGCGCCCCGGTGACCACCGCCGCGCCGATGAGCACGTAGATCAGGACGTTGTGGAACTGCGCGAGGAATCGCAGCACCGGGCCGCGCCCGGGCGGCTCGGGCAGGCGGTTGGGGCCGTGCTCGGACAGGCGGCGCGCGGCCTCGTCGCCGCCCAGCCCCCCGGCGCTCGCGCCCATGGCGTCGAGCGCGTCCTCGATTGTGCTGTCGTGCATCGTGATCCCCGGATTCGGTTGCGGACCGCCGTCACGGTCGGAGATGCGACCATACATGATCACCCCCTCGCAGGGAATTGACACAAATCAGTGTTACCCGCACGGCTGAGTGCGAAACTCGGGCGCGCGGACACGGCCCGCCGCATCGCCCCCGTACCGGAAAGGACCCTCTCGGATGACCCGCTCCCCCTCCCGCCGCAAGCGTCATGACGCCGCGCCGCAGGAGTCGCCCTCGCTGCCCGCGCCGGTGCCGCCGGCCGACCGCGCCCCGGAGGTCGCGCAGGACCGGACCGAGCCGCACCTGCACGCCGCGCTCGACCGCGGCGCGATGGCCAGCCTCGCGCGGTTCACCGCCGGTCTCTCGCCGCACGCGATGATCGACGCCTGGAGCGACTGGGCCATGCACCTGGCGCGCGCGCCGGGGCGGCAGCTCGAACTCGCCGAGCGCGCGCAGGCCAACGCGCTGAAGCTGGCGCAATACGCCACTGCGCAGATGGGCGGGGGCACGCCGGAAAAGCCCTTTGCGCCGGGGCGTTACGATACAAGGTGGAGACATGAGGGATGGGAGAGCGCGCCCTTTGCCCTCTGGCAGCAGGGGTTTCTCGCCACGCAGGACTGGTGGCACGCCGCGACCGCGGACTTGCGCGGGCTGCGCAAGCAGAACGCGGACCGGACGGGCTTCATGATGCGGCAGCTTCTGGATACCGTGTCGCCCGCGAATTTCCCGCTCTCCAATCCCGAGATCATCGACAAGACGCGGGCCACCGGCGGGCGCAACCTGATGGAGGGGGCGGCGCATTGGACCGACGATGCCTGCCACATCCTCGCGCAGGAGCATCGCCCCGTGCCCGAGGCGTTCGCGCTGGGCGAGGTGCTGGCGGCGACGCCGGGCAAGGTGGTGTGGCGCAACGACTTGATGGAGCTGATCCAGTATTCCCCGACAACCGACGAGGTGCAGGCCGAGCCGGTGCTGATCGTGCCCGCCTGGATCATGAAATACTACATCCTCGACCTGTCGCCGGAAAATTCCTTCATCCGCTGGCTGGTCGGCCAGGGCCATACCGTGTTCTGCATCTCGTGGCGCAACCCGGGGGCCGAACACGCGCAGCTGTCGCTTGAGGATTACCGAAAGCAGGGCATCATGCAGGCGCTCGACATCATCAACGCGCGCGTGCCGGGGCAACGCGTGCAGGCCAACGGCTATTGCCTCGGCGGCACGCTCCTGGCCATCGCGGCGGCGGCGATGGCGCGCGACGGCGACGACCGGCTCGCCTCGGTCACGCTGATGGCGGCGCAGGTGGATTTCGCCGAAGCCGGCGAATTGCTGCTGTTCCTCGACGAGAGCCAGGTGGCGTTCCTCGAGGACCTGATGTGGTCGCAGGGCTACCTGGACCGCCCGCAGATGTCGGGCGCCTTCGCCGCCATCCGCTCGGAGGACCTGATCTGGTCGCGCGCGGTGCGGCGCTATTTCCTGGGCGAGCCGGACCTGCCCACCGATGTCACCGTCTGGGTCAACGACACCACGCGGATGCCCGCGCGGATGCATTCGGAATACCTGCGCGGGATTTTCCTCGAAAACCGCATCTCGGCAGGGCGGTTCGCCGTCGAGGGGCGGGTGATCGCGCTCAAGGACATCTCGGTGCCGCTCTTCGTCGTGGGCACCGAAACCGATCATATCGCGCCGTGGCGCTCGGTCTACAAGACCGCGCTGTTCACCGATTGCGACATGCATTTCCTGCTGACGAGGGGCGGCCATAACGGCGGCATCCTGTCGGAGCCGGGGCACAAGCGGCGGCATTACCGCGTCGGGCACCGGCCCGCCGGGGCGCTCTACCGCGATCCCGACACGTGGCTTGCGGCGCATGAGCCGGTGGCAGGGTCGTGGTGGCCGGAATGGGGACGGTGGCTGAGGCGGCAGAGCAGCGGCACGGTGCCTGCACGGGTGCCGGGCAGCCTTCCCGATTACCCGGCGCTCGGTGATGCGCCGGGGACGTATATCCACCAGAGTTGAAACCGGGCGCCGGCCCGGTCCCGCGAGGCCCGTTTCCCGTCATGCCCCTGGCCCTGCTCGTCCCGCTCTACCTGGCCCTCTTGCTGCTGCCGCTGGCGCTGGCATGGGCGCAGGGCCTGCCGCCCCGCCCGCTGGCCGATGACCTGGCCGCCGGCGCGGGGCTGCTGGCGCTGGCCGTGATCCTCGCCGAGTTCTTTCTGCTGGGCCGGTTTCGCGCCGTCACGCGGCGCGCGGGGTCGGACGTGGTCATGCGGGCCCACCAACTCCTCGCACGGGGCGCGCTGGTGCTCGCCGTGGTGCACCCTTTCCTTTACGTCTCGCCGATGACGCCGCCGCCCGTCTGGGATGTGACCAGCCAGACCGCGCTCAATTACGGCTGGGAGGGGCTGTGGCCCGGCATCGCGGCCTGGCTGCTTCTGGGCGGGCTGGTGGCGATGGCCATCGCCCGCGACGCGAGCGGCGCGCGCTATCAGCACTGGCGGCTGCTGCACGGGCTGGCCGCGGTGGCGGTGGCGGGGCTGGGCGTGCTGCACGCGGCGCGCGCCGGGCGCTACAGCGCCGATCCGCTGCTGGGCCGGGTGTGGATCGTGCTGCTGGCGCTGGCGGTGGCGGCGCTGCTCTGCGTCTATCTCGTCGCGCCGCTGCTGCGCCGGCGCAGGCCGTGGCGGGTGGCCTCCGTCGCCCCGGCGGCCGCGCGCACCTGGACCGTCACCCTCACCCCCGCATTCGAGGGGCGGGTGGCCTACAAGGCCGGGCAGTTCGCGTGGCTCAATATCGGGCACGGGGTGTTCAGCCTGAACGAGAACCCGTTCTCGATCAGCTCCGCCCCCTCGGCGGGGCGCGATCTGGAATTCATCGTCAAGGAACTGGGCGATTTCACCCGCACCATCGGGCAGGTGCCGCCCGGCAGCCGCGCCTGGGTCGAGGGGCCGCACGGCCACCTCACCCACGAGGGCCACGACAACGCGCCGGGCATCGCGCTCATCGCCGGCGGCGTGGGCATCGCGCCTCTGCTTGGTATCCTGCGCGAGCTTGCGGCCACCGGCGACACGCGCCCCACCGCGCTGCTCTACGGCAACCGCAGCGAGGCGCAGATCGTGGCGCGCGCCGAGTTGGACCACCTTGCCGACACGCACGGCACCGAGGTGGTGCATGTCCTGTCGGAGCCGCCGGAGGGCTGGACGGGGGCCACCGGAATGATCGACGCGGCGCTCTTGCGGCGGCATTTCGGCGACCCGGCGCGGCGCGGCTGGCTCTATATCCTGTGCGGCCCGCCCGCGATGCTCGTCAGTGTGGAACAGGCGCTGCGGGCCCTCGGGGTGCCGTCATCGCGCATCCTGTCGGAGCGCTTCGTCTACGACTGAGCCGCCTGCAGGGGCACGGTTTGAACCCGCGATGCCGGTTTGATGTGTATCATGTCGTCGATCCGACACGGTCCTAGACTGCCGTTCCGAGAAAGCGGGCATCATGAGCGCAGTATTCCGAACGCACGACCTGACCAAGGTTTACGACACCGGCGAGTTGCAGGTCCGGGCGCTCGATGGCGTCAACCTCGCGCTTTACTCCGGCGAGCTGGCGGTGCTGCTGGGGCCTTCGGGCAGCGGCAAATCCACCCTGCTCAACATCCTGGGCGGGCTCGATCATGCGACCTCGGGTCAGGTCTGGTTCCGCGACCTGGAGATTTCCGCGCTCGGGGATCGCGACCTCACCCGCTACCGGCGCGATCACGTCGGCTTCGTCTTTCAGTTCTACAATCTCGTGGCCAGCCTGAGCGCGCGCGAGAACGTGCAGCTTGTCACCGATGTCGCCCGCGACCCGATGCCCGCCGCCGAGGCGCTGGCGCAGGTGGGGCTGGAGGACCGGATGGATCATTTCCCCGCCGAGATGTCGGGCGGCGAACAGCAGCGCGTGGCCATCGCCCGCGCCATCGCCAAGCGGCCCGAGGTGCTGCTGTGCGACGAACCGACCGGCGCGCTCGACAGCAAGACCGGCGTGCAGGTGCTGGAGGTGCTGCGCGACGTCAACGACCGGCTGGGCACCAGCACGGCTGTGATCACCCACAATGCCGCGATCCGCCGGATGGCGCACCGTGTGGTGTATTTCCGCGACGGGCGGATCGAGCGGGTGGAGGAGAACGCCACCCGCATCGCACCCTCCGAGATAAGCTGGTGAGGGGAGGCGCATGACCGCACTCGACCGCAAGCTGATCCGCGATTTCCGCCGCCTGTGGGCGCAGGCGCTGGCCATCGCGCTGGTGCTGGCCTGCGGCGTGGCGATCCTGCTCACGACCTTCGGCACGTTCGTCTCGCTCGAGCAGACGCGCAGCGCCTATTACGAGCGCAACCGCTTTGCCGATGTGTTTGCCGACGCCAACCGCGCCCCGCGCTGGCTGATGCAGGACATCCGGCGCATCGAGGGCGTGCGCGCCGCCGATGCGCGCGTTTCGCAATTCGCGGTGCTGGACGTGCCGGGGCGGACGGAGACGGTGACCGCGCGCATCCTGTCGCTGCCGGCCACCGGCTCGCCGCGCCTCAACCTGCCGCTGCTTCGGGCCGGGCGGCTGCCATCGCCCGGTGCCGCGACCGAGGTCGCGGTGAATGCGCCCTTCGCCGCCGCCAACGACCTGAGACCGGGCGACACGTTCCACGCCAATCTCAACGGCTACCGGCGCGAGCTGACCCTGACCGGCACGGTCCTGTCGCCCGAGTTCATCTATACCATCGGCCCCGGCGCGCTCATGCCCGACAACCGGACCTTCGGCGTGCTGTGGATGCCCGCAAACGCCGTCGCCGCGGCCTTCGACATGGACGGGGCCTTCAACAACGTGACGCTCAGGCTGGGGCGCGGCGCCAGCCCCGAGGAGGTGATCGACCGTCTCGACACCCTGCTCGAGCCCTATGGCGGGCTGGGTGCCCATGGCCGCGACATGCAGCAATCCAACAGCTTCATCGAGTCGGAACTGGACCAACTCCGGACCAGCGCGATGATCCTGCCGCCGATCTTCTACGCGATCTCGGCCTTTCTGGTGGCGATGGTGATGAGCCGCATCATCGCGCTCGAGCGCAGCGAGATCGGGCTGCTCAAGGCGGTCGGCTACTCGGATGCCGAGATTTGCGTGCACTACCTGCTGCTGGCGGTGCTGATCGCGACGGCGGGCACGCTGATCGGCTGGGGGGCGGGGACATGGCTCGCGCGGGCGCTGGCGCGGCTGTACGCGCAGTTCTTCGACTTTCCCTACCTGATCTACAATCTCGACCTCGGGGCCTATGCGCTGTCGGGCCTCCTGGCGATTGCCAGCGCCGCGCTTGGCGCGGGGCGCAGCGCCCTGCGCGCCGCACGCCTGCCGCCCGCCGTGGCGATGGCCCCGCCCGCGCCGCCGCGGTTCCGGCGCACGTGGCTCGACCGGGGGATGGCGGCGCTGCACCTGTCGCAGCCGGTGGTGATGATCCTGCGCAGCCTGCTGCGCTGGCCGCTGCGCTCGGCGCTCACGGCGCTGGGGCTGGCGCTCGCGGTCGCGGTGCTGGTCGCCACCAGCTTTTTCCCGGCGGCGCTCGACGAGCTGGTCTCGACCACGTTCGACCGCGCCAACCGGCAGGATGCCGTGCTGATGTTCGAGCCCGACATCCCCGAAACCGCGCTGGCAGACGTGATGCGCCTGCCCGGCGTGATGCGGGCCGAGGGCCAGCAGTTCCACGCCGCCGTGCTGCGCCACGGCCACCGCGAAAAGGATGTCGCCATCGAGGCCCGCCGCCCCGGTGCCGATCTGGCGCGGATCATCGCCACCGACGGGCGCGCGGTCGATCCGCCGCCCCGGGGGCTGATGCTGTCGGAACGGCTCGCACGGCATCTGGACGTGCGCACCGGCGACCTGATCGAGGTCACGTTGCTCGGCGGGGTCAACGAGACGCATCTCGTCCCGGTCTCCGGGCTGGTGACGCAGTATATCGGCCTCGGGGCCTACATGGACCTCGGCACGCTCAGCCGCCTGCTGCGGCAGGCCCCGCGCATATCGGTGGCCAATCTCGAGGTCGATGCGCGGGCCCTGCCGCGCTTGCACCGGGTGCTCAAGGACACGCCGGAACTCGGCGGGCTGATCGACATGGCCGGGATGCGACGCTCCTTCGAGGCGACGATCCGCGAGAATATCGACATCATGACCACGATCTACCTGACCGTCGCGGTGCTCATCACCGTTGGCGTGGCCTATAACGGCGCGCGCATCCAGCTCTCGGAACGCGCGCGCGAACTGGCCAGCCTGCGCATTCTCGGGTTCTCGCGCGGCGAGGTGTCGTTCATCCTCGTGGGCGAGACGATGATCCTCGCGCTGCTGGCCCAGCCGCCGGGGTGGCTGCTCGGAGCGGGGATCGCCCGGGCGCTGGCCGCCGGATCGACGAGCGACCTCTACGAGATACCGCTGGTGCTGGAGCCGTCGGGATACGCCTTTGCCAGCCTCGTGGTGCTGGCCGCGGCGCTGCTGTCGTCGCTGGTGGTGCGGCGGCGGCTGGACCGGCTCGATCTGGTGCAGGTGATGAAAACACGCGAATAGGGAACCGGGATGAAAACGAGAACGATCATGCTCACGGCCCTCGGCCTCGCGACCGCCGGGATGCTGGCCATCGTCGCCTTCCGGACCGAGCCGGTGCCGGTGGATACCGCCCCCGTCACGCGCGGGCCCATGCAGGTCACCGTCGATGTCGAGGGCGAGACCCGCATCGCCGAGATCTACGAGGTCGCCGCGCCCATCCGCGGCGTGGCGCGCCGCGCGCCGGTGCGGGTGGGCGATGCGGTGACGGCGGGCGAGACCGTGGTCGCGATGATCGACCCGGCCGCCTCGGACCCGCTGGACCCGCGCAGCCGGGTGCAGGCCGAGGCCGCCGTGCGCGAGGCCGAGGCCGGGCTCAGCATGGCGCGCAGCACCCTGCGACAGGCGCGCGAGGAGCTCGAGCTGGCGCAGAGCGAATACCGCCGCGCCAGGGAACTGGTCGAGCGCGGCGTCGCATCGCTGACCCGGCTGGAGACCGCCGAGCAGACGCTCGGGATCGCCGAGGCCGCACAGGAGGCCGCGATCTCGAACCTGAACAGGGCGCGCAGCACGCTCGACCGCGCCCGCGCCACGCTCATCGAGCCGGATGCCGATACCGGCGCACAGGCCGAGTGCTGCCTGCGGATCACCGCCCCGGCGGATGGCCGCGTCCTGCAGATCGACGTGATCAGCGCACGGCCGGTCGCGCCGGGCACGCACCTGCTGTCCATCGGCGCGCCGGATGATCTCGAAATCGTGGCGGACGTGCTCTCGGCCGATGCCGTGCGCCTCGAGGTCGGCGACCGGGCCGTCGTCGAGCGCTGGGGCGGCACCGGCGTGCTCGCGGCGCGGGTCTCGGGGATCGAGCCCTCGGGCTACACGAAGGTGTCTGCCCTCGGCATCGAGGAACAGCGCGTCGACGTGGTGTTCGACCTGCTCTCTCCCGTCGCGCGGCGCCCGTCCCTGGGACATGGATTCGCGGTCTTCCTGCGGGTGGTGGAATGGGAAGCCGACGACGTGCTGCAAGTCCCCCTCAGCGCGTTGTTCCGGCAGGGCGGCGCGTGGGCCGTCTTCGTCGCAGAAGGCGGCGTGGCCCGGCTGCGCACGGTGGAGACCGGACGCATGAACGACCTGACCGCCGAAATCCTCGGCGGACTTGCCGCCGGTGACGAGGTGTTGCTTCACCCCAACGACCGGATCGAGGACGGCACGGCCGTCGTTTCGCGCGACGCGGCATGACCGGTTTCACCCCTCCCGGCAATGGACCGATCGCCGCCGATCGGTTAATACTTGGCCTCCAGCGCTCACCCGGATCGGCGGCCCGATACGCATGAAGAAATCCGAAGGTCTTGATATCGCGCGACGTTCCCTGTTGATGCAGCCCCTGCCCGACAGGATTGCAGAGGCATTGCTGAGCGACGCGTCGACGCGGACGTTTTCGCGCGGAGAGACGATTTTCCTGCAGGACGAGACGGCGACCGTGGTGCATGTCGTGCTGGAGGGCTGGGTCAAGCTCTACCGGATCGCGCCCAACGGCAACGAGGCGGTGGTCAATGTCCTGACCAGCGGCCAGAGCTTCGGCGAGGCGGTGGCCTTTCGGCTGAGCCCCTACCCCGTCTCGGCGGAGGCGGTCACCGACTGCACGCTCATGCTGATTTCGGCGCGACGGTTCATCTCGATCCTGAAACGCGAGCCGGAGGTCGCGATCGCTGTGGTCGCCTCGACCTTCCAGCACCTGCACGATCTCGTCGGGCAGGTCGAGCAGATCAAGGCGCAGACCGGCGCGCAGCGGGTGGCCGAATTCCTGATCCGGCTCTGCACATCCCCAACCGGACGCTGCGTGGTGACGCTGCCCTATGACAAGCTGCTGATCGCCGGGCGTCTCGGGATGAAACCCGAAAGCCTGTCGCGCGCGTTTGCCAGGCTCAAACCGCTGGGCGTGCATGTCAGCCGCCACAATGCCACCATCGACGATGTCGCGGCGCTGCAAGCCTATGCCGAGCAGGACCCTGCCGGCGCCTGGAGCAAGGCATTGTGACCAGACCGGACGCCGCTGCCGGCATGGCGGCCCGCGTATCCGCCCGGCGGGGCCCAGTCACGCCCCGCGCGCCCGTCATCCTGCCCGAACCATCCCCCGGAGGCGGCCGCCCGGGGTATTTGGACCAAGAAGAAGACCGGGATGCGCGCGTGCGCCGTCCTCGCGGACATTCCCGCCCGCGACACCAGCCGAGCGGCGGGCCCCGGTCTTCGATACCCCGAGGCCGGGCGCGGGCGTGGTCCTCGTGCAATGGCAGCGCCGGAGGGAGGGCCGAAATGTCTC
>Ga0102943_1002776_pt1 | contig 10063 bp, 5 predicted proteins | sample SalPonC_black_MG_FD_78174 | JGI IMG/M metagenome (GOLD analysis project Ga0102943, IMG submission 78174) | Salt pond soil microbial communities from South San Francisco under conditions of wetland restoration - Salt Pond MetaG... | ecosystem: Environmental > Aquatic > Marine > Intertidal zone >...
ATCAACCGTAAACTCGGCTTCCTTGGTGAGTGTTGTTCCGTCCCATGCGAACTTGGCGATAACGCCGGTATTTGATCCGCTCAGGAGTACGGTTACATCATCTCCGGCGCCGACTACGCCAAGTGCATCACCAAATCGGGTGGCGTTGTCCATGGCACCATCAAAAACCATCTCAGGTACAGCTGTTTCATCTGCCCAGCGGTATACCTTTACAGCTGTTCCGCCAAGATCGAGGTTGGCTGTGAAAATCTGACCGTCGGATGTTGCCGCAATCTGGTTAAATGCAAATGTTCCGCCGCTGATGACATCACTGGGAAAGAAGTCCTCGATGTTGTAGGCGTGGATTGCATTGTTGGTATCCATCAGATAGAGACGATCGTTTGCGTCATCAAAAAGCACACCACCTGTGTTATTGGCATTTGTATTAACGCCAAGCGGGCCGATTGCATCGATCAGTGTTCCGCCATCTGACAGATCGAGCAGATAGAACTGACCATTAGTGAATGCAGGTCCGAAACCAGCAATAGTTCTGCCGTTATACTCAATCATATCGTTGAGCATAGCGGAGTTCAGATCGGCAGCTGCCACATCCGGGCTGGTGATTTGCGTACCCAGTGTGCCGTCTTCCACATTCATATATCGAGGAGCTGTTCCGGTGCCCGAAATTAATACGCTATCGGCCATCGTTCGCGAGGAAAACCCACCCCGTGCTTCACCTGCTGCAACCGGAAACTGTCCGGCCAATGTAAGGTCGGTACCGTCCCAATCAAATGCTACAACCTGTTCGCTACCTGAGCCGGAAAGCAGAAGCTTAACATTGGTGGTGTCGCCTACAACTCCAAATGAATCACCCAGGCGGCCTCCAATAGAGTCGGCATAGATGAGTTCAGGTGTTGCTGTCTCGTCAGCCCATCGGTAAATTCGGGTCTCCTGGTTAATGGCCAGGTTTGCGGTAAATATTTGCCCATCAGGGGTGGCTCGGATTTGATTGTAGGGAAATGTACCTCCGCTGATGTTGGTGTTATCGAGAACTCCGACAGAATCTCCGTTAGCAGCGTTCAGACGTACGGGAGTTACACCACCCTGACGGCTGGCAACGATCAGGTTACCTGTTGCCGGATTGTATGTAATACCGCGTTCTGTATTTGCATCGGTGAACCAGTTACCCACTGGTACTTCAACCGTCCAGAGCGGGTCAACAACATCCGCTTTTGGCATTTGAGTCTGGAGAAGCCCCAGAGAATCGCCGGAGGCTGCATCCAGAATGACCGGAGTGACGCCTCCTTGTCGACTGGCCACATACAGGTTGCCGGTAGCTTCATTATAGGTGAATCCTCGCTCTGTATTTGCATTCAGGAACCAATTTTCCTGTGGGGCATCTATTTTCCAGAGCTCAGTGACCTGAGCCTGCGTTTCGCCGGGTAGGGCTGCTGATAAGATCAGAGCGAGAAACAGCAGAAATACTGTTCCCACGGCTGATCTCGGACGTGTGTAATGGTATGGTTTGTTCATATGAACACCTCATGAGGTTTAGGTTGATGACCTATCCGGAGACAGGCCTGAGTTTAACGTGTACGCTTACTGCTGAAAATATTTTTGATGCTACTCCCTGATCGTTGAATTTCTGTTGTCTGTCTCCCCGATACTCAGACTGCCGTCTGGCTGTACTCCTGCTTTGCCTTCGAGGGTTACTTCGGTAGATAAATGCCTGAACCAGCTAAAATAGAGCGCGATGCTTAACAGCGTAAGAACACCGAGCGCAATAAAAAATCCATTCCAGAGCCTCACCATAAAAAGCATAGGCGTGATGCACATAAGCAGCATCCATGGAACGGCAAAAAATGTAGAGACAATGTCGCGCTTATTCTCCCGGTCAACTTCTTCTGCACTCTTCACTTCAATTGATTTCTTGATCTCTCCCCAGAATCCAAACGGACGCGTGACCCGGTAAAAGTTTTCCAGAATATCGGTATCCACCTTTGGTGTTGCATAGGTACCAATCAGACACCCGGTAAGTGATGTTAATGCGACAAACATGAACATTTCGTATTCATTCAGATCAGGAAAGAAAATGAGCTTGCCAAAGGCCGCTGCCATGCCAAATACAACACCAGTTGCAAAGCCATATCCATTAAACCGCCACCAGTACCATCGTATGACCTGCGGGACAATCAGCCCGGACCCAAGACCCATTGTGAGCCATCCCCAGATATCGTTAATGTTTTCAAACTGCTTGGTGAGTAACAGTCCGATAATTACAATAGCAAGAGATGAAAGCCTGCTGTGCATGACAAGTTTCTTCTCGGATGCATCAGGGTTGATAAAGCGCTGGTAAATATCCTTTACCCAATAGGCGGCTCCGCTGTTCACAACCGAATCAAATGTCGACATTGCGGCCGCAATCAGACCCGCAATGATAATTCCGGTGATGCCAACCGGGATCATATTTGCCAACACTGAGGGGAGTACTTCCTCGGGGTTCTGTATGACGGTGTTGCTTGCACCCCATGCGATGCCCATCATGGCGATGGCCACTACAAACGGCCAGCGAAAGGAGAGAAGAAAGATCCAGAACAGTGATAATAGGCCTGCCTCGCGATCACTTTTTGCAGCATAGTAGCGCTGAATCAGGTATCCACCCGAGCCTCCACTGCCTTCAATTGTTGTTTTGAAGAGATAGAAAAGAATCGCAATGCCAAACATATTATACTGTCCGTATTCGCCCGGCAGACTCATCGTCCAGCTGGGGATGATATCGGTCCAGGTAGAGTAATTCGCGCTTAATGTCTGAAAGCCATCGCCGATGAGCGGCACCGACACCAGGAATTCTTCCGGTAGCGGGTAGTGGACGAAAGCCGTATAGCAGGTAAAAAGAATCGCAAACAGGACCAGGAATCCCTGCATGACGTCGGTATAAACCACGCCGTAAAGGCCCGATGCAACCGTATAGATTGTTGCGAGGCCTACCATCGTAAGCATGGCAAGATCGGGATCAATTCCGAGAATGCTTCCCAGAAAGATGCCGCCTCCCTGGGCAAAGTAGGTAACGACCGTGACAGCAAACAGCAGGTTCGCCAAGGCACTGAGCATGCGGGCAGCATTTCCGGCTTTATCTTTCCCAAACCGAAGCTCCATCCATTCCGCGGCAGTCATAACCTGGGCCCTTCGGTTCCACTTGCCCATGAACACCATCAGAAAGGCCATGATAAGCACAATACCTCCCCTGAGTTCTATAAAGAAACCTTTAAGCCCGAGCGCATAAATCATTGCTACGATGATCATCGTACCCGAGACATCAAAATTGGAAGACATCCCGGAAGCACCCAGCGCCCACCAAGGCATCTTTCGGTCCCCAAGGAAAAAGCTATCGATACTCTTTCCGCCTTTTTTTTGCAAATAGACGCCAAGAGCTACAAGAGCCAGCAGGTAGAGGCTAATAATGATGTAGTCTATGGCGTGCATAATGTGATTATTTCAGGAGGATCATTTTACGGGAGGTTTGCATCTCACCTGCTTTCATTCGATAAAGGTATAGACCGCTCGCCAGGGAAGAGGCATTGAACTGTACCTTGTGTGTTCCTGCAGAGAACATCCTGTTGTTAGCCAAAAGCGCCACTCGCTGACCAATAGAGTTGAAGACCTCGAGGGTCACCTGCTGCGATTGGGGCAGGCTAAACTGGATAGTCGTCGCTGGATTGAAGGGATTTGGGAAATTCTGGTCCAGTTTGAAATTTACGGGTTGCTCCACAGGCGGTTCCGCTGATGTGATAACGGCATCGATTTCAACATCAGGTGAATTCTTCCGATCGAGCAGTAGCATGGCTGAGTTAGCAAATGATGGTTTACCGTCTTGTGCCGCTGCCGCATCAAGTGTAATAACCTGTTGGCTGCCCGCCTCCAGATAAAGACTACCGAGCACAATCCAGCCACGATTCACCGGATCTGTCTGGTCAACAGTGGTTGTAATCGTCTCGTTGGCACCGTATAGATTGAAAGAAGCTGATGTGGTTGCATCGCCGTCAACAGGATTCCATACAGCTATTCTATACCATGCATTGCGCGGAACGCCCATGGTAAAGGTCAGGCGGTTTCCGTCTTCAGCATTTGCTTGCAGGGTTGGATTGCCGATATCATCTGGCGTTCCGGTCTGCAGCCATGTTCCCTCCAGACCGGCCGAGTTGGATGCATCCAAAATATCGGGTATCGGTCGCCTTACCTTGCCATTGCGATGGGGAGGAAGTGCAGACATCTGGTATTTATTTGCCCTGAGTGAATCACCTAAAAAATCATTTTTTCCATCAAGCCCTTCAAAAAAGAAAAATACTTCACCCTTAAGGTCGTAAGAGCGGTTAAACTCAATGGCATCCATCACATAATCCGGTCCGTTAAAACGGCTGCCTGCCTTGATGAGAATTCCTGGAAAAATTTGTGGCCGGAAAAAGCGGTGAATATATCCCTGAGATGATATTGGCTGCTGGCCAAGCATATTTCGAATAATCTGCCGGTAATCGGAAATTGAGTACCTATAGGCTTGTGGGTGTATAATATCCACATAGCTTGAGTCGAGCCACGCTGGCCAGTCCTGAAGATATTCCGTAAGGCTAAAGCTGTATATCGAGGGCGAGAGAGAGACGATGAGCCGGTCATCCGTATTTTTGACCATGCTGTACAGTTCGCCGGCGAATGTTGTTAGCTTATCGGCTTTCCACTGAAGGAAGTCAGACTGATTAAATTGCGCGGGGGGATCGTTTCCATCGTGCTCGTCGCGATAAAGCTGTTTAGAGAAGTCGGAATAACCCGCTTCTGAAGCCATCGCCGGAAGTCTGTCGTCTCCCTGAATACCATCGATATCGTAATTTTCTGATACCTCCTGAATCATATCGAGCATAAATTGCTGAACTTCCGGATGGAGGGCGTTCATCCAGTAGAAACCGTTCTTGTTGGCAATATCCCCATTTGCGTCTCTCGAAGCCCAGTGTGGATTTGCCTCGATGATGTGGCCGCCACTCGGATTTCCAAAGATGCTCGCAAAACCGTACTCAAACCATGGGATAACCTCTATTCCCACGCGGTGAGCTTCCACTATGATCTCAGCAAGTGGGTCCCGGTTTACCGCGGCAAAGACAGGATCCTGCCGAATGCCAAAGGCTTCCTCTGCCACGTCACTGGGATGCAGCGTATATCCCTTATTCCATACAACCGGGTAAATGACATTAAACCCGCGGTCGGCCAGGTAGTCCATACCCGCAGCAATATTCTCTTTTTCAAACAGAATCTGGCTATCTACATTGGTGATCCAGACGCCCCGCAATTCTTCTACATACTCATCAGTCTGGGCGAGTACCGGACCTGTCCATGAAAAAATCAGTAATAAAGCGGCAATAAAGATACGTGACGGGTTTTCTTTAGAATGCATGACTGCTAAATCTAGGGTGAGTAATAATGAGTTTTAAGGGAGTCGCCGAGATAACCGTTGTTTTCGAATAGCCCTTCGTAAAAGAAGTAGACTTCGCCGTCGATATCGCGTGACCGGTTGTAATCGACGGCCTCTTGTACATAATCGAAACCATTGTATCTATTACCAGCCTTTATGATAATCCCGGGCGCGAACTGAACGCGATTCGCCCCTCCGGCTTGTTTAAAATAACCCAGTGTTTCATCAAGGGTGGCTTTGTAGCTTTCAATATCCCATCGATAGACCTGGGGAATAAGCTCATCCACGGCACCGCGGCTGATCCATTCGGGCCAGTCCTGCAAATATTCGTTTTTCGACCAGGGATAAATACTGGGGGAGAAGGATACGGTCAGATCGCTGTTTACTTCTTTCACATCACTGTAGAGTTTTTCGGCGAAATCGGAGAGCTTGTCGGCTTTCCAGTTTAAAAATTGTTCTTCTGATGGGTTGTCGGGTACCTGACTACCTGTTTCTTGGGCATAAAGCCGCCGGGTATAGTCGCTGTATCCACCCTCCGAGGGCATGGCGGGTAGCCGATCGTCCCCCTGAATGCCGTCGATATCATAATTTTCTGCGACCTCTAAAACCAGTCCTTTTACAAAATCCTGAACCTCTGGGTGGATCGCATTCATCCATTCAAAGCCGTTTTTTGTGAGCAGATTCCCACTACTGTCTTTTGCCGCCCACCCCGGTTTCGCCTTGATGATATGGCCGCCGTCTTTGCTATATGAGCTGGAAAATCCGAATTCAAACCATGGTATGACCCTGAGATTATGCTTTCTTGCCTCCTGAATGACAACTGCCAGCGGATCTCTTCCCTGGTTGCTGAAGGCAGAATCTTGTCTGAATGATTCTCCGAAAGTTTCGGCCATCACGTTGCTGGGATGGAGTGTATATGAGTCGTTCCAGACAACAGGATAGACTGTGTTAAAACCCAGGTCTGAAATCGCTTGCATCCCTTCTGCTATCGATTCATCGCTGAAAAGAATATTGCTATCTACATTTGTGATCCAGATGCCAATGATCGGCTCGGTCAATGGTTCGTTCTCTGAACCACAACCGGATATGAGCATCAGAAAGATCATAAAACTCAAGACCGGCAGTGCTTTTGCTATCATGCGGACTCCCTGATGATTAGTTCAGGTTCAAGGAGTAGTTTTGTCGGCAGGTATTCCTCTTGATGACTAATCAGCTTGTTGAGCAATTCATGAGCCCGCTTGCCGATTTCATACCGTGGAACGCCAATTGTGGTGAGCGGAACTCTTGCTTCGGAACAGCGGTCGATATTGTCAAATCCGATCATCCTCAGGTCTTCGGGAATACGTATTCCGCGTTCATGCATCGCCTTCTGAAATCCCATGGCGATCAGATCATTAAACAAAAAGATGCCGTCGACCTCCAGGTTTTTCAGGTCAAACGCACATCCGAGTTTATATCCTTCATCAAATGCAGTTGCCTCCGTCCCAAAGGAGAAGCGGAAGATGTGGCATCGCTCATTCGGGTTAATGCCGTCCCGTTTAAGCTGATCAATAAATCCTTCAAGTCGGAGATCATCAGGCCGGTATCCATGTTCACCCACGATGACTGCGAGTTTTTTCTCTGATGATGCCAAGAGTTGACGGGCGGCAAGTTCTCCCCCTTTATAATTGTCAACATCCACGACCGGCAACATAGAGTCATACACATCATGAATCAGAACGGCGGGAATGGAGTTTTCTTTGAACTGCTCAAAAATCCGGATGCCGTAAATCGATTTTCTCCGGGTTGTTAGAACAATACCGTCGACCTGGTGCGACACCATCATTTTCAGGAGGGAATCTTCCTGCTGGTAAAAATCACGCGATACGGTGATCATCAAATTTCGTTCGTGTTTGTCCGTCTCATCGGCTAGTCCCTGGTAAATTCCCGAGAAGTAGGGACCTTCGAGATCGCGAACCAGCAGACCAAGCTTATTGGTAGTGGCATGAGGGGATGAATATCCGTTTTTCAGATATTTTTTGTTGGCGAACGTACCTTTCCCAATCCTGCTGACAAGCACATTCTCATCATTGAGAATTTTCATCGACTTTTTGATGGTCGACATGCTTACGTCGTACATCTTGGTCAGTTCAAGGTAGTTGGGGATTTTACCATCTTCACCAAAATGCCCGTTGATAATCTTGTCTTTCAGATCATTGGCGACCATTTCATATAAGTGTTCATTCGTGTTGGTGATATCAACCATAAAAAGAGTATGTGGTTTAAAATTTTAAAACGACACCGATAGAGTGGATACTTCCAAGTTCGCCGCGATCGCTATAGGCATAATCCACGCCAATGCGGTCTGCTACAGCGACGCCACCCCCAAATCTGAGGTTTCCCTGAGCGTAGTTTTGCGTCACAAACAGATGGCTGTATCCGCCACGCAGAAAAAAGAGATCCTTAAATCCGTACTCTGCACCCGCGTTTATATGCGGATCATTATTATTTGGGTAGATGGCATCAGCTGAAATAACCAGGGAGTGATCTATGGATTGAAACAGGCGATAGTTGGTTCCAATCCGGAAAATTAGCGGCAGGTCCCATGAACTCATTCTGAGGTTAGCCGGAATACCATCGTTATTTCCAGATGTTTGCGGATCCAGGTCAACCGGTACGTAGGAGTTATCACCTTCCATCTTCATTTCACCGCCAAAATTACTGATACTGAATCCAAGCTTAAGGCCTTCGACCGGCATTTTGTAATGGAATCCAAGATCCATTGCAACGGTACCTGCGCTCATACGCCAGATGCGGTTTTGAACATACTTCAGGTTGCCACCCACTGAAAGAGACTGTGTCAGTCGTTGCGCATAGGTAAGGCCAAGACTAATATCGTAAACTGAAAAGCTTTCCCCGGTTCCTTCGGGAAAGGTTACAGTCCGAACGTCCATGTTACCACCGTCGAACATATAGACAAATCCACCGATCACCTTGTTATCGAACTGAAAAGCCGCTGCTGCGTAATAGAGTTTAGTATCCACAAACCATTCAGTGTTTTGAAAGGTCGCCTCATTTCCTTCAATGCTGGTTATACCAGCTGGATTCCAGTAGATTGACATGATATCGTCGGCAACTGAAACATGTGATTCGCCCATCCCGATACTTCGTGCACCTGCCGGTATTTCAAGAAAAGCGGAGGCAGTGGTCCCCACCTGGCTCTGAGCCTGACCGTTAAATGGCAGCAAAGCAGCAAACAAGCATATCCAGATTATAAAACTCTTTTTCATCGGTCTAATTAATGATTGCAAATTTTCCTGTTTTCTCACCGATACCGTCTGCTTTCACGTGGTAAAAGTACATGCCGTAAGAGACTTCAAGCCCGCTGCGATTTTGCAGATCCCATGAGGCAAGGCCGTTCTCAGCCGTGATTTCTCGCACAAAAACACCACTCTGGGTGTAGATACGAATTCTCGCATTGTCGGGTGTATTACGGAACTCAATGCGCCGTTCTCCCCGGCCCGACAGGAAAGGGCGTTCTTCCATCACGTTAGCGGCCACGTATGGATTAGGAACCACAATTATATCATCAAGCAGATCATCTGAAGCGGTGTTATCGAGAAAAGAAGCGGTGGATTCAATACTAAACTGGTCCTCAGCGCTGAACGGAATATTTGCGTTGAGCTGGAAGGTATCTCCCAGGCCGGGTCGGCGAATATCACTGGCGGGCAGCGGATTGTCAGAGGCGTCAACGGGTGGCTCAAAACGAATATCCCAGCCGATGATATAGTTCGCATCGGAGGGATTATTCTTAAATACCAGCTGGATCACTTCGCCGGGATCAATCTCACCATTCTCTGTAGAATCTGTTTCTGAAAACACAAAGTCGACCGGGTTACCTGTTTTTTGCTCATAAATTCTATAGTTGACCAGGAAGCTCGAGTTGCCGGATCTGGAGGTGAACGCCTCATCCAGCTCCTGTCCTTCATCACCTACCTCAATTGTTGCCCTAATTGGCCAGAGTGGCGGATTGGGCACACTGAATGTTGGCTGTGGCTGTGTTACTGAATATCTCAGGTTGGTGGATGAGCCCGATACCCAGCCGGACTGTTGCTGAGTGCTGGTCTCAGTCGGGTACTGATTTTCGAAAGTGAATGTCAGTCCGTCCTCAAGAAGTTCGTACGTCCAGTTGGTTCGCTGTTCTCCCTCGCGGTTTACGGGGATGGGTATACGATCGGCCACTGTACGACCGGATGTGGTCACGATAGAATATGTATCTGTCTCATATTCAACGGAGAGCCCGCTTTGCTCCTGGCTGAAGGTGATATCATACGTGTCATCAGGCAGTAAATCACCCTCCACGGCAAATGCCCTCACGGTTCCCGTTGCGAGGCCGTTGATCTGTGGTACACGGTTCTGAGAATCTACCGTAATTTCGCCATCCCGTTTATTTGATGAAGGCGGATTGGGGCGAACCTGAACCGTATTTCGATCAAAATTAGTAATTACTCCCTGAGACTGCGTAATACTGGCCGGAGACTCTGAGGGTGAAATCGGGAAAAGGTTTTCAAGATTGGAAATGCCGCGGTCGAAATAGGTGGAGTCATATCCGGCATCATATGAAACGACGGCATAGTAATAGTTTCGGCC
>Ga0102943_1002777_pt1 | contig 10062 bp, 10 predicted proteins | sample SalPonC_black_MG_FD_78174 | JGI IMG/M metagenome (GOLD analysis project Ga0102943, IMG submission 78174) | Salt pond soil microbial communities from South San Francisco under conditions of wetland restoration - Salt Pond MetaG... | ecosystem: Environmental > Aquatic > Marine > Intertidal zone >...
TGAAAACCGCCTGCCCGGCTCGTTCTCAAAAACACAAATCGACCAAGCCGTCAGATAAGATAATAACCAATCCCCGCAATTCGTTTATTGCACTGCATTTGAAGTACTCCAATTTTTTATTCAACCAAGTTTAGTATGTCACTTAAAAAGAAGTTTAAGTTCAAAGACCGTTTAATCAAGGGAATAGACCTGAACGGACAGTTTAAAATCAGCGTAGTTAAAACGACAGATGTTGTCCGAACCGCTCAGAAGAATCACAACCTTTCCTTACTTAACACCATTCTGCTGGGTAAAACTCTTACCTCAGCCATGCTTCTTGCCTCTGAGCTAAAAGGGGAAGAGCGCATCCAAATTCGAATAGATGGTGACGGACCTGTTGGCATGCTCACAGCTGAAGCCAATCGTGTAGGAGAAGTACGAGGTTACTCCTCAAATCCATCTGCAGAATTGGATTACAGCAATCCGGATACCACAATCTCCAACGGTCTTGGCAATGGAGTGCTCACCGTTACTAAAACCCTTTACAATGAAGCAGACCCGCGGCGGAGCTCTATTGCATTGGTAAACGGAGACATCAATTCTGATATCGCGCATTATATGGCACAGTCTGAGCAGGTGCTCTCTGCATTTTTACTGGATGTGAGCCTGAATGACGACGGCTCCGTAAAACACGCGGGCGGAGTACTGCTGCAACGGCTGCCTGAAGCTGACGAAGAGACTGTTGAAAAGCTTCAAGAGACTCTTACAAATTTACCTCCACTTAATGAACTTTTTGAGAACGATTATTACATCGACGACATTATGGAAGTGGCTACAAAGCCATTTTCTGTAAAAGAGCTGGATCGCCAACCGGTTCATTTTTTCTGCCGCTGTTCGCCCAAACGTTTTAAAAATGCACTTTCGATGCTCGGATATGAAGAGTTGAAAGAGATGCAGGGAGAAAGCCAGGAAGTTGTTTGCAACTACTGTGGCTCAAAAGTGGAAATTTCCGAAGAAGAGATTTCAGAAATGGCTAAAAATGCGAAGGCGAAAATGAATTAAATAAATGAAAAATCGACCTGAGGTTTTAATTGTAGGCGGAGGCTTCGGTGGCATCTCTGCTGCAAAAGCTCTCCGCAAAACAAACTGTAATATAACTCTTGTCGATAAACGAAATCATCACCTTTTCCAGCCCCTCCTCTATCAGGTAGCCACAGCAGCTCTTTCTCCCGGAGATATCGCAGTGCCAATCCGAGCGATCTTTGGCAGCGATAAGAATATACGCACAGTTTTAGGTGAAGTTATATCCATAGATAAAACCAACAATCGGCTACACCTTGCCGATGACAGCTCTATTGATTTTGACTATCTCATTCTCGCCCCGGGTGCCATCTACAACTACTTTGGCAACGAAGATTGGAAGAATCACGCTCCCGGCTTAAAAACCCTTAAAAATGCTCTCTCCGTCCGAGAACGCATCTTAATCTCTTTAGAAGAAGCCGATAAACTTGATGATCCTCAAACCCGGAAAAAATATCTTACATATGCCGTAATTGGCGCCGGACCAACCGGAGTAGAAATGGCAGGTGCAATTGCTGAAATTGCAAAACGAAATATGATGAGGGATTTCCGCAATATAAACATGGAGGAAACAGAAGTTTTCCTGATTGAAGCCGCCGGTAATGTTTTGAATGGCTATCCTGAGGATCTTTCAAATATAGCTAAGTCAGATCTTGAAGAGATGGGTGTGAAAGTACTCTTGAATAATCCGGTTAAATCCATTCGAGAGGATGGTGTAGAACTTGAAGACTCTTTTATTGAAACACCCAATATCATTTGGGCAGCGGGTGTAAAAGCTTCGCCACTGCTAGGATCTTTAGATTGCGACTTGGACAAAATGGGACGTGCAGTTGTGGAAGATCATTTAAATATTCCGGATCACGATTCAATTTTCGTGATTGGCGATGCCGCCCATGTTAAAGATGAGGATGGACAACCCCTTCCCGCACTTGCTCCCGTAGCCCTTCAGCAGGGTAAGTATCTTGCTAAGCTGATCAAGAAACGTGAGAGCGGTAAAAAAGCTTCACCCTTCAATTATGTAGATAAAGGCACCATGGCGACAATTGGAAGAGCTAAGGCCGTAGCCGATATTCGTGGGCTGAAGTTTTCAGGATTTGTGGCCTGGATGCTTTGGTCCGTAATCCACATCTTTTTCCTGATTGGATTCAGAAACCGGTTCAGGGTTTTTGCTGAATGGGTTTGGCACTATTTAACGTTCAAGAGAGGAGTCAGATTAATAACAAATGAACCTGAATCCCGAACTACAGAGAAGGAATAATCAGGTTTGATTTACACTGTGAGATTGGCGGTTCTTTTTAAACCGCGAATGAAGATCCACACCCGCACGCTTCACTGGCATTCGGATTTTCGAAAGTAAAACCACGGGCGTCCAAACCGTCGGGGTAGTCAATCACAACACCATCCAGGTATAACATATGATCGGGTTTAACAACCACGTCCATACCCTGCGTTTCCACCAGTTCATCTTCATCGGTACGGATATCAAAACCCAGTTTATAGCTTAAGCCTGAGCAACCGCCGCCCTCAACTGCTACTCGAAGGTAGAGTTCATCGTCCAGGTTTTCGTCCTCCTTTATCTTTCTGACCTGTTTCGCGGCACGTTCAGTCAGCTTAACGCCCTCACCTTTCGAGAGCTCCTCAAACTGCTTCCGGAACTTCTCTTCTGTACCTGCCTCTTTATCCGGCTCCTCATCGATCAGAGAGGCGATCACATCGTCTAATTTTTCATCTTCCTTAGCCATATATAAAAACAAATTTTTGCAGTTACTTCACAGAGTTTGCAAAGGTATAATAATCTTTCTCCGATTTTCTGAATAATTTCAGAATCCCGGCGCTCACTAAATTAACAAGAATTTTGGACGCACGATAGGTTGTTACGTTTATAAGCTCGGAGAATTTTTGAACGTTGATTTCTCCGTATTCATTCAAATAGCGGAACAGCATCTGTTCATTTTTCCCATACTCAAACGTAACACCCGTACTTGAATACTGCTGTTTTAAAATTTCTGTTTGCTCGTCACTGGCCAAAACACTTTCATCCTGAAATCGGACAAAAACCTGCCGTTTCTTTTTCCCCTTCAGATACACAGGCTTTTCCGTTGATTCCGGAACACGCACAACCATCACATCCGCATCGGGCAGATGCACCAGTTCAATGTAAATTTGAACCGGAGGAACGCATAATTTTTGAGCCGCTTCCTGAAGTAAAAATTCCTCTTCAAAATAGGCTCTTATGCCCGCAATCTGCTTATTATCATGAACACCTATGAGAATTGTGCCACCTGATGTATTCGCAAATGCGGCAATTTCTCTTGCAATTTTAGTCGGTTTGGGAACAGTTTTTTTGAACTCTAAAAATGTACCTTCGCCGGTTTGAATTAAATGTCGGAGATCGGAGGGATTCATGTCTGATATGACAATTTCTCCATTCGGCAGTTTCATATTGCTTATCTGATGTTACTGGTCCCGTTTTCAATGAGTTGTTAGGAATAACCTAAATCATTTTTTCCTCTTTAGGATTCCTGGTCATCAGGTCTTCAACGACTTCCGAGGGAGGAATATTTTCGAATAGTACTTTGTAAACAGCATTTGTTATCGGCATTTCAACATTATTTTTTTTAGCCCACTGACAAACTGATTTTGCCGTTTTAACACCTTCTGCAACCATGCTCATACCGGAAGTAATTTCATTCAGGCTTTTACCCTGACCAATATTATACCCAACAAATCTATTTCGGCTATGTTGACTTGTACAAGTTACAATCATGTCACCCATACCGGTTAAACCTGCAAAAGTGTCCATGGATGCTCCAAGTACCGCCCCCATACGCTTCATTTCATGTAGTCCGCGGGTCATCAGGGCTGCCTTTGCATTATCTCCCAAGCCAGCTCCGTCAACGATTCCTGCCGCTATAGCCATTATATTTTTCACTGCACCGCCAATTTCAACACCTATAATATCATTGTTTAGATATACTCTAAAGCGCGATGTCAAAAAAGTTTCTTGTATAATCCGGGCTACCCGGGTAGAATAAGCTGCAGATACCACCGTAGTTGGTTTAAGCAGTGCCACTTCCTCTGCGTGACTGGGACCGGTGAGCACACCTATTTGATCCTCAAGAATGGTTTCACTCAAAACATCCACCAATATTTGCGATGGAGCCATTAAGCTATCTTTCTCAATTCCCTTCGCGACGCTTACTACAATTTCATTTCCCTTCAGAAAGGGTTTTACGTTTTCGGCGACTTCTCTTAGAGCATGTGAGGGAGTAGCAAACACAACCATATCTGAGTCTTTCAGTGCTTCTTCCAAAGAGTGTGTTGCCACTATTGAATCTGGTAATTTTACATCAGTAAGATAAGAAGGATTGAATTTTTTTGAATTTATGCCTTCAACAACATTTTCTTCCCGTGCCCATATCGTCACAGAATATTTTTTTCCTCCCAATACAACAGCCAATGCCGTACCAAAACTTCCGGCTCCTACAATACTTATTTTGTTCACTTTACGACTCATTTTTATTTAACCTCCCATTTGAAGGTTTAAAGGATTTAATGCGGTTTTCTGTACCGTTTAGCAGACGCTTGATATTCCCTTTATGCTTGATAATGATGCCAAGTGCGATAGCGCTGCTAAACAATATTATACTGCCATCAATGTCGTAGCCAAAACCATAGCGCAGTATTAATTGGGAAAAGGGATAGATTAACGAAGCGAAAATTGAACCTACAGAAACATATCTAGTACTAAACATGAGAATCAGGAAAAGACCCAGGGAAATACTAATAGATACCGGTTCAATTCCATAAAGCATACCACATGCGGTAGCGGCACCTTTTCCGCCTTTAAAATTCGCATATAGCGGAAACATATGACCAATTACAGCCCCCAGTCCGGATAAGATGAGCAGCATGGCATCTACATCCCAACCTTGATAAAAACTTACGGGCCCGTCGCCGATGCTATAGGCCAATTGACTGATAACAAGGGTAGAGAGCAGCCCTTTTCCAAAATCGAAAAGAAGCACAATTGTACCTGCTTTCCATCCCAGTATTCGAAATGTGTTGGTTGCTCCGGCATTACCGCTGCCGTGTTCGCGTATATCTACCTTAAAAAAGATTTTACCCATCCAAAGAGAACTTGGAATAGATCCAATAAGGTAGCAGAGAATAAATACAACAACTATGGATAGCATGGAAGCGGTTCCTAAAGGTCAGGGTTAATTTTCTAGCCGATTATTTAAAGAAATCACTTAAGAAAAAAACTAAACGTGTCGTTCGGCGTGATATGAAGAGCGCACGAGTGGTCCGCTTTCCACATGCTCGATACCCAGCTTTTCACCAATCTCTTTGTATTCCGCAAACAGGTCAGGATGAACCCACTCTACAACCGGATGGTGCATTTTTGTTGGCTGCATGTACTGACCAATTGTAAGAACGTCAACATCATGATCTACACAATCCTGCATTAGCTCGATGACTTCTTCACGTGTTTCCCCCAAACCAACCATGATGCCGGTTTTGGAACGGACACCCTGTGCCTTTACTCTTTTCAAAAGCTCCAAAGAGCGCTCATATTTAGCTTGTGGGCGAACGGTTCTGTAAAGCCTTGGCACCGTTTCAAGATTATGACTTAAAACATCAGGAGGAGTATCGATCACGGTTTGCAGTGCATCCCATGCTCCTCTAAAATCGGGAATTAACGACTCGATAGTCACACCGCCAATCGTTTCGCGGAGTACTTTGTGACACTCAGCAAAAATTGGCGCACCGCCGTCTTTTCGTTCATCCCTGTTTACGGAGGTTAATACTACATGCTTTAATTTCATTTTCGCTGCGGCGTCTGCTACCCGGCGCGGTTCGTCCCAGTCAAGTCCCTGAACCGGACGACCGGTCTTAACAGCACAAAATGAACAAGAACGCGTACAAACATCACCCAATATCATAAAAGTAGCTGTACCGGCACCCCAGCATTCACCCATATTTGGGCATCGGGCCTCAGAACAGACCGTATTCAGGTTGTTATCACGAATAGTCTCAGAAACCTCTTTAAATTTCTCGCCTGATGGCAGTTTAACACGCAACCAGTCCGGTCTGCGCTTTGAGGGTCCTTCTTTATCTATAATTTCAAGTTCTTTAATCATAACACGTTCTGTCTTCGCCGTTCTTCGGCCTTCAATTTGAGTGAGTTAAGGTAAGAAAATTGTTGCTCTGGTTCAGGTTTTTGCATCTTTGGATTTAAGGCAACATTAAAAACTTCACCAAAGTGCTTTTTCAGAGATTTCTTCACATTACCGGGCTCTATTCGGTTTCCGGTAAGATCTGACAGACTGGTGACTGATTTATCACTTATTCCACAGGGCACAATATGATCAAAGTAAGTCAGATCCGTATTTACATTAAATGCAAAACCGTGCATGGTTACCCACCTTGAACAGCGAATTCCCATTGCACAAATCTTTTGTTGATCAACCCATACGCCTGTCAGCCCCTCAATTCTTCCTGCTTCAATATCAAAATCTGAACAGGTTCGAATAATTACTTCCTCCAAAAATCTCAGATATTTGTGAATGTCCGTAAAATGCCTGTCTAAGTCGAGAATTGGATAGCCTACAATTTGACCCGGCCCGTGATAGGTGATGTCGCCACCGCGATCAATTTCAATATATTCCGCATCAATCCGGGCCAGTTCACTTACGGCTTTCAGCAAGTGAGAAGAGCTGCCGCTTTTTCCAAGGGTGTATACGTGAGGATGCTCAACAAACAGGAGCATATCGTTTTGTGTATGCTCATCCAGAAACCCATCGCGGATTAATCTTTTTTGGGTAATTAATCCGTTTTGCAGCTCTTTTTGGAGTTTCCACACAGGGCGATAGGAAGCTTTGCCCAAATCATATACATCGATGTACTTCATCATAACCCAAAAGATAATTAAAATTCTGCATAATTAATCTTTTGGGTTAATGAGTGTAACTATCCGATAAAATGAACGATCTATTCTTGAATCTTGAAAAATATGGGTAGTGAGTACTGAACCTTCACAGGTTTCCCGCGCTGCAAGCCGGGGGTAAATTCAGCTTTTTTAACAACCCTCAGTGCCTCCTCATCGCAGCCACCGCCAATACCGCGTACAACCTGCGGGTTCACTACTTGCCCATTTTCATTCACAATGAACTGAATGTGCACGCGACCCTCAATTCCGGCTTTTCGGGCTCTCTCCGGATAGCGGATCTGTTCCTGTAAATCCATCAGATCTCCTTTCAGTTTAGGCATCTCTTCCACAAATACGAAAAAGTCTTCCTCTTCAGCTTCGTCTTCTTCTGCAGCTGACGGGGGTGGCGGAGGTGGCAGCCTGCTTTCAGAAAACAGGTCGAGTTCTGAATCAATATCTATGTTTATATCTTCGATGATTTCATCGTTGGGCACTTCTACGGGAACCGGCGGACGTGGCGGTGGTGGTATTTCAGGCTGTTGGCGAGTCTGCACGATCTCCTCCATCATCACCTCTTCCTGTGTATCAAGAACAAGGTTTTCCTCCTCGGCAGCCGGCATAAAATCAATGCGAAATAGTATAATAAAAATCACCAAGGCAAGAATAAGTCCGGTTTCCCAAAGAATGGTGTAATAGTTTCTTAGATCTATATTGCTATTCTTATTTCCCTCTGGTCCGGGTCTTCTGTTTTTTGTTGTCATTTCGAACCTCTTATTTTTGTGGTCGTACAATCTTTTTCATGATCTTTTGATACCTCTCTGCATTAAAAATAACATCCAATTATTAAGAGTTTATGTAGTTTTCATAATAACGTATCTTTTTATCTTAAATAGAATCAAAAATAAAAAAGGCAGGTCGTTAAACCTGCCTTAAAATCACTTAAAAGAGCAATTTGTAAATATTAGACATCCACTACTACATCAGCGGTTATTTCTTTTTCGGTTTGGATCCAAGGTGAACCCCTTCTCCGTATGCTTCAGCAACAGCCTCCATCACCGCTTCACTCATGGTTGGGTGAGGGTGAACCGCACTTATAATTTCGTGTCCGGTTGTTTCGAGGTCACGCGCTACAACTGTTTCTGCAATCAGTTCAGTCACGTGCGAACCAATCATGTGGCATCCGAGCCATTCACCGTATTTCGAATCAAATACAACTTTTACAAAACCTTCTTCATGGCCAAGACCGGAAGCTTTTCCACTGGCTGAAAATGGAAATTTACCAACCATTACATCGTACCCTTCCTCTTTTGCCTGTTCTTCAGTCATACCAACTGAAGCAACCTGAGGCTCGCAATACGTACATCCGGGAATGTTGCCATAGTTGATCGGATGTGGGTTTTCGCCGGCCAGTTGTTCAACACAAACCGTAGCCTCATGGGAAGCCTTGTGGGCCAGCCATGGAGCGCCAATCACGTCACCGATCGCATAAATTCCATCTGCGTCGGTCTTGTATGTACTCTTATCTACCTTGATAGCACCTTTTTCAGTTTTAACGCCGGCTTTTTCGAGGCCGATATTTTCGATGTTTCCGGTAACGCCAACAGCTGAAAGCACTACATCGGCTTCAATTTCTTCAGTGCCTTTTTTGGTCTTAATCGTGGCTTTTACGCCTTTACCCTTTTTCTCTACTTTCTCAACAGAGCTTTCGGTAAAAATGTTAATTCCCTTCTTCTTGTAGATTTTCCCGAGCTCTTTTCCAATATCTTTGTCCTCTACAGGTACCAACGTTTTTTGAAGCTCTACCAAAGTCACTTCCGTACCAATAGAGTTATAAAAATAGGCGAACTCAACACCAATTGCGCCCGCACCTATAATCACCATTTTCTTAGGTTGCTTATCGAGCTGCATCGCTTTTTCGGAATCGATAATCATTTTACCGTCGATCTCCAGATTTGGAAGCTGACGCGGTCGAGCACCCGTAGCTACGATAAAATGCTTCGCTTTTACAGATTCTTGCTCTTTTCCTTTTTCATCCTGGATAGCCAGCTCTTTATTCGACTTGAATACACCGGTTCCGTTCAGAACTTCAATTTTATTGGCTTTCATCAAAAACTGAACGCCTTTGCTCATTTTATCAGCAACACCGCGGCTTCGCTTGATGATATTTTCAAAGTTTGGAGAAAATTCTTTTACATCCACACCATAGTCAGAAGCATGAGATACAGTTTCAATTACTTCAGCTGAACGTAGCAGCGCCTTGGTTGGAATACAACCGATATTCAGGCAAACCCCGCCTAAAAATCTCTTTTCTACAATTGCAGTTTTAAAGCCCAGTTGAGAGGCACGAATAGCAGCTACATAACCACCCGGACCACTTCCAATTACACAAACGTCGAATTCTTTAGCCATGTCGAATTAAGATCTTATGATTTCAATAATTATTGCAGAACCGTACTGTTTTCAAAAATTAGTTCTGCTGCTTTAATACGTATTTAAACAGCACATAAAGTTACGGAAACTAATTCAGATAATTAAATAGATCATCTGCCCAACTCACAGTGCTCAGTCAAATTAAATTTCATTTTATTTAGAAGTACAATTTCAGCTATTTTAAGAGTTAATACTGTTCATCTAAAAGCTCCAAATATGCGCTTAACAACGTTTCTTTTTTCATTTGTTTTGATTTCCATTCTCACCGCTTGCTCAAGCCAACAAACCCGTGTAGAATCGCCAAACGGTAATAACTCAATCGATTTTTACCTGGATGAGGGTGCGCCGTTTTATTCGGTTCAGCACCAGGGAGAACCTGTTATTGAGGCTTCCAGGCTTGGATTTGAGCTTCAGGACCTACCCGCACTTAATGACGGATTTGAAATAAGTTCTGTGGAAACATCAGATTTTGATGAGACCTGGACTCAGGTTTGGGGTGAGAAAGAGGAGATCCGGAATCACTACAACGAACTGAAGGTAAATCTCCGGGAGACACTAGAGCCAAATCGTGAACTCACGATTGTTTTTCGGGCGTATGATGACGGTATCGGGTTCCGCTATGAATTCCCGGAACAGACAAA
>Ga0102943_1002779_pt1 | contig 10059 bp, 9 predicted proteins | sample SalPonC_black_MG_FD_78174 | JGI IMG/M metagenome (GOLD analysis project Ga0102943, IMG submission 78174) | Salt pond soil microbial communities from South San Francisco under conditions of wetland restoration - Salt Pond MetaG... | ecosystem: Environmental > Aquatic > Marine > Intertidal zone >...
AAAAAGGAGATCGACGCCGAACTGCTCGACGACCTCGAGGAGCTGCTGATAACCGCCGATATCGGCGTCACCACCTCCACGGAACTGATCGATTACGCCAGAAAAAAGGTGAAGCGTCAGGAACTTTCCGATCCGCAGTCGCTGAAAAGATTCATCAAGGAGAAGCTGCGTTCCTATATCGTCGATACCACCAGGCCGGCGGAGCTGGTAATGCCCGACACCGGCCCCTTTGTCATCATGGTGGTCGGCGTCAACGGCGTGGGCAAAACCACGACCATCGGCAAAATCGCCCACAAATTCGTCAATTCCGGCCAAAGCGTGCTCCTGGCCGCCGCCGACACCTTCCGGGCCGCGGCGGTTTCCCAGCTGAAAATATGGGGTGAGAGAAGCGGTATCGAGGTCGTTTCGCGGGGAGAGGGCGCCGATCCCTCATCGGTCGCCTTCGACGCCATCACCCAGGCGGTGGCCGAAGACTACGACGTCGTCATGGTCGATACCGCCGGCCGACTTCATACCCAGAGCAACCTCATGGAGGAGTTGAAAAAAATAAAAAGGGTCATGGGCAAAAAGCTCGAAGGCGCCCCCCATGAAATACTGCTGGTGCTAGATGCCACCACCGGTCAGAACGGTATTTCCCAGGCGAAGCTCTTTGATGAGGCCGTGGGCGTCACCGGACTCGCCCTCACCAAGCTCGACGGTACCGCCAAGGGAGGAATCGTCGCCAACATCAGCCGTTATATGGACATCCCCATCCGGTTCATAGGCATTGGCGAAAAAATCGAGGATCTGCGCGACTTCGATCCCGATGAGTTCATAGAAGCGCTTTTCCAGGATAAATAACGACCGCGAACCCAAACCACAGCGATTCCAACATGTACTATCAACGACAACAGCCACCCGGCTGCGGCGGCTGTCTCCTCGTCCTTCTGCTGATCATTTTCGTCACCGGCGGCGCCCCCGCACTGATCAATTTTCTCGGCGCCCTGCTCTTCTCCGGTCTCCTGGGAATCCTGCTTTTCCTTGCCCTGTTCTGGGGGTTCAGCTACTGGGTCCGCAAGAGGGTGGTCGACTACGAGGCTTCCCAGTCCGAAAGCCACAATCGCTTCGTCTGGCTGCTGGTGAATATCCTCGTCAACATCTCCAAGATCGACGGCCAGGTCACCAAGGAGGAAATATCGACCATCCACCGCTTTTTCCAATACAATCTCAACTACAACCAGACCAAGATGATGTGGGTGAAGGATCTCATCAAGGAGGCGATATCCTCCACCGCCACTCTGGAATCACTCCTCGAAGAGTTCCGCTCCACCTTCGCCTACGAGCCGCGGCTGATACTGCTCGAGCTCATCTATCAGATTCTCTACACCAAAAGCGAGGTTCCCGAGGAAGAGCTGCGGATTGCCAGAAATATCGCCGGCTTTCTGCAAATCTCCGCCTACGACCAGCGCACCATCGAGGCCAAATACAAATACCGGAGTCAGCAGTACCAGGCTGCCGACCGTTCCTCCGCCGATCACTATTATGAAGTGCTCGGGCTCGAACCCGGAGTCTCGATGGAGGAGATCAAAAAGGCCTACCGCAAGCTGAGCATGAAATATCATCCGGATAAGGTGCGGCACTTAGGGGACGAATTCAGAACCATTGCCGAATCGAAGATGAAGGATATCAACGCCGCTTACGACTATTTCAAAAAACAGGATCGCTGAGAGCCGCCCACCCTCTCGGCACCGTCAGACCAACTTCAGACGAGGACTTACCATGGCTGTATCTGAAAAAATGCGGAATTTTGCCGAACAATCATCATGGATCAGAAAAATGTTCGAAGAAGGGGCCCGGCTCAAGGCCGAACATGGTCAGGACAAGGTCTTTGATTTCAGCCTCGGCAACCCCGATCTCCCCGCCCCCGCCGAATTCGATGCCGCGGTCTGCAAAATCGCCGCCGATACCGAAGCCGGGGCGCATGCCTATATGCCCAACGGCGGCTATCCCTGGGTGCGTGATGCCGTGGCGGCGCGTATGACAAAGGAGCAGGGAGTCGCCGTCAGCGGCGCCGATATGCTCATGACCTGCGGCGCCGCCGGAGCCCTCAATGTCTCTCTCAAGGCCTTGCTCAACCCGGGTGAAGAGGTGATTCTGCTCGCCCCCTATTTTGTCGAATACAATTTCTATGTCGACAACCACGGCGGCAGCTCCCGCGTGGTTCCAACCGATGACCGGTTCAACCTCGATTTCGATGCCATTGAAGGGGCCATAAACGAAAAAACCAAGGCCCTGATCATCAACTCTCCCAACAATCCCACCGGCCAAATCTACCCGCATGAGGATCTTCTCACGTTGGGAAAACTGCTGGAGAAGGCAGGGGCCCGTTTCGGCAGGACCATCTATCTCCTCGCCGATGAGCCTTACCGCAAAATAGTCTTCCAGGGCAACAGTGTTCCCTCCATTTTCACCGCTTACAGGAACAGTCTCGTGCTCTCCTCCTATTCCAAGGATCTGTCCCTGCCCGGAGAACGCATCGGCTACGTGGCCGCGCACCCGGAAATCCAGGACAAGCTGCAGCTGCTCGACGCCATGACGCTGGCCAACCGCATACTCGGCTTCGTCAATGCCCCGGCACTGATGCAGAAGGTGGTGGCCGAACTGCAGGATGTAAGCGTAGACTGTTCGGTCTACGAGAAACGAAGAGATATCTTCTGTGAGATACTGACGGAGGCTGGCTTCGACTTCGTCGCCCCGAAGGGCGCCCTTTACCTCTTTCCCAAATCACCCGTCGACGACGATGTCAGGTTCTGCTCTATTCTTCAGGATAACATGATTCTGGCCGTTCCCGGCCGCGGTTTCGGTACTCCCGGCCATTTTCGCCTGGCCTTCTGCACCGACGAAAAGGTTATCAGGGCCTCGGCACAGGGATTCGCCGCAGCCTTCGCCGCCGCCCGGAGCGACTGACCAAAAAGCTTCAAGGCGACGGCGCCCTACCTGCTGCGCTGTTCGCGCTTGTCCTTGAAAATGAGTTTTAGCGGAACCTTGTCGAGGCCCAGGCCTTCGCGGAACCTGTTGGTCAGATAGCGCCGATAGGAAAAGTGCACGCCCTTGTAGCTGTTGGTCATGACGACGAATCGGGGCGGACGGCTGCCGACCTGGGAGGTGTAGTAGAACTTCAGCCTTTTGTTCTTGTAAATGGGCGGCGAATGATCGGCCACCGCGTCCTGCAGCAGCCGGTTGAGCGCCGAGGTGGGAAAGGTTTGCCGGTACTGGCGGTAGACGGAGCCGATGACCGGAAACAAACGTTTAATGCCATAGCCGCTGAGCGCCGAAATCTTGAGCAGGGGCGCAAAGCCGACGAAGGGCAGAGCCCGGCCCATCTCTTCGAGCAGCCGCTTCTGCCGCTTGGCGTCATCCTTGATGAGATCCCACTTGTTGACCACCAGAATCAAACCGCGCCCCTGTTCCTGGGTATAGCCTATGATCTTGGTATCCTGTTCGGTCAATCCCTCGTGGGCGTCGATCAGCACCACGGCGATATCGCACCTTTCCAGGGCGTGCAGCGCTTTGAGAATACTGAATTTCTCCAGTTTCTCGCTGGTTTTGCCCTTCCGCCTGATGCCGGCGGTGTCTATGAGCAGATACCGGTATTTGCCATGCTCGAGCAGGGTATCCACGGAATCGCGGGTAGTACCGGAGATTTCCGAGACCACCATCCGCTCTTCACCCAGAATTCTGTTGACCATGGAGGATTTGCCGACATTGGGCCTGCCGAAAAAGGCGACCTTCACCGTGTCCTCGGGCAGATCTTCATCGAGTCTGCTCTCGGCAAGGGAGGCGGTGATGTCGTCCATGAGGCTGTAAAAGCCGTAGGTGTGTTCGGCGGAGAGCGGCCACAGGGTATCGACGCCCAGCTCATAGAAACCGGAGAGTTTTTCCGCCTCCTGTTCCGGACCGTCTATTTTGTTGACCACGTGAAAAACGTTTTTCTCCGTCTTCCGCAGGAGTTTGGCTACCTCGTAATCCGCAGGCGTCAACCCCTCACGGCCATCCATGAGAAAGACGATGGCGTCGGCTTCCTCGATCGCGGCCAGGGCCTGTTTACGAATGTGCCCGACCATGACATCATCGTCGCTGTCGTCGATGCCGCCGGTATCCACCAGGATAAAAGCCTTGTCGTTCCAGATCACCCGGTCGTAATGTCGATCGCGGGTAACGCCGGGCGTCGGGTCGACCAGGGCCTTGCGCGAACCGGTAATCCGGTTGAACAGCGTCGACTTGCCGACATTGGGTCTGCCGACCAGGGCTATAATTGAATGTGTTTCTGAAACCATAATCGATCCATGGGGAAGGAATGTGAATAAAGGACTTTCTTCAGACAAGCCGCCGCCCGTAAGGCGACGGCCCATCCTGATTCAGCCTTCATACTCTACGGCAAGAATATGCCGCCGGCCTGGACGCTCATTCTGCGCAGACATGTATAGGCCCGCAACTCCCGCTTGTCAAGCATCATCCTCAGATGGTTTAGGGCCGGGAGAATATACTGTTTGAAAAACACCTTGCGCCGCTGTGTGTACAAAAAGGAAAACGCTCCCAGTATCTGCAGGTTGCGCTGCAGCTGCAGATAGGTGTACTGGGTGAGAAAAGCATTCTCGTCAAAATCGACGTAGAGACGGAGACAGTCGAGATAGTGGCTGCGCATTTCCTCCTGAAAAGAGAAAGAGAGGCCGGCGTAGGGATCGATCAGCAAAGAGGCCAGATCATAGCCGGGGGGGCCGAGACGGCCACCCTGAAAATCGATGATTTTCAGAGTCGTTCCGGCTACCATGATATTCCTGCTCTGAAAATCGCGGTGCAGAAAAAGATGGAGCTCTCCGGTACCGGCCTTAGTTGCTATATCTTTGAATTCTTCCTCGATGCCGACAGGCGCCTCTGCAGCTACCAGCCCCTGCCAGAATTGCCGGAGAAAATAGTGCGACTCCCGCTCGATCATCAGCGAGGTATCATACACTGCCGTGTCATGGCACCAGCCGGGGTCAAATCCGTCGGCGCCACGAACCTGCATACGGACTAGACAGTGCAGCAGTTTCCTGTAGAGTTCGGCATGTCTTGGCTCCCTGTCCTCCCCTGGTCTTTGCTGCAAAAGCTCATGCAGCTTTACCCGTCCGCAGTCCTCCAGCAGAACGAGACCGGTCTGTCCATCATAGGCGAGAATCTCCGGCACCGGCACCTCCTGGGAAAAGAGATGGCCGCCGATGGCGGCCACGGAACGGGCTTCGGCAAGAGCTCCGCTCGATTGATCCGCCGGCAGAATACCTATGCACAGGGGAGCACCGCGAAAGCTGAGACGGTAAAAAAGGCGGCTTGAACCGTCTGCGGTCATGGGCTGCAGAGCATAGTCGCGGATTGGACCTTTTCCCTCCGCTTCCGGCCTGCCTGCAGCGGTCAGTAACTCGAGTATGGCGCCTGTCAGATTGTAGTGGTCTGTGGTGTTCATTGCGCAACTATGGCATCGGTGAGGGTAGTGCCGTCGGCGATGACGGCGCCATCCCAGACAACCGATCGGCGAATGCTGACATTGTCGCCGATGAAGGCCTTACCGATACAGCACCATTCCCGCAACCGCACGCCTCGACCGATGCGGGCCTGGTCGTCCACCAGACAGGGATCGCCGATTTTGGGGCGCAGACCCATAAGGCAGGGTACTTTCCGCTGCAGTAGATCCCCATGAAGGTCGAGATAGTCGGCCGGCGTACCGATATCGCGCCAGGAGCATTCATCTACGCGAACACCTGCCAGGCGTTCGCCGTTTGCAAGCAGCTGCCGGTAGCGGTCTATGATACAGCTGAAACGGTTTTTCTTCATTGCTTTGAGAATCTGCGGATCGAGTATGTGAAGACCGGTGAAGGCAAGACCATTGCCGCTTTCTTTTTCGGCAAAGCCGACCACGCGGCTGCCCTCGACCTCTACGGAATTGAATCGGGGATAATCATGAAGGGCCAGCAGCACCTTGCTGCCGCAGTCCCTAAAGTGCTCGTACAGTGCCCGATACCTCATGGTATGATAGATATCGCCGTTGACCACCAGCAGCGGTTCTTCATCGAGATAGTCCAAAGCCTTGCGCAGGGCCCCGCCGGTACCGAGAATCCGCTTTTCCTTCAAGACCACCAGGTCGTCGAAAACTGCCAGAACATCTTCGATCTGCCGGCTCAGATGATGACAGTTTACGAGAATGCGCCGGAAACCGACTCGCCGCAGTTCTTCGATCTGGAGCAAGAGAAGGGGTGTGTTGAGAAGGGGAAACAGCGGTTTCGGCCGAAAACGGCTATAGGGCAGCAGCCGGGTGCCGAAGCCGGCAGCCAGAATCATGGCTTGCATTGATCATCCTCCGGCGCCATTACAAGCGCAAGGTGCCGGCTTCATCCTCGGTGACGCCGACGACGACAATCCCCTGTTTGTCGGCCTCCCGAATCATATCTTCGGAGTCGAACATCAGCGATTTACCGGCCTCGACGGCGAGGACGGCGGCGTCGGCCTTCTTCATGCTCTCGATGGTTTCCAGCCCGGTTGCCGGCAGATCGAAACGAAAATCCTGCCCCGGTTTGTGGACCTTGACCACCACCACCTTTTCTTTGCCGAGACTGCCGCCGCGGAGAATGGCCGCGTCCGTTCCCTCGATCGACTCAACCGCCAGAACCGTCCTGTCGCGCACCACCACGCACTGACCGATGTCGAGCCGGCCTATTTCCTTGGCCACACGCCAGCCGAAGATGATATCCTCCTTCTGTTTCCTGGTCGGCTTTTTTTTGGTCAGCACCCCGGCAGGAAACAGCAGCCTGGAAAGATAACGGGTGGATTCGACGACGGTGATGCCATCGCTTTCAAGCACTTCGGCAATGGCCCGTAATATGGCGTCATCGTGCCTCCTGTCGATTCTACGCCACAGGCTCAGGCCCTTGAGGTCGAAAAAGACGTCGCGGAACATCCTGGTCTTGGTGATCGTGCAGAGGAAAACGGCTTCGGCCACCCCGTTCTTCTTGAAAAAGCTGATGACCTTGCCAAGCTGGCCCAGTTTCACCCAACAGAAGTCATCGGCGGTCTCGGCAAGCTCCTTGTCGGTTTCCCCTTTGAAGCCGACAACCACCGATTTCCTTCCCGAATCCTTGGCCGCCTCGATGAACAGCCTGGGAAACTGGCCGCCACCGGCTATGACACCGATAGTATCTGAAAGTTCCATTGTTCAATCATCCGAAGTTCGACGAACCACCCCACGTTGGGATTCTTCGAAAAATCTGACCATATCATCGACCTCGCTGCAATCGGTTATTTCCTTTTTGGCAATTTCCAGCGCATCCTTGAGCAGCAAATCAGGCGAGCGGAAGATGATGCGAAAGGCATTGTCTATCTTGGAGATGGTCTCCCTGCTGAACCCCCTTCTCTTCAAACCGACTTTGTTGATGCCGGAAATACGGGTACGATTGCGGGTGCCGGTAATTATGACAAATGGCGGTACGTCCAGTGTTATGCCAGAAACCCCGCCTATATAGGAATACTTGCCGATGCGGCCGAACTGATGGACGGCCACCAGGCCGCCGATGGTGGCGCAATCGCCGACCTCGACATGGCCGGCCATGGTGGCGACATTGGACATTATGACATTATTGCCTATGACGCAGTCGTGGGCGATATGGATGTAGGACATCAGCAGATTGCCGTTGCCGATCACCGTTTTCCCTCCCCCCTGCACCGTTCCCCTGTGAATGGAGGCATATTCACGGATTTTGTTGTCATCGCCCATTATCAGCTGGGTCGGCTCCCCGTCGTATTTCAGGTCCTGAGGAGCTGCCCCCACCGACGCAAAAGAGCTGATCTCGTTGTTTCTGCCCATCACCGTCGGCCCGGAAACCACCGCATGGCCGGCGACTTTGCTCCCGGCATCGATACGGACATGCCCTTCGATGATGGCATAGGGGCCGACGCTCACGGATGAATCGAGTTCGGCAGCTTTATCTATAATTGCAGTTGGATGTATAGTCATATGGTAGATTTTCCTAGATATTTCGCCGCAGATCGGGCCTGCGGCCAGAGTATGAAAAAACAGCGTGCTCGGAGCACTATCAGTCACGCCTGGTGGAGATGATCGCTGTTCGCTGCAGTGGTTTTCAACCAAAGGATGCCATCAGTTCCGCCTCGGCTACCAGCTGGTCGTCGACAAAGGCTTTGCCTTCCATGACCATGATGCCGCGCTTCATCTTCAAAAGTTTCAATTTGAAGATCACCTGGTCGCCCGGCACCACCGGTTTGCGAAACCTGGCATTGTTGATGCCTGCAAAGTAGAGAAGCTTTTCGCCTATCATTTCCGGCTTGCTCTGAAATCCCAACACTCCGCCGACCTGCGCCATGCCTTCGAGAATCATGACGCCCGGCATTACCGGCTGTTCGGGAAAATGCCCCTGGAAGAAAGGTTCATTGATGGTCACATTCTTCAAACCGACGATTTCGTTCCCCGGATCGATTCTGGTAATCCTGTCCACCATAACGAAGGGATAACGATGTGGCAGCAGTTTAAGGATCGCCTGGATATCGAGCTCCCCCGGTATTTTCGTCTCTGTCATCTCTACCTCTCCTTGCCGTTCTCTTCTTTGGCCGCTAACCGGGCCTGCAGCTCATCGAGCTGTTTACGCAGTTTGCGCACTTCCGCCCGCATTTCCGGGATTTTGCCATAGACGGTGGCGGCCTTGGTCCACTGCTTTATGGGAATGGCGGGCACGCCTCCGACCACGGCTCCGGCGGGCAGATCCTTGTTCACGGCGCCCATGCCGGCCACCATGACACCATCGGCCAAACGCACATGCCCTTTGGTGGATGACTTGCCGCCCATCACTACGTTCCTGCCTAAAATGGTGGAGCCGGAAAGGGCCGCATAGCTGACCAGCAGGCAGTTTTCGCCGACGACAACATTATGGGCGACCTGGACGAAATTATCGATTTTGGTGCCTGATTTAATCCAGGTGAGACCGAAGGCGGCCCGATCGACGCAGCAGTTGGCGCCTATTTCGACATCGTCGTCGATGCGCACGCTGCCGACCTGGGGCCTTTTGACATGATTGCCGCGGTCATCCTGGGCATAGCCATAGCCGTCGCTGCCGATAACCGTCCCGCAATGGATGGTTACCCGCTTGCCGATGGCGCATCCATGTTCGATGGAGACATTGGCCCGGATGACAGTATCGTCGCCGATGCTGCTGTTGTCGCCGATAAAGACGCCGGCGCCGATGCGGACTCTTTCGCCTATGCGCACATTGTCTCCGAGGACGGCACAGGGTTCGATGCTCACCTCGCCGCCGATTTGGCATCCCGCGCCGAGATGAGCACGGGGATGGATGCCGGTGGCCTCGAAGGGTTCTTCCAGCAGAAAATTGTGGATGATCGCCGAGGCCAGATAGGGATTTTTGACGCGAATCAATGTTTTTTCGCTTGTTTCGATCTCAAGGGGGACAATGACCGCCGAGGCTTTCGTCGTTTGCAGCAATTCCGCCCGGGACGCCCGGGCCAAAAAGGTAATCTGTCCGGGCCCGGCCGCTTCTATCGAATCAAGACCTTCGATAATCACGGAACCGTCCCCTTGCAGTTGACCGTCTACCATGGCCGCCAGTTCGTCGGCTCGTACCTGTTTAGAACTCACGTCTTTTTTTCCTCCATCTTTCTATCCGTATAAGAGACACCCGAAGCGGTGTTCGCGTTGTCCGTTCCCACTCTTGCCTACTCATCATAGAGAAAATATTTTCGGCGCAGCCTCTCGAAGCGCTGAAGATCATCCTGCCAATTCGCCTCGAGCTCCATAACCGGCGTCCCCTCCTCCAGTTTTTTGCGTACATCGCTGGAACCGAGTATCAGATCGAGCGGCAGACGGTCGTATTCGTACTCATAGGGAGGCTTTTTATAGGCAAAACCATCTTCGTAGAGGAGCAGGAAACTCTGCAGCAGCGCCAGACCGGTACGATAGGGCCGGTATTCGCGGGTGTCGGTGACATGAAGCTGGAATCCCGTACAGACGCGGCCCTGCCACTTGCCGGA
>Ga0102943_1002782_pt1 | contig 10051 bp, 10 predicted proteins | sample SalPonC_black_MG_FD_78174 | JGI IMG/M metagenome (GOLD analysis project Ga0102943, IMG submission 78174) | Salt pond soil microbial communities from South San Francisco under conditions of wetland restoration - Salt Pond MetaG... | ecosystem: Environmental > Aquatic > Marine > Intertidal zone >...
ATTCTCTTCATTTTATTTTTTTTAATTCAATTCTTTTAATTGAAAAAATAGCCTATCCGTTCTTAACCGACTTTCATGAGTTCCTCCACATACTCATCCAGTGTGTGGCGGTCGTGGCATTCTTCATTGGCAGCCTCAATAGCGGTTAGTCCGCTAGCCACCAGTCTGTCTATATTTTTCCTATCGGCATTGGACATATCAGAATCGTAAGGCGGTTTTTGACCGTCGGGGAGTTTGGGATAGTCCACGCGTTTGAAATTCTTGCGGTCACTCTCCGCGCTAAGAGAGTCGAACAAAAGCGCCACTTGATGATTGACCATATCAAGTCCCCCATCCATCATAATTTCGGGGGTTTTCTTGGCCCAGTTCAGCATTCCCCATTTGTGGGCATCAGAGGTGTAGCCAAGTTCGGGTCGTCCGCCACCTGTCCCCAAAGACAGTAGGAGCATATTTTTGGCCGTGGGAAACTTCTTGCTCGGATCTTCCTTGTCTTGCCAATTCTCGAAATGGGTTTTTCGCCCTTCCGCGTATGCGCACATACTGGGATTATTGGCAAAGACACCCCCGTCTACATTTACCATCTTGTCTTTTCTCTTGCCGCCAATAGAGAATATATGAGCCGGATCAAAATAGGTCGGTGCCGCCGAGGTAGAACGCAGCACATCCTTTACCAGAAAGTCTCCCGCGTCCGGGTTTTGCTCCCTACTATTGAAGAAGAGTGCATCGCGGTATGTGAGGTTGTAAGAGGTAATGATACAAGGCTTGAGTAACTCACTCAGCTTTAGCGATCCCAATTTCTCTTCAAAGAGTTTCTCCAGGTTTTTCGCTCCAAATTTTGATGCCTTGAACAGTCGTTTAAACATCGAATTTCGTTGAATGGACTTGTTGAAGATGGTCTCCCCGTGTTTCACGTAGAAGTCCAAGGCATCCTGCGCCGTATACTTGGGTCGACCGTTTTCATCGGGTACCAAAAGCAGGGCACCTAAAATGGCACCCGTGCTGGTGCCTACTATCATATCGAGGTAGTCTGCCAATCTCGCCTCCGGGCCTTTTTGTGCTTGAATTCTTTGCTCCATATAGACGAGGACCTGAGCCGGTATCACTCCTCTTATTCCACCGCCATCGATGGAAAGTATCCTTACTTTATCACGCGTTGCCATACTATTGTTTTAGATTTTTCCATGATTCAAATTCAACGGACTCCGGACGGCTCATTGCCATTAAAGACCTCATTTCCGTCATCCTGCCGTCTACATATTTGTGATTCACACCTGAGTACCAACCCTTTTTCAGTAAACCTTTGATTTTTTTTCGCTTCTCCGGGTTGAACTCAATCAAGTGAAAGACGACCTCAACTTCATTGTGTTCTTGAACGTGCTTGTTGAACACTTCGCCAATAGCGTTTTGCTTTCGGGAAAGCTCGCCTTCCAAATCACTGTCGCTCAAGGAGACGATCGGCGGAGGACCGTAATGATCTGAAAAGAGAATGGCCGGATGAGCTACTCCGTGCTTTTTGACAAGCTCGGGGTATTTACGTCGGTAGTTTTCTCGCCAACTTTTGTACAAAAGCCGTGTTCTTCTCTTTCCTGCAATCTCGTAGTTGAGAAAGCCCATTGCTTTTTGGTATCGGTCAAATTGATCTTCGGGAACAAACAGTGGCGATCTTATGGGCAGCCCAAATTCCTTAGCTACCTTAAGGTACACCTCGAAGTAATCTTCAAACCAAGACAGCGTATTGTTGTGACATGTCAGATGCTTTACCTCAGTATAGTTTTGTAAAGCCTCTATCTGTGCATGAAGCTCGCGGAAGAGACTATCCAGTTCGCGAACCTTTTCGTCTTGACTAGCCCGCTCTACCTTATTAAAGGGCCTGAATTTTTTTCCTTTCACAAAGTTTGTGGTGACTTGCGTCAATGGGCTACCCGAACAAGTAGTCAGGTGGCAACCTATCTCTAAGTTCACTCCTCCCCTAACGGCTGCTCCCTCCAATCTCCGAATCTTTTGGGCTAGTCCGAATCCATTGGGAAATACAGCCACACTATTGATTTTTCCCGCCTCAACTGCGCGGATAACTGCATTGTCTATTTGGTCGTAAACACCAAAATCATCAGCAGTGAAAATGACTTTCATAAGCTCAAGGGTGTTAAAAGTTTTTAAAATCAGAAGCACAATGATCTCATCTACAGACTGCTTTGCAGGTACTGCTTCTAAGAACAAGATGTTGTATTTTACTCGTTGGAATGGCTTACCTGAGTGGCTCAGGAGCTTTGCGCTTGATTAGGTTTGGAGGTGCATCATAGAGGGGAGGTTAGGTGAGAAATGAATTGGTTGTGAGACCAATGTAATTAATATCTGTCAAATACACAGGAGAGCCCACTAGTTTTAATGAGGTATTTTCCTGAAGAGTTCAAGGAAAACCCTGAAATTAAGGTAGAAGTGTACTTCGGAATAAAATAATTCATTACTTCGACATAAACTTTAAAACCACCCCATGCCGAGCACCAATCCCCACAACATCGCTTACGCCGATGCCCGACAAATGATCAATGAATACCGCCGCTACCCCAGACCAATAGTTGGCTCCGAAGATGGCAACGGACAGCTCATTCAATTGGACGAGCTAAGTTTCCCCAAATCGGCATTGCAGGTATTCGTCGGCGTTGATGTCGATTCAATTCGATTGTTTTTTGCCGTCAACTCAAACGGCAGAGATGCTCAGGGAAATTTGACATTTCCTCAAGACCCGGCAAAACAAACATACACGATAGTAATGGCCGGAGTTAAAGATGGAGACATTGTACGTAGCACCGCATTGGATAGATTTGACCGATGCCCCCCAAGCTCAGTTATTAATCCATAGTCTCATTGAGGAGTCCGATAATGTCGCAATCCGGGGCAACTTTCATTGGAAAATATTTTGAGTATAGTATTTACCCCGCCGAGGAAAAGAATGCCCGATGAGCCTTGAAATTTTTTTTGAGTATTACATGTCCGAGGGACTCGGCATCTACTTCTTAATCCTCATCGGTATATTCTTCTTCGGCCTTTATCGAAAGAAGCAGTTATCGAGCGGTGCAATGGGTGTTTGGCTGATCGTTTCTATAAGTTTGATGGTCGAATTATTGGGCCGATACCTTTTGTTTGCAATTGGTACCACCGCCCCGACTGAACATACCATCAACTTCCTTCACTTTATTGCTTATGGATACACCTTTTCAAAATACGCGGTCAACAAAAAGTTAGCCCGCAGTTTTTGGGTTGGGGGCTTGCTTCTCGCATGTTATTCTGCAGTCAATAGCATTTGGATCCAAGACTTCTTTCAAAGCCCTTCCCGGTCTACGATGGTTTTTAATGTAGCAATAGTTTTGGGTTCATTGATCACCTTCTTTGACATGATCAAAAAACCCAGCCAAATACCTCTTCTCAAACAAGGATTGTTTTGGTTCAACACGGCTACACTTTTCTTTTATTCCATTACTTTTTTCTCTTTTGCCTTGCACGATCACTACCTGGCCCAATACTATGAAACGGGAGAATACATGCCAAACTGGGCCATAGCTCTCATTAAAGGTATGAACTACTATATGTACACTTCGTATTTTATCGCAATTTGGCTTGACTCGAAAAGAACTGTGAAGAGTTAAGCGAGAGAGGCCTCTCAGACAGAAAGGCGAGATCAGTCGTATATTGATAAAGAAAAACCCGCCGATAACTCGGCGGGTTTTTAGAGCTATGTCTCAAAGCTCTGGTCTCATAGCCTAAGCAAAGGTGTGGCTAGCAACCATATCTCAGGAATTCTCTTGTATCTGAAAACAAAACTAACGGAACAGTCCATATTGCTCTACAGGTATTTCCCTGTTTTTTCTAAGGTATTTCCCTGTTTTTCTTAAAATCAGGTACCTTCTTTCGCCTCTATTATTTTTGAATAATGGTCATAAACAACGTCTTAAATCCATTGAGAATATCTGACCCGGTTAATGACTTACTTCTTATCTTGGTCCGACCGCAGTTGACTTAAGGAGGCATGCAAAGCGAAGAGTTTGTTTTAATATTCGGTACTATGATGTTTCTGTTTTTGGCAGGATTCATCGTGCTATTTGCGGTCCAATACCGCAAAGCTCAGCTGAAATTGACCATAGAACAGCAAAAGTTTAAACAGGAGATTTTGCAGGCCGAAGTAGAAATCAGAGAAAAAACACTGCAAGATGTAGGCAAAGAGCTACACGATAACTTGGGGCAAATCGCTTCTTTGACAAGAATCAATTTGGCCGGGATACGCTCAGGACACGAGAAACCGGAGAAAGTCGATCAGTCCATTTCGTTGATGGACAAACTCATTGAAGAAATGAGAAATCTGTCCCATCAACTGAATGAAGGCTTTAGACTTCGATTAACTCTGGCCGAGCAGATAGAGCAAGACGTGGGAAGGTTGAATAATCTGGACGGTCTTCAGGTGAGCTTTGCAATGAACGCACCGTCATTTGACATGTATGGGGATAAAGCCATCTTGCTTTACCGCATTTTTCAAGAAGCATTGAGCAATGTTCTGAAGCATTCGCAGGCGAGCGAAGTGTTCATTGTGGTCGAAGAAGGAGTTAAAAACATTAAATTGACCATCGAAGACAATGGAATCGGGTTGCCTGACCAAAATATGAAGCAAGACGGTATAGGCTTGAAAAACATGCGCTCTCGAGCTGTTCTCTTGGAAGCTGACTTTTCAATTAGCCACAGGAAGCCAAAGGGGACTATTTTGTCAATTGAACTGACCAAAGAAAAATTACATGCAGAGAATTAAAATCGGCGTAGTAGACGACCACCGGCTCTTTAGAGAAGGCATTGTTACGATGATCTCCGAATGGGGCTCAGGATACGAAGTTATTTTTGAAGCAGACAACGGGGTTGACTTGATGAAAAAATTGGAGGTGAACGAAAACCCCCACATCCTGATTATGGATTCAGAAATGCCTTTGATGAACGGTGCGGAAGCCACCTTAAAGGTGAAAGATGAATATCCCGAAATCATGGTCCTGGCCTTAACGATGTTGGACGGGAGAACGGATTTTATGCGGTTGGTCAGAGCGGGGATTGACGGGTTTTTAAATAAAAACACCAGCCCTGAAGAGGTGCAGGATGCCATCGACAGACTGATCAAATTAGGTCATTATTTTAAGGAAGGCCAGCTGGACCAAATGCTACTCATACTCCGTGGAAAAGATGACGGATTCAAAACGGTACAGTCACTCAATGAAAAAGAGATCAGATTCATCAAACTGGCTACTTCTGAAATGACTTATAAGGATATAGCAAATGAGATGTGTCTGAGTGAAAAAACCATTGACGGCTACCGCGCAAAAGTCTTCGAAAAACTCGATGTCAACACCAGAGTAGGCATGGTGATTCGCGCTCTCAAAGAGGGAATTGTGAAGATTTGATTGCAACATGGATAAGAGCCCTTGCCCTTTTAAAAGTAGAAATTATTGATATTCACTTCTGCTCGAAGTAGTTCAACACTATCGATTCCAGCTCGGCTTCTCCTCTGCATATAGCGTCCACCTTTGCCCCGATTGCAGCCTCCAACATGGGGCGCAAAGGCTGTTCGAGTTTCACAATTTGATTGAAAACCTTTTTGATTTTTTCGTCCCATTCATGGTGGTAGTTCAGCAGGTCATCGGGGTAAACCACCTTTCTTTCGGTCCCCTCATCAATGCCTTGAAAAGGCTCTGTTATGTTGAGGTAGCCATAGTCATCGGTCAACTGCTCACCCGGATGAATATCTCGGATGGCAATTTCAAAATCGTAGGGCGTCGTCAGGCAATTGGAATTGAAGCTATGGTTCACGAATCGCCCGTTGTCCCAACACAAGATCAAGTTACCCTTGTTGTTGCGAAAGGTATAGGTATCGAGGATGTTTTGGTAGAGCGGTTCCAAGGAATCAAATTGATTGGGAGTGAACTCCCGGTCTAGCTTATCAAGCACCCAAGTAATGGTGCCCGCAGGAATAAATTTGGTGGCTACTACGCCATGTCCCACTTCAGGGCTGATGAATTGTAATTCGGTATCGGGGTGAATCATCGTGATAAATTGACAGGCTCATTGTTTTTTGAGCATAACAATATTACACCGTGAATTGATCCGTTCACCAATTATCACAAAATTTATTCAGTCTCACATTCAACGATTTAGAAAGAGTTTCTTCGTCGAACTACAAACTGCCACTACCGCACCAATCGATAATCCACTCCAAACCGCCACTGCGCTTTATCCAAAGTAGGAAGCTCGGTCCCTCGGGTCGCCTCAAAATAGGACAGACGCATGTTGATCCGATCCTTTACCAAAACACCCGCTTCCAAGCGAATACCCTGAGGTTTTATTCGACTACCAAAGAATGTTTCCATCGTATTGGAATCGAGCTCGGTAAGGACGTACCGAATTGAAAAAAAAGCTGTGCCGTGGTCGCTTGACTTTATACTTTCTTTGTCGCCTGCCGCGGTTTGGAAGGTAATCCCGGCCTCGACAAAATAGCCCAAGTCAGTCTTTCCTGTTTCGAATTCCATACTTTGTCCCCTTATCAGTTTCCCCGCTCCAAATAGATTCCAATGCAGGGAAGTGATCCCCGACTTTGATCTAAAAAAGGGTTTGGAATGATAGTCGAAAGCCAGACTAATGTTCCCGCCAACGGGATTTACCAAATCGTAGATAGTCGTGGCGTTAACCTCCTCCGTGGAAAATGGAATATTGGTCGCTCCTGCAAAGATCAATAGCGGAATGCGAAAGACCTCGGGCTCGCCAATCCAGAAACGCATGAGCTGAGCGGAAGTATTCCATGCTCCGATGGTCGAAAAATCGACAAATCCTTCGGAGCCAAAACGCAGGTTCTCATCCTCGTATCCAACCCTCAAAACGGAGTCGACCATCAAAGAATCTTGGGCTTGGTAGTAAAAGATAATTAACAAGCAGCAAAGGGTGGTCATCGCTCTTTTCATATCGTACGGCTTTAAGTTTTCGAATGATGGCCTTGAGCGAATATTGAATTTAAAAAATCACATTCTTTTTTTGGGAGCCTGTTTGAAGAACGGTATGAAACCAATCTAGGATCGGTTTCCATTCAAAATTCGATCAGCACATGAACAGGCAATGACCGGAACTCACCGGTCAAAAGTGAATCTTCCTTCCCTCGAGGTGAAAAAATCCACCATAAATTGAATGCCCCTACTTTCATGAGACATTTAGTATGCTATATTCGCAACTCAAAAAATAGAAAAACAAATGAAAAAATTAGTCTTATTAGCATTGGCTCTAACTAGTCTTAACCAAGGATTTTCTCAAGATATGGAAGTAAATTGGGGCGAATCATTTGAAGCAGACAAAAGGTATGGCTTTGGCGATTTTCTTGGCACAAGCAACGGGAAATACTTCAATTTGATGTGGGAATTGAAAGGTAATATTGCCATTATGAATCCCTCTTTTTATCCAACTCTTGAGGTACTCGATGAAGATTTGAATTTGCTCAAAAAAACCCCCCTCATATGGGAAGATGATTATGGATGGTTAGAAGGTCACGCTCTGAGAGGTGAAGAGTTATTTTTCTTTGGACTGACCTATGACAAAAAGACGGATGAACTTGCATTACGTGAAGTTAAATATAACCTCAACGGAGATAAACTAGTGGACAGAGTGCTCGCTAGTTTTGACTTGGAAAAGAAAAAGTTCAAGTCGTTTTTGGAAGTAAAAGTATCGGAAAATAAAAATCACGTTTCTTTCTTCCACCAGGTACAAACGACGAAAAATGGCGATCCATTAAAGTTTCAGCTGGCCGCATATGATCTGGAAAATGAAGAATTGATCTACCAAAAAGACTTTCAAATTGCAGACTTCTTCGGAGAAGACTCATTTTACAATGACCATGTAATTGATAATCGGGGATATACTTACATGGTTTTAAACACCACTACAGGCGTTAGGGATAAGTTAACAAAAGCGACTCTTTTTGTATTTGACCCTGAAGGAAATGAGGTACACAGAAGGGACATGGTAGAAGGTGACAATTATTTGCGCGGGGTGGAGTTTTTGGCTACCGCCAATAATGATATTTACATCGCTGCTATGGTGATGAATGGAAAGACGAACAAGAGGTCAAGATATATTGGTTATGCTACCGCACAGCTCAATACAGAAACTTTCGTTCTTGATAACAGACAGAGTGCCGAATTCAGTGAAGAGCTTATCTACAAAATGGACGCAAAACCAAAAAAAGACGGCACCATAAAGCACCGCGGAGCTTTTGATTTGCAGTTCATCCCGAAAGAAGGAGAAAACGCAGGTGGATATATCGTTGGTGAAGCTATTTACAGTACCGCCCGCTCTGAGCGTCAGGGAATAATTAAGAACGTTACCATAACCACCAACTTTAGAGAAATAATTGCCGTAGACGTTAGTGCCGACGGCTCCATTGGTAACGCTACCATCATCCCGAAAAATCAAATAGGCAGCATTTCGTACAATACTTGGAATGTCACTATGGGACCTCTCGAATATTCTTTTTTACCCGGAGGTGCTCCCAGATACCTCATGGACATTCAAAAACAATACTTCTCTTATTTCGCTTACGTGCATGACGGTAAGCTGAACATTCTGTTTAACGGCGACAAGAAGAACTACGACATTGACACCATGGATGACGCTAAGCCAATGACGAACCCACGTAAAGCATTTACCATGCACTACGTATTTGACGGTAAGGAATTAGAGCAGAATGTCTTTTTGGAAAACAAAGAATTCGATGCCTATTTCATCTCAGAACGTTCACATTACGAAAAAGGAAAAGCCGTATTGGGCGCTCAAAAGAAAAAAATGAGACAATACGGCTTTGTAAAAATGGACTAAACAAATTTCTGTTTTTGACTAAAAGGCGCTCTCCATACAGAGCGCCTTTTTTCTTTACCGGTGTCAGGGCCAACCGTCACTCCGCTAAAGCCGGATGAAGCATAATAAAAAGTGAGGACAAGAAAGGATCCATCAAAAAGACGGCGCTAAAACCAGTCAGCAGCCCACGCCACGTTCAATCATCGTGCTTCACCTAAATTAATCTACTCGCTCTTGCCGCTCCTATGAGGGCTACGCGCCCGTCTCCTTTTCCAGCCGCATCCCTCTCTGGCTTTCTTCAAATTCTCCGTTGTGGTATACGGGATGGCCGTTGACCCAAGTATTGGTTACGGTGGAGTTAAAAGTAACACCCTCCAAAGGTGACCATCCGCACTTGTAGAGAATGTTTGGCTTGCTGACCGTCCACGGGCGGTTGAGGTCGACCAGCGTCAGATCGGCATAATAACCTTCGCGAATGAAACCTCTTTTTTTGATGCTGTAAAGAATCGCGGGATTGTGACACATCTTTTCGGCCAAGAGTTCCAAAGTGAGTTTCCCCTCTTTGACAAATTCCAGCATGGCCACCAACGAATGTTGCACCAGCGGCGCTCCCGACATGGATTGGAAGTAAGGCTTGTCCTTTTCTTCCCATGCGTGAGGCGCATGGTCGGTGGTGATCAAATCGATACGTCCGTCGATGAGTGCCTCCAGCAAGCCTTCCCGATTCTCCTTCGATTTGATCGCAGGATTCCACTTAATTTTCTTTCCCAATCTCTCGTAGTCCTCGTCGGAGAACCAGAGGTGGTGAACGGAAACTTCCGTGGTGATGCGCTTTTCCTTCAAGGGAATATCGTTGCGAAACAGATCGGTCTCCTTGGCGGTGCTCAGGTGTAGGATGTGGAGGCGTGTGTTGTGCTTCTTGGCGATTTCCAAGGCACGCACGGTGCTGGAATAACAGGCTTCCACACTGCGAATGATCGGGTGAAACTTCACGGGCACGTCATCGCCGTATTCCGCGCGGTACTTCTCCTCGTTCTTCTCAATGATCTCCTCCCTTTCTGAATGAATGGTGATAATGGCGGGACAATTGGCGAAGAGGTTCTCCATAATTTCGGGGCTGTCGGCCAATATGTTTCCCTTTTTGGTAAAGTAGAGCCCGTCGTCTGAAACGGCCAGCAATTCCGAAACA
>Ga0102943_1002783_pt1 | contig 10048 bp, 14 predicted proteins | sample SalPonC_black_MG_FD_78174 | JGI IMG/M metagenome (GOLD analysis project Ga0102943, IMG submission 78174) | Salt pond soil microbial communities from South San Francisco under conditions of wetland restoration - Salt Pond MetaG... | ecosystem: Environmental > Aquatic > Marine > Intertidal zone >...
GAAAGTTTTCATATAATATATTCTTCAATCCAGTTTTTCAAACTGAAATTTAAATTCTAAAAATAGAAAACTTTTCAGGAACTTTTATAGCCATGAAACTATTACTCTGTAATTTGGAAAATCGGAAGTACTGTTAGCCGCTTTTTGTAATCTTTTACTTCTTCTTTTTTAGTATATAAACATTAGCAACAATTGCTGAGAGCAGCATAAAATAGTCCTGATATACTCCGAAATTAACTGCAGCACCTGTTCCAATTACAGCCCAAATTGAAGGAATTATCAACAGGTACTTCGACATATTTTTATTTGTAAGCATTAAAAATCCAAAAGTAAAAATGGTTGTGGGGCAAGGTAAACCTAAACTTATAGTTTCAGAGAAAGATTTTGCTGATAAGTAGCTAATTAAAGGATATATTATTAAACCGAAAAGGATAAAAAAGTAACCGATGTAATTGCTTGTAGTTGGCTTAAATGAAAAATGTAGTTTATCTCTGAATAGTTCAATAAAGAAGAAAATTCCCTGCAGTATAAAGAGTCCGCCAAAACCAAATGCGACTTTATTTATTTCGCTAAAAAATGAAACGTGATAAACAATACCAATCCACAACCATAGAAATCCTAAAAAACCACAAATTATTTTGCTGCCAATGTTTTTCTTGCTGTGCAATAAAAATATAGCAGTTATACCCAATACAATGATGATTAGTTGTAAAGGATAAATTTCAGTATTGTATTTCTGGAAAACTTCAAAAAACTGCTCAGTTGTAAATGGTGTTTTCATAATAAAAACGTTTTAATTTCAATTAATCTTCCTTGTAATGCGGAGGTACCTGTCCAGTTGTTTTTTGGCCATGTAAGATCGCGGCTACGTGCATTGCAATATGAGGGAGAATTGCAGCAAGGGGATTCATTGTCAATATATAAGCTAAACTCAATACTCCATTGCCAAATACTGTCCATAATACAGTTTTGTTTCGGAACTCGACATAGCCCAAATGATAAATTGCGGTAACAACAGAACTTGCAAAAAAGGCAATAAATCCAACTAAAAAATTACCAGCCCATTGTACATCAGCCAGCATTTGCATAACAGCTAAAATAGGCAAAACAGACAACAGCAATGAATCAACCAATCCATATAAAAATCCAGACCAGAACACATCCCTGACTAACAAATATCCTGTATTACTTTCTGATGCTGGTTGAGATTGCACATTTTTGATAACAATAATTGCAGCCAATACAGCCCCTGCTAAACCCCAGTGCCAATTATAGGTGAGAAGCTTTATAATATCCAGTTCATTTAAAACGACAAACAGAGTAAATAATATCAACCCCAAAGGAATGTAGATTAACAGATATAAATTACGAGGTAATTTTAACCATCCTGAAAAAATTGCTGATGTAAGAAAAGTAAATAGGATGGTGACAACTATCCAAATTAAATAATTAAACATAGCCGTATTTTTTGGTTTTCTTCAAATTTAAAAAATCACTTACGGAATTTCAAAATATTAGTTAATTGATTTTCAAATATATCGTACTTAAACTAATACATTTCTGAATATTGTTTTAAATCATTTTTCAAAAATTTATAGGATTGTTTTAATTATTAAATTTGAGTTGTTAGTTTTATTCGTCAACTAACACTTAATTTTTCTGTATGGAAAACGAATCCGACATTCAGCGGCTCTCCTACTTCACACTTACCCAGTCAAAAGAACCATTCTTCTGGATTGATGAAGCCGGAACAATTCAGCATGTAAATTCTGCAGCTATGAAATTATCCGGATTCGAATACGATGAAATTGTAGGCACAAAAATTTATGATCTTCATCCCGATGAAAATGAACAGGTTTGGCAGCAGCGCTGGGAAAACCTGAAAAGGGAAAAACGATCGTTATTAGAAAAAAGACAGCCAAAAGGGGACGGAACGTTTATCGACATTGAAGTAGCGCAAAATTACATTGAGTTTGATGATCATGCCTACACCGTTAGTCTGATAAAAGACAAAACCGACGAAAACGCAATCCGCAACAAACTGGTTGAAAGTGAACGGCGGCTGGCAACGCTGATGGCCAATCTGCCGGGAATGGCCTACCGCTGCCGGTTCGATAAAAACTGGACCATGGAGTTTGTAAGCAAAGGCTGCGAAAAACTTACCGGCTACCTCCCCTGCGAAATCATGAACAACCAAATTGTGGCCTACCAGGACCTGATTCATGAAGACGACCGTGATTCGGTATGGAAAGAAGTGAAAAAAAAGGTTGGGCAAAATGAACCTTTTCAAATTAAATACCGCATTAAAACAGCTGATGATGAAGAAAAATGGGTCTGGGAACAGGGAACTGCAGTCAGAAATGAAAATGACGAAATTGTGGCATTGGAAGGATTCATAACCGATATTACCGACATTAAAAAAGCCGAACACGAACTCATCGAAAAAGAAAAAATTGTCCGCGAACTAAAGGATAAGCTCCAGGAAGAAACCGTTTATCTTCAGGAAGAAATAAAACTATCGAGTAATTTTGAGGAGATCATTACAAAAAGTCCGAATTTCAGAAAGGTACTCAAGGATATTGAACAGGTTGCCTCTACTGATTCCACAGTTTTGATACAGGGCGAAACAGGCACCGGTAAAGAATTAATAGCCCGTGCCATTCACAACAACAGCAACCGCAGCGGCCGTGCCCTCATAAAAGTGAATTGCGCTGCACTGGCTCCCGAGTTAATTGAAAGCGAATTGTTCGGTCATGAAAAAGGTGCATTTACCGGGGCGTATAACAAAAAAGCAGGCCGTTTTGAGCTGGCTCATAAAGGAACCATTTTCCTCGACGAAATTGGCGAACTGCCGCTGAACCTGCAGGTAAAATTGCTGCGTGTTTTGCAGGAGGGTGAATTCGACCGGCTGGGTGGAACCAAAACAATAACAACCGATGTACGGGTAATTGCCGCTACCAACCGCAACCTGGAAAAGGCAGTTGAAAACGGCGATTTCCGCGAAGACCTGTATTACCGGCTGAATGTGTTCCCGGTTTTTGTACCACCGTTGCGCGAGCGGAAAGAAGACATTCCACTGCTGGTTCATTATTTCGTAAAAAAATACGCTTCCAAAACCGGCCGTCAAATTAAGGAAACTTCTGAAAAAGTGTTAAAAAGCCTTACCGAATACAATTGGCCCGGAAATGTACGGGAACTTGAAAACATCATCGAAAGGGCCGTTGTACTTTGTGCAGGAACCCGATTGGTTCCGGGAAGCTGGATACCGGAGAATAAAATCAATTCCTTTGAGCAAATTGTCAGCCTTGAAGAAAATGAACGCAATCACATCATCAAAACACTGGAAGCTACCCACTGGCGGGTAAGCGGCAAAAACGGCGCCGCAAAACTGCTAAATATGAACCGAACCACCCTCGAATCGCGCATAAAAAAACTGGGAATCTCCCGGCCGAAATAACCAATATTCAATTGCCGATATTTCGTCATCTGTCGATATTTCGTCAAAAATAGACCGGGATCAAATTCTCCTCCAAATCTAATCATTTAATTTAACTGTCTGATTATTTGTCTTTTACCTGATGAATAATTTAGTCTCGCTGAAAAGTGGCACATCCATTGACTTATAGACTCTCCGAAAACAAAAACAGAAGAATGAAACAGATAAAATGCAGCGATTTTGAAAAGGAGGTGATCGAAAATGAAAAAAAAGTAATTGTGCTTTTTAGTAACGAGTGGAGCGGTTCGGCGATCATTGTGGAAGGGGCACTTGACGAGTTGCAAAAAAAATGGAACAACAAGTTTAAGTTTATAAAGCTGTCAAAAGATGAGTGTCAAAAAGTTGGGGAAGAATATAAAATACGGTTTACACCCACCATTCTGATATTTAAAAATGGAAGTGTGATTGAGGAAATAACCGGAGTAAAATCGAGAATCACCATTGAAAATGTTTTAGAAAATTTGGATTCAATGTCTTAAAGCCATGAAAAAACAATTCGTTAGAAATTCCGTCATTCCGGCAACACCTTAAATATTAAGTGACGAAAGGAGGATAACATGAAAATCAAAACAACTGACAATATCGGATTACATTACAGCACATTCGGCGATAAAGATAATACACCGATGATTTTAATCCACGGTCTTGGGGCCGACCGATATATGTGGAAGCCTCAGATTCATTCTATAGCCGGTGAAGGATTTTTTCTCATTGTTCCTGATATGCGCGGCCACGGCAAAACTTCAAAGGTGGATAAATTTAAAATTAAAGATTGCGCCAGGGACATCAGTGAGTTACTCAATCACCTCGGATTTTCACATGCAATCATAGCAGGTGTAAGCATGGGCGGAGTTATTGCACAACAATTCGCCTGCGATTTCCCGCAGAAAACTAAAAAACTGATTGTTGCAGACAGTTTCAGCGAAGTAGCATCCTTTTCCGAGAAAATGGGCGGCTGGATGCAATGGCTCACGCTTAAGATTTCCCCCGGCCTATTGATAAAATCAATGGAAAAAGCCTACAGAGGGCCCGAAATGGAAGGAACGCTCGATTATTTCCGGGAATCATTTTCGAACAATGATTACAAGCAAATTCTGAAAGCCAGGGCTGTACTGAACAGGTTCAATATTAAAAGGCGGCTGAAAGAAATAAAAGCTCCAACCCTGATATTGGTTGGCGACGGCTTTGGCAATTTTGCCATCAACATGGCGAAAAAAACAGCCAACAACATTCCCGGTGCTGATTTTAAAATTCTCGAAGGAGGGCTTGACCCTTCCAATATGGTGGTCAGTGAGGCTTTCAACAGTGAAATAATGAATTTTATTAGAAACCATGAATCAGAGAAGAATTCATAAAGGCAAAGATTATGAAATGAAAATTACCTGGAAACCATGAAAAACATAACTATTATGCTGATTACACTTGGAATATTAGCTTGTTCAAAAACAGAAACGCTCTACGAAAACACCAACACTGTTCACAAAACTTTTTCCAGGGAACAAATCCTGGATTTGCCAAAACCTGTTCAAAATTATTTCAGGTATGCACTTACTGAAAACCAGCCATACGTGAATTCGTTGCGGCTGAAACACGGCGGCATGTTTCGGTTGTCGCCCGAAAAAGACTGGATGGAAATCAACGGGAAACAGCATTTCGCTGCCGAGCCGCCGGGATTTGTCTGGGACGGAAAAACAAAGCTTTTTAAAGCCCGCGACAGTTATGTCAACGGTGAGGGTAATTTGTCAGTCTATTTGTTTGGATTGATGCGAATCGTGAATAAAAGCGGAAATACGGTTGACCAGGCCGAATTGCTCCGCTGGCTGGGCGAGAGTGTCTGGATGCCTACCAACCTCCTTCCGCATGAAAATCTAAAGTGGACTCCAGTTGACGATATTTCAGCAAAGGTGTCATTTTCGGTCAACGATCAGACTGTGCATTACCTCGTAACATTTAATGATGCAGGTCAGATTGAACGGCTGGAAACCGAACGTTACATGGATAAAAACAACCTTGTAAAATGGATTGGAAAAGTAAAGGATTACCGTGAAGTAAACGGAATGATGATTCCCACCAAAATTGAAGCAAGCTGGATGCTGGAAGCCGGTGAATACACATACGCCCGCTTCCATGTAAACGAATTTGAATTTAATAAACCTGAAAATTACTGAATATTATGAACTATTTTAAAGCACTTGGGGTTTTGTTTGGCTTTGCTGCCATGCTAAAACCTGTTTACATGCACCTTTTGCCATGGGACGAAAATAAATTCCTGGCAAAAACCTATGCGAAAAAACGGCCTGCCTGGATTATTCCCGTGGCGATATTCGGACTGCTGCTGGTGGCGTTTACCTGGTACATCGAATTAACCACCGATGTTACCTACTCGATGGTTATCACCATTATTTTTTCACTTACAGCCATAAAGGCGCTATTGTTTCTTTTTGATTACCAGCGTTTTTACATCTGGCTGCAACGAAAGCTGAAGGAAGACAGCGGCAGGAAAATAGTTATTGTCGACATCTGGGCCGGCGCACTGGGAATAATCGTGGTAGTGACTTCCATCGTCATTTTTTAATTGCTGAACTCAAAGCCATGAACCATATAGGTGGACATTTTCCGCCGGAAAAAAGCACAGGAAGCGCATCGGTTTATCGAAGAAGGTAAAACAAAAGGAAAGATCGAGTTCGATCACTGATGAAATAATCAAGTATAGTACAATAAATTAAAATCGTAATTATTATGAAAAAAGCAGCAATCATTTACAACAGCCGAACAGGAACCACAAAAAAGTATGCCGAACAGATTGGAGATTACCTTAGCAATAAAGGAGTAGAAACAAATGTTTTGCCCATTCAGCAATACGATGATGTTTATCTCGATGACATAGATTATTTATTATTGGGTTGCTGGACGAATGGCTTGATGTTCTTTTTGCAGCATCCGGATAAGGCATGGAAAGATTTCGCCGCAAAGTTACCCACCCCGATGAAACCAAAAACTGCTCTGTTCACAACTTATAAATTGCTTACAGGAACGATGTTCAAAAATATGAACAGACAGCTAAACGGCAGTGTCAAGGCTCCTTTGACAGAACTAAAATCACGCAATGGAACTCTTTCAGAAAATGATAAAAGCACCTTAGATAATTTTATCAGCTAAAACACTATGAATAAAGAAAGATGGATTACCGGCAAATAATTAAACGGGATAATGATTCCCACCAAATTGAAGCAAGCTTATTGCCGGAGGGAGTCGATCACTCCTGCGCCCGCTTTCATGAACTGAATTTGAATTTGATAAACCTGTAACGGATTAATTGTGATAGTGACATCCATCGTGATTTTTTGATTGCTGAACTCAAAGCCATGAATAACAGTTTTACCACAAAAAAATTTCCTCCAGTCCGAAAAGCATCGGTCGATTTGCTGAATGCCGCCAGCCGCAAAAACATGATTCATGCTTTTGCGGAGGCCGATGTGACTGACATACGCAGCGCCATCAGGGATATCCGAAAATCTGAAAGAAAGTACCTTTCGCTTATCGGGTACATTCAGTTTTGCGCGGCAAAGGCGGTTGAAAAACAGAAACAAATACAGGCTTACCGCAATTTCAGAAGCAGGCTGGTCATTTTCGATGAGGTGGATATCAGTACCACAATCGAACGAAAAATGGGAGGTGCAAACGAAGTGCTGCCGGCAATAATCCGGAGCGCAAATCGCAAATCGATGTTCGAAATTTCAGAAGAAATCAAAAAAGCCAAAGAAGCTGAAATTGATGAGTCGGAAGTATTCACATCCATTAAAACCTACCTGGCTATTCCGGCTTTTGTCCGCCGGTTTGCTTTTCGGCTGCTTGATCGTTCGCCGAAGTTGATGAAGAAAAAAGCCGGGACAATTATGGTTACCTCCGGTAATGCCGGTAGTTCAGGAATGTTGTGGGGTGTTCCGGTTGCCAGTCACACACTGAACATTACCATCGGGGGAATCACTAAAAAGCTTGTAAAACAGCAAGATTCTTTTGAAGAAAGGGAATTTCTCTGCCTCACGGTGAGTGTCGACCACAATATTGTTGACGGTGCCCCGGCTGCCCGGTTTATCAGGCAGTTCCTCCGATTAATCGAAACAGAAATTAGTCAAAAAAAAACAATTCAAAATTAGGTCATGCAATTCAACACAAAACAGGAAATAACAGAAATGTACCCAGCCGGAATTCAATTTAGAAGGAAGGAGAATTTGTCATGAATGATAACAGTCAGATTAATCAACTCCTCAGTGTTTCAGCTGTAATCACCATCATCGGCATCCTGTTTTCAGGTCCAGTGGGTGTACTTATCATTTCTGCATTGCATCCCCAGCCGGCCTGGCAGGGAGCAAAGGTTTTTGCCGATAATTACCATCGGATACAGACACTGCCATTTATTTTCGGATTTTTTATGATGTTTGGATTTGTGCTGTTTATTTCCGCAATAATCCAACTGGCGGATACCGAAACCAAAAAAACATACGGCACAATGGCTGTCATTTTTGCATCAGCGTATGTAGTGACTATCGGATTAAATTATGTCATCCAGGCGATATACATCCCGGAAATTATTGAAGAGAATGAAGAATTTGCCGGATTGCTGACAATGGTAAATCCGTCATCATTTAGCTGGGTTCTGGAAATGTTTGGCTACGGATTTCTGGGGGCAGCGGGGTGGCTGGTGGCACCAATATTTGAAGGTAATGGCATAATGAAATCCATTCGTTATTTGCTGATTGCAAATGGTATTATTAGCGTTGTCGGTGTAATTATTATAGCAGCCGATGTTGAATGGGTACTCAGTACAAGCGGTTTAATCTCATACGTAGCGTGGAATCTTCTGATTATTATCACAATGATTTTAATTTTTCTCGAATTTAAGACAAAAAAGATATGATAGAAATTAAGCCCATCGGGCAAATCACAAAAAACGGAGATCAATTTTTAATTGAAGTGGATAGTGACTTCCTGCCAGGATTAAAAGGACTGGAAGGATACAGTCACGCACAGGTAGTTTGGTGGGGGCACCTCAGCGATTCATTTGAAAACAGAAAAGAACTGGTTTTGGGCAAGTTATTTAAAAAAGGGCCCGAACAAAACGGGGTATTTTCTACCCGTGCTCCCATGCGTCCCAACCCGGTTTTAATCAGCACGGTGAAGATTCAGAAAATTAATTTTGAAAAAGGAATATTCACTCCATTCATCGATGCTGAACCGGGAACACCGGTGCTCGATATTAAACCTTATCAACCCATGGAACGTGTAATAAATGTAACGGCCCCAAAATGGTGCAGTCACTGGCCCGAATGGCAGGAGGAAGCTGCTCAGTATAATTGGGGCGACGAAATAAACTTTGAATAGAAAAAGACAAATTGGATTATGAAAAACGCAAAAACAGCAAAACGGATTCTCTTATTTTTAATCATCGTTGAATTTTTTAATGGACTGAGCGGTGTGGCAGGCGGAACAGGCCTGATTGCCGATCCTACAGCCGCCGCACTGGGAATGGAACTGGAGTGGTTGCATGGAACTCCTTTTAATAATTACCTGATTCCAGGTATCGTATTATTGGTGTTTAATGGACTGGGCAATCTTACCGGTGCTGTGCTAAGTATTCGTAAAAACCGCTACTATGCGCATATCGCCCTGTTTTTTGGTCTGGTGATGTTGGTCTGGATCATCAGTCAGGTAGCATGGATCGGCTACAAAAGCTTTTTGCAGCCTCTGTATTTTTCCACCGGACTGTTACAGGCAATATTGGGAGCTTTGCTATTGAAACACGAAAACCCAAAACTGATATAACACATAAACTATTTGATTATGAAATTCTTTTTCACCTTATTCCTGTTATTACATGGCTGGGTGCACATATGGTATTTGCTGCTAGCCGGAAACGTTGTAAAATACACCCCCGACATGGGCTGGTCTGGTCAATCCTGGCTACTCTCAGGATGGATAGGAGAAAGCACTTCCCGACAAGTTGCGTTTTATCTATACCTCTTTACCGCCATCTTATTTACAGCAAGCGGCATCGGTTATTCTCTGGGTAAAGCATGGTACACAAACATGATGATAACTTCAACAGTATTATCATCCGTATTAATCATTACTTTTTTTGATGGCAGATTTAACCTGCTGGTTCAAAAAGGGCTGGTGGGTCTTATCATCAATATTGCCTTGCTGGCGTGGGTGCTGATTGCGAAATACGTTTGATGCAGAAATTAAAAAAAGAAACATGAGTTACAAAAAAATAATCATTTCAAAATTTGGCGGACCAGAAGTTTTGCAACTGGTTCACGAAAAACAACTGCCCGAACCAAAGGCAGGCGAGGTGCGAATAAAAGTGCTCAAAACCGGCGCTAATTTTACCGATGTAATGATTCGCAAAGGCAAATATCCCGATGTGAAACAGAAGCTGCCTTTTTCGCCTGGCTACGATATGGTTGGTATCGTAGATAAGTGTGGCGAAGGAGCTACTAAATTTCAGCCGGGTCGGCGTGTGGCAGATATGACCATAATTGGCGCCTATTC
>Ga0102943_1002785_pt1 | contig 10045 bp, 6 predicted proteins | sample SalPonC_black_MG_FD_78174 | JGI IMG/M metagenome (GOLD analysis project Ga0102943, IMG submission 78174) | Salt pond soil microbial communities from South San Francisco under conditions of wetland restoration - Salt Pond MetaG... | ecosystem: Environmental > Aquatic > Marine > Intertidal zone >...
AGGTCGGACTGGCTGGCATTCCTGTCGCGCTGAGCCTGCTGACCCCCGCACCGGAGGCCGATTTCGAGGCCTGGGCCATCCATCGCCGCGCCTTCGACATCGCCGTGAACAGCCTCGCCCCGGCCTGACCGCCCCTGCCCCGGTGCCGCGCGCGTCACACCCTCCGGCAGATATCCGCCCACCTGCGCGCGGGGATAGGTTTCAGGGCCGGATTGTGGTAAAAGGCAAGGCCTCGGGGGATTGGGCAGACCGGAACCAGGATGGATTTCATGACCGAACGAACGGATCACCCGACGCGCGCGCAGGCCGCCGCGCCCCGCAACAACGGCCGTCAGGTGGCGCTGGCCGCCTCGGTGGCGCTGCTGGCGGTGACGGGAACGGCGACGATCGCGTGGTCGGCGCTGTCGCTCGCGCTCGGCCCCGGCCGCGCGACGCAGGCAGAGGCCGCCGCCCCCGCGGCGCAGCAGGCCGACACAAGCGCCTTCGCCGGGGCCACCCGCGCCCTCGCCGCGACGCCGGTGGTCGCCGAGGATCTCCCGGCCCCGGTGGTGCTGAGCACGCAGGACCGCGCCGCGCCACAGCCGGCCTCGTCCGGCGCGGTCGCCAACCCGGTCACCACCGCCAATGCGGAACCCGGTGACACGGCCCCCGCCCGCTCGGTGCGCCCGGTCATCCGCCCGGTCGCCGCCGCGCGCGCGACCCCGGAGCCCGCCGCAGCGCCCGCCCCGCGGATCGTTTCCGCCCCCGCGCCGCAGCCCCGCGCTGCCGCGCCCGAGACCGGGTTGCGGCTCGACCGGCTGTGGAGCGTCGGACTCTTCCGCTGAGATCGCCGCGACCCCTGGAAACCCCGCACCGGAACGCGACACGGCGGCCAAACGTGCCGCCGTGCATCGTCCGTGCGTGCCGCCGCAGCCGCGCGTCTGCCCGCCGGGTGGAAATTTCTGGAAACGCGGGCCGGGGCATGCGATGACTCGACAGGTCATTGCATCGATAACGACGTCTGGACGCGCGCGCATATTTCGAAGAGCATATCCCCATGTCATGGCAAAGCAAGATTGCCTGGAAGGAAGGCCTTTTTCTTCAGGCCCACCATCTTCAGCAGGGTGATCGGTATGTCGAGCACCTGCTCGAACTGCGCTGCCGCTACGGGGCCCCCTACCCGTGGGGATTTTCCCGGCTCGAGATCGATTCCGACCTCTCCGAACAGAACCTCTTCGGCCTGCGCCGCGCCACGGGGATATTCCCCGACGGGCTGCCCTTCGACATGCCCGGCACCTCGCGCCTGCCGCACCCGGTGGCGGTGCCCGACGGGGCCGAGGGGCATTTCGTCTGGCTGACCGTGCCGATGTCGGACCCCAACGGCCGCGAGGTCGGCACCGATGACGAGGCGAGCCGCGCCACGCGCTACGTGCTCGACCGCGAGCGCGTCGCCGACAGCACCGCCGCGATGCGCCTCGAACATGACCTGGAGATCGCCCATCCCCGCCTCGCGCTCGAGGTGCGCAAGACGGCGAAATCCGGCTATAGCTGCCTCAAGCTGGCGCGCATCGTCGAGGTGCGCGACAAGACCATCGTGCTCGACCCGGCCTTCGCACCGCCGCTGCTGACGGTGGATGCCCACCCGGTGGTGTCGGGCTGGATCGACCGGGTGGTGGGCTGGGTCGAGACCCGGCTCGCGGCGCTGGCGCGCTATGCCGCCGATCCCGGATCGGGGGGCGGGCTGCAGTCCTCGGATTATTCCATGCTGTTGCTGCTCAACCGCGAGATCGGCGGGCTGCGGCACATGCGCGCCTCGCGCTATGTCCATCCCGAGCGGCTCTATACCGCGCTTCTGCGGCTGGCCGGAGAGCTGTGGACCTTCGACGCCACCCGGCTCTGCCCGGAATACCCCGCCTATGACCACGACGACCCCGAGGAGACCTTCACCCCGGTGCTGCGCGACATCCAGCGCCTGCTCAGCCGCGACATGAGCCGCGCGATCCGGCTCAACCTTCAGCAACCGGTGCCCAATTCCTTCATCGCCACGGTGGAGAACCGCAACCTCTTTCGCGACGCGGCCTTCATCATCGAGGTCTCCGCCGACAAGCCGCTCACGCAGATCCAGCAGCAGTTCCCGGTGCTGTGCAAGGTCGGGCCCAACACCCGCATGAGCCAGATCGTCGACAGCAACCTGCCGGGGCTCGAACTCGTGCACATGCCGACGCCGCCGCACCAGATCCGCGCCGTCACCAGCCATGTCTATTTCAGCATCGACAAGCGCTCCGAGCTGTGGCGCGAATTCTCCACCGCCTCGGCGATCGGGCTGCATTTCGCCGGTGACTGGCCCGAGCTCGAGCTCGAGATCTGGGCGATCATGGAGGCGGATACATGAGCGCGCCGCCGCCCTCCGGCAATGGCGGGGGCAAGGGTGGCAAGCCCCCCCAGAAGACGGTGATCGCGCCGCTGCCCGGAGCCGGGCGCGCGCGGCCCGCACCCGGCGGGCAGGGCGGCGGGCAAGGCGGCGATGCCTGGTCACACGGGACAGCGGGCCAGGGGAGCGGCCAGGGGGGTGGGGACACGGGCCAGGGCGGCGGCCGCAGCGGCGCGCGCCCCCTGCCCCGGGCCGGCGGCGGACAGGCACCTTCGGACGGCGGGCACCCGGCGCCACCGGCGCCCTCCCCCGGCGAACAGCCCGGCCAACCGGCCCCCGGCGCGCCGCCCGGCGGGGCCTGGGGCACGTCCTCGCCGCCGCCAACGGGGGGCGGCGCGCCGCGCCACGCCTGGATGGGCAGCGCCGGTCAGGACCAGTTCTTCCCCGACATGGCGCGCCCGACCGAGGAGGCCCCCGCCGCGCCGCAGCACAAGATCCCGCTGGAAAAGGCGCTGCAAAGCACGGTGACCGGCCACGCGGTCGGCGACAACCCCCTCACCGCCGCCGCCGCCGGGCTCCTGATGCTGCTGGGGCGGCTGCGCAGCCAGGTGGTCGACATGGAGGCGATGCCGCTCATGGCCCATGTCACCCGGGAGATCGACGGGTTCGAGGCCCGCGCCACCGAGCGCGGCGCAGACCCGCAACAGGCGCTGGTGGCAAAATACGTGCTGTGCGGCACCGCTGACGACGTGGTGCAGAACCTGCCCGGCACCGATCGCGACGTCTGGGTTCAATACGCGATGGAGGCGCGGTTCTTCAACCGGCGGACCTCGGGCGTCGGCATCTTCCAGGAGATCGAGAAGGCGCTCGCCGATCCCGCGCGCAGCTACGAGCTGCTCGAACTGATGCTGATCTGCCTGCAACTGGGATTCGAGGGCAAGTATCGCGGCGCGCCGGGCGGCGATGTCGATCTGCAGCGCATCCGCCGGCAGATCTACGAAACGCTGCGCCGGGTGCGCGGGCGCGACGATGACGACGTCTCGCCGCACTGGCAGGGTTTCGACATGGCCGCCCTGCACCGGCGGCGCGGCGTGCCGCTGTGGATCGTGGTCAGCCTGGCGCTGGCGTTGCTGTGCGGCGGCTATCTCGGGCTGCGGGTCTACCTGGGCAACGACTCGGGCCGGGTGGCCGACGCCATGCGCGCTCTGCATCCCGACGCGCCGCTCACCCTGGCGCGCGCCTCCACCCTGCCCGACCTGCCCGCCGAGCCCGAGCCCTACGTGCCGCCGGTCTTCGACGCGCCCGACCAGCTCGAGCGCATCCGCGCGGCGCTGTCCGAGGATATCGACGCGGGCAACCTGACCGTCGACACGCGCGGCAATTTCATCGCCGTGACAGCCAACAACCTGGTGTTGTTCGACACCGGCAGCGCCGATATCCGCGAGGATTTCGTCCCCATCGCCGGGCGCATCGCCGAGGTGCTCGACGAGGAGCGGGGCGACATCCGCATCGTCGGCCATACCGACAATGTGCCGATGAGCGGCCGCGGGCGGTTCGCCAACAACCAGGAGCTGTCGGTGGCACGCGCCGAGTCGGTGGCCGACGTCATTCGCCCGGCGCTCGGCAACGGCGACCGGGTCGAGGTGATCGGCCGCGGCCCCGACGACCCGGTGGCCGGCAACGACACGCCGGAGGGCCGGGCCAGGAACCGTCGTGTCGAAGTGCTGATCCGCCGCGACGAGGGAGACAGCCCATGAAGCGGGTCCTGCGCATCACGCTGATCCTGCTGGGGCTGGTGGCCTTTGCGCTGGCGGTCTGGTTCGGCGGCCCGCTGATCGGTATCGCCGGGGTGTTCATCCTCGCCGGGGTCTGGGCCCGGGTGATCGTGATCGGCGTGGTCTGCGGCGTGGTCGGGCTTTACTACCTGATCCGCTGGTGGCGCGCACGCCGCGCCGAGCGCGCGCTGGAAGAGGCGATCGTCCCCCAAGGTCCCGCCGGCGACGGCGAGGTGCTGGGCGAGAAGATGCACGAGGCGCTGGCGGTGCTGCGCCGGTCGTCGGGCGCGTCCAACTATCTCTACGACCTGCCCTGGTACGTGATCATCGGCCCGCCCGGCGCGGGCAAGACCACGGCGCTCCTGAATTCCGGCATCCGCTTTCCGCTGGCCGAGGCCTCGGGCGGGGCGATGGCCGGGGCCGGCGGCACGCGCTATTGCGACTGGTGGTTCTCGGAAGAGGCGGTGCTGATCGACACCGCCGGGCGCTACACCACCCATGACAGCGACGCCGGGGCCGACCGCGAGAGCTGGATGGCGTTTCTCGACCTGCTCAAGCGGCAGCGCCCGCGCCAGCCGGTCAACGGCGTGATCCTCGCCGTCAGCCTCGAGGACCTGCTGGAGGGCGACGAGAGCGTGCTCGAGGCCCATGCCACGGCGATCCGCGACCGGCTTATGGAATTGCAGGAGGTCTTCCGCATCGAGGTGCCGGTCTACGTGCTCTTCACCAAGGCCGACCTGATCGCGGGCTTCACCGAGTTCTTCGGCACGTTCAGCGCCTCGCGGCGGCAGAAGGTCTGGGGCGCGACCTTCCGCCCGGCCAACCGGCGCGAGCCGACCCTGCCGCTCGCGGCGGGGGAATACGACGCGCTGCTGGCGCGGCTCTCGGCGGAAGTGACCGACCGTATGAACGAGGAACCCGACGGCGTGGCGCGGATCGCCATCTTCGGCTTCCCGGCGCAGGTGGCGATGCTCAGGGACCGGGTTCTGGGGCTGCTCACGGGCGTGTTCGGCTCCAGCCGCTACCGCGTCAACGCCACGCTGCGCGGCTTCTACTTCGCCTCCGGCACGCAGGAGGGCACGCCGATCGACCAGGTGCTGGGCGCGATGGAACGCAGCTTCGGCGCGATGACCGGGGCGGGCGGCGCCTCGGGCAAGGGGCGCAGCTATTTCCTGCACGACCTGCTGCGCCGCGTCATCTTCGCCGAGGCGGGCTGGGTGTCGCAGGACGCGCGTGCGGTGCGCCGCGAGCGGGTGCTGCGCTACGGGGTGATCTCTCTGGTGGTGCTGGCCTGGCTGGGGCTGGCGACGGTCTGGGGAATCAGCTTCTGGCGCAACCACGCGCTGGTGCGCCATGCCGAGGCCGAGACCCAGCGCTACCACGAGGAGGCCCGCGCCGAGCTGGCCTCCGACGAGATTTCCGACCCCGATCTCGCGCCGGTGCTGCCGTTGCTGCGCTCGCTGGCCACGCTGCCGCTGGGCCATGGCGTGCAGGAGGCGGGCGCAGGGCTGCTCGACGGGTTCGGGCTGAGCCAGCGCAGCGCAGTGCGCGCGGGCGCGCGCGCGGCCTATCGCGACGGGCTCGAGCGGCACCTGCGACCGCGGCTGATCTTGCATGTCGAGAACCGGATCGCCGAGGACATAACCGGCAACAACCTTCTGTCTCTCTACGAATCTCTCAAGGTTTACAAGCTCTTGGGTCATGCTGCTCCGGCTCCGGACGATGATTTCATCCTCTCGTGGTTCGCCGATGAATGGGCGCGCGACCCCGCCTATCGCGGCGGCGGCCCGATGCGCGACCTGCGCGCCGAGATGCTCGGGCATCTCGGCGCCATGCTCGAGCTGTCGGCGACGCAGAGCCGCGCCCGGGTCGAGCTCAACGGCGCGCTGGTGGCCCGGGCCGAGCAGATCCTGTCGCTGATGAATCTCGAGGATCAGGCCTGGCTGCTGGTGATGGGCGCGGGCGGCCCGCAGGACCTCGAGCCCTTCGTGGTGGGCCTGCGCGCCGGGCCCGATGCCGAGCTGGCCTTCGAGACGCTGGACGGGCGCGCGCTCGACGAGCTCGAGGTCTCGCCAGTATTCACTTACGCGGGTTTCCACGAGTATTTCCTGCCCCGCCTCGCCGACGTGGCCAACAAGCTCGAGAGCCAGCAATGGGTGCTGGGTGCGCGCGCCGAGGCCGCCGATGTCTCGGGCGAGCTCGAGCGGCTCGGCCCGGCGATGATGAACCGCTACGCGCTCGAGTTCACCAAGGCCTGGAACGCGGTGCTCGACAATCTCAAGCTGCGCCCGCTGGCGGCCGGGGCGCCGCAATTCCTCGCCCTCAACGCGGTCTCGGACCCGCGCCAGTCGCCGATCCTCAAGCTGGTGGAGGCAGTCAACCGCGAGACCCGGCTCACCGCGGGCTTCAGCGACGAGGGCGGGTTCGGGGCCGGGCTGGGCAACCTCGCCGAAGGCGAGGGGGCCGAGGTCGCCGGTATGGTCGGCGAACAGGTGATGCGCCGCATCCGCGAGCGCGCCTCGGGGATGAGCCGGATCGGCTTCGACGTGCTCGAACAGCGCCGCCGCTCGGACAACCGCGCCGGCAGCGGAGACGGACAGGGCGGCGGCGGGGCCGCGCCCCCCCTGCCCGGCGCCAATGTCGAGGCGCAGTTCGGCCGCTGGCACGACCTCACCGAGGACCTGCCCGAGGGCCGCCCGATCGACGTGCTGCTGCAGGACCTGCAGAAAATCTACCGGCTGATGCTCACCTCCACCGCCGGGGCGGGGCAGATGCCCGCCAATCTCGGGCAGGAGCTCGCGACGCAGGCGGCGCTGCTCACCCGCCACGCCACGCGGCTGCCGCCGCAACTGGCGCGGATGATCAGCCAGGCCAGCGAGGAATTCGCCGGCGACGCCGCCAACACCACGCTCGCCGCGCTCAACGAGCGGCTCAATGTCGAGGTGTCGCAGGTCTGCGAATCGCTGGTGCCCGACAGCTATCCGTTCGACGGGCGCGCCAATCGCGACCTGCCGATGGCCGAGTTCGCCCGCCTGTTCGCCCCCGGCGGGGTGATCGACCGGTTCTTCAGGGAAGAGCTGGTTCAGCACGCCGATATCAGCGGCGAGGAATGGCGCTGGAAGGAGGACAGCCGCCTCGGCAGCGAGATGTCGCTGGCCACGCTGGCGCAGTTCCAGCGCGCGGCGGCGATCCGCGACGCCTATTTCCCCGGTGGCAGCGCGCTGCCCGGCTTCGACATCACGGTGCGCCAGACGGCGCTGCACCCCGATGCCGATACCGCGTTGCTGGAGATCAACGGCCAGGTCATCACCACGCAGCAGCAGGGCTCGCTGGCGCAGAGCCTGTTCTGGCCCTCGGGCGGCGGCAGCGGCTCGGCCTCGGTGCAGCTCTCGCCCGAGCTGCGCGGCCGCGATTCGGGCCTCGAGGTGCGGCCGGGCCCCTGGGCGCTGATGCGGCTGATCAATTCCGGGCGGCCGCGCCCCTCGGGCAGCGCAGTCGACATCCGGCTCGACGTGGGCGGGCGCTACGTTGCCTACAACATCAACACCGCCTCGTCGCGCAACCCGTTCTTCCTGCGCGAGCTGTGGGATTTCCGCTGCCCGCGCGGACTGTGAGCGGATCGGAGGCCCCCGTGCAGGACAAACGCGACGACACGCAGGACGAGGAGGCCAAGACACCGGATACCGTGGAGCAGGCGGAGAGGCCGGACACCGCCGGGACCGCGCCCGCGCCGGAGACGGACGGCGACACGGCCCCACCTTCCGACACGGCCCCCGCCCCCGGCGACGGGGCATCGCCGCAGGACACGCCCGGGGCCGCAGCGGGACAAGAGCCTGCCCCCTTGTCGGACCCCGGGCCGGCACCGGACACCGCGAGCGGAGACACCGCCGGGGACGGCGCAGGCAGCGCGCCCGACGACGCGGAGCCGACATCCGCAACAAACCCCGGCGCCGCGACCGCCCCGCCAACGCCCGACCCCGCGTCAGAGCCGCAGGACACGCCCGGTGATCCGCCGCCGGACCCGGCCCCCGAGGCCGAGGCGGGTGCCGGACCCCAGGCCCCGGACGTGCCGCCAGAGCCGGACCCGGGGCCGGAGCCGGAGCAGCAACCGCAACCCGCCCCCGGCATCTTCGCCGCCCCCGCCCCCGAGGCAGAGCCGTCCGGCCCGCCCTGCGCCGCCGGGCTCTTCGGCAAACTGCCCGCGCGCGGCGATTTCATCTCCCGCGCCATCGCACAGGACCTGCTGCGCCCGTTCGAGGACTGGCTGTTGCCGCTGGTGCAGAACACCCGCGCCCTGCTCGGCGACGACTGGGGGCAGGCCTGGCGGCAGGCGCCACCCTGGCGGTTCTGGATCGGTCCGGACGTCCTGCGCGGGGAATGGACGCGCAACCTGCGCGCCCATGAACAGGCGGGCACGGTGACCGGCGTGCTCCTGCCCTCGGCCGACCGGCAGGGCCGGCTCTTTCCGCTGGTGCTGGTGCTGGCGGACGATCACGCCCGGCTGATGCCGCCGCCGGTGCTCGAACCGCCCGACCGGCGCTGGTATGCGGCCTGCGACCGGCTGCTCCACACCGCCCGCGAGGGGGCCACGCTCGAGACGGTGGAAACCAGTCTCGCCCGGCTGTCCGCCCCGCGCCTGCCCGACGATGCCGCGCAGATGGCGCAGCTTCTCGCGCAGCGTTCGCTCTGGGGACAGGGCGCGGGGCTGGCCGGGCCGGAGGGTCACGACGACGTCTGGACCGGTATCCGCGCCAGCGATCACCACCTCGCCGCCACCGGACGCAGCTACTGGTGGTGCGAGGCGCCGCGGGGCGAGACCAGCGTCATCTCGCTCGCGGGCCTGCCCGATCCCGAGACCTTCGCCTTCATGCTGACCGATGCCATCCCCCGGACCATGTCACAGACAGGAGCCTGAGCCGCCATGAGCAATCCGAAATTCCGTTTCGAAACCGGGGCCGTAACCCATGACGGCTGCGTCCGCGACCATAACGAGGATCGTTATCTCGCCGCGCCACAGCTCGGGATATGGCTGGTGGCGGACGGCATGGGCGGGCATTTCGGCGGCGATGTCGCGGCGCAGACCATCGTCGACCAGGTCGAGACGGTGCACCGCTCTTCCAGCGCGCCCGACCTGCGGGCGCGGTTCCTCGACCGGGTGGCGCGGGCCAATGCCGATATCCGCGCGCTGTCGGCGCGCAACGGCGATGCCACGGTCGGTGCGACGCTGGCCGCGCTGCTGATCCACGAGGCGAATTTCTCCTGCAGCTGGTGCGGCGACAGCCGGGTCTACCTGTTGCGCGACAGCGCGCTCACGCAGATGAGCCGCGATCACACCGAGGCACAGGAACTGCTCGACAGTGGCACAATCACCGCGGAACAGGCCGAGAACTGGCCGCGCAAGAACGTCATCACCCGTGCCGTCGGCGTCTACGAGGAGGCCGGGATCGACCATGTCACCGGCACCCTGCGCGACCGCGACACGTTTCTTCTGTGCTCGGACGGGCTCACCGGACATTTGCAGGACGACGACATCCTGTCCATGATGCGCGGGAAGCCCTCGCAGGCCGCCTGCGAGGCGCTGCTCGCCGAAACGCTCGCGCGCGGGGCCAGCGACAACGTCACCGCCGTGATCGTGCGCTGCGCGCTCAAGACGGTGGTCAGCAGCGACGAGATTGCCGGGCACACAGAGGAAGACCGCATTCCATGACCTCCCGACCTCCCGAGGGAACCGTGCCGCCGGACCGCACGCAGCTCTCCACCTCCGGCGCGGCCGATCGCAGCTCGCATATCACCCGCAGCCCGATCCAGCTTCCGGCAGGAACAGTGCTGATCGGCACCTACGAGATCACCGAGCATATCAATACCGGCGGCATGGGCGAGGTCTATCGCGGGGTCAACATCCACAACGCCGAGGTGGTGG
>Ga0102943_1002786_pt1 | contig 10044 bp, 6 predicted proteins | sample SalPonC_black_MG_FD_78174 | JGI IMG/M metagenome (GOLD analysis project Ga0102943, IMG submission 78174) | Salt pond soil microbial communities from South San Francisco under conditions of wetland restoration - Salt Pond MetaG... | ecosystem: Environmental > Aquatic > Marine > Intertidal zone >...
ACGCTCTACCGGGACTACAGAAAGGTCGCCGGTTATCCCTTCGCCCACGAAGTCGAGAATCGGGCCGAGGGGCAAACGATCTCGCTCACCCGGGTGGAGTCGATTTCGGTTAACCCCGGTCTTTTGAGTTTCTACTTTGAAAAACCGGATTAATCCGCTCTGGTTGATCGCATCGGGAAAACGGGAAAAGGCTGTTTTTAGTGGCCTGTTTTTGTTTTTCCCTTTTCTTTGCTGCTATGCGATTTCGCCAACTATCCGGTTTGTTTATTACGCTGGGGGCCGCCCTTCATGGGTTTCAGTCCTTCGAGCTTAAGAACGGTGCCTCGATCGAGGGAGAGGTCGTGGTTGAGCGCTCGGGCAGTTACTACGTGGATTTGGGCTTCGAACTGGTGGAAGTGCCGAAGGAATTCATCGCATCGATGCGGCCGACGGAAGGCACAGGCGGCCGGCCTCCAAGTCCCGCCGGTGCTGATTCGCTCTATCAACTCGCGGAATCCGGCGGCGACAGATCGATTCGCGACTGGATCGACCAACTGGGTGAGGCAGTCGCCCTCGTGCAAACGCCTACCGGCCTGGGATCGGGCTTCGTCATCCATAAAGACGGCTACGTGGTGACCAACAACCACGTGATTGCCGGGGAGCATCGTATTTCGGTCACGATTTTCAAGGAGGGCGAGCGTGAGCTGAACAAGGTCAGCTACGAGAACGTCCGCATCGTCGCCACCAGCGCGGAACTTGATCTGGCGCTCCTGAAAATCGATTCCGATCGCGACGAGTCCTTCAGGATCGTGCCTCTCGCCGCCGCCGATCAGGGCCTGCGCGAAGGTCAGCCGGTCTTTGCCATCGGCAGCCCCCTGGGGCTCGACCGCACGGTTTCGGAGGGGATCATCAGCGTGGCCAATCGCGTGATCGGCGGGCGTCTTTACCTGCAGACGACGACCCAGATCAATCCGGGGAACTCCGGCGGGCCGCTTTTCAACCTCCGCGGCGAGGTCGTGGGCGTGAATAACATGAAGATCGCGGCCGTCGGTGCCGAGGGACTGGGGTTTTCCATTTCGTCCAGAACCTTGAAGTCCTTTCTGGATAATCTGGAGGCCTATGCCTTTGACCCGCGTAATCCGAACGCGGGGTTTCGCTACCTCAACCCACCGTCAATCGCGAAGGGTGATTCGGCCGATTAAATCCAGACTGTTCTCCGTCTTATGAAAATATTTTATTTCTTCTTCATCATCTCCGTCGCGCTCTCGGCTCCGGTGGCCGGTAAAGCATTCGATACCATTGTCACCACGGAAGCGGATGTGATATTCGGCGTCCGCGACATTTCGGAGTTGCGCGGGGCGTGGGTGGATCACCCGCTGGTGCGTGATTTTGAAGAGGCTTCGCTGCCGGAGTACTTCGAAAACTTGTTCCGGGACGCCGACGCAGACGGCAGTGCGTCCGATTTCGAGGCCTTGCTGGAGGAGTTTAACTTGGATGAAGAACAACTCTTCGAGCTCTTTCCCGACCAGCTAAGCCTGGTTTTATACAACCTGCCGGAACTGCTCCTGCAAAAAACCGAGCGCCCGGACCTCGCCATCATGGCGAATTTCACGGGCACGGCCGAGCGGCTTGCCGAGCTCATGCAAATTCAATTTGAGCGGAATGCAAAGGCCCAGAAGGAGGTGAACCCGGCCATCGAGCATGAAATGATCGAAGAGCGTTTTATGGGAGAGACGCTCCATTTCGACGAGGTCTTCGATGGAGAGGAAAGCTACATCGAGGACGGGTATGCTCTGGTCGATGGAATCTTTGTCCTGGCGAGGCCGGAAGAGAGGCTTCGCGACTTGGTCGAATCGATTAAACTGGGGAGCGATATGCCGATAGAGCGCAATGCGGCCTATCAAAGGGCGCGCGAAGCCTCCGGCGCGGTCGACTTGATGCTTTACGTGAATTTCGAGTCCGTCATGCCGGTGCTGAACGAGGCACTCCTCAAACAAAATACCGCCGGTGGGATGGCGATGTTTGGCGTGACAGGGCAAAGCCTGGAGGCGGCTCTCGCCCTGCAGGCCCTGCAGGGCTTCAGTCTGGACGCCAAGATCAATGACGACGGGATCGCGTCGCACAGCGCGATCATCTACCGTGAGAAATCCGGTTTTCTTGGATTGATGGCCTATGGGGAAGGGCCCCTGCCGGAGGCAAGTTTCGTGCCCGAGGGCGTCATCTCAAGCACGGTCGCCCGCTTCGATCTGACGGAGATGTTTGCCCGTTTGGAGGCCTTATTGGGAGTCGCGAGTGCCAACACTCCGGCGCTGATTAATATCCAGCTGCAACAGATCAAGGCGAAAACCGGGGTCGACCTGCGCAGCGCGCTGTTGGAGAATTTCGGATCGGAACTGGTTACCTTTTCCGTCCTGCCCGAGGAGCGTCAGGCGGTCGAAGCCTTTGCTCCGGCACAGCAGGTTTACGTTTTACGGCTTAAAGATGCAGTAGCACTTTCGGGGGCTTTGGAGGCTCTGAAAGACATGGTTCCCGGTGGTCGTGCGCAAATTAAAACGCGCGAGTTCCAGGGGGAAACGATTCACACGCTGCCAACCGCGGGAGATCCCACGCTCCCGGAAGCGGCGGCCTACGAGATCAGCTTCGTGGTGACTCGGGCACATCTCGTGTTCAGTATCGGCCGGCCCGGATTGATCCGGGGAGTGCTGACCGCCATGCAAACCCAGGACTCCGGCTTCTGGCAGCTCGAGGAAACTGCGAGACTGATCGACCGGATTGGGAGGTCCGGAGCCGTTGCCCGTTCCTACACGGATTTCGGGCAGGTCGTGGCGGCACTTGTCGAATCCTTCGCGGGCATCAGCCAACTTTCGGGTAATCATGTTCAACTGGCCCCGTCCACCGCTCCATCCGCTCTTGATCTGCCCTGGCATTTGCTGACCGAGACCTATGAGGCGGAGGACGGAATTTTCAGCGACATGATCTTGTTGCGCAAGGAAGGGGCACGATGAAGTCCTGTATCAAGCTTCTTGGCTGGTGTGCGCTTTTCTCTGCTTGCCCGCTTTTCGCTGCGGAGCAGGCTTGGGCCGGTTTTGGTTTCGGTCCGCCGGAGGTGGTTAAGTTGGATTGGTCGACCCGCTCGCTTACCCCGACGGACCTCGACGGCGATGGGCTCAGGGATATCGCCGTCATTAATAACGACGCCGGTAAGATCGAGTTGCTCTACCAGTTGCCCCAGGGAGAATCCCCGCCCGAGCCAAAGAAATCGGTAAATCGCAGCCGATGGGAACCCGTCCTGGAAGACGCCCGTTTCGACAAGCGGTCCCTGACCGTCGGCTTCCCGCTTTTCGACATGGTTGCGGGCGACCTTAACGGCGACGGCAGAGTTGACCTGGCCTACACATCGGGCGAAGTGCCGCTGACGGTGCGTTATCAGGGCGAGGACGAGGAGTGGGTCGACTCGCGCGAATTCGATAATTTCGAAGCCCTGGGCTGGGCGAACTCCATCAAAGTGGCCGATTCCGATGGTGATGGCACGGCCGAGCTTTTCGTGCTCTGCTCGGACGCTATTCGCGTGTTTCGTCAAAATCCGGACGGGAGTCTGGGCGAGCCCCAGCTGTTTTACGTCTCCGGCGAAAATCCGTTCAACATGATGTTGTTCGACGTCACCGCGGACGGGCTTTCCGATCTGCTTTATTTGAGCACCGACGGCAAACAGGTGCTGGCTATGCGAAAGCAGATCGAGGGGGGACAATTCGGCCCCGAATATCGCCACGTCATGGAGCGCCCCGCGAGGGTGATCGAGCCGATGGCATCCGTCGATGACGGCGCATCGTCACTTGCGGTCGTCAATTCACGCAGCGGTTCGCTTGAGTTCATGCAGCTGCTGTCCGGAGGGGAGGAGAGCGGGGACGATCATCCGGCCCTGCAATCGGGCTCGCCCGAAATCTATCCGATTTTCAACAAGGTGCGCGAGTCGGCCAGCTACGCGCTCGGCGATGTCGATGGCGATGGGGAGGAAGACCTTGTCGTGGCAAATCCGGCTGAGGCCGAGCTGGTCCTTTTTGCGAGGGAAAAAGGGCGGTTTCAGGCATCGAAGGCCTTTCCCTCGTTTTCGTCGGTTTCGTCGCTGTCCGCCGGCCGGTTTTTTGATCGCCGTAAATCGGGTTTGGTTGTTCTCAGCGAGCGGGAGAAGACGATGGGCCTTTCCGAATTGGATTCCAATGGTCGTTTGTCCTTTCCACGGCAGATCAAGATCGGCTCGGGAGATCCCGTGGTGACGGCCACCGCTGACCTCGATGGAGATGAATACGACGAGCTGCTGCTCATCAACGAGGTGGAGGGCAAGTATCGTCTATGTGTGGCTGCGCCGGCCGATCGTGCCGACTCGGACGGTTCGTGGAATCTGCTTTTCGAAATGGAACTTCAAGGCGTGCGCCGGAAACCCGCTGCGATGGCAACGATGGATGTATTTGCTTCCGATACGCCGGGCTTAATCCTTTTCGTGCCCAGGGAAGCTCCGGTTCTCCTCAGGCCTTCGGAACCGGGAAAAGCGTTGGCCTTCGAACCGGTGGCGACGGAATCACCCGTCCGTGAGAGCTTGTTGAAAGCCCTCGAGCCTGCGGAAACATCGATTTTCGATGTGGACGGGGATGGCGTGAATGAACTTGTCGTGGCTCGAACCGGTTTCGCGCGCGCCTTCAGGTTCTCCGGCGAAGAACTCGAGATGGTGGATCAATTTAATGCCCGTCAAGGCAGCGATGTCATCGATGCGGTGATTCCGCTGCGTGCCTCCGGTGAAATAAAGAGCGTGGCGCTCTACGTCTCCGCACAGAGGGAGCTTCAGTTTCTCGACCGCGATTCGGCCGGGGTTTTTCGCTACGGCCGATCCTCGAAGGTCGGCCGGCTCGAACTGCGAAATTGGTATCGATTGCCTGCTTCCGGTAATGCGCGGCAGGATGCCTATCTCTTCGCGGGCGAAGACCGCTTTTGGTATTTCGGCGGCCGGTCCCGTTCGGTTTCATGGGAGTTCGACGAAATATACGAGACCGACCTCGAGGAGATACACTACACCCATCTGGCGGTCGCCGATTTCGACGGGGACGAACGGCCCGAACTGGTGGCTCTGGACGGGAGCGAACACGTCGTCGATATCTTGACTTTGGATGAAGGGGAATTCCGCAGCCGCATGTTTTGGAAAGTGTTCGAACAGAACATGCATTATCAGGGCCGAACCGGTGCCAAGCTGGAACCGAGGCAGATCATAGTCGACGAATTCACCGGGGATGGCCTCCCGGATCTTACCCTCCTCGTTCACGATAGAATTTTAATTTATCCGCAACAGTGAGTGGTTCGTCGTCAAGTCGGCTTTTTGAAGGGGATACCCGCGATTGGATTCGGGATCGTTTTCGCTTCAGCCACCGGCTATGGCGGGCCGAAGCCCGACCGCGTGGCCCAGACTTGAATGTGCCCCCTCCTCGGACAGACTGGAAAAATGCTGTCTTCCTTACGGTCCAAAAAATAAGTATGGTGTCCGGTCAGCGGTTGTGCTAGCTAGGGTCACGATTTTTTTAGCGCGAGATGAGGATATCCACGAAAATAGCAATTGCACTCGCCGGGGCGATTCTCTTCTTCGCGGTATTTATCGGTCTGAGCCGATACACGGTAAAACAGGTGCAGACGCACGAAAGGCGGCTGAACGCCTATTATTCCCTCGAGCGGCAGATTGCCAATATTCTGATCGGAAGCCGGGTTTTTCAGGATCGTCTCACCGATGCGGGCTACGTTGAGGATACGATTTCGGCATCCCGTAGAGCGTTGAAGGAAGTGGCTAAAGACGCCGACAAGGTCGAAACCATTTTCCTTTCCGGAACACTCGAGCGGGTCAACAATTATGACACCCTGTTTTCAAAACTGGTTGAGAGTAAGCGGTTCCTCTCGGAACTGGACCGTGACGTGCACGCCGATATCGTGCGTTTCGGGGAGATTAACCTGGAGATGCATGATCAGCTGATCGCAATGTTTGAAGGCTCGGAAAATAACGAAGAGCGCCATCTTGCGGAGCAGTTGATATACGCGAACAGCCGTTTGTGGGGTTGGTTCAACCGTGCGGTCAGCGTCATCGACCGTGACCTTCTACTCGACAACGATATCAAGCGCTTCAACGCCAACTTCGTCATCACCATGCAGGCCTGTAAGAAGAATGTTGAAAACATAAAGGCCCTCAGCGTGTTGCTAAAAGTCGATGGATTCGACGACTACATTGCTTTGCTTGATCGGATTACCCGCGGCTTGAACGCGATTTCCGTGGAATTCACCATAGCGGCCCGTGAAGACGCCCAACTGGCGGAGCAATTGGAACAACATGGCCTTCGCCTGCGCGGTATGATGAATCGCCTGATCGAACGTAACCAAATGGAGAGCCACGAGCAAAGTGATCGACTGGGAACCATTTTTTGGACTGCGGCTGTGCTGATACTTACTTTTTCGGTCCTGGTGTCCTCATGGTTTTCCCTGAGTGTGAGCCGTCCGATCAAACGCCTGCGGGAAAATTTCAAAATCGTGGCGGATGGCAATTTCAACTTGAAAGTCCCTGCCCCGGGAAAAAGTGAACTCGACGATCTGGCGCGTGCATTCAACGACATGACCGAGAAGCTTCGAAAGAGCTACGCTGAGGTCGAGGACCGGGTGCGTAAGCGGACGAAAGAGCTACAACTCGCCACCATGCGTTCCAAAAAGCTGGCGGATGCCGCGCAGGAGGCGAACTTGTCAAAGAGTGCTTTTTTGGCGACGATGAGTCACGAAATCCGAACGCCGCTCAACTCGATTATCGGTTTTAGTGAGTTGCTTGAGGAAACGCCGCTGAGTAACGAACAGCGCGAGGACCTGGCCACGATCCGCCGCTCGGGGAATATTTTGCTCGAGCTGATCAACAGCATTCTCGACCTTTCCAAGATCGAGGCCGGCAAGATGCACCTTGAAGTAAAGCCCGTGAACTTGAGCGAGATGGTTCAGCAAGTAAGCAGCCTCTTCAAGGTTCAGGCCCACCGTAAAGGCCTTTCGCTCCAAGTGGAAACAGCTCCTTCGCTGCCTGGGACAATTTACACCGACGCAACCCGCCTGCAACAGGTCGTGGGCAACCTGATCAGCAATGCGCTGAAGTTCACGGAGCAGGGGGGTATTCTCGTCAAAGCATGGGGCGAATGGGATGAGGCTGAAGGCGGGGAAGTTTATCGCATTTCAGTTCAGGACACCGGGATCGGCATCGCGGCAGACAAGATCGATGATGTGTTTTTGGCTTTTACCCAGGCGGATTCTTCCACCACCCGGAGATTCGGAGGCACCGGTCTCGGCTTGGCGATCAGCAAGCGCATCGTTGAGATGCTTGGTGGTGAAATAATGGTCGAGAGTGTGGCGGGCCGGGGCAGCACATTCAGTTTCAGTTTCCGTAATCTTTCGGACTTGTGCGAGCACTCCCCCGGAAATGACGGGAACGAATCCGCTTCATTGGAATCGGATTTCGCAGGCCGGCTTTCGGTGCTGGTGGCCGAGGACGACCCGACCAATTACAAGCTGACCAGAAAGCTGCTCGAACGCCTGCAAATCACGCCGGATTGGGCGACAAACGGCAGGCGGGCCGTCGAAATGGCGAAGGAGAAAAACTACGACCTGATCCTGATGGATTTGCAGATGCCGGAACTCGACGGGTTCGCGGCTGCCCGCGAAATTCTCAGCGGGGTCGACGGCCAAAAAGCCCCCTTTATCACCGCATTGACAGCCAACGTTCTGGGGGAGAGCCGGGAGGCCTGTAAAAACTCGGGGATGAAAGATTTCCTGCCGAAGCCCGTTTCGGGAGACGAATTGAAAGCCGCTCTGCTCCGTTTCAAGAAAGCTACCCGGGCGGAATCCTAGTAGATCCAGAAGCGTTTGGCCTTTTCCTGAAAGAGGCGCGCGTTTTTTGCCCAGCCTTCCACGAAGTAACCGACCCGAGCCCGGCTGCCGCGCTGGTTGAGTTCGTTCCACCAGGCCGTGCTGCCCACGTGCTTGTTGAAGAGCCCCGGATTTTTGGCTTCGGTGAACGGGTTGCCGGGTGTCCAGGCTTCGGTGATGCGCATCATATGGAAGCTAATCTCCGTCGGCCGTACGACGGACCAATCGTTTACGCTCACATAGACGCCTTCGACGGGGGCGCCCGCCGCCGATTTCGTTCGAAGGATGCGGTAGCTCAGGCCGGGAATGCGGCAAGCTTGCAAGGCATGCTTTACTTCGGCTGCTGTCTTGCCCTTGTGGCGAAGCAAGCGGAATGGATAGGGCGTGCCGATACCGTGGGAGAAGCCGCCCAACTGTGCCCCGAGGCCGGTCATGGCATAGCCGAGGACGGCGGAGAGATCCGGAATATAGGGCGAGGTGGGCACCCATTTCAGGCCGGTATCCGTCCAAAGCATGTCACGGCGCCAGCCTTGCATGGGGACGATGGTCAACTTGCCCCGCCGGCGGACGTCGCCGGGCACCTCCATCCAGCCGGGTGTGTGCTTTGCGATTCGGGCCAGCTCGGCAATGGTCAAACCGTGCACGTAGGGCACGTGGAAGGCACCTACGTAACTGCGCCATTCACGGTCGAGCGGGGGTCCGTCTACTTTGAGCCCTCCGAGCGGATTGGGCCGGTCGAGAACCACCACTTCCACGCCCTGTTCGAAACAGGCTTCCATGGCATAGCGCATACAACTAACATAGGTGTAGGAGCGCACGCCCACATCCTGAAGGTCGATCACGAGGGCATCGAGACCCTGGAGCATTTGAGCGGTCGGCTTGCGGTATTTGCCGTAAAGGGAATAAACTGGCAGCCCGGTGCGCGGGTCGATCTTGTCGTCGACCGGCACATTGGCTTTTTCGTTGCCATAAATTCCGTGCTCGGGCCCGAAGAGCGCCACCAGCCGGACATTCGGCGCGCGCCGAAGCACGTCGATACTGCTCACGCCATGACGATTCACTCCGGCCGGATGCGTTAATAAGCCCACTCGTTTGCCCGCGATCTCACGGAAACCGCTTTCCTCCAAAACATCGATACCAAGTCGAATGCGGGCGGCGTCTGCGGCGGGCAGCCACAAAAAAGCCGCCGCCACCGAAATAAGGATTTGTCTAATCAGGCGTGTTTTTATCTTCATTGCTTGGCATCTGGGATTTGCGGAATTTTGGCAGGTGAACCTTATCTTTCAAGACAGCGTAGCTGGCTGCCGTCCGGGTGGCAACAATGCGATAGACCATACTCGCGATCAGACCGAAAAACGTTCCCATGATAATCGCGCCGAGACTCGTTACCCCGAAGACGGTGAGGAGCCGATCCACGTTCTCTCCCCAGTGACCATGGGTGAAATTGTAAAGCAGCGTTTGCACTTCGTTCCTCGCCAGCGGTGCCGCCTCGACGCCGAGCACGCCAAGGAAGTGGCGTCCGATCTGATAGGCGGAAAACCAGATCGGAATGACGGTAAGGGGGTTGGAGACCACTTGAAAACCGGCCAGTATAGGTAGGTTGGCCCGGAGCAGCAGCGCCAGCAGGAGCGAAAGCGGTAGTTGAATGCCGTAGAGCGGCATCAGGGTAAGAATGCTGCCGGCATAGATCGCCGGCACGGCATTTTCGACGCGGAAGCTCCAGATGTAAGCCCGCTTACGGGCCGCTTCCGCAAAAAATTTCAGGATGGGGTAGCGGTGGATCGTCGCCCGCCGTGGCAATGGCCGGAGCCAACGTTTGACCCGGCGGATCCGTCGCCACTTGGTCGTATGAAATTCGCTTTCTTCCTTCGTCATCCTTTTGATAGCTAGGAGAGAATCGTTTCCGGAGAATTTTCCAAATGCTCCGGGCCTTTTACCAGTGTTCCTCCCGAGGGCAGACCTGCCGCATCGATGGGGCAAAAGTCGGTCTTTAACAAACGCCCGCGAGCGATATTTTCCGCAGCCCTTTCCATGCCGCCGGCGTATGGAATAACGGGCGTTTCAACTCCGGACGCCTTGGCCGGGAGGGAGTAGGCGCCCTTGCCGGCGAACGAACTTCCCTCTAATTTCCTCTCATCGCTC
>Ga0102943_1002789_pt1 | contig 10040 bp, 8 predicted proteins | sample SalPonC_black_MG_FD_78174 | JGI IMG/M metagenome (GOLD analysis project Ga0102943, IMG submission 78174) | Salt pond soil microbial communities from South San Francisco under conditions of wetland restoration - Salt Pond MetaG... | ecosystem: Environmental > Aquatic > Marine > Intertidal zone >...
CTGAATAAAGAGGAGGTCTGTATTTCATCCACTAACCGGAACTACCCCGGACGGATGGGATCAAAGGCTGCTCAGGTCTACCTTGCTTCTCCCTACACTGTTGCTGCATCGGCAGTAACCGGGGTCATTACCGATCCCAGAGTTTTCATTCAGGAGACAGTGATATGACAAGGTTTAAGGCACAGAATGTAGCATGCAGGAGCGATATTGCAATGGGCAAGAACCTCCCCTCTTTTTTAAGGAGGGACCGGGGGTGGTTCTGCGGGAGCGTTGATTTGAAATTTAATTCAGTGTCTAATTCTGAGTCTTTAACTAACCACCCCTAAATCCCCTCCTTAAAAAGGAGGGGACTTTCACTGACCAAAAAAATGTAAACTAATTTTATACCATGACAACAAAACCAACATCCATCAAAGGAAAAGCTTTCGTACTTGGAAAAAACGTGGACACCGATCAGATCATCCCGGCCGCTCACCTGGTCTACAGCCTGAGTGATCCGGAAGAGCGAAAGCTATATGGAAAGTATGCCCTCTCGGGAGTTCCGGCACCTGAATCGGGATTACCGAATGGCAACATCCCGCTTACCAAGGATGGGGCAACCGAAAGTGAGTTCAGTATTATAGTTGCCAGCGACAATTTCGGATGTGGCTCATCACGCGAACATGCGCCGGCATGCCTCGAAATAGCTGGAATAAAAGCAATTATCTCCCCTTCATATGCTCGAATTTTTTACCGCAATTCAGTAGACGGTGGATTTTTGACGCCATATGAAAGTGTTGAAGATCTCAGCCAAAAGATTCATACAAGCGATCATCTTGAGATTAATCCGGAAATACCGGAATTGATCAATCATACTCAGGGTAAAACTTACGAACTGAATTCATTGGGAAGTGTTGCAGATATAGTCCATGCCGGTGGAATTTTTGCCTATGCTCGTAAAACCGGAATGATGCCGCAGTAGTTTGAAAGAAGTCTCCCCTCGAGGGGAGTGCCCCGACAGCTGTCGGGGTGAGGGGTGTTCCCACAGCATAAATTTGATCCATAACCATGTAAACTACGTGTGCCTTAGTGACTTTGTGCTAAGAAAAACCACTCTACACCTTTGGCCGATAAAAATCCAGGAATTAGAAAGATCAATCAGATAAACATGAAAGAAAAAACCATCATCACTCTCCCGGGCGACGGCATCGGGCCGGAAGTAACCGAAGTAGCTGTAACCGTATTGAAAGAAACCTGCAGCGCGTATGATGTGGAAATCAACACCATCGAAAGAAACTTTGGCGGCATCGGGTACGACCGTGACGGTGAACCTGTGACGGAAGAGACACTTGAGCTCTGTAAAAAACATAAATTTGTGCTTCTGGGTGCTGTCGGTGGCCCAAGATGGGATGACCTCACCTCCGATAAGCGCCCGGAAGCTGCTTTATTAAAACTCAGGAAGGAATTAGGAGTCTATGCAAATCTCCGCCCTATACAAGTTTACCCGTCTCTTGCCGGAGCCTCTACCCTAAAAAAAGAGATCATTTCAGGAACAGATATCCTGATTATGCGTGAACTCACCGGGGGCATCTATTTCGGTGAACCAAGAAAAACTTCAGAAGAAAATGGGGACCCATTTTCAGTTGATACCATGAAGTACAGTCGGTCGGAAGTACAGCGAATTGCAAGAAAAGCATTTGAAGCAGCGGGTTTGCGTGATAAACGAGTCTGTTCAGTAGATAAAGCCAACGTTCTGGAAAGCTCTAGAATGTGGAGGAAATCGGTCATTGAAGTTTCTGAAGAGTTTCCGGATGTAGAGCTGTCGCACATGCTGGTTGACAACTGCGCCATGCAGCTGGTCCGCGACCCAAAGCAGTTCGACGTGATGGTAACCGGGAATCTTTTTGGTGATATCCTCAGCGATGAAGTTGCCATGCTGTCCGGGTCAATCGGAATGCTACCATCGGCCAGTCTGGGAGAAACCAATGGGCTCTATGAACCGGTTCATGGGTCAGCTCCGGACATTGCCGGAAAGGATATGGCCAACCCACTGGCTGCTGTGGCGTCAGCTGCACTCTTATGCCGATATTCATTTGGTATGGAAGATGCTGCAAAAAAAATCGAATCATCAATAGATACGGTATTGAAAGAAGGCTACAGAACAGCCGACCTTTTCAGCGACGAACCGGAAACAAAAAAGGTGGGCACAAAAATGATGGGGAAACAACTGCTACGTGTACTCAGGGAAAAACTGGGATAGCGCATAAGCTCACCAAAAATAGAATTTCCTGCCGGCCTTAGGGGATATTAAGTATATATCTTCATGACTGAACGTTGCTTAAATTTTCAGAACTAAACTTTGCAGTTGAATGAGATTGGGAATTGCTTGTTAATTGTTGATAATTCTTTCCACCTGATTTTTTAATTACCTAAAGATTCTCATCTTAAAGGCAGATTAAAAGAACAATTTTCAGTTACCGGTAAAACCATGGTTAATGATTTTGCAAAAATCTTAAATCGGGATCTTAAACGTCTAAGCACCGAAATTTCCGCTTTTGATAGGGAAGAAAATCTCTGGAAAACCAACGGAAAAATCTCCAACAGTGCCGGGAACCTCGCCCTTCATCTCGCAGGAAATCTCAACTATTACGTTGGCACAAAGATAGGTGATACCGGCTACGAACGCGACCGTCCTGCCGAATTTAGCATGAAGAATATACCTCGTGAACAAATACTCAACCAAATTGAAGAGACCCGGGACATCATTTCATCTGTGTTGAAAAATCTGGATGACACCCGCCTGAACGAGGAGTTTCCTGAAGCGCTGTTCGGTCACCCCATGACGGTTGGTTTTTTTCTGATACATTTATCAGGCCATCTGATGTATCACATCGGGCAGATAAATTATCTAAGGCGGGTTCTCGAAAAATAGTGCTGACCAAATAGGAATACGGGCATTTCTTTATAAAAGTAATTTTTCATCTACTTGGAACGTCTAGTTGAATGGTAGAGCGATTATTTCTGTCTTGCTGACAAGTCTCCAAATTCGATTCTCACATATATTCATCCAACACTACTAATTTATATACAATGGATAAAACCTATTACAATCCCGAAGACCTCAAAAAGTTTGAAAACGTAACCGATTTCCAGGAGAAACTGGGCAAGAAATTTTTCGACTATTACGGTTCCGTTTTTGAAGAAGGAGCATTGACCGCCCGCGAAAAATCACTAATCGCCCTTGCTGTTGCTCATACCATTCAGTGCCCCTACTGTATTGATGCCTACACCGAAGATACACTCGAAAAAGGGTGCTCTGAAGAACAGATGATGGAAGCCGTGCATGTGGCAACTGCCATTCGTGGCGGAGCTTCACTTGTTCACAGTGTTCAGATGATGAACAAGGTGGATAAATTGAGTATGTAAATATCAGATAATTCTCCCCTTGAGGGAAGTGCGGCTTTAGCCGTGAGGGGTGTTCGATATAAATTGAATTACACCCCGCCCGCCTTACGGCGGTACTCCCCTCAAGGGGAGAAATCAATCATTTTCACTTTTTACTAAAAAATTATGAAGTCCTTAATTGCACAAAGTCATTCACTATCTGATCCGTCCGTTCAGCTGAATGTAATCAACAAGCACACTGAAAAAATTAAGTCCCTCGACAAATTTGAAGATAAACTGGAAGGTATCGGGCTCTTTCCTCTGAAGCCTACGGGCATTGAAATATTTCAAATCAATGTGGGCTATATGTGCAATATGACCTGCAAACACTGCCACGTGGATGCCGGACCGGACCGGAAAGAGATTATGACGAAGGAGACACTTCAGTACTGTCTGGATGCTTTGAAAGGTTCCGATATTGAAACGGTGGATTTAACAGGCGGCGCGCCGGAGATGAATCCGCATTTTCGCTGGTTTGTGGATGAAGTTTCTAAACTTGGAAAACACATAATCGTTCGGTCTAACCTTACCATTCTGGACACTCGCAAGTTTGAGGACCTTCCGCAGTTTATGGCCGATCGCGGCGTAGAGATCACCTGTTCCCTGCCTTTTTACAGCAAGCGTAGAACCGATATCCAGCGAGGTGAAGGTACATACGACAAGTCGATGAAAGTACTGAAACTGCTCAACGAGATCGGTTACGGAAAAGAAGGTGCCGGATTGATGCTAAACCTTGTTTATAATCCGGTTGGCGCATTTCTGCCGGGCGATCAGGAGAGCCTCAAACAGCAGTACAAAGAGCGCTTATGGAAAGATCATGGAATTGTTTTCAACGACCTGTTTACCATAACTAACCTTCCAATCAGCCGTTATCTTAATTTTTTGGTGGAGAGCGGAAATCTGGAGGAGTATATGGAGAAACTGATCAACGCATTTAATCCTTCGGCAGCTATGGGCGTAATGTGCCGGAATACCATCTCCATTGGCTGGGATGGTTCACTATATGATTGTGACTTCAACCAGATGCTGCAGATGAAAACCAATCACGGGGCACCGGATCACATCAAAGACTGGGACCTGGAAAAACTAAACAGCCGGGAAATTGTAACCAATCAACACTGCTTTGGCTGCACGGCCGGAGCGGGAAGCAGCTGCGGCGGAGCAGTAACCTGATATATAATAACACTAATTACATAATTAATGTCCGGTGCTATTATTCTGCCATTCGGTTTAAGATCTGTCCCGAAATCTGAAGCAGCTCTATTTCAGACAGTTTCGCCTCCACGCGCTGCGAAATTAGCGCCTGACGTGTTTCAAGAAGGTTGAGCTGAGCTTCCCTGAAATCCGTATTTGAAACCTGCCCCTGCTCAAATGCCAACCGGGTTCTCTCAAAATTCAGCTCTGCCGTTTCAACGTTCAACTGCTGCTTGTCTAATAGATAGAGATTGGAATTGTAGGTTTCGTAGGCGTTTAAAAGTGCACTTTCAATCTGTTTCTCTGTAAGCCGTCGCTGCTCCTCACTATTCTTAACCCGGATTCTGTCATTTTGTACTGAGATATTTCGCCTGAATCCGTCAAATATTGGAAAACTAAATGTAATACCGGCATTGAATCCATCCGTCTCCTGAAATGTAAACTGGCCCGCATCACTCTCCAGCCTGTTGTAGTTATAGCTTGCATTGGTTGATATCTGGGGGTAGCGACCTGACTGCGTCTCCTGAAGCTGTAGTTTTGCCTGATCCAACTCAATGGCAGCAGACCGCAGACTTGCATTACTCGAAGCTGACTTCAGGAGTAATTCATCCAGAGACAGCTGTTGATCCAGTTCAAACTCCTCCTGAACCGAGACATCTCCTGAGGGATTGTCGCCCAATAAAACCTGTAAATTGCGTTTGGCCCGATTCAGATTCACTTCGGTTTCAACTACCCGAACACTGTCCTGATTTAGATTAACTTCCGCATTCAGTACGTCTACCCGGGAACCTCCACCGGCCTCAAAATTTTCTTTTGCACGGAGATAGCGTTCATTAGAAATCTCAACGGCTTCCCGTGTAACTTCCAGTAGCTGAGCCTGCGTGCTTACTTCAAGATATCTCTCAATCACTTCAAGAAGTGTTGCTTCAATTTCTGCTCTGCTTTGAACTTCACTCAGATCACGGCCCCGTTCAAGTGACTGAAGCCGGTATCTGTTTCCAAATCCGTCGAACAAAACCCATTCCAGATCCAGGCTCGCGTTGAACTGTTTCGACCGACTTCCTTCTACATCCTGTCCTTGTTGATTTGCAAACTCCAATCGTGAATCTTCAATTGATTCCCGGTATGAGCTATTCAGCGAAAGATTTGGTAAATATCCGGCATTCCCTACTGTAGCACTATTCTCATCAATATCAGCCAGATTTCTGGAGATAATAATTGAATGATTTTCATCAAGAGCTTTATTGATAGCCTCACTCAGCGAAAGTTCAGTGGAGTTCTGTGCAACAGCCCAAAATGGTATAAAAAATAATATGACAAGCAGATATACAGTTCTATTCTTCATTTTCACGCTCCCAGTTTAAATCTTTAACAACAGGCTGAACCGACTCGATAGAAATCCACTCTCCTTCCCAGATCCAGTGTATGGCACGAATCAGGTTACTTGAGGTAATGAGCAAAATGGGAAGTAATATTAATAAAATAAATGTTGCTCCCAGCAGACCATAAGCCACACTCACCGCCATGGGAATTAAAAACTGTGCCTGAAAACTTTGATCAAGTATGAGCGGTGCCAGACCGGCAGCAGTGGTTCCCGTAGTCAGAATAATCGGACGAAAACGGGACCGGCCTGCTTCAATCATCGCCTCATAAACATCCATCTCTTTTCGAAGATTATCATTATAGGCCGTCACGAGTACAAGTCCGTCATTGACCAGAATTCCAATGAGAGCAATAATTCCAAGCAGAGAAAGTATACCAAGCGGAATTCCATGAATAAAGTGTCCCCACACTGCACCAATAATCCCAAACGGGATAATGGCAATAATCACAAGCGCCTGAGAAATGGATTTAAAAGTGAATACAATAACCGTAAATATCAGAAGTAAAATAACAGGAAGCACTGTTGTTGCCGCATCAAAGACCTCACCGGTTTCCTGAGCTTCGCCCTGTAGTGTATAACTGATCGATGGGTAAGATGATATAATTCCGGGCAGCACACTGTTCTCGAGATTACTGAGTTCATCCGGGGCAGATACGGTGGGATCCGATACATCTGCCTCTACCAATACTTCTCTTACACCACCTCTGTGATAGATAGCCACCAATCCCTGCTGATAGCTCAAATTTGCAAGTTCCCCCAATGGATGACGGCCTCCGCTGGCATCCGTAATCTCCATATTGAGAATATCGGCCTCGCTTCTGCGCTCATCTACATCGTACCGCACCCAAACGCGAACTTCATTTTTCCCACGCTGAAGTCTCTGAACTTCGTTTCCAAAAAAACCGTCTCTAACCTGACGGCTCACCTCAGCTGTTGTCAGGCCAAGTGCGTACGCCCTGTCTTTCAGCTCAATATGAATTTCAGGTTCTTCATCATCGCGGTTGTCCAGTACGTCAGCCAGGTTTGGATTATCTCTCATCTCCTCCATCAGCCTGTCGGCAGCCAGATTCAGCTCTTCAAAATTAGATGAAAACAGGGAGATCGCCACCGGTTTCCCGAATGGAGATCCACCATCGTATGATACCCTCTCCGCCCGGGGAATATCTCCCACTTCCTCACGTAAATCAGCTACAATTTCTGAGGTTCGAATAGGACGCTCCTCCGACGACATCAGGTAGTAATTCATGTTCAGCTCGTTGGTTTCGTACCCAACTCTCATTTCAATATTCCGGATAATATCTTCGTCGATGTTAAACTGATCGCGATACTTTTCATTAAGCCTCTCTCCGGCAGCCACCATTCGTTCTCCCTGCCGCTCTGTGTACTCTACATTAATTGCACGTGTGAGAAAAACCTCTACAGAAATACTGTTCTCTTCAATATCGGGGAAGAAAGTGGTGCGTATAATAGAGCCATTGATCGCTGCAATACTGAATACGAAAACAGAAAGAGTGCACAAAAACACAAATGTCTTATTCCGGAGTGAAAATTCATAAACCGGTATATAGTATCGATCCCGGAAAGTCTTGATGGAGTTTGCAACTTTCTCCTGAAATTTACCGTTTGAACCGTTTTTCTTTAGCGATTTGGAATGGGCAAGATGGGCAGGCAGAAATATGAAAACTTCAATTAGCGAGACAATCAGTGTGGCGGAAACTACAAAAGCCACATCAGAGAAAAATTCGCCCAGTTGACCCGGAATAAAAAAGAAAAATGAAAATGCCAGAACGGTCGTAATAATTGCGGATGTTACAGCAGAAGCTACTTCCAGTGTCCCCTCCACCGCAGCTTGTATTGGTGTCAGGCCTTCCTCATATTTCTGAAAGATGTTTTCACCAACCACAATTCCGTCGTCCACCAGAATACCTATCACAATAATCATCCCGAACAGGGAGATTACATTAATGGTGAGCCCGTACCATGTTGCCACTATAAACATACCGCACAGTGAAATAGGTATACTTAAAGCAACCCAAAATGCAAGGCGAATTCTCAGAAACATTCCCAGTAGCAGAAGAACCAGTGCAGCCCCCAATAATCCATTGGCCTGCAGCAGCCCGATCCGTTCTCTCAAATTTTGAGTGGCATCATCCACCAGAACCAATTCAACTTCAGAGCGACCTTCATTAAATATTTCGATGTACTCCTTAATACTTTCTGAGGCTTGAAGAATATCTTCATTATTGGTAGTGTTCACAGAAATATTTATAGACCGCTCCCCGTCGAGAAATACACGCTGGGCCCCTTCCTCAACATCATCCTCAACATAAGCCACATCACTCAGACGTATAATGGTACCGTCTGCCTGTGTTAGAACCGGAATATCTTTAAATCCGGTCGCGTAATAGTCTCTTTGTTCTACCCTGATCCGGTATTCAAGTTCACTTCCACGCAGAATTCCACCTGTAGACCTGATGTTTTCCGCTGAAACCGCATTGGCGATGTCATCGATGGTGAGACCATAATTTCTGAGTGCCGACTCTCTGACGCTGATCTCAACTTCCGGATCATTATATCCAAATATGCTAACTCGTGATATATTGTCATATTTACGAAGTTCATCCTCTACCTGATCTGCAAGTTTTTGAAGTGCCGTTACAGAAACATCGCCGCGAAGTACCATCCGACCACCCGGATTGAGCTGATCTTCTTTTGAAACCGTCAGCTCCTCAAGCCCGGTAGGAAATGTACTGATACGATCTACCTCATTCTTAATCTCCTGAAGGGCAACATTCGGATCTATACCGGTCTCAATTTCAATCGTTACCGTGGTCCGGTCTTCTTCGGTACGCGATGTAATCTCCTTTACTCCGTCAACCGCTTTTACATTATCCTCGATCTTTAACACAATGCTCTCCTCCATTTCTATGGGAGAGGCGCCGGGATAAACGGCTTGTACATTGATAAACCGGGGCTGTTGTTCCGGAAAAAATGTTGAAGACAAATTGAAAGCGGCAAGCACCCCGAAAAAAAGAATCACTAAAATCGAGAGGTTAACCAGAACAACATGCTTGACGAAAAAATTGATCACCCTTCGCATCTACTCTTCCTCCCTTTCCGTTACCTTCGCGTCTTCAAACACAGCATTTCTAAATTCATCAATAATGAATGTGCCGGGCTCGAGGCCTGAAACAATCATGCTGTCGCCTGCGCTGGCCAACAGCTGAACGGTTTGAAGTTTGGCCCTTTCATTTTCTACAGTAAAGAGTTCATTATCCCGAACCAGAATATCTTTATGTACTTTGAACGCATCCTCAAAGCTTTGGCCCCGAATTTCGCCCTCCAGATAGTTACCCGGCTCAAGCTCCGAATTTGTAATCTCCATATAAACTTTCAGGCTCTGCGTACCCGGATCGATCACCGCATTTTTCCGGCTGATAACGGCGTTAAAACTCTCAGAAATAGTATCCTCTGACCGTACGGATACCTTATCCCCTACAGAAATAAACCGCGCTTCGGAAGCCGGAATTGAAGCTTCAATTTCCAGGTTTTCTGTTCCGGTAAATTGTCCCAGCTGCTGACCGTTTTGAACCAATGTACCTGGGTTGATGGTGTGATTCGTAACAACTCCGTCATAAGGAGCACGAATGGTGTATTTCTGAAGCCTGACTTCCTGACTTCGGATCGAAGAAAAACGGCTGAAAACATTTTGACGATTCAGGAACATTCTAAACTGCCGATCAGAGACTTCCGGTAATGGCTTTAAAGAGTTCGTTGCATCCAATTCATCCAGATAAGACTGCCATTCATCATAATGCTCTGAGTAATCAATGCTGATATCCGGTATAATTTGTGAGATGAGAGCCGCAAATTCATATCGGGAGGCTTCCAGATTCTGTCGTGCCTCATCATCGTTGATTTGAATAATCACCTCTCCACGATTGAAAGCCGTACCGGTCTTAAAAACCCGGTCACTTCCCTCAAAAATACCTGACACCTCGGCTGTGATGTCATATTGATCAAATGGAATAACACGTCC